>Ga0137314_1000306_pt1 | contig 14731 bp, 7 predicted proteins | sample EasRivERMZT199_2_FD_102289 | JGI IMG/M metagenome (GOLD analysis project Ga0137314, IMG submission 102289) | Soil microbial communities from meander-bound floodplain in the East River, Colorado, USA - East River MetaG ERMZT199_2 | ecosystem: Environmental > Terrestrial > Soil > Floodplain ... | reverse complement strand
TATACCTACACTGAAGTTACCAAGCGTGTGATTCTTCTTGTCGAGAAGAATGGAGACGCAAAATACAACGCTACTGCTGCTGGTAGAACCAAGCTGTCTACCTACCTTCAGTTTGTCACTGACACTGAATCGCATATCATCAGGAAGCTTGGTGCATGGCGTTGGCTGTGGCGTGAGTCTGCTATCTACTTCAAGAACGGCATAGCAAACTACGAGCTTCCGGAAGACTGCGGACTGATCGACATGATTCGTCCTGGCAACTTCAGCGGTCCACCGCTCACTCAAGTGCCGATGATCGAGTTCCGCAAACGCTACGGCTCTGTAGCTGGCTCTGGCGGTCCACCGCGGCTCTACATGCTCAAGGGCCAGTCGGTAAACAATCGCCAGGAGATCCTGGTATTCCCTACTCCAATCGTTCTCACCAGCCCAGCAACAGGGAAGCAGATAGAAGTATCAGCAGAAGCTGATCCTTACATGATGGTGGAGTATTACGCCAGGAGGATCCAGCCTAACGATCCTGACAGGCAGATTCCATACATCCCACAGGAACACATGGACGTGTTGATTTGGGGTGCTGCTGCACACGCGATGATCCTGGACACCGATCCAGAGAACACCAACGCTACGGCTCAAACATTCAAGTCCAAGCTGGAAGACTTGGTTCGTGAACAGTATCGCAACATGTCCAACAACGCTCCTGAAGTGATGCGTTGTGCAGGCTACGACACTCCTATCCCAACTCCTCTCACCAGAGTTGACCAGTTGAGTGGTCTTGGGTGGCTGCCGTGACGAAATGGGTCGGTTACCCCCTCCGTCAGCCCGGCAAGCCGTGGCCAGGAACAGATACTAAGGGAGGTAGGCTGGATGATGGTAGAGGATTGTTGACTCAAGACTCTATCAACGTATCGATCAACAAAGCGGACACACTGTCACAGAGGAAAGGATTCGTTCGGGGCCTCAACGAACGATTCGGAACAGTGGTATGCGGACTACATACCTACACTGATAACTGTGGACGAGAGTGGTTGCTTGTTGCTGATGATACTGCGATCAGCATTAGGCAGCCATTTGAAGTTCCAGTATTCACTTTCGATGACTCCTATCCAAGTGACAGCTTCGATGCAGCAGCCGGGCTTGACCAAGAGTTGTGGAGAAATACGAGCAACTACACAGCTACGGGTGGAGCACTGCTAAGAGTGAGCGGTGGCCGCAACCAACCGTTCCTTGCAGCAGATTACCTGAGATGGTTCAAGCCGGCTGCTGCGTCGTCTTATCAAGTCCAGGTGGAGTATGCTTTCACGGCGGGTGTTACGTTCCAGCAAGTCGTCAGCATCGCGATCAAAGGATCTGGAGATCTTCTTAGTGGGGCTTACCTACATGCTGATCTTAGCTATGCTAACGGCGGCGGCTACGTTGCTCGCTTGTATCATGTGAATGCTGCCAGGGTGAGGAGTCTGTTGGGGCAGATCGATGTGCAAGGTAGTCTGACGAATCCATCGGGTTTCTTCACCCTGGCTTACCGCAGAGAACTTATCAATAACGTTATGAACTACATTCCTGCCATGGAAGTAGTTCCAACAGGTGGTGGACCACAGGAGAGTGAGGCAGCATCCTTGCTGGAGTTGCAGGATCGCGACCTTGGGCAAGTTAGCGCCATTGGTTGCTCGGTAGATGCTTCTATACTTGTTGTTAGCGGTGCATCAGCATGATTCTTCTTGGTGTTAGGTATCCTAAGCAGTTCGAGCTATCAACGATGGCTCCTACGGAAGCTCCATCCATCAGGGACTTTCTGTTGGTTGGTTTGAATACTACACCATTTGCTGCTGGTAACCTACCATCAATCATACCTATTGCACCATTCAGGTATAGCGAGGTAAGGAAGGTTGTATTCCATGCCAACATTCGCATGGAGTCTATCTCCACCATAGCTCGTATGCGTGTAGCTGCCATGTCAGCTAGTGCAGTAGCGATCGTGCCAGATCCGTTCACACTAGCAGCTAACACTTCGATCAGGATGGCAGGAACTGGTCAGGTGTGGGCAGTAGCTGGATTTGCTGCTGCACATGTCTTCGATAGCACTGGTGCTACTAGCAGTGTAGCAATGCCGATTAGCACCAACCAGATTACCGGAAGGACGTTCACGATGACAGTGACGTTCGATCGGTTCGATGCCGGATCGGCTGACTTCTTCAACTTCTGGGATAGCCAGACAGATCCTGATGCATACCTTGGCTTCCGCATCGTCTTGGAGAGGATGGATGGAGCTAACTTTACATCTGCCACAGTAGCAACGTTTGCTGACTGTGGAGTGACTGTTGTTCAAGCTCCTTCCCAGAACAACAGGTCATGCACCATTCTGCCGATGAATCCTGGTCATATCAGTGATTCAGTAATGCAGGCAGCATTCACTGACGGATATCGTGCAGGACTGTTTAGATACATCGCAACTAACTGGGATAACATTACGTCAATCAACATGTTGACGTATAACCATTGGTCAAACAATGCAATAAGGACGTTTGATATAGTTCTTTGGGATCTGACAGCAAACGAACCAACGACACAGAACGAACTGTTCAGATATACCGCTACTGACAATGTTAGCCGTAGTGGTGGTGACGTAACTCTATTCAGGTCACCAGACGTGAAGGCGTTATTCGTAGATGGTGCAGATCATGGCATCCTTTATGATGACCCTAACTTCCCCACCATTACTATGGCAAACTCTTGGATTGAGATTATCCAAGAGGGATTCGAAGCAACAGAGTGTCATCATTCAGGAGGAAACCAGTTCCGGATCGAAACTACTCCCACTCTGTATGGCAGTCCAGCGACTCCACCATTCGATCCGATTTGGTATCAATCCTTCTCTAATGATAGGATCGTATCGAGGAAGCTGCACATAGCTCTGAGTCACGTATCTACTACGATCAACACAACTACAAGACTGCACATGGATGCAGACTTGGAGTCGAACATTATTGGTCTCAGTAGCACGTCATCTTCACTGGTAGGAATCAATCCGCAACAAGGATCCTCGCCCACAAGCACCCAGGGAACCAAGGTCCAGTATGCCGACTTCGCTCCTGATCCGATCGACCTAGCCGGCATGCGCAAGCTGGTGTTCGGCATTGTGATTGGCACAGGTGCAGGCACTGACGACTTCATCGGCACGGCTCACTTGGTGTATGCGCTGTTGGTGCCTGCTAGAGAAACACCTGAAATCGGTGACGTGTTCGAACTTGGAGAGTTCAACCCAGAAGGTTGTGCATCAACGGCGGCAGGGTTAGGAGATCCAGGCATCCTGGTGCTAACGAATGGCAGCACACTACCGAAGAAGTTCGACCCACAAGCGAACAACATTGAAGATGCTGGAATCCCAGCGCCATTCTGCGAAGAAACGCTCCCTAGCAGTCAAGTTGACGATGCAGCAGCTTCGCCTGATGGCGGACTTGGAATCGGTATCTACAGGTATCGGTATACATTCCGCAACTGTTGCACAGGTAAGGAAAGCGATCCTAACGACGAAGACATTGTTGTCAACACTGCTGGCGCTTCGCCTGCTGCTCAAATCACGCTGAACTTCACCAACGTTCGTATCCCTGGTGACCCTCAGATCTGCGAGATCTGCCTATACCGAACTGTCCTGGATGGAGAGTTCCCGGTAATGGCAAAGATTGGTTGCTTTGATCCAGACGACACGTCAATCTTTGTTGACACTCTGGCGGATCATCTACTGGACTTCACCAATGATGCACTGGCCATCCTCAACGCACCGATGCCATGTGTGCCAATCGTGGTGGAATACAGGAATCGTTTGTTTGGTATGGGCGATATTCCTGATCTGTCTCCTAATGGAACAGTTTCAGCGGTAGAAGGTTCCGACATCATTACTGGTGACGAGAACGTTGAGTGGACGCGATGCATGGAGGGGAAATACATCCAGCTAGAAGGATGTTGCAGAGCCTTTGAGATCGTCTGCGTGATGCCGCCGGCCGAGGGTGTATCCCCTCCGTTAGCCCGTCTGAAGATCTCAGAGCCATACGACTGTGATTCGTCTACAGGTTCACTCTACACGATCTGCGGTCGTCCAAACAGGCTCTACTTCTCAGAACCGTTCGAACCAGAGTATTGGCCAGCAGCCAACTTCATTGATGTTGAACCAGGAGACGGTGACCGAATCATGGGAGCGGTCTCCAACTTTGATTCACTCGTCATCTGCAAACGGAGGAAGTCTTATGTTCTCCGATTCAACGAGAATCCTGCACTGGAGGTTGTTTGTCCTACCCGTATTAGCTCTGATATCGGGTGCATCTCTCCTCGTAGTTTCGCTCAAGTGGAGTCTGGCAGTGTTTGGCTTTCTGATCGTGGCTTGGCTCTTTACGATGGCCGTTCCGTTGAGATGCTACCAGAATCGGTGATGTTCGATGAATACTTCACCGATCCAGACAATGAGAACTATGTGCGCAGGGATCGCAACGGACGTTGCATCGGCGCAGTAGGTGTTCATTATCCCGCTAGACAGCAGTATCTTCTTCTTCTTCCTACCGTGCAGACGGTGCGCGGAGCCAACCTGCTGATGGTGTGGGACACTCAGCTTCGCAACATCACTGTCCACAAGTTCTGCCAGGAGTTCTTGTCCATGACGGTTGGCAAGGACTCTCAGGGTAACCAAAGAGTATACCTTGGAGACGCCAATGGGTTCGTATGGCTATTAGACATCGGAGACAGCGATGGTGTTGGCTTCCCTGGATCTACTGGAACCGTAACAGGAACAGTTACAGAAGCAGGAGTCGATGATGTTTTTGGGACGTCCTATATTGAGGATGATACCGCTTCTTTCATCCTTGGCGGTCTTCCTGGTCTTGCTGGTCTATCAGGTCTTGCTGGTCTATCAGCAGCATTCGACGGAACAGATCTTGGTCTGGCTGGGGTGTGTATCTTCTGGCGTTCTAGCAGTGCTGCTGTGGATGATCCCTGGAACGCGAGGGTCATCTACGCCGCCACAGAACACAGACTCTTCGTCACACCATCCTTCGTAGATGATGCACCACAAGTAGGAGACGACTACCTCATCGGGCCTATCGAGTTCTTGGCCAAGTTCAAGCCTACCAACTATGGTGATGATGACACTCTCAAGCGCAACTGGCGTCATGCACTGGTGTATGACGTAGAGGAGAAGAAGTCTGTTGTTCGCGTGCAACTCATCCCGGACTTCTCACTAATCGATGAAGAAGAAGGCACTATTGCTGATGAGAATGATGAGGTTGGCCAGGGTCATACCTTCGACCTTTCCTTCCCCAAGGGTCGCCAGACTCGTCCGGTTGGCAGGAAGATCTACAACTTCGAACAAGTCGTCATCTCTCACTTCGCGCCAGAAGCACCTGTTAGAATCCTCAACCATGTTATCATGGTTGCGCCTCACATGAGCAAGTAATGACTTCCCTGGAGACTTGCACTTTCAAGCCGTTTGTATCACAGGTCGTGCCTCCCAAGGCAGACCTGGATGCGTTGGCTTCAGGCATGAATCTCCTGGTTGGTCAACTAGAGAACTACTTCAGGGAACTACTTGCTTCTATCTGCCGAGACTTGCAGCAAAGCGGATCTGCTGCAAGCTTCCTTGAGCTATCCGATACACCTAATAGCTATGTAGGTGCAGCTAACAACTTCGTTCGTGTCAATGCAGGTGAGACAGGGCTGACGTTCTTCGCTGCAACGCTGGTCACTACGTTCCTGCAACTGTCAGACGTTCCTAATAGCTACGCTGGCGCTGGCCTTGATGTTGTTCGCGTCAACGCTGCTGAGAACGCTCTAGAGTTCTTCACCATGGTCTTCACGGCTCTAGGTGATACTCCTAGCAGCTATGCAGGATTTGCTGGATCACTAGTATCAGTAAATGCTACTGCTACAGGATTGGAGTTCTCTGGAGGAGCAGGAACGTCACTTGGCTCGCTACTTACCATATTGACTCGTGGCATGTTCTTGTCTAGCGGTGTTGCAGCCATAGGCTTTGGCAACTCATTTACCGTTGTCATTGATGGTGCCACCCAAACAGTAGCTGCACCGGCTACCACTAGCCTTATCACTTCGTTCGAGCGAGTTACCCAGACATCAGCCAACGCACAGAACCGAGCAGCAGGAGCAAGACATAGCTCTAACAGATGGTTTAGAGGTAACTCTGCTGGATTCGGTGGCTTCCGTGTCAGGACAAGGATTGGAACTACAACATCGATAGCAAACCAGAGAATGTTTATTGGTTGGTTCGGCTTTGCTGGTGCTGACTTTACACTTACTCAAAATCCTTCTCAACAAGTCAACATCTTCGGTGTAGGTTACGACTCAGCAGATACCAACCTGTTCGTTATCCACAACGATGGTGCGGGAGCAGCAACAAAGGTAGATCTTGGTGCAAACTTCCCAAAGAACAGCACTTCAGTATACGACATAGAAATATGGTCAGAGCCTAACGATACTGAGATTCATTATATTGTGACCAACCTTGGAACTGGTGACCAAGCAAGCGGGGACATAAGCACTGAGATCCCTGCAAACACACAACTTTTGATGCCATACTTCTGGCTGAACAGTGGTGCTGGTGGAACGGCCGTTGTGTTGAACATCATTCACGTTTGGTGGGGCCTCTTCGGCGGATAGGATTCTTCCATGACATCAACTTCGCTCCAACCCTTGCCACCAACCGGGCTGCAACGGCAGGCTGCCAGCATCCAGCAGATCGGCCAGGGTGGCACAGCTGGCAACCAGGGCCAGCAAGGCCAGGGCCAGCAGCAGGGTGGTGGTCCAGCCCCACAGGGCCAGGGACCGGCCGCCGGCTCCGCGCTCGGAGCTACCTCTCCGTCAGCCCCGCCGGCAACCCGTGGACAGACTTCGCTGAGCAATCTGGCGAATCAGTTGGCGACACAATATGGCATTCCACTTGGTAGGAATGGACTGGTAGATGAACAAGGTAACTTCCAGCAAACACCTGACCAAGTAGCTGAGCAATCTGGTGGGCGCATTACAATGGGTGGCGCCGCTGCAAGGATGAACTTGATTGCTGACGCCATTCAGAGACAGCAACAGGAACGGCAGACGGCAAAGGCATCATCGGCCTTGCAAGCCGGTCTGGGCCTCGTTCAGTCGCGTGGACGTGGGAGCCTTGCAGCGATGCAGAGTGGCTTCTACCAAGGACTGGCCCAACTGTATTCCAGCCAGCAATACGAAGCTGCCGACTTCTCCTACTTCATCCAGAAGGAACAGATGGACATGCAAATGGACATGATTCGTCGTGCAGAGAAGTTGCAGAAGAAGAAGGCTCGTATGGGCACAATCGCTGGCATCGGACTTGGTATCGCTGGTATCGCTACTGGCAATCCAGCATTGGCTGTAGGTGGATTCTCTTCGGCTGCTGGTAACGCCTCACAAACCGGGTGGTTCTAATGGCTCAAATCGGACGCGATCCAAACAAGACTCGCAATGAGCTTGCTGCCGGAGAGTCTGGCTCACAGGCTGTAGGACAAGCTGCTGGTCAACTGAACCAGACATACGAATCAGGTGCAGACAATGCACTGAAGGCAGCCAGTATCTTTGGTGGTATGGCTCAACAAGGTGTAGAGAACAAGCAGCGCGATAGACAGCTTGGTGAGCAAGAGCGTAGCAATCAGATGGGTGAGGCGATGCAGCAAGATCGCCAAGACATCGAAGCAGCAGACCGTGGTGTGCAACAGCAAGGGCCAACCAGGGCTGAAAAGCTGAAGCAAGAGATGGAGCGTGGTCGGCTGCAAGCCCAGATGGACAAGCCCATGGAGATCCCTGGGCCGGGACAGCATACCTACGCTCAGACTCCAGAACGAGTTGCCCAGGACCAAGACAAGCTGGTCACGTCTAGGCTGAATGCTCAAGCCAACTTCATGAATGCATCTGAGAACTTCAACAAAGCTCAGATGGCAGGAGACAAAGAAGCTGCAAAGAGAGAACGAGAGAACCTGCAATCACCGATCAAGTCTACTGCCAATCTGTTCAATGCAGCCCGCAAGGGTGACATGACTGATGGTCAGTGGGAGAACTTGAAAGCATTGGCAGCAGACAATCCTGACGCCGCTCTCAAGCAGGAGATCGAATCCAAGCAGTTTGGTCCCAGGACATCAGACTTCTTGCAACGTAGAGTGAACTTCGATGCTCTCAAGTTCATGGGAGCTACTGGCGACATGCCTGACGGAGATCTGGTGGACATGGCATCGCCCATGATGGTGCAGTTCACTCAGACTGCAAACGAGATGCAATCGTTCCTGAAGACGATTGATGGGCAAAGCATGGGTGCTCTATCGAGTGTCTTCAAGATCGATTCGATGGCAAAGAGGAATCAGACAGTCAGGCAGTTGTCAGCACAGGCCATGTTGTTCTCACTTGGCAACCCTGGCTCAGCGAATCCTGGATCGGTTACAACTCCAAGTGCAGGGAGACAACAAAATGGGCAGCCTGGACATCCCGGAACCGCAATCGAAAACCCAGGCGGTGGTCCCCCGCTCCTCAGAGATCGACAGTCCATCGAGCGATCCTCAAGAGCCCCAGCAGCCGCAGAGCCCAGACGCCGCCAACCAGACGCCTCCCTTGGAGGAGATGTCAGGGGGCGGTGACCAGCGCATCTATGGGCTGACGCGAGACATCAATCGCGCTCTGCGGATTGGTGACAACAGACAAGCTACTCGTCTCATGGACGAGCAGCTTTCTGAAGTTATGGGCCGCCTAGTTGTTGGAGAGTTCTCCCAGCAACAAGGAGACCCATTGCTGTGGCATCCTTCAATGGAGGATTCACACGAGAGAGTAGCCATGAAGTCAATGGCTATTCAGTTTGCTCGTAGAGCAACAATGACGGCAGATATACTGTCGTCCAACAACTGGCAAGAAGTCTCCATGTATGGAGACTCAATAGTTCAGAGATTCAAGGAAAGGAACAAGACTCCACTACTCAAAGAGCATCCTGGCATGTCGATGGAGGAACGAGTTGCACTCTCCCAACAGCTTGTTCCTGTAGAACTAGATCCAAATGAAGTTGCGACCTACCGTCAACGTCTCGTCCAGATCGACCAGCAACTCAAGACTGTTGGAAGCTCTGTCTACACGGATCCAAGAACTGCGCGCATTGCTAAGATCATCTCAACAGAAGCTGAACCTGCTTCTCCAGGATATGCAATCAGTGGAGAACAAGACATCGTTGGTCATATGCCGTTGCATGAAAGGCTGCTCATGCCGGTCAGGCAAGGCACAGAAGCGTTTGTTGGCGCGGCTGCACAAGTCGGTGTTGGAGTTGCAAAAACACTTGAAAGTCTTGGAGTCCTATCTTTAGATGCGATGTCAGGTGGACAAGCGGCTGCACACTACAACGGCCCAACGGCTTGGGTCCAGGACAGTGATGGTTCCTGGTATCACAATGGTGGCAAGGTTGGTGCAGCAGAAATGTATGCTGGTGTCTGGCACATGCTTACTGGTCAACTGATCGACCAGGAGATGGCGGACTACGGGCACACAGCAGCCATAGCAGCAATGAACCAGTCTGGTGTTCGTGGCCTGACGACAGGTGTAGCCCACTTCCTTGGCTCGATGACCGCTTTCATTGGTTCCGGTGGCCCAGCGATGAAGCTTGGTGGAATGGTAGGCAAGGGTCTTGGCATGACTATGGCTGGAGGCAAGGCTGCACAGACTCTAGCCAAGGCAGAGCATGCCAGGAAGGTTGTAGCAAACGTAGCTGGAACCAAGTCGGCACAGATGGTTGCTACTCAACTCACTGCCAAGGGACTTGGTTGGGTAGTAACTGGTGGAAAGGCTCCTGCATCCATCGCTAGAGCAAAGGCTATCGTCAAGTCGCTCCAGGTGTTCGGTGCAGCAGCAGGACTTGGTGCATACGAAGCAGTGAACAATGGCCATATCGAAGGATATGGTGCAGCGTTCACGCATGGTGCAATCATGGCTGCACCAATGATGTTGATTGGACAGCTAGGCAGATCAACCGAAAGGTTGCTGAAGAGAACCACCAAGATGCCTGCCCGTCTGGCGGCAACGATGGCTGGAGCGGTAGAGGGAACTGCATTCGCGGCGCTAGACTGGAAGCCGATATGGAACTTCATACAAGATCCAAATACCGACACACGCGATGAACTAGCCAAGCATGTGCTGGTGAACCTGCTCGGCATGGCGGCGCTCAAGGGGGCCGGCGCGCCGACGCCGGGTGAGTTGGCCCTGCCAGACAAGGGACTGCTCGATCGCCACGCTGGCGCACAGGCAGAGGCCCGGAGCAAGGCAGGGCGGCAGCCATCCCAGGCAGCGGCGGCGATCGCCGAGATGCGCGAGACCGAAAGTCAGGTCCGGCTCCAGCAAACCAAGCTCGATGAGCCTGCCCACGTCCGTGAGGTAGCTGAGTTCGAGACTCGTCAGAGGTTGCGTGAAGCAGAGTTGTTGCCTGAACATGAACGGGCAGTTGAACACGAAGAAATCCTCACACAAGGTCCATTCAAGAAGATTAGAGAGGAAGCTAGACAAGAAAGAGAAGAGAGAGTCCGTGGACAGAAAGAACCACGGTCTATCCCATCCAGTGAGACGATTCGTGCCGTAGAGGCCATGGGGAAGGAGCGCATGGCAGCCTCGCAAGAGGCTGTGAAGGAGCCTCGTGCAGAGCTTGAAGCCAAGGGGCAAGAAGCCCTGGATCGCTACCTGAAGGAAGGCCCTGACCCACTCGACAGCAAGATCTTCAGGAAGCTTCCTGAAGGCTTGCAGCTTGACTTGGCCAGAACATCAGATCCTATGGCACGTCGCAGGATGATGTTGGAATACAAAACTGGCTCAGAGAAGCTGAGCGATTTCAACGTCATGCACTGGCAGCACCATGAAGCTCGCCGCAAAGAAAGGTTGATGCGTGACGCTGAGAGAGAAGAATCAGCATCGCAGCGTGAGCTAACGGAATCAGAGATCGAGGCGTTGCGCCCGGACGCTACTCCTCCGCCAGCCGGTGTGTTCGAGATGGCTGAGCAACCTGGGCCGAAGTTCCCTGGACAGCCTGCCAGCCAACGTATGACGCCTCAGTTGGAGATGAAGGGTGTCCCTGGCACACCTAAGACCAGGAAGAGAGATGTTCACCTAGAACTTGAAGGTTACGAAGGTGACCCGGTTCGAATGGCTGCCAGAGTTGGAAACGTCAATCCACCTAGAAGACTACCGAAGAAAGGTCTGCGTGCATGGTTTGACGCAAATCAAGATCTCACCAGGATGAAGGAGGATTGGAAGACGGCTGAGCTTACTCACGAGTGGGCTCACAACATGATGAATGTTGCCGACCAGTCAACCATTCCTTTCCTGGAAGATACCTTCTTCGAGGCTGCCAGGAAGTGGTATCCGAACTTCACCAAGCTTGACAAGCCAACACAGTTTGCGGAAGCATGGGCTGAGTTCTGGGCCAGACATATGCTTGGCGATCCAACTCTCAGAGAAGAGACTGGTATGGCCCACGATGCATTGATGAAGTGGATGTCAGAGCCAGGACAGACAGCCATACGGAATCAGATGCAGCGGTCGATGAAGGTCATTGCCAATGAGCGCGATCAAGGCGCCAGGGCTCGTGGCCAAGCATCGATCATGTTTCATGATGATCTCAAGTCAGAACAGGAACTGAAGTCACAAGGAATCTTCAAGCCGATCCACAAGATTCGAAAGTTCGTGAAGGATACGTGGCGTCAACTGAACAAGCACTTTCAGGATGACACCTTCATGATGAAGTCCAGGATTAGTGACTGGATGAAACAGGCCTACAAGGACAAGGCGCAGGATGTCCTGGATGAAACCGACATCCTCAGTCATCCGACTAGATTGCTAGACACGTATCGGATGACCGCCAACAAGGTAACCGAACGATTCATCCTGAAGAATACCACTGAACTTGATGGCACTGTAACTGGTGAAGGTCTGGTTCAGATCCTGAATGATGTTCCCAAGGGGCAGGTAAGACCGTTTTTCGAATACGTGAATGCTCTGCGCTCATTGGAAGCAAACAAGAAAGGCGAGTTTACTCACCTGCATCCCAAGGATGCACAAGCCATCGTTGATGAACTGCATACACCTGAGATGCTTGTTCTCTCCAAGAGACTGAGAGGATGGAGCCGTAGGATCATAGACTACGGAACTGAAGGTGGTCTCTGGTCAGAAGTCCGCGGCGAAGAGATGAAGTCATCCTGGGAAGCATACATCCCGTTCTATCGTATGCTTACCAACACTGCGCCAATGATTGGCCGCGGTCGTGGATACTCAGAACGTGGCACAGGAGTAAAGCCACTAGGTTCCTCGCAAGCTGAGATTGCCGATCCGGTTGACTCGCTTGGCAACATGGCCAGGAATATCATCACCAAGACTCATCAGAACATGGTGATGAAGGCGCAGATAAAGTTCATGCTGGAGCACCGTGGTATCGGTGGCCTCATCCATGAAGTAGACCGTGATACCATTCCTCACGATCATCCACTACGTGAGATGATAGAGAAGCTTACAACTCTTCAGAGCAAGGAAGGACCAGGAGATACACAAGAAGGTTGGGATGCTGCTATCGACATGCTCCAGAAGCTGGCTAACACTGGAGAGTTTGGCGAATCAATCCTAATGTTCTCCAAGGCTGCATTCCCACATGGAAGCAAGCCGATCATCGCCTTCACACCACACTGGACGCCAGAAGAGTTGGCAGACTTCAAGGACCCTGCCATCATCCAGAAGGCTCAGGAGATGTCAGGGAAGATCAGGTGGTATGAAGTAGATCCAGAAGTCTTCAACACGATGATGGGAGTGGATCAGCCATTCAACATCATCGACAAGCTGCCACCATTCATCAGATCCTTGGTGAAGGTGAAGACAGAGCTTGTTCGTGCTGGTGCAACAGTGCTATCTCCAGCGTTCGTGGCCAGGAACATGGTCAGGAACGTCTGGCAGATGTATATGTATTCACCAGAGCCGATGCCATTCGGTGTGTTCTCCGCAATCGGTAAGGTCATCTCTTCATCAGTAGAAGTTATCCGCGGCTCACCTGACTACGAGCAGTTTGAGAACCTTGGTGGTTCAGGATCTACATACTTCTCTGGAGAAGTAGCTGCTGGTAGAACTGCAAGAGAACTTATCGGCAGACGTGGTGCAATCGCTGGCATCAGACATGCATACGCAACTCTGGCCAACATTCTTGGCAAGGGTGAAGGTGTTCCCAGGTTCCGTAGCTTCAAGTTTGCCAAGGGTGAAGCCTTGGGAGAAGGCAAGCGAGACCTGTCTGCTGCACTCGAAGGAGTAGAAGCAGCAAAGGAGATCTCTGACAACTTCACTCGTGCAGGAGTTACAGCACGAGCACTGAATCAGATCTCGCCATATCTAACGGCACAGATTGCCGGCACGTCTCACTTCCTGAAGGCAGTCACTGGTGCCCAAGGTAAGGAAGTCAGGAACCGGGTAATGGTCCGTGGCCTCATGGGCATGGGCATGGCTGGCATGGTGTTCTGGTGGTTGAACAAGGACAAGAAGTGGCACAAGGAACTGTCTGATTACGACAGAATGAACAACCTGTTCGTTGACCTTGACTTCGCTGGCGGAGGAATCGTCAAGGTGCCGATTCCGTTCGAACTTGGTAAGGTGTTCACCAAGATCCCTGAGATGGTGTTGGAGCAAGCTTACCAGACAGATCCAGTGGAAGCACAGATGTTCATGTCTGACATCATGCTATCCATGCTGCCACAGAACTTCTCTCTGAACTGGTTGGATCCAATGATTCAGGGAGCATGGAATATCAACACGTTCACTGGCAAGCCTATCGTCCCAGAGTCGATGAAGGACAGACTGCCAAAGGATCAGTTCACTGCATACACCAGAGGGTATGCAAAGATGATTGGCAGAGTGCTTGACATATCTCCAATGATCGTTGAGAGACAGGTTGAGTCAGCTACTGGCGGTCTCGTTGGCAGAACATGGGACTTCGGTAGCTTGATGACAAGCCTTGCTGGCATGTCAGAGAGTAAGTTCAGGGCACAAGACGTGCCATTTGTTGGCACCCTCGTGCATGATCCCTTCCGTCAGCCGCGCAGCGTAGAGAAGCTGTTCGAACTCGACCGGGCGGTCAGCCAACGTCTCGGGAGCAAGGAACCCCTGCCAGGGGATAGGGTTCTGCAACGTGGCCTGGAGCGCACCAAGGCGGACATCAGCGACTTGATGAAGCGTGCGCGCGAAGGGACAATGCCAAGGGCGGAAGCCAACCAAAGGGCCTCCGAACTCGCCGGTCAGTTCCTCTCTCGGAACAATCAAAGGTGATGGACTTGCCAGTAGAGCTAATCAAGCAAGCACCAACCATTGCAGCATTGCTATGGTTGACATGGCAGTTCCTCAAATATCTTAGAGAAGAACGTGCAGCATGTTCTTCAGAGAGGATTGAAGCTCTAAAACAAGCTGAATCTGCAAGAAGAGAATCACATTCAGAGTTTCTTGCTGAGTTGAAGAGAACCCACGAGATGTATCGAAAGGAAGAAAAATGAAGACACTCCTATTCCTTCTGTGTTCGATGGCCTTACTGGTATCCTGTGAAGGATTCAGGGAAAGGTTGACTTCTCCTGAGAACCAAAGAGAAGTTGTCAGGCAGATCGACACCAACAACGACAACAATGTCTCTCAGGGAGAGTTGGCGGCAGCGATGAAGAACCCGTTGCTGTGGATTACCATTCTCAACCTG
>Ga0137314_1000302_pt1 | contig 14801 bp, 19 predicted proteins | sample EasRivERMZT199_2_FD_102289 | JGI IMG/M metagenome (GOLD analysis project Ga0137314, IMG submission 102289) | Soil microbial communities from meander-bound floodplain in the East River, Colorado, USA - East River MetaG ERMZT199_2 | ecosystem: Environmental > Terrestrial > Soil > Floodplain ... | reverse complement strand
AGCATTTTTCGGTGAGTACGATTGGGGTCTATCGCCATGACACAGATTAAAGCGGGGGTTAAGAAGCTCCCCCAGACCGTCCGGCGGCGCAACAGCGCCCGCATCACCCAGGTCCCGGCGGCGGGCCGTCCTGGGCCTGCTCCCAAGTGGCCTTACGGAGTCCCGACCAAGGCCCGACGTGAGCGCTGGAAGAGGCTGTGGGCCATGCCCCAGGCTGTGATTTGGGAGTCGATGGATCTCATCGAGCTGGTGGCCCGGCTCGTCCTCGTGGAGGAGGAGGCCCTGGACAGGCTCACGGCCCACCATTTGGCCGAGGTGCGCCAGCTCGAGGACCGACTGCTGCTTAACCCGGTGGCCATGTTCCGTGCTCAGGTGCAGATCGTGGACGAGTCGGGGCAGATGACCGCCGAGAACATCACTGACCTGGAAGCCTATAAGGAGGCGGTGGGCGCATGAGGAAAACGACCGTCCTACTAGCGGCCCTGGTGGTGATGCTGTTGCTGCTCCCAGCTTCGGCCCACCACCGGCCCGGCCACACCAAGGGGCCGACCACTACCACCACCAGCCCCTCGACCACGACCAGCTCGACGACGACCACCTCGACCACCTCGACGAGCACGACCACTCAGCCGACGACGACCACCACGGTGCCCCCCGGGGCCTGTGACACTGCGCCCGATGGAGCGCCGAGCGGCTCACCGGTCCTGGGTCCTTCTACCTTCACCACCAGCCAGACCATCAGCAATGTCACCTTTGATGGGAGTCACTCCGACGACCTGGTGCGGGTCTACGGTGCGCATGTCATCTTCGACCATGTGACCTTCAAGGGCACCGGCACCGGCGGCTCCGGTCACTCGGTCGAGGTGAAGCGGGGAGGCTCGGTGGAGATCCGCCATTCGCTGTTCAATGGCCGCCCCACCGAGGACACCATCCAGTTCGGTGGCCCCAGCGGTGACCAGCATGCCGGGCACTCGGTGGTCAAATGCAGCACCCTGGCCAGCTTCCCCGGAGAGGACCATGCCGACTTCAAGGTGAGCCAGCCCGGGGCGGTGGTCGATTTCGTCGATAACCAGTTCACCACCGTGCCCACCGGGGGCCGGGCGGTCCAGAATGATGGCAGTGTCGGCGTGCAGAACTTCATCCGCAACACCGGCTTGGGCGATATCCTGCTCGAGCATACTGTGGCTGGGTCCTTCGTGGACAACGCCATCGGGGAGATCTACCTCTACGACGCCCGAGACTGGCTGATCGAGGGGAACACCATCAGCAAGGTGGGGCACGGTGTCTCCGATGGCTCCCGGGTGCCCACCGGCATCTACTACCGGGGTAACCCCATCGGCAACTTTGAGTTCTATGGTGGCTCGTGCTGGGCGACCTCGCCCACCTTGGCCGACTGCACAGCCGGGGCACCGCCCTGGTATCCGAGATGAAGGAGGGATTGATGGAGCGAGCTAAGCGATTTGCAATGTGGGTAGGGGTCCTCACCCTGGTGCTGGTGTTCTCCGGAGCGCTGGTGGCCTGGGCTGCCGCCTACCGCTACGGTCCCGGGACCGCCACCCTGGTCTACGACCCGGCGGGCGACTACGTGTGCCCGGCAGGCTCGGGGACGGTGCACCTCCGCTACGGGGTGAACGGGAACACCATCTGGGACAGCTATGGCACGGTGAAGTTCTATGGCAACTTCCGGGACGTAGCCGGAGGCACGCCGCACTACCACGAAAAAAACTTCACCACCTCGATCGATTTTGACCAGAACTATCGAGGCTGGGACACCGGGCACCGCTATGCGCTATCGGTGGCGGCTGACCCCACCGGGCTGTCCTACGATGCGCCGATGGAGCTGGCCGTCTACTGCCAGTGAACAGGCACGGCCCCCAGGGGCTACCGGAGCTGAACCGCACCCTGGCCCCGGCCATCCTGCGCTGGGTGTCTGAGTTCCTGCTCCAGCCCGATGGCCCCACCGCCGGGGATTCTTGGAACTACACCCAGGAACAGGCCCGGTTCGTGGCCTGGTGGTACGCCATCGACGATGGGGGCCGGTTCGTCTATCGACGTGGCACCCTGCGCAGAATGAAGGGCTGGGGCAAAGACCCCCTGCTGGCCACCATCTGCGCCATCGAGCTGTGCGGCCCCTGCCGATTCTCTCACTTTGACAATCGTGGATTCCCGGTCGCTGTGCCGCACCCGGCCCCCTGGATTCAGGTGGCAGCTGTCTCCAAAGATCAGACTCGGAACACCATGACCCTGTTCCCGGCCATGTTCTCTGCCGAGGCGGTGAGCGAGTATCGGCTCGACCTGGGCAAGGAGATCATTTACGCCCACGGAGGCCGGGGCCGCATTGAGGCAGTGACCTCCTCACCGGCGGCCCTCGAGGGTGGCCGCCCCAGCCTGGTGGTGAAAAACGAGAACCAGCACTGGGTCAAAAATAATGACGGCCACAAGATGTCTGAGGTCATCGATCGCAACCTAGCCAAGAGCCGGGATGGCTCGGCCCGGGCGGTGGCCATCACCAACGCCCACGAGCCGGGCCTGGATTCCGACGCCGAGCGGGACTGGGAGGCCTATCAGAAGATCGCCCAGGGACGCTCCCGGGCCAGCGGTGTCCTCTATGACTCGGTAGAGGCTCCGGCGGGCACCGATATGTCCGACCCCGACAGCCTGCTGGCCGGGCTGGAGGTGGCCCGGGGAGACAGCTACTGGCTCGACCTGGAGCGGCTGATGGAGGAGATCTGGGACCCCAAGACCGCCCCCGATTTGGCGAGGCGCTTCTATTTGAACCAGGTCTGGGCTGCTCAGGATGCCTGGGTGGCCAAGCCGCAGTGGGATGCCCTGGCCAACCTCGAGCGCACCGTCCAGTCCGGCGAGATGATCACCCTGGGCTTCGATGGTTCCAAGTCCGACGACCACACCGGCCTGGTTGGCTGCACCATCGATGACGACCACATCTTCCCCCTGGGAGTCTGGGACCCCGAGCGCTACGGTGGGGAGGCTCCCCGGGAGGAAATCGACGCCATGGTGCGCTCCGCCTTCGAGATGTACGACGTGGTTGGGTTCTACTCCGACCTCCATCCTTGGGAGAGCTACGTGGACACCTGGGGTGAGGACCTGGGGCACACGGTGCTGGTCAAGGCCCACACCAAGCACCCCTTCGCCTTCGACTTGAGGAGCCGCACCAAGGAGGGCACCTTCGCCATCGAGCGGTTCCATGATGCCATCGTTGAGGGGAAGCTCACTCATTCCGCCGACCCCGAGCTGACCCAGCACATCGTCAATGCTCGACGCCGCCCCAATGCCTACGGGGTGAGCATCGGCAAGGAGCACCGAGAATCGGCCAAGAAGATCGATGCGGCTGTGGCTGCTGTGCTGGCACGCCAAGCTCGATTAGACTTTTTGGCATTGCCCGAGTCTAAGCGCCGCCGGAGAACCCGCACCGGTAGCGCCGCTTTCCTGTAGGAGGGAATCATGCCGTTAAGCGGAGCTGCCGCTAAAGACCTGTTGGAAGAGATGCTGCAAATCCGGCAGGCCGATGCGCCCGGGCTGGAGACTTACCATAGCTATGTCCGGGGAGCGCAGCCTCACCCGGTGAGCCTGGAGGGGGTGCCTCCCGAGGCGGTGCGCTTCATCGACCAATCCCGAGTCAATATCGTGGATTTGGTGGTCGAGGTGATGGCTCAGTCCCTCTATGTGGACGGCTACCGGCCCAACGTGGCCGACGTGGGGGCCATCGACGAGGCGGCAGGCTGGGAGGCCTGGCAGGCTAACAAGCTCGACTCCCGGCAAGTGGCGGTGCACCGGGGAGCCTTCACCTATGGGATCTCTTATGTGCTGGTGCTCCCGGGTGAGTCGGGCATGCCGAGCATCCGGGGCTACTCTCCCCGAAAGCTGACCGTGGCCTACGGTGACGACCCCGACTGGCCCTTTGCCGCTGTCCTGGCCGAGGCCAACGGGGAGCACATGAGCTACACCCTTTATGACTCCGAGGCGGCCTATCGATTCACCACCGAGGGCGGGCTGGTAGCGGTGGAGTCCGAACCTCTCGGGGAGACCGGAGGAGTGTGCCCGGTGGTGAGATTCCTTAATGTCGAGGACCTTGACGACGAAACCTTGAGCGAGGTGGATCGGCTCATTCCCATCCAAGACCAAATCGACACCACCACCTTTGAGCTGCAGGTCGCCCAGCACTTCCAGGCATTCCTCCAGCGCTACATCATCGGCTGGACCCCCGAGTCGGTGCCCGAGCAGATGAAGGCCATGGCCAGCCGTATGTGGACCTTTGCCGATGCCGATGTCCAGGTGGGGCAGTTCCAACAAGCTCAGCTCGATGGCTATCTGCGCTCCCGGGAGGAGTCGGTGCAGTTGGGGGCCATCGTCTCGCAGACCCCACCGCACCACCTCCTGGGTGAGCTAATCAACTTGAGCGCCGAGGCCCTGGCCGCAGCCGAGTCCGGTCACCGGCGGAAGATCAACCAACGGCAGACCACCCTGGGCGAGGCCTGGGAGCAGGTGCTCGAGCTAGCCGAGCTGATGATGGGTGCCCCGGTGCCCGAGGAGTCGGCCCAAGTTCGTTGGCGGGACACCGAGGCCCGGTCTCTGGCCCAGACGGTGGACGCCCTGGGCAAGATGGCTCAGATGCTGGATATTCCGCCCGAGGCGCTCTGGGAGCGAATCCCCGGAGTGACCCAGCAGGACCTGCAGCTGTTCAAGCAGTTGGCCAGCCAGGCCGATGCCTTGACTCAGCTCACCGGAATCCTGGAGGCACAGCTGGCTCCGGCCCCGCCTAACGGCCAGCCCACTGCGCCGGTGGGTGTGCCGCCAACCTGATGGCCACCACCACCGCCGGACGGCTCCTGACCGACACCCAGCGCCGGACGCAGCTAACCCTGCGCTCAGCCGCCCTGCGGGAGGCGATGCGCCTATACCCGGCCTGGGATCTCGAGGACATCGATGGGACCTGGGAGCCGTTCATGACCGGGGTGCTCTCGGTGATGGAGAAGTATCATCAGATGTCGGCGGCCCAGGCCGGGCTGTACTACCGGACCCTTCGCACTGTCGAGGGGGTGACCGGGACCGCCGAGGTCCGGTTGGCAGCCTTCAACCGAGAGCAAGCGGTGGCCAACCTGACTCTGCTGGGGCCGATCTTCACCAAGAAGGCCATTTCCTTGGGCCGCAGTCGAGACGCCGAGCGCCAGGTGGCCCTGACTCGGTTGCTGGGGGTGGTGGCTGCCTTTGCGATGATGGGGGGCCGGGAGACCATCGTGCAGACCCAAGCAGACGACCCTGCAGCCCGGGGGCACCGCCGGTTGGTGGCGGGTACTTGCGATTTCTGTCGTGGCCTGGCCACCCAGATCGACGAGGGTGATTTCAAGGCTCACACTAACTGTGCTTGCGTTGCCGAGCCGAGTTTCACCCAACAGCCCGCCGCCCACTATGTGAACAAGATGCAGCAAGGTCGGGTGATGTCCGACAGTGGTCGGGAGGCCGCCGATGCAGCGATAGGTAATCATGCTTCTACGGGTTTTTACAACCGCCTGCCCCAGATGCGCCAGCAGACCGTGAAAACCTGGCAGGAGTACCTGGATGACTCCCAGATCTCGATTCAGGTTCCTGACGAGGAGGTGCTGGAGCAGATTCTGGGTGATGGTCGGTTCAAGTCTCAATTTGAGTCGGGCTATTCCCTGGGAATCTATGACACCAAGGCCCGAGCCAGCATGGAAAAGAGGCTCTTCGGCTACGCTGAGGACGCTGCCCCGAGCACGAGGCCTATCTACGGTTACGCCCATCAGGGGGCCGGGGCCTACGGCCCGGGCGGAGTGGACGGATATGGTAACGTGCGGGTCATCCTCAAGGACGAGGTGAAGGAGCGCACCACCGTCACCATGACCGACTCCCTGATGGCGGGAGACACGGTGGGGGCTTCGCCCATCACTGAGCTGCATTACTCCTCCTTTTCGCCTTGGGAGGTGCCGCCAGATCCCGTCCAGGCCGCACGATATGTGTATCGGAAAGGGGCCGATGCCCCGGGCTATAGCTACATCGAGGCCCAGGTCCATGGAGGGGTTCGAGCGGAAGATATCGAGCAGGTCCTGTTTTCTGAAATCGATTACCCCGATGGGCCGCTGCGCTCTGTGGCCGAGAAGCTCGACGAGTTGGGAATCCCCTGGGAGGTGGTGGAATGAGGCTTATTGCCCAGCAGGGCCAGCGCTGGCTGGTCTACGATGGAGAAGGGGAGTTAGGACCGGATGCCGAGGGGCTGCTGGTAGACGAGAAACAGGGGCGCACATGGAGAGTGGCACTGGCATCGTTCTTGGCCCGGGGGTACTGGGACCAGCCGCCGAGCCTCTCCGAGCAGGAGTTGCAGGCCCTGGTGGACCGCTACCCGGTGGAGGTTCATTCGACCATTCAGGTCAAGCAAGCGGTGCCGCAATCCTAGATTGAGCGCTCAGGTGTGCTAAAATCTGCGGTAACCGAGCGTGATGCTTAGGAGGTAGGCGAGATGCCTGAAGGTGCAGAGACTGCTGAGGCCACCCAGGTCGAGACGACCGAGGACGCCGGGACCGAGCAAGCCCCCGAGGGGAAGGCTCCCACCCAAGCAGACTTCGACAAGATGCAAGCGGCCCTGAAGAAGGCCAACGACGAGGCGGCGAGATACCGTCACGAAGCCAAGGCCAATGCCGATGCTGCCACCAAGATCGCTGAGATCGAGGAGGCTGGGAAGTCTGAGACGCAGAAGCTGACCGACCGAGCCAGCAGGAGCGAGGCCCGAGTGGCCGAGCTGGAGTTGGAATTGGCAAGGGAGCGAGTAGCCCGAAGGCACAACCTCACCGATGCCCAGGTCACCAGACTCTTGGGTAGCAATGAGGAGGAGCTGGAGGCCGACGCCCTGGTGCTCCTGGAGACATTCCAGGTGCGGCAGGAGGAGGAGCAGGAGGAGGAGGAGACGAATGGCCATCGCCAAGCGCCCACCACTCCCCGGCCCACTCTCAAGTCGGGCAAGGTCCCTTCCACCAACCTCAACGATGACAAGCTCCTGGAGGCGATTAAGCGTAAGGTGGGCGCAGCCTAAGCGCCCCGACATCTACCAGGAGTGAAACATGGCCATTACGGCCCCCACAACCCTGGCCGGATTCTCAGGGTTCCTGAGTCGCCAGCAGGCTGGCCCCATCTTTGATGAGGTACGCCGCCGGTCGATCATCCAGCAACTCGCCCAAGAGGTGCAGTTGGGACCTTCGGGCACGGCCATCCCCGTCGTCACTGGTAAGCCGGTGGCAGGCTGGGTCGCTGAGGGAGCGGTCAAGCCCGCTTCTCAAGGCACCCGGTCCCTCGTCAACATGGACCCGAAGAAGCTGGCCACCATCGTGGTCGTTTCTGCCGAGGTGGTGCGAGCCAACCCCGCCGGGTACATGGACGACATCAGGGACGACATCGCAGAGGCATTTGCCAATGCCTTCGACGCCGCAGTGATGTGGGGGACCTCAACCCCCTTCGCCGCATTCCTGCAGCAGACGACTGCCGCAGTGGAGATCGGCACCACCACCCAGGCCAACGGTGGCATCTATGGTGACTTCGTGGCGGCCTTGTCGCTGCTGGTCACCAACGACAAGAAGCTCACCGGGTACGCCCTGGGTGCCAAGCTCGAGCCGAAGATTCAGGGAGCCGTGGACACCACTGGCCGACCCATCTTCGTGGACACCAACCCCTCCGATGCCGTGTTCGACGGCACGCTGCGGGGCCGGTTGCTCGGTCGTCCTGCGTTCCTCGATGAGGCTGCCGACAGCGGCACCAATCGTGGATTTGCGGGTGACTTCACCCAGATTGCCTGGGGGGCCATCGGCGGGATCTCCTACGACGTGAGCACCGAGGCTTCGGTGACCATCAACGCCGCCTTGGTTTCGCTCTGGGAGAACAACCTGGTGGCGATTCGGGCCGAGGCCGAATATGGCATGGTCATCAACGGAGTCTCCAACTTCGTCGAGTTCACCGACGCCACCTGATCAATCCGGGTAGCTGGGGGCGGTGGATGGCCACTGCCCCTGGTCCCACGACCGAGGAGCAATAATGAAGCCAGGCCAGGTAAAATACAAGCACCCCGATTTCGGCACGACCGTTTACGGGACCGAGGAGCAGAGGGATGCCGTGCTCGGCAAGTCCTTCACCCCGGTAGCCGTGGCGGAATCCACCGAGTCGGTGTTCCCCGAGGAGGAGGGCAAGGTATACAGCCAGGTGTCCGGGAAGCTGGTCACCCAGGCTGAGGCCGATGCCGAGGCCGAGGCGACAGCCGAGGCTCGAGAGGCGCAGACCAAGCTCAACCAGGACGCCCTGGACGCTCAGGCTGCGCCCAAGTCCAAGTCGGCAGCCAAGAAGAGCTGATGCCTCTTTGCACCCAGGCCGATATCGAGGCCCTGCGGCAGATCGATGTCACCAACGAGCCGGACCCGACCATAACGGCCCTAATCCGGCATGCGGAGGGAATCATCGAGGGCCTTACCGGTCGGCAATTCGTGCCGGTCGTGGACCTGGAGGTGCTGGTATCAGATGTGGGTGAGGTCGATGGAGTGGTGCGACTGCCCCACTACCCCATCACCGATCTGGCCATGGAGGGGTTCGACGGGAATCCCCTGGTCGAGAATGAGCAATATGCCTGGGACAGCTTCGGGCTGGTGCACCACCTGGGGAGCGGCACCGGCATCACCACCTGGGACTGGCAATACAACGTCGGCCCCTTCGGCAGCCCTTGGCTCCCGGGCACCCTAATCACCTACACCGGCGGAGCCGAGAACCCAGACGAGGTGCCCCAGGACCTCCGCACCCTTTGCGCCCAGATCGCTGCGAGCCTCTACGACACCGGGGCGGCAGGGAGTCCAGGCATCCAGTCCGAGAGTTTGGGAGGCTGGTCGGTTTCCTATTCACCAGGAGCTGACGAGCTGAGCAAGACCCAGATGGCGGTCATTCGCCGCTACATGCACAAAACGCCAATCGTGGCTTACTAGGAGGATGACCGATGGCCATTGCTTATAGCACCCCAATCCGAAATGCCAGGCTCCAGGTGGTGGCTGACGCCATCAATGCCGGGGCCGGGGCGGGGAAGCTCCGCATCTACAACGGCACCCGGCCCGCCACCGGCGGCACTGCCACCACTCTTCTGGGTGAACTCACTCTCAATGACCCGGCCACCGACCCTGCGACGGTGACCGGTGGGGTGCTCACCTTGGATGTGTCGCCCACCGTTCAGGATGCCTCCGCTGACGCCAGCGGCACGGCCACCTGGGCGAGGCTGGTTGATTCGACCAATGCCTTCGTGGCCGACCTCGACGTGGGAGGCACCGGGTCCGGGGCAGATATTGAGCTGTCATCGACCACCATCGTGGCGGGCGGGACTATCACGGTGACTTCCGGCACCATCACCGCCGGGAACGCTTAACCCCCGGGGGGCCTGAATGGCCTTCCCGTCCATTCCGACTGTAGCGGGCAGTCGGATACTATTCACCCTTAACACGGCTGGGGGAGCGACCAAGACCTTCCCCAACTTGTCATCCCTGACCAAAAACGCCGGGGATCGACTAATCGCCATCATCGTCATGTATGATGGCAACTCGACCAACGCTGAGTTCTCAGGGTGGGGTGGTGGATTCACCGAGCGAGCGGACCGGTCCGGGACAACCACCATGGCCATCGGGGTGGCCGAGAAGATCTCAACCGGTTCCGAGACCGGCACCTTTACGGTCACCACTGCGGACACTTCGACCAACGACTCCATCCTGATCTTGATGTCGATTCCGGGGGCGCACGCTTCCACCCCCATCGAGGTGTCTACCATGGCGGCTGGGACCACCGCCCAAGATATGCCTGCCCTCTCTCCGTCGTGGGGAGCCGAGGACACGCTCTGGGTCGGGGTGGCCGGGAGCGGTGAGACCGCCACTACTGGGTCATTCACCGGGGTGGGAACGGGTGACTTTGGTGGGTTTGGAAGCCATGCCAACTCGGGGATCACTGCCGATGTGGTTGGAGGCGTTGAGGCTCAGGTCTCCTTCGCCCAAGAGAACACGGCCACCCAAGACCCGGGAACGCATAGCTCGGTTGATACGACCAATGCCCGCAATGCGGCATTGCAGATCGCTGTCCGGCCTGCTGCTGCGGCCATCACGGTGGTCATGGCGGAGACCGAGGCCAACGACACCGCCGACATCAATGGCATTGTGCCGGTTTACCTGGTCGTGGCGGAGACCGAGGCCAACGATGCCACCAACATCGACGGCAGTCACACTCCGCCCAACTTCAACCTGGTCATGGCGGAGACCGAGGCCAACGACACTGCCGACATCAACGGGACCCATGGCCCCAATGCGGTGTTGGCGGAGACCGAGGCCAACGACACCGCCGATATCGACGGCACGATGGTCTTGCCCCCCACCACCCTGGTTATGGCCGAGGTCGAGGGTAACGATGCCACCAACATCGACGGCACCCACACTCCGCCCAACTTCAACCTTGCTGTGGCGGAGACCGAGGCCAACGACACCGCCGACATCAACGGGACCCATGGCCCCAATCTGGTTATGGCGGAGACCGAGGCCAACGACACCGCCGATATCGATGGGACCCATACGCCCCCACCCATCACCGGTACCCTGGCCGAGGTCGAGGCCAATGACATTGCCAATATCGACGGGGGCACCGGGCAGCTGCTCGCCCTAACCGAGGTCGAGGCCAACGACACGGCCAACATCGATGGCACCCATGTGCCCCCCAACTTCTCAGTAACGCTCGGTGCTGTCGAGGGGCCAGACCAGGCCAACCTCGATGGCGTTCACTCACCGCCGAGCTTCACTGGGACCCTGGCCGGGGTCGAGGGTGCGGACCTGGCCGATTTCGCTGGGGCGGTGGGCGGTCCGATCGATGGCATCCTGGTCGGGCTTGAGGCTCCCGATTTGGCGGATTGGCTGGTGTTCGTCTCCGGCCCCGGCCCCTGGGTGGTCCGGGACTTGATACCGCACACTCTGGCCCCGGTGGCTGCGGTTCCTGACCCGGTGCCCCTAAACGTGGTAGACTGACCCCCATGCCGTCCTCACTCATCTACCTGAACAGGCTGACCGAGCCGGTGACCCTGCACCTGCGGACCCCGGGGGCCGAGGACGAGCATGGCAACCCGGCCACCACCGAGTCGGACCTGGAGGTGTCGGGCTATGCCTCGAGGCAGATTGCCAGCGAGCAGGGGGAGGCCGGGGTGGTAGTGGGGGAGTCGATGCGGCTATTCCTGGCAGCGGGTACCCCCCTGACCGGGTGGGACGCCGTGACTATCGGCGGCCAGGAGTACGAGGTGATCGGAGATGCCTGGGAGGTGTTCAATCCCAGATTGGGGGCGGTGCACCATGTCGAGGCCGATATCCGCCGGAGGAGCACTGATGGCTAAGAGCCAGATGGACCTCTCCCGGACCACCTCCAAGTTCGTGCTCAATCCGGCGGGCCTGCGGGAGCTGGCCAATCGCAATCAGACCGCCGTGGCCATGCAGGCCATCGGGGCCATTGTGGCCGACCGGGCCATGGCCAACGGGGGCCGGTTCACCAAGGGCTACCAGGTCCAGACTCAGACAGTGGAGCTGACCAAGGGAGTGCGAGTCGGAACGGCTCACCCCATGGCCCACTGGGACGAGTGGGGGAGCCTCTACCGGACCCCCCGGGCACCTCTTCGGCGGGCACTGGGGAGCCTGGGGCTGCTCGGCAAGACCAAGATTAAGGGGAAGAGTTGATGGCGTTGACACTGGTGATGCCCGATGTGGTCAAGATGCTGGTGGGGTTCCTCCGGGCGCAGGCTGAGGTCACTGCCCTGTGCGGTGCGCCGGGGAGTATCCGGGGCCAACTGATCAAAGACACCATTTACCCAGCGGTCCGCATCACCCGGATCTCTGACGAGCCAGTGATGATTCAACCATTCTTGATCGAGGCGGTGCGGGTGCAGTTTGACTGTTGGGGCGGGAATAATCGCCAGGCCGAGCGCCTGGCCCAAGCCGTGCGGAACGTCCTGATGTACCGGGGGCTTAATTACTTCAACGATGAAGGCATCATCTGCCGGGTGGTGCCCCGGGGTCTGTCCGATTCTCCGGATGACACCCAGGAGCCGCCCAAGGAGCGCTACATCTTGGAGATGGAAGTGCACGTGCGCCCAATCTAGGATTGGGACGTGCTAAACTGACCGAGACGGTAAGCCGCTGCTCCCGGGGGACCACCCCGAGTGCAGCCTATTCCCGACCAGGGAAGGAGGCCGAGCATGGCGCTCGATGCTGACAATGTGATTGTGGCGGCTAATGGCAAGGTGTTCCTTGCCCCCGACGCCACCCCTCTCCCCACCGATGCGACCACGGCTCTGAACGTGGCTTTCGTCGAGCTGGGGTACGTATCCGATGACGGGGTGGAGTTCACCCCCGAAGTCACGGTGGAGGGGATACCTGCCTGGCAGTCCCTGGCCCCCATCCGCAACGAAATCACCGAGTATGCGCTCACCGCTGAGATGACATTGCTCGAGTGGAAAAAGCAGACCTTGGAGTTGTATTTCGGCGGCGGCGTGTTCACCGACAACCTCGACGACACCTGGGATTTCCTGCTTCCCAAGCCCGGAGAGCAGGCCGTCTATGCCATGGTCATCGAGGGCCATGATGGCATCGAGCGCTACCGGATCGTGATGGACCGGGTGCAGCTCGACGACAATGGTGGCCTGACCTTCAACAAGGGTGTGGCCGCCGGGCTTCCGGTGACCATCAAGGCTCTGGCTGGCTTGACCGAGGGACGCCCCGGGGCCATCTATGGCGACACCTCACCGGCCTGATGGCGGAGTTTGATCTTTCAGCCGCCCGGGCCAAGCGGGCCAATGTCGAACCCAAGCAACTCGTGCTCAAGGATGAGGAGGGGGGCATCGAGTCGAAATACGACTTGGTGCCCGAACTCCCCGCCATGGCGCTCGACCACGGTGCCCAAGGCCGAGTGGGTGAGGCGCTCCGGTCCCTGTTCTTGGACCCGGCAGATGCCGAGGATTTCATTGCCAAGCATCGCCCTTCTGTCGAGGACCTGCTGGCCATCTTCCGGGGGTGCTATGGTGTCGGTACCCCGGGGGAATCCTTGGCCTCTGGCAGCTAGCCCACGAGAAGCTGGACCTGTTGGAGGCGGATTTCGTGCAGTTTTACGGCCTTAACCTGGCCACCGAGATGGAGGAGCGCCCGAGCCGGGCCATGAACTTGGTGCGGCAACTGCCGCCCGAGTCTCGGCTGATGCGCTCCTTCATTGGTGGCCACCGCTGGACCTATCAGGAGGAGCTGCTGGCCCAGAATGCCGAGCTAACCCATGCACTAATCCGCACCATGGTGGGGGCCTGGGGCAAGAAAAAGGACATTCCTAAGCCTTGGTCGGTGAGACGCCCCTGGGAGGTCCGGGAGCGCCGAGTCATCCGCAGTGTGCGGGAGATGGTGTCGGCGTTGGGCCCCGTCCTGGGAAGGGGCGGGTATGGCTGAGCTGGGCACAGTCTACGTCGATGTTAAGGGTGACTTTGACCAGTTCGGCAAGCAGAGCCAGTCGAGCTTCGGGGCCATCGGCAAGGCCGCCGCCGGGATCTTTGCGGCGGCCTTCGTGGGCAAGCAAATCTTCGATTTCGGCGCTCAGTCGGTGGAGCAGGCCAGCCTGGTCACCGAGTCAACCAACGCCGTTAACCAATCCTTCGATGCGGTCAATGCTGCGGCCATCCAGAAGATCGGAGCGACCAGTGCCGAGAGCTTCGGGCTGTCCGAGTCAGCCTTCAACTCCTTGGCCGTCCAGCTCTCCGGGTTTTCCACCCAGATTGCTGGCACCGGGGGAGACGTGGCCGGGGTCACCGAGGACCTGGCCACCCGCATTGCCGACTTCGCATCGATTCACAACCTCGAGCTGAGCGACGCCGCCACCAAGTTCGGGTCGGCCCTGGCCGGGGAGACCGAGGCCATGCGCCGGTTCGGCATCGACGTGTCGGCGGCTGCTGTCGAGCAGTATGCTCTGGCCAACGGCATCGGGGATGGCTCCGGGGCGCTGACCGAGCAGGAGAAGGTGCTCGCCCGGTCTGGGTTGCTCATGCAGTCTACCGAGCAGTGGGCCGGTGACTTCGCCGCCACCTCCGGTGAGCTGGCCAACTCCACCCGCATTGCTAAGGCAGATTTCCAGGACCTGCAGGCCGAGCTGGGGTCCGCCCTGCTTCCGGTCCTGGGAGAGGTGATGGGGGTGGTCAGGGGTGCCCTAATCCCGGCCCTGGCCGCCCTCACACCTGTTTTCGTCCAGGTGGCCGAGATCATTGCCCAGCTCCTGCCCCCGATAGCGGGCCTGCTCCAGAAGCTGGCCCCCCTGGTGGCCAAGATTCTCCCGGTCCTGGCATCCATCCTGGGGGTCATCATCGAGCTGTTCGTGGCGCTGGCCGAGCCGATCATTATCCTGCTCGACGCCATCCTGACCCCGCTGCTCCCCATCATCGAGATGCTGGCCCAGGAGTTTGGGGAGGCGCTGATGCCCGCCATTATGGCGGTCAAGGATGTGGTGATCGCCCTGCTCCCGCTGCTCGACCTGCTCGTGCCGATCATCGAGATAGCTGCCGAGGTGGTGGGTGCCCTGGCCAAGTTGCTGGGTTCCATCCTGGCTGCGGCCCTGCAGCTCGTGTCGGAATGGATTGGCAAGCTGATCGAGTGGATTAAGCCCGCCATCGAGTGGATTACTGGCCTGTACGAGAGCATAGCCGAGGGGCTGGTCGAGGGGCTGCAGGCTCTGGCCGAGTGGTTCGGCAAGCTCCCCGAGCTGGT
>Ga0137314_1000291_pt1 | contig 15038 bp, 13 predicted proteins | sample EasRivERMZT199_2_FD_102289 | JGI IMG/M metagenome (GOLD analysis project Ga0137314, IMG submission 102289) | Soil microbial communities from meander-bound floodplain in the East River, Colorado, USA - East River MetaG ERMZT199_2 | ecosystem: Environmental > Terrestrial > Soil > Floodplain ... | reverse complement strand
GGGCGGTGACCTTGATCTCGGCCAGGAACCGCTCGACGCCGAGCAGAGCGCCCACCTCGGGATTGAGCACCTTGAGCGCGACGTTGCGGTCATGCGGAACGTCGCGGGCCAGATAAACGGTGGCCATGCCGCCGGCACCGACTTTCCGTTCGATGTGGTAGCGATCCGCGACCACGCGGCCAAACAAAAGTGGATCGTCGTCGAGCAGCGCGGCGAACCGTTCGAGGGCGGTCCCGTCCACGAGTGGGGCCGATCGTTCACACTCATCCACGAGTGCCTCGACGCGCGCGCGAAGGTCCGCGTCACCCTTGCATGCGTCGTCGAGGAAGTCACCCCGCTGCTGGGGAGGACAGTCGAGGGCGGCGTCGATCAACGGCGCAATCGTTTGCCAACGCTCGGGCAACAATGGCCGCGACATGATCAGCGTTCCATTCGCGTCACTAGGCCTCGAGCGCGTGGCGGAGGAGCATGCGCGCCTTGACCCAATCGCGCTCGACAGTCCGGGTAGTCACGCCGAGAACCTCGGCGATCTCTTCTTCCGAGAGCCCACCAAAGAACCGGCATTCGACGACACGCGCCAAGCGCGGCTCCACGGCGGCTAGCCGATCTAGTGCGTCGTCGATCGCCAACAGGGTTTCGGCGCACTCCTCCGTCGCGACCATCGCGTCGTCGAGCGTAACACGTCGGTCCGGGCGTCCACGCTTCATCGCTGCGCGCGCTCGCGCGCGGTCCACGAGTACGTGGCGCATCGCGATGCCGGCCAGCGAAAAAAAGTGCGCACGGTCACGCCATCCGGCGCGGGACTGGTCCACCAGCTTGAGATACGCCTCGTTCACCAGCGCCGTCGTGGCTAGCGAGCCTGCTGGGCGCCTGGCGAGCTGCCGGTGTGCGATGGCGCGGAGCTCGTGATAGACCACTGGCACTAGACGATCGAGCGAGTCACGCCGAGGGCTGCGCAACTCCTCGAGAAGCGGCAGAGGCAGTGGCTCGACGCTCACGTCGATTGGACCGCCATCGAGCTGCGTCCTCGCGAAAGGCTTCCGCAAGCGATTTGTCGGGTCTCCGGCGGGAATCCGTGCATCCGAGTAGGGGCCGCTCGCGGCCCAACGGACGGCGCCAACATGGTGCCGGCCACTTCGGACCGCAAGACGAGGAGATTTTCATGATCAGGCCCAGACGGTTCTCATCTCGCTCAGCCAGCGCGACCTTCCGCCCCACCAGGCTCGTTCCGCTAGCCGCCGTGCTCTACCTGGCCACCGCCTGCATTCCACCTCGATTCCGAATGGCGGGCGCTTCCAGTCCGCGGAACGGGATCACACAAAGCGACTCGACGCGAGCTGGTATCACGTGGACGGTCGTCGTTCGCATCGTCAACTCCACCGTACAGCCTTACCGAGTGGCGCTCATCTACGGCGGCGCTTCACACGTGCTCGGAACAGTCCTGGCCCTCGAGGCAACCGATTTCCCCGTTCCACGCAATCGATTCTCGGTCGCGAGGAGTTTCAGCTGACCGCGGTGCTGAGAAACGGTACCGGGCAACGCATCTCGGAGGTGTTCCCGCTGAGCGGAGCACGCATTGTGGAGTGGGCCCTCGACGCCTCGGTCTCGCCCGGTGTAATCCTCCGGTGAGACTAACGAACGCGCGTGCTGCGCTCGCGATCGTCGGCCACGAAGCGGTCGCGCGCCGGCATTCGCACCGCGGGCAGGGTGCGCGCGTCTATCACGGCATCGTCCTTCACGATGCCGTTCTTCGCGAGAATGAACGCCACGAGGCTGTAGACCTCGTCCGGTGGGAGCGACCCGGGCTTGTCGAACGGCATCGCACGACGGATGTAGTCGTACAGAGTCGTTGCGTACGGCCAGTAGTTGCCCACCGTCTTCGTGCGTTCCTTCTCTCGCGCGGCGGCGAAGTCGAATGCGTCGCCAGGATTGCGGCCGACCAGCGCGGCGCCGACGGGCGTGCCTTCGGCGGCCGGACCGTGGCATCCCGCGCATTTCGCCGCGTAGAGTGGCGCGCCCTGCGCTGCGGTGCCGCTCCCCGCGGGGAGCCCCACGCCGTCCGGGCCGACGTCAATGTCCACGCGGCGGATCTCGTCGGCGGTCGCCGGCCGGCCGAGGCCGAATCGCGGCGGAGCGCGTTCCGAGCCGGCGCGAAGCGCGAGCGACGTCGCCGCGCGACGCTCGGCGAGATCGCGCGGCTCCACGCGGTCGCACGCCGCGAGGGCAACGCACGCGGCCGCGAACATGCGCGTCGCGTTCATGCCCACTCTTCCGTGCGGAACACCACGCGTCCGTCCGGCTTGAATCGCCAGCCCGTGATCGGGTTGAGATGATACGGACCCCCGCCGAGCCCGCGGGCGTCGATCAGCTCGCGCTGCGTCGGCTGGATGTAGCCGGTGTCGTCCACGGCGCGGGAGAGCACCGTCGTCTCGCGGCCATCCCACTTCCATAGATAGCGAAAGCGCGTGTGCGCCTTGGACAGCACCGGCGGTTGCAAGTCGGCCTGGTGCCAGGTGCCCCCTTCGTCGAAGCTCACCTCGGCGCGCGCGATGCTTCCGCGCCCGCTCCACGCGATGCCGCGCAGCTCGATCCAGCCGGGCTTCACGCGCTGCGGAAACGTCGGCGACGTGATGATCGAACGCGCGTCGATGAGGAAGCTGAACTGGCGCGCCTTGTCGGGCTTGAGCGCTTCGGTGTACTTGCTCGTCTCCTCGCGCGTCATGAACGGCCGCTCGGCAAGCTCCAGCCGGCGCAGCCATTTCACGCTGGTGTTCCCCTCCCATCCGGGGAGAAGCAAACGCGCCGGGTATCCCTGCTCGGGGCGGAGCGGTTCGCCGTTCTGGGCGTACGCGATCATCGCATCGTCCCACCCCTTCTCCACGGGAATGCTGCGCGAGAGCACGGCCGCGTCCTGCCCTTCGGCGAGAAACCAGGCGGCGCTCGGGCGAACACCGACCTCGCGGAACAGCGTCGACACGAGAACGCCGGTCCATTCACTCTGGCTGGTGAGGCCGCAGATGTCCCGGGCGCGCAAATCCTCTTTCGGGTTGCGGCCGCCGTAGTTGCCCGAGCACTCGAGGAAGCAGATGCGCGACGACGACGGAAACTGTTTCAGCTCGTCCAGCGTGAAGATCGTCGGCCGCTCGACGAGGCCGTGGATGAGGAGCGTATACGCCTTCGGATCCACGACCGCGACGCCGCCGTGGTGTCGTTCGTAGTGGAGGTCGGACGGTGTGATAGTCCCGTACAGATCCTCGAGCGGCGTCTGCGACGACGTGCCGGCGTTGGAGACCTTCCGGCGCGACTGCTCGAATGCGGTGCGCGCGCCGAGCTCGTTGGCTGTTCGGCCCTGCACCGTGGTTGGGTCAACGGGCGCCGCGGGTGGAGTTTGCGACTGCGTGGGGGGCGCGCCGGGGACGCCCTGCAGCACCTTGGCGCCGGCGGCGAACGCCGCACCGACGATGACGGAGCGCCGGCTGACGACCGGCTCGGCCAGCGGAGGATCGTTGAGCGAGTCGGGGTCCTGTTGTGGAGATGTCATTTAAAGGCGCTGTGGTGAACCTTGGTTCAACGGAACATGACATAACGCGCCGCCGTGGCGGCCAGCAAGAGGCTAAGGCCATCCTTGAAACTTCCGCCGAATGAGCGACGTTGATGGCGCCATGCTTCAGGTCGCCCATCTCCGAAAGACGTACGGCACGCTGGTCGCCGTCGACGACGCGTCGTTCACCGTCCAGCGCGGGCAGCTCGTCGGTCTCCTCGGCCCGAACGGCGCCGGAAAGACCACGACGCTGTCGATGATCGCGGGGCTCGTTGCGGCCGATGCCGGCACCGTCGTCATCGACGGCCGCCCGCTGGGCGGCGACACCGATCCCATAAAGCGTCGCTTCGGTCTCGTGCCGCAGGATCTGGCCCTCTACGACGAGCTGTCGGCGCGCGAGAATCTTCGGTTCTTCGGCGCACTGTACGACCTGACGGGACGCGCCCTGGACGCGGCCGTCGCGCGCGTGCTCGACACCGTGGGTCTCGCCGACCGCGCGACGAGTAAAGTGAAAACCTTCAGCGGTGGCATGAAGCGCCGGCTCAACCTGGCGATCGGGCTCCTTCACGATCCGGACATCCTCCTGCTCGACGAGCCGACCGTCGGCGTCGATCCGCAGAGCCGCAACGCGATCTTCGACAACCTCGAGTCGCTCAAGTCGCAGGGGAAGGCGCTCCTCTACACCACGCACTACATGGAGGAAGTGGAGCGACTGGCCGACCAGATCGTCGTCATGGATCACGGACGGGTCATCGCCGACGACACTGTGAGCGCGCTGACACACGCCGGCGGAACGCTCGAGGACGTCTTTCTCACGCTCACCGGGCGGAGCTTGCGAGACTGATGTCCCTGATCTCCCTTCGCGCCCTGGTGAAGAAGGATCTCCAGATCTTCTTTGCCGACCGCCGCGCCGTGATCATGGCGTTCGCCATGCCCATCGCCATCGCGTCGTTCTTCGGCTTCATTTTCAGCGGAGGATCCAGTGCGGGCGGGCCGACGGGGCTGGGCGTGCTGGTCAGCGACCAGGACTCGAGCGTCATCTCGCGGGCGATCGTCGCCGGGGTGAAGGGCGACAAGAATCTCGCCGTCACGGTGGTGAGCGCCGACACCGCTCGCGATCGCGTGCGTCGCGGGGCGGTGCCCGTGGCAGTGGTCATTCCTCCGGGTTTCGGCGACTCCGCCGGCCGCGCCTTTTTCAGCGGCGCCGGCCGGCCGCAGCTGCATGTGCTCTACGACCCGTCGCACGCCATGGAGCGCGCGATGGTGAGCGGACTGATGACGCAGCATGTCATGGAAGCCGTGAGCCGCGAGATGTTCGGCGGCGCCTACGGACAGCGGCTCATGGACGAGATGCTCGCCGACGTGGGCTCGACGTCGATGACGCCGCAACGTCAGATGCTGCTGCGCCAACTGATGATGTCGGCCAAGCAGTTCACCGCCTCCGCGGATACGGCGTCGACCGAGCGAACAGGCCTGTCCATGCCGTACGAGGTTCGCGAAGAGGCCGTCACCGCGAGGAGTAACGAGGTCTACAACAGCTACGCGCACGCGTTCGCCGGCATGGGCATTCAATTTCTCTTGTTTGCCGCGATCAATCTTGGCGTGGAGCTGCTGGCCGAGCGGCAGCGTGGTCTGTGGAAGCGGCTGCGCAGCGCGCCGATCTCGCGCGCCACGCTGCTCGGTGGAAAGCTGGGCAGCACGACCCTCATCGGCGCGCTGGTGCTGTTCGTCTCGTTCGCGTTCGCCATCATCGTGTTCCGCGTCACGATCGACGGGAGCGTCGCCGGATTCCTCGGCATCGGCGTGGCCTGCGCGATGATGGCGGCATCCTACGGGCTGCTGATCGCGTCGTTGGGCCAAACGCCGAGCGCGGCGCGCGGCGTGTCGATCTTTGCCACGCTCATCATGGTGATGCTGGGTGGCGCATGGGTGCCGACGTTCATCTTTCCCGCATGGCTGCAGCGGGTCACGGTGGTCGTGCCGACGCGCTGGGCCGTGGATGGATTCGACGCGATGACGTGGCGCGGGTTGGGGCTGGAGAGCGCGGTGATGCCGATCGTCGTGCTCCTCGGGTTCGCCCTGCTCTTCACGATCGTCGCCGTCTGGCGGTTTCGCTGGGAAGAAGCCTGAGTGCTGGGCTGCTGGGCTGCTGGCCGCGGCCTTGCTCCGCTCCATGCCGGCGCTCATGATAGTCGTTCTTTCCCCGGAGGATGGCATGGGTAGTCGTCGCGCCGAATTACTTGCCGCGCGCATCCAGGAAGGCGCCGCCGCGCTGGCCGCCTTTGTCAGTGGACTGTCGGAAAGCGAGTGGGGGACTGCAACCTCCCCCACTGACCGCCGCACGGTGGGCCAGATCGTGAACCACGTTGCCCTCGTCTACCCCATCGAGATCGAGCTGGCGCGCTCGATCGCCAGCGGAAAGGCCGTGACCGATGTGTCCTGGCAAGTGGTGGCGGACTTGAACGCCAATCACGCCCGCGAGAATGGCACACCGACGAAGGCCGCAGCGCGCGAGCTTCTGAGTCGGAACAGTCGCCAGGCGGCCGATGCGGTCCGCGCGTTCAGCGATGCGGAGCTGGATCAGGCCGCGCCATTTTCGCTCAGTTACGGCGCTCCGGTAACCGCTCAATTCGTCGTTGAGGATCACGCCCTTCGGCACAGCTGGCACCACCTGGCGCGCATTCGCGCGGCCGTCGGTCGCTGAACGGCGGGCTGCTGGGCTGCTGGCTTGACCAGACACTAGACGCTAGACCCTAGACCCTTCAATATTTTGGGTATGAAGCGCGCACTGACGATCCTCGCGGCGTTGACATTGTTGGGATGCGCGAAGGACGACGTGGCCGATGTCGTGCCGACCGTTCCCGTCCCCGCGACGCAGCTCCGGACGATGCTCTGGGGGATGGTGGTCAACGAAAGCGGCGGGTGCATCCCCGGGGCGAGCGTGCAAGTCGTGCGCGGGCAGGCCGCCGGCCAGACCATCGTGCAGACGACGCCGTGCGCCGCGTGGGATTACGGCGACGTCGGGTTCGTCTTCAAGGATGTGCTGGCGGGCGTGGAGATGACGATTCGTTCGTCAGCACCGGGCTACGCTCCGCAGGAGAAGACGTTCGTTCCAACGTCGTCGCCGATCACGCCGGTGTTCCTCACGCCATCGCGGATTCCGTAACAGCGGGATTTGACCGCAGAGGGCGCAGAGGACAAATGGGGTCAGACACCATTGGTGTCTGACCCAATTGCAGCGTCCTGTGGTTGTTGTGCCTCGATCAGCTGGCCGCCAACGCGGGCGCCGCGGCGGGCGGGCGCATGACGACGTAGAACGAACGGTACGTGGCCGGATCGCAATGGAGCCCGCGCACCGAATACCCGTTCCGCAACGCCCACTGGAAGTGGTCGCGGACCGACAGCCGCCAGATGCGCGCCGTGGCGTTCGATCTCGCCACCACGTCGAGCACGTTCCCGGGCACTTCGATCAGCGCCGTCTCGGGAAAGCGGTCGCCGATCGACATGGTGAGATCGGTGAGCTTCGGAAACGCGGTGAGCATCGGAACGCCGGGCGACGGCGCCAGCGACGCCGTTTGGTTTCCATTCGATGATGTCTCGAGCGAGACGACTAGCCGATCGGTCGCCAATCCGAGATGGAGAGGGCTCGTCGTCGATCCGTACATGTCGGGCACATACTCGACGACGCTGGCACCGAGCCGGTTCAGGTTGAAATACGCGTTCTTGGACATCAACGGATCGAACGTCCAGAAGATGCGCGTCACGCCAATGCTGCGCAGCGTGTCTCGCTGAAACTCCTTCAGCTTTCGTCCGATGCCCAGGTTGCGGGCCTCGTCGCGCACGCCGAGCATGTGCGACCAGTGGACGAGCCGGCCGTCGCGCACGCCGTTCACGCCGAACAGGAAGCCGAGCATCGTACCCGAGGCGTCAAAGGCGCCGGCGGCCAGGCCGCCGACGTAATCCACGACGTGCAGCAGCGTGGCGGGAACGACGTCGACGAAGTCCTTCCCCCAGACGTCGCGCTGCAACGCTTCGGCAGCGTGACACTCGTCCTGCGAACGCAGCGGCCGGATCTGAATCGCGATGGGTGTCTGCACGTCTATCGATTCGAGACGTTGCGGTTGCGCAGGAAACGGTCGAGGAAAACGTCCATCCTCGCGTACGTCTCCAGCCAGCGCCGGTGCAGCAGGGTCTCGTGCGTGTCGTCCGGATTCACGATCAATTCGTAGTACACGTTCCTCGCGCGCAGCAGCTCAACGAGCCCGATGGTCTGGGAGAAATCGACGTTGCGGTCGTCGTCGTTGTGCCAGATCAGCACCGGCGACTTCCAGCCGTCGATCGCCGCGATTGCCGACGACTTGTACGACACGTCGGCGGTGTCGAGCGAGCTGCCCCACAGGTGCACGCCGGCCATGTCAACACCGGCGGCGAACACATCGGAGTTGCGCGCCAGCGCCTGCGCGGTGAGCACACCGCCGTACGACAAGCCCCAGATACCGACGCGGTTGGGATCGACGTCGGCTCTCGCCGCCAGATATCTCCCGGCCGCGATCACGTCCTTGTATTCCGCGTTGCCGCGACCGCCGACGTTGGGCGCCATGCGGAAGGACTTTCCGTAGCCGACACCCGAGCGGTAGTTCACCGACAGCACGACGTAACCCTGGCTCGCGAGCCACTGGTTCACGCCGTACGCCCAGTGGTAGAAGTCCATGTAGTGGTAGCCCAACAACATCTGACGAATGGGGCCACCGTGCACGAAGATGATCGCGGGGCGCCGCTCGCCTTGCTTGATGTCCTTCGGCAGAAAGAGCTGGTTGTGGAATTCGAGGCCGTCGTCCGCCTTGATCAGCACCGCTTCCGGCGTCACCTGCGTGGCGGCGAGGTAATCCTTGCCGAGCACGGGGAACACGTGCTTCGTCGCGCCGCCGGCGAGCGGCGCGATGCCGACCTGCATCGGACGCGTGGCGCCCGACGACAGCACGGCGATCTGTTTACCGCTCGAGAGCGGCGCCGGATACATCTCGATGTCCGCGCCCGACGTGATCTGCGTTGCCGGACCACCGGACGTCGCCACCTTCCAGATGTGGCGGCGGTCGATGTCGCCGGCATTCGTCGCGTAGAACAGCGTCTTGCCGTCGCGGCTGAGGTTGAGCGACTCGACCGCGCCTTCTCCCGGCGTCAGCTCGATCGGTGCCGACGTTCCGCCGCTCGCGCTCACCGCGTACCAGCGGATCCACTCCTGCGGCTCCTGCTGGAAGATGAGGTGGTCGCCGGCGAACGCGATGCCGCCGACGTTCGCGAACGTCCGATCGCTCGGCTGATTGTGCCAGACTTCCTCGGCCTTCCCCGTCGCGACGTCGGCGACCATGAAGGACAGCGTGTAGCCGCCGCGGAATTCCGCGCGGAACAAACCGTCGGCGCGCCCATCGGCGCCGGCGCCACGCCCTCCGCGGCCACCGCCACCGCGCCCGCCCGTCGTCCCCGCAGCGGCAGCAGCAGCCGCCGCCGGTCCGGAGGGATTCCCGAGGCTGCCGTCGCCGCGCTGCGCCTGCTGGCCGAACGGCGTTCCGGGACGGCGCGTGAACGCGATGCGCTTGCCGTCGGGCGACCACGACGGGCTGGCGTCGAAATCGATCCCCGGCGCCATGAAGTCGACGCGGCGGCGCTTCACGTCCAGCACGCCGATGTACGAGTGGTTGTCACGCACGCTCACGAAGGCGAGGCGCGCGCCGTCGGGAGACCAGCGCGGTTGAGCGTTGCGCCCCCAAGCCCTGATCAACGGCTTGAGCCCGCGGTCGATGGAATCGGTTGCCGCGCGCGCAACGCGATAGGAGTAGATCTGCCCGTCGCGCGCGAACGCCACGGTTCGCCCATCCGGCGAAAGCACCGGACCGGAACCTTCACCCAGCCGCCAGGCGTCGCCGCCGCTCGTCCGCGCGGCCCAGACAGCGCTCTCGCCGCCATCCGGATTGCTCGTCGGCACGGCGATCCATCCACGGGAATTCGGCGCGCCGCCGCGGAGGAACGTCACGACGGAGCCGTCGTCGGAGATCGACAGATTCGACAACACGGTCCCGTCGTCCTCGAGAAAGCGCGTGACGCGGAGCGGCTTGAACTCGGGCGCCGCCGCCGTGTACACGTTGCGCTTGCCTTCGTCGTAGGCGATCCAGGCGATCCGATCGGCTGTCTTCGCCGACACGAGCTCCTGCGGAAATGCCGGAGCGATGTACGGCGCGACCGACGGCGTCGTCTGCGCGAGCAGCACCTGCGCGACGAGCAACGGGACCATGCCCGCGAGCCTCGACATATAAACTCCTATCTGGGGAAACGAACGAGCTCGTTTTGTAGTGGGATACCGCCCTTCACCGCCGTGGGTGCGTGTCGCGTGCACCGTATTGCCGGCGGGTTCCCTCCAATTCCACAATTGCCGAGCACCTCGAAGTCCGTGGCGTACGGAACGCCCTCGGACGAGAGAAAGACCGGCGCGTCCGCCACCTGGAAATGCAGGTGCGGCTCGGTAGAGTTGCCGGAATTTCCGAGGAGCCCGACCACCTGACCGCGTTTCACCCGGTCGCCCACCTTCACGCGAAGCGTGCCGGGTTGGATGTGCGCGTACAGCGCGTATTTGCCGTTTCCAATGTCGATGCCGACGTAATTGCCGCCGACAGTGACGAGGTTGATGGGCACGGCCCGCGAATTGGCGCCCGGCACGTTCTCCGGAATGCTGTCCTTGGTGGCGAGGACGACGCCGTCGGCGACCGCATACAGCTCGCTGCCGTACGCGTAGTAGTTCGCGTTCTTCGAGGCGTCGCTCCCCGGCCGGCGCGAACCGCCGATGGAATCGACCTGAAGGAAGTCGATGGCGTAGCGTTGTCCACTGGCGACGTGCCCGTCGAACGCCATGACCAGCCGCCGATGTCCCGACGCATTCGACGGTCCGTTGAACGCGGCCCACTCGCCACGCAAAGGCGCGCCGATTGCCACCGCCGCGCGCTCGACCGGGACCTCCGCGCCATCCAGCACCTCGGTGGCGGAATCGCCCGTCAGCTTCCTGAGCGTGAGCCGGTGCCGCAGCCGGACCAGCGGCGAGCCCGCCTCCACCGGCATCCATAGATAGACGTACGCGCGCAGCCCGCCGCCGATTTGCAGACGCTCGGCGATCGGGACCGGTGCACCGGCGCGTGCGACCGCGCGGAGCAGCGCGCTGTCGGCAAGACTCGACAGCACCGTGCCCTTGTCGGCGTCCAGCACTTCCACGCGACGCAACGACATCGCGCCGGGGGTCAGGTTCGTGACGTGCAACTCGTACCCGACGAACGTTCCCGAATCGCTATTCGCGACGGTCGGGGCTTTCGGAACGCGGAACTCGACGGCTGAAGGAATCGGCGTGCCCGGACGCGGAGGAACGACGGCAACGACGCCGACGCGAGGCGCCGGCGACGAGCACGCCGCGATTCCCAGGACCAACCCCCTCAGCGCGACGAGACGGCGCGTCGAGATCACCGACGATCTCCCGGCGGTGCGCCGCCGCGTCCTCCCCGTCCACTGGCCGGCGCCGCCTTTCGTCCGAGCATCGTGACATCCCCGGCGATGCCGAAATACAGCCCACTCACCTTGCCGTCCGCGCCGATCTCGAACTTGATGTTCAACGGCCCGGTCGGTGAGCTCGGGAAGATCGTCCAGCGGAAATTGTTCGCCGCGACGAATTCCAGTGGGCCGTACCACTCTCCACGCTTGAGCTCCAAGCGTTGGTTGGTCAACGTCACCGTCGCCTCGCCGTACAGGCTGTCCACGTACGTGCCGACGAACTCCGAGAGCGGAACCGGAGGTTCGGTCTTGCTCGGTTGTGACGCCTGCGAGACGCGGAGCGAATCGGCGCGCCGCCGTGCCGCCATCAGGCGCGCATACGTCTCCGCGCTCAGATCACGCATCGGCGCGCCGAGCTGGCGGTCGAAGATGTAGCGCATGATCAGCTCGGGGAGCTGAGCGCTGGCCATGTTGCTCAGCACCGCCACGCCGAGCTTGTGCTCGGGCAGCATCCCAACGGCTGCCGTCATTCCGTCGGTGTTGCCGCCGTGCTGCCAGACGAGCGCGTGGCGGTAGTCCTCGATGATCCAACCCATCGCGTACGTGTTGAAATTCGTGACGCGCACCGAGTCGGCGGCGGCACCGCGCCCACCGCCACCTCCGATGAGCATCTGTGGCGTGTGCGTCTCGCGCAGCGCCGCGTTGCTCACCAGCCGCTTGCCGCCGACCACGCCGTCGGCGAGTTGAAAGCGGAGCCATTGCGCCATGTCTCGCGCATTCGACAGGATGGCGCCGGCGGGCGCGATGTTCTCACCGCCGAAGTGCGGCTTGGTGTAGACCGAGTCGCGCTCGCCCATGCCGTGCGGCGTCGTGACGTTGGGGTTCGACAAGCCGCGCCAGGACGTGACGCTCGAGGTCATACCGAGCGGCGTGAAGATGCGCTGCCGAACCAGCTCGTCCCACGAGCTGCCGGCGGCTTTGCCCGCGGCCTGTCCGGCGGCGAGGAACATCATGTTCTGATATGAGTAGCGCGACCGGAACGGCGACTCCGGCTTGATGAAGCGCAGCCGGTGCAGCACCTCGTCGCGCGAGATCCCGGCGCCCAGCCACACCAGCTCGCCGCGTCCGATCCCGCTGCGATGCGTGAGCGCGTCGCGGACCGTGACGGCTTCGTTCGCCACCGGATCGGCGAGTTTGAGCTCGGGCAGGTACATGGCGAGTCGGTCGTCGAAGCGCATCTTGCCATCGCTGACGAGCATGGCGACGACGGTCGCCGTGAACGCCTTGCTGCTCGAGCCGATCTCGAACAGCGTCTGGTCGTTCACGGGCGTGGTCCCCCCGGCACTCAACACGCCGAATCCCTTCGTGTACAGGACCGAGTCGTTGCGTACGACGGCAATGCTCAACCCCGGGACCTTCCACGTCTGGACGGCTTTGGTGATGTACGCCTCGAGACCGGGAAACGGCTCCTGGGCTCCGGCGGCCGTGATGGCGGCAACGCTGATCAACAGCGCGCGCCGCAGCATCACGGCAAGGGTCGATGAGTGCATGATCAACTCTTGGGGATGTTCGGATTGTTGGCGCGTTCCACGTCCGGCAGCGGGAAGCACGTCAGGTTTCCGTAGGTTCCGCCGTGCGGGTACACGGCCCCCCCGGCCGGAGTGAGCGGCAGCGCCAGACGGCGGAGGTCACCCAACCGGTGTCCCTCGAGGAACAGCTCGCGGCGACGTTCCTCGACGATCTGCGTCTTGACCTCGGCCGCGGTGAGGCCGGTCGCGCTGAACGTCGGCAGACCCGTGCGCGTCGCGCGCGCCGCGTTGATCGCGGTCGCCGCACCCGGGAGATCGTTGGCCGCGACGCGCCCTTCGGCGACGATGAGCTGCGCTTCGGCGTATTTCGCGATGGGCATCACGGTGCCGAGCGCGCTGTACTTGTCCGCGGTCCAGATCTGCGTGCCGGCCGTGGTGCCGTTGCGATTCGTGTTGGTCACGGCGACGCGGGGGTCCGGTGCGCCGTTGATCGTCACGCCGCGGAAGCTCGGATCGATCGTGTAAAAACTGCTGTTATTGATCGACAGAAAAATATAGTTCTGACGGCGCGCATTCAGGATGTCCCCCGCGGTGTTGGCGATGAATCCCGGCTGGATTTTCGCCGCGTCGGTCGCCGCGGCCGCGGCGTCGCCAAGGTTGAGCAGCGCGCGCGCTCGCCCGAGCGTGGCAAGGTTTACCGTAGGCGCATCGGCTGCCGCCGTCGCCGCGATGATCGCCGAATCGAAGCGCGCTCTCGCTTCACCGAAGAGCTGCGCCGGCGTCATCTCCGGTCCGACGTTGATGGCCGCGGAACACATGCCTTCGCCGAGGAGCACGAGACTATATCCGGCCCAGGTGAGCGCCTGCCCGATCAGCCTGGTGCGATTCACGCCGGGCGGCATTTCAGCGTCGGTCCAGCTCTTGAGCTTCGCCGCGACGGTGTCCGCTGAGCCGCGCGCCGTCGACAACGTCGTGAAGATCGGCGGCTGTTGGTTTGCGCCGCACGAACCGGTACCAAAAGGCCCGTTGGGGAGAAACCTTCGGGCGTCGTAGTCGATGTTGGCGGCGTTCGCGATGGCGGCGGAGAGCTCGTCCACCAGGACCCCGCTGCCGGCCACGTAGCGCGTGAACGCGCAGTAGAAATCCTCGGCCGCGCCGTTGAGGAGAACCTGTGCGTTGGTCGGTACGTATGCGGTCGACGCGGAGAGCGATCCGGGATTCGACTGCTGCAGGCTGGTGAGATCCCGGCAGGCGGCGATCGCGACGACCGTCACGGCGGTCGCAATGTATCTAGAGGGGTTAAAGCCCCAAGAAGAGTTTCGCATGGATCACCACTTGAGGTTGAGAGTCGCGATGAGGCTGTTGAGCGGCGGCGTGACGCCCTGGTCGGACCCGCCCACGAGTGCTTCGGGGTCGAGGCCGCGGTACGACGCTCCCCAGGTGTGGAGCTCCTTGGCGGCGATGGACAGCGTCGCGCCTTTGACCACGCGGAGCCACTTCTCGGGCACGATGTACTGCAGCGACACTTCGCGCAGCTTCAGGAAATTACCGCTCTGGTAGTACTGATCCTGGACGCTCTGCGTGCGGGAAGTCGCCGTGGCCGCCGCCACGCGCAGGATGTCGAACCGTTCCGGGTAGTGGTTGATCTCGCACAGGGGCGGCCCACCCGCCCCCGACGTACAGCGCAGCACTTCGACGACGCTGTACAGCAGGTTGCCGCGCTTGAAATCGGCGCTCGCGTAGAGACGGACGCGCCTGCCGAAGCTGAAGGTGTTCGCAATGGCGCCAAAGCTCGTCGGACTCGGCGTGCCCAGAAACTGGAAGGGCGCGCTCGCACAGGCGACGGCCGGCTTCCCTTCACCGCCATCGCATAACGCGTTGATTGCCTGCTTGGTCGTCGGATCGCGGTCGGCCGACGCGTAGCGCCGCGACCAGATGCCCCCGATCGGATACCCGACCACGTTCGCCCCGCCCGCAGCGGTAATGAGCGTGGTGACGCCTCCGGTTCCGAGATCCTTGACCTCGTCTTTGGTGGTGCCGAAGTTGGCGGAGATTTCCCAGTTGAAGTTGCTGCGCGAAACCGCCTGGAGCGTGGCCTGGAGCTCGAAGCCCTTGTTCTCCATGCGGCCCAGGTTCACCGGGCGGCTGCCCGAGAAACCGCTCGACGGTGCGACCGACTGATTCAGAATCGCGTCCTTCGTGCTCTGCGAGAAGCGCGTGAGGTCGATCGTGAGACGGTTGAACAACCCCGCTTCCAATCCGAACTCGACACCCGTGGCGCGCTCCGGCTTGAGATCCGGATTGCCGAGCGATCCCGGCGTCACCGCCGATGCGCCGGCCACGGGGCTGAACGTGCGCAGCGCGGAGAAGGTCGAAGGCGAGCGACCGTTCTGTCCGTACGCGGCGCGCAGGCGCAGCGTGTTGATCTTGTCCGTCCAGCG
>Ga0137314_1000290_pt1 | contig 15067 bp, 16 predicted proteins | sample EasRivERMZT199_2_FD_102289 | JGI IMG/M metagenome (GOLD analysis project Ga0137314, IMG submission 102289) | Soil microbial communities from meander-bound floodplain in the East River, Colorado, USA - East River MetaG ERMZT199_2 | ecosystem: Environmental > Terrestrial > Soil > Floodplain ... | reverse complement strand
TGGCTGACCTCCGGATGATGTTGGTTGCTGATTCGCCCAACAGGCGGCTCTGGTCTTTCGAGGCTAACCCGCGACGATGCCGGGGGTCAGCCTCTCCGCCAAACGGAAGTCATTCTGTCTAGGTAGACTATGCTCGTTGTCTGCCTGACATGACACAGGAGGGTCCATATGAGCCTCTTCGTCGAGTTTCGCTCCTACAACCTCCGTCCTGGCTCCGGGCTGGCCTTCCACACGTTGGTGTCAGAGAAGAGTCTCCCGCTGCTCCGCCAGTGGAATGTAGACGTGCTTGCGGCAGGACCCTCGCTCCACGATCAGGACTCCTACTTCTTGATCCGGGTTTATGACAGCCTCAATCAGCGCCAACAGAGTCAAGCCGAGTTCTACGGCAGCGCAGACTGGCGACAGGGACCACGCGAGGCCATCATCGCCCTCATCGAGAGCGACACATCAGTGGTGATCGAACTCTCGGAGGCATCCGTTGCGGCCCTCAGAGCGTCCTTCGCTTCCGGCCATCTGTGAACTCGGGGCGGCAGGGGCCGCGCTGCGCCGCTGAGGCGCAGCGTCAGGCCTCTTTTGCGCGGCAGGTGAGAACGCTGCAAGAACTACTACAAGACCTGCGCCACGACGCGCGCATGTTATTCAAGAACCCATGCTCCACCTTGATTGCCGTGCTGATGCTGGCGCTCGTACCAGGCGCGAACACGGCGATCTCTGGAGAGGCGAACTCGATTCCGCAAAAAGCAGGCAGCGTAACCCTCAAGCCCATAGTCGTTGAGGTCAGGGACAAACAGACAGTTGAGGCGGAATCGGGGCAACTGCTGGTCCCGGAAACGCGGGCGAACCCGCGTGCCAGGATGATCGCGCTCGCCTTCATCCGGTTCAGAAGCACAGCGCAGAAACCGGCCGCACCCATTGTCTATTTGGCTGGCGGGCCGGGCGCCTCGGGCATCAACGACTTTCAGGGGATACCGCTCTCCCTGTTGACTGAGTTGCGTAGCATCGCTGACGTGATTGGACTCGATCAACGGGGAACGGGAGCATCCGAACCGCACGACGTGACGTGCAGTTATGAACAGGGGCTGCCGCTTGATCGGCCGGGTGATCCGGATGTGTTTGCCCGCATTTTTCGTGAGCGGATGCGCGAGTGCGCCAACGCCATGCAACGCAGGGGCGTAGACCTGGCAGCTTTCACGACAGATGAAAACGCCGACGACGTCGAAGCCCTGCGCGTGGCCCTCGGAGCGAAGAAGCTGACGCTCTTCGCCGGCAGTTACGGCAGCCACCTCGGATTGGCTGTCATCCGGCGGCATCCCAGCAGCCTCGAACGCGTGCTCCTGTTCGGGACCGAAGGACTGGATCAAACCTTCAAACTGCCAAGCAATGTCCAGTCGAACCTCGAGAAGCTGGCTGCTCTCATACGGGTGGATTCGTTCTACGCTGACTCCATGCCTGACCTGCTGCAGGCCATCCGGACAGTCACGGAGCGACTCGAACGGCAACCGGTGACAGTAGAGGTCGCGCCGGATATTTCAGTCGTCGTGGGTAAGTGGGACCTGCAAAAGAGGGTTGCTGATGTGATGGGGAGGGCCGGCGCCATGCGCCAGCTTCCGGCTGCGATTCACGCCATGCTCTCCGGCGACTTCACTGATCTCGGTCAATGGGCATACGACTATCGGCGAGCCATCTCGCTCTCGGCGATGGCGGTCACAATGGATTGCGCCTCTTTTGCTTCAACGGCTCGGCTGGAGCGCATTCGGCGCGAGACTGGAAGCGCGATCCTGGGAGCGGCGATTGATTTCCCCTTTCCGGCCATCTGTGAGGGGCTGAATCTACCGAGACTCGGCGATGAGTTCAGGGCGCCGCTCCGCTCCTCCTTGCCCGTTCTCTTTATCAGCGGTGAGATGGATGGTCGTACCCCCGTGAGCAACGCTGAGGAAGTGGCCGCTGGTTTCCCGAATCATCAGCATCTCATCGTGGCGAATGCTGGGCACGGGATACTCGGCTACCCGGAATTGACACCTGCTGTGATGGCTTTCCTGCGCGGCCAGCGCATTCCTCAATCGCGCGTGGGCTTCCCAAAATGGGAGTTCCCCCGGCCCGCAGACCCATAATATGACTTGACGGGCATATGAACCTGGGAGTATATTCGCGGACATGGAATCATCGTTCGCCATCATCGCGGAGCCGAACCGCCGGGCCATCCTCAGCCTGCTGGCGTCGAGGGAGCGATCCGTCGGCGAGATCGAGCGCCGGCTGCAGATGCCTCAGACTTCGGTGTCCAAGCACCTCCGCGTGCTGCGCGAGGCCGGCTTCGTGGAGTCGCGCATCGAAGCCCAGCGGCGCGTCTACCGGATCCGGCCCGAGCCGCTCTTGGAGGTCGATGCCTGGCTCGCTCCCTTCCGGCGCTTCTGGACGGCGCACGTCGATGCGCTCGAACGCCATCTCGATCGGATGGGGCATCCAAGGAAAGGAAAGAACCGATGAGCAACCGTGAGAAGTATGTGCCCGGTCCCGCGGCCGGAGCCGAGGTCCACAAGGTCGGCGAGGAGTGGACGCTCATTCTCGTCCGAGAGTTCCGTCATCCGCCGGCGATGGTCTGGCAGGCGCTGACCGATCCTGCGCACCTGTCCGAATGGGCGCCGTTCGACGCCGATCGGAACCTGGCCGCCGCAGGGCCGGTGAAGCTCTCGACGGTCGGGACGCCGACGCCGCAGGTCTCCGAGACCACCGTGAAGCGGGCCGAGGCGCCGAAGCTGCTCGAGTACAACTGGGGCGGCAACGACCTCCGGTGGGAGCTCGAACCGCTCGACGGCGGCACGCGCCTCACGCTCTGGCACAACATCGATCGCCGCTTCATCTCGTGGGGCGCCGCGGGCTGGCACATCTGCTTGGACGTCCTCGAGCGGCTCCTCGCGGGTCAACCGATTGGGCGTATCGTCGGCGCCGAGGCCATGAAGTTCGGCGGCGGCTGGCAGCGATTGAACGTCGAGTATGCAAAGCAGTTCGGCGTTGAAGCTCCCAACTGGCCGCCTCAGGTGGCTCAACATTCATGAATCGAGGGGGGTCGCACCAATCATGAAAGATGCCACCAAACGTTCGATTTTTCGCTGGATTCACATCGTCATGGCCATTCCGATAGCCGGTTATGTCTATAGTCCGTTTGAAGACATTCCGAATTACGCCCCCGCTGTTCGGTTTGTCTTTCTTCCTGTCATTGTCCTTACGGGATTCTGGATGTGGAAAGGCCATGTTCTTCGACGACTTATTTCGAAACGATCGGCCCAGTGAATTGGAGCTGTCCATGAAAAAGACCGTCCCGGTGGAATCTGCATCTGCATTGATCGACGAGAAGATCAACGACCTCATGGACTGGCGCGGGAAGACGCTGGCGAAAGTGCGCGACATCATCCACAAGGCAGACCCTGAGATCGTCGAAGAGTGGAAGTGGGGGACTCCCGTCTGGTCCCACGGTGGCATCGTCTGCACGGGTGAGACGTACAAGAACGTCGTCAAGATGACATTTTCCAGGGGAGCTGCGTTGAAGGACCCTTCAGGTCTATTCAACTCCAGCCTCGACGGCAATACCAGGCGCGCCATCGACATCCACGAAGGCGACAAGGTCAATGAGGCGGCCCTGAAGGATCTCATCCGCTCTGCAGTGGCGCTCAATCTCGAGGGCAAGAGCAAGCCGAAGCCCCGGCGAGCAAGCAGCAAGCGGGCCGACTAGACACGGCTGTTGCACGGAAGTCAGGCGATCCCAATGGAGCAACCTTCCGCAGCCATCGCGTGCTCCCCTATCAACCTCAGTCCGACTTTGACAAGCCAGGGCGCGCTGGGCGCCTGACATCGAAAGGAGCATGATGAATCCAAACAAAGCGTTGTGGGAAAAGGGCGACTTCACCGAGATCGCGGCATTCATGCGTCAATCCGGAGAGGAGCTGGTGAAGTCTCTCCGGATCACGACGCCGATCCGGATCCTCGATGTCGGCTGCGGAGATGGCACCACGGCGCTCCCACTCGCTCGTCTCGGGGCCGAAGTCGTGGGGATCGACATCGCGAAGAATCTCGTCGACGCCGGAAACAAGCGTGCTGCGGAGGCGGGTCTCCACCGCCTGACATTCCAGGAAGGAGATGCGTGCAACCTGGCAGGGATCAGCGACCACTCCTTCGATCTGACGCTCTCGATCTTTGGGGCCATGTTTGCTCCCAAGCCCTTCGACGTTGCCAGAGAGTTGGTCCGGGTCACGAAGCCAGGTGGCCGGATCGTGATGGGCAACTGGATCCCGAACGATTCCACGTTCGTTTCGCAGCTTCTGAAGATCAGCTCATCCTTTACGCCTCCACCGCCGGAAGGCTTCGTCAGTCCGATGACCTGGGGTGTGGAGAGCCACATCATCGAACGCTTTGGTCAGGCGGGAGTGCCCAGGGAGAAGATCTCCATGCTCAAGGACACCTACTCCTTTGTGTCGCCCGAGGTTGGCCCCACGGAATTCATCGATCTGTTCAGACGGTTCTACGGTCCGACCATGAACGCTTTCGAGGCAGCTGAGAAAAGCGGAAAGGTCGCCGAGCTCCAGGGCCAGCTCGAGGCATTGGCGAAAGCTCAAAACAAAGGGGGTCACGGCAGCATTTCAATTCCTGCGGCGTTCATGCGAGTGACCGTCTCCCCGTAACTCACGAGCCTGTACGGGCTCTGAACGAGCGCAGATCGTGAGTCACCTGCAAACCATCAGGCGCGGGTCGGTGATATGGTCGGCTCGCCGTAATCGTGCCTGCCGCGGGGCAGGGCGCCCACGCGTGGGCGCTAGGGAGGAAACCAGATCGCGTCGCGCGAGGCGACACAGGAGACGAAATGGTCATAACAGTTCTGGAAGCGACGGTTGAACCGGCACGTGTTGCAGATCTCGAGCAGGCCTACCGTGATGCGAAGGCGGAGCTCCCGCCGGAAATCGTGGAGACGTATCTGTCGCGAAACTCATACGAGAGTTCCGCGTTTCAAATCTTCACCGTGTGGCGGAGTCGTCAGGCGTTGGAGTCCTTGCGCGCGTCGGGCGCCAAGCCTAAAGGACTTCTGATATTTCAGGCAGCGGGCGCGACTCCGAAGCACGTTGTCCTGGACGTACTGAACAGCAGCCGGCCTTAGTGCCACATAGCGAAGTGCTCCCTCGATCTCCGAACGACCCCGCGGTCGCAGCGCGCGGCGATGCGATGGTCACTTAGCCTTGCGGAACTGCTCCTCCTCGGTGGAGCCGTCCATGCTCAGGATGGAGGAGACGCCGCCCGTGGCGATCTGGGTGACCTCGTCGAAGTAGCCCGTCCCGACGAACTCCTGGTGGCGGACCGCCTCGTACCCGTTCTTCTCGGCCGCGAACTCCTCCTCCTGGAGGCGGGAGTATGCGGTCATCCCCTCGGTGACGTAGCGGCGCGCCAGATCGAACATGCCGTAGTTCAGGGAATGGAACCCCGAGAGGGTGATGAACTGGAACTTGAAGCCCATCGCACCCAGATCCTTCTGGAACCTGGCGATTGTCTGGTCGTCGAGATGCAGCTTCCAGTTGAAGGACGGCGAGCAATTGTAGGCCAGAAGCTTGCCGGGGAACTTCTTGTGGATGGCCTCGGCGAAGGCCCGCGCCTCCTTCAGGTCGGGCTTGCTGGTCTCGAACCAGAGCAGGTCGGCCCAGGGCGCGTAAGCCAGCCCGCGAGAGATCGCCGCGGGGAGACCCTTGGTCACGACCCAGAACCCCTCGTGCGTGCGCTCTCCCGTGAGGAACTCGCGATCGTAGGGATCCACGTCGTTGGTGATCAGCCCCGCGCTGTTGGCGTCGGTGCGCGCGATGAGAACGGTGTCCACGCCACAGACGTCCGCCGCCAGGCGCGCCGCGACCAGCTTGGTCACGAACTCGCGCGTCGGGACGAGCACCTTGCCGCCCAGGTGGCCGCACTTCTTCACCGAGGCGAGCTGGTCCTCGAAATGCACGCCAGCGGCCCCCTCCTCGATCATGTCCTTCATGATCTCGAAGGCATGCAGCGGCCCGCCGAAGCCGGCCTCGGCATCGGCCACGATCGGCGCGAGCCAGTGCGTGTGATTCTTTCCGCCGAGGTGGTGGATCTGGTCGGCGCGCAGCAGCGCATTGTTGATGCGGCGGATCAGGTAAGGGACGGAGTCCGAGGGATAGAGGCTCTGGTCCGGGTACATGTGCCCCGCGTTGTTCATGTCGGCCGCCACCTGCCAGCCGCTGGCGTAGATCGCCTTGAGTCCGGCCTGGACGTGCTGGATGGCCTGATTGCCCGTGATCGCGCTCAGCACGTGGACGTAGTCCTCGCCGTTCAGCAGCTCCCAGAGACGCGACGAACCGTGGCGGGCGACGCTGTACTCGATGTCATAGGAGCCCCGCAGCCGCCAGACGTCTTCGGGTTTGTAGGGGCGCTGGATGCCCTTCCAACGGGCGGACTTCTCCCAGTCCTTGGTCGTCTTCGCGATGAACTCGCTCTTCTTCATGATCGGACCCCCATGGTCGATGGTCGACAACGTCAGTCGATGTGTTCGTAGGCAACCTGCGTGAGAAACTCAGGACACTCTTCGGCGAGGACGATCTCCGCAAAGAGCCGCGCGGCGAGGGTGAACTGCCCTTCCTTCATCGGCATGCGCGACGTCTCCTCCTCGAGGATCTGCCTCGTCAGGCCCGCGGTGATGGTGCGGCCGTCCTCGAGGCGCGCGCCGTGGCGGATCCACTGCCAGACCTGCGTGCGCGAGATCTCCGCGGTGGCGGCATCCTCCATCAGGTGGTTCAGAGGCACGCATCCGACGCCGCGAAGCCATGACTCGAGATAGCGGATGCCGACGCCGACGTTGGTGCGGAAACCCTCTTCGGTGATGGTGCCATCAGGCACCTCGAGCAGCGCGTCGGCGGAGACGCTTACATCCTCGCGCTTCATCCGGATCTGATGGGGTGAGTCCATGTGCCGGTCGAAGATCTCCCGCGCCACCGCGACCAGCCCGGGATGGGCGACCCACGTCCCGTCGTGCCCTGCGCGCACCTCGCGCAGCTTGTCGGCCCGCACGCGCTCCAGGGCCGCCGCGCTGGCCGCCGGGTCATCCTTGATGGGGATCTGGGCCGCCATCCCGCCCATCGCGTGCACCCCCCGGCGATGGCAGGTGCGGATGAGCAGGCGCACGTAGGCGTCCAGGAAGGCGCGATCCATCGTGATCTGCGCGCGGTCGGGCAGGACGAAGTCAGGGCTGTGGCCGAGCCGCTTGATGAACGAGAAGATGTAGTCCCACCGGCCGCAGTTCAGCCCGGCGCTGTGGTCGCGCAGCGCGTAGAGGATCTCGTCCATCTCGAAGGCGGCCAGGATGGTCTCGATCAGCACCGTCGCGCGGATCGTGCCGTACGGGATCCCCAGCGCCTGCTGGGCGTCGCGGAACACGTCGTTCCAGAGATGCGCCTCGAGATGGCTCTCCAGCTTCGGGAGATAGAAATACGGACCGGTCCCCCGCGCGATGAGGCGCGCGGCGTTGTGAAAGAAGAAGAGCCCGAAGTCGAAGAGCGCGCCGCTCACTGGCGCGCCATCCACCCTCAGGTGCTTCTCGTCGAGGTGCCAGCCGCGCGGTCTGACCATCAGCGTCGCTGTGCGGCGGTTCAGCGCGTAACGCTTCCCCTCGGGGCTCACGTAGGTGATGCTCCCCTCCACCGCATCGCGCAGATTGACCTGACCGTCGAGGGTGTTGCTCCACGTGGGCGCGTGGGAGTCTTCGAAGTCGGCCATGAAGACGCTGGCCCCCGAGTTCAGGGCGTTGATGATCATTTTCCTGTCGACCGGTCCCGTGATCTCGACACGACGGTCCGCCAGGTCGTCGGGGATGGAGGCCCCCTTCCAGTCCTCCTTCCGGATCCCCCGTGTCTCCGGGAGGAAGTCGGGCATCCTCCCGTCGCGTATCGCGGCGGCGCGCTCGCGACGTCTCCGCAGCAGCTCCCGCCGCTCCGGCTCGAAACGTCGCGCCAGATCCGCGACGAAGCGCAGCGCTTCCGCCGTGAGGATCCCCTCCCACGCGGACGATACCGGCCCGAGGATCTCGACCCCCTCGATGCGCGGAGCTGCCGCCGGGCGGCTTCTGTCGCTGGACGCTCGCTTCATCCCCGGATTCATCCTGGGCTCATGGTGTTGGCGAAAGCTCAATGTCGTCGCGCGGTTCCCGTTGATGAGCATAATCTGTGAGCCTCCGGAGCGCGAGTCAAACGATTGCCGCGCCGCCGCCACAGACCTATATTCGGCCCCCATTCGGGCAGGACCCGCGGGTCCTTCGCGCCAGAGGGGAGCAGGGCGGTGCACGAGTACACGATTCCCAAGCAGCGCTTCACCGCGGAGGCCGTCTTCTCCGACGGGAGGACCGCGCGGTTGACCTTCTTTCACGGGCAGAACGCGCCGACCCACACGGGGCGAGAGCGTCCGAGTGACGTCTTGAACGGCCTTTCCACCTTCCTCCCCACGCTCGATGCGCACGACCGGCTCATCCTGGTGAACGTGGACGCGCTCAGGATGGTCTCCGTCTCAGTGGACGAGGAATGGACCCATGCGCTCGGGGACACGGAGGACGACGTGAGGGATATCACCGCAACCGTCACCGGGATCGAGGTCACGCTCGATGACGGGTCGCGCCTGACCGGGATGGTGCGCTACGAGCTCCCGGAATCCGGCAGAAGACTTCAGGACTATCTCAACCTCGGAGATCGCTTCCTGGCCCTCATCGATCACGAGACGATCCGGTTCATCGGCCGCCGTTGGGTTGCCAGCATCGTGGGGCTCGACGCGATCAGAGGTGAGCAGTGAGCCGCATCGATCGATTCATCAAGCCCCTCCTGCAGTCGGGAGGGACGCGGATGACGCTGGCGACCGGCCGCACGGTCACGATGACGACGAAGGCCGGCGAGCGGCCCATGACCACCGAGACTCTCGGCACGCAGCAGCTCAGCAGTCTGCTTCAGGAAATCATCCCTGCGGGCCAGACGGCTCCGGCGAGCGGTCAGGATGCCCGGTTCGAATACGACTCTCCCTTCGGCAGGGTCTCGATCCACGTCACCCAAATCGAGGGGCAGACCGCCATCGTCTTGACGCCGGCCGGCGCCGGCGGCGAAGCGAAGCCCGCGAGCGCTCCCCCTCCCAGGCCGGCCGCGAAGGAGCCGGAGCGGGCGGCCGCTCCCACACCCTCCAAGACGGCCGCGCCCGCCAAGGCCGCGCCGAAGCCGGCATCAGCGGTGACCAGACCGGTGCCGAAGCACATCGACGAGCTGTTCCGCAGAATGGTGGAGGAGAGATGCTCCGATCTGCACGTCTCGTCGGGGAGTCCCCCGCTGTTCCGCAAAGACGGCGACATCGTGACCCTGGGGGACGATGCGCCAATCCCCCCCGCGGCGATGAAGGAGATGCTCTACGCCATCACCCCCGAGAGATACCGGAAGGAGTTCGAGGAGACCCACGACACCGACTTCTCGTACGAAATCCCGGATCTCTCCCGCTTCCGGTGCAACCTGTTCATGGATCGCGTCGGGATCGGCGGAGTCTTCCGGACCATTCCCACGAAGATCCCCACCGCCAAGGATCTGGGGCTCTCCCAGGCGATGCTCGACCTGTGCCATCTGAACAAGGGGCTGGTGCTGATCACGGGCCCGACGGGCTCGGGCAAGTCGACGACCCTCGCGGCGATGATCGACTACATCAACACCAACCTCAACGCCCACATCATCACCATCGAAGACCCGATCGAGTTCGTCCATCCCAACCGCAAGTGCCTCGTGAACCAGCGCGAAATCGGCAACCACACCCAGGGCTTCAAGTCGGCGCTGCGCGCGGCGCTGCGCGAGGATCCCGACATCGTTCTGGTCGGCGAGATGCGCGACCTGGAGACGGTCGCCATCGCGATCGAGACGGCGGAGACCGGCCACCTCGTCTTCGGCACTCTCCACACCAACACCGCGCCTTCCACCGTGGACCGGCTGATCGACCAGTTTCCCGCCGATCGGCAGGCCCAGATCCGGACGATGCTGTCCGAGTCGCTCAAGGGGGTCATCTCGCAGATGCTCCTGCGGCGCAACGGCGGCGGGCGCGTCGCCGTGCATGAGATCCTTATGGTCAACTCGGCCATCAGCAACCTGATCCGCGAAGGGAAGACCTTCCAGATCTACTCGATCATGCAGGTCGGCAAGGGGACCGGCATGGTCTGCCTCAACGACGCCCTGCTCGAAGCGGTCAAGAACGGCACCGTGACCGCCGAAGAGGCCCTGACCAAGGCCATCAACAAGACCGAGCTGAAAGGGATGCTGGTGCGCCTGGGCGCCAAGCTCGATGGCGCCGCCGCAGCCGCCGCGCAAGTCTCCTGACCCCGCGGGCCTGACTGACGCATCCGCGACCCCGGGCCTCAATTGAGTTGCTGGCCGCTGAAGATCCTTTGCTAGACTGCGCGGCGTGACCCCGGAAAACGACGCGCCCTCCAGGAACTTCCCCGACACGAGCTGGTCGGCGGTGCTGGGCGTCCGCAGCGGCGACGAGGGGGTGCGCGCCCGCTCGCTCGAAGCCCTCGCGCAGGTCTACTGGAAACCGGTCTACAAGCACGTGCGCCTTCGCTGGGGGCGGGGCCCCGAGGATGCGCAGGACCTGACGCAGGAGTTCTTCTCCCGCGCGCTGGAGAAGCGGTTCTTCGACGCGTGGGATCCCGCCCGCGGCCGGTTCAGGACCTTCCTGCGCGTCTGTCTGGACGGCTTTCTGGCCAACGAGGCGAAGGCGGCTGGCCGCCTGAAACGCGGCGGCGGCATCCTGCATCTGCCGCTGGAGTTCAAGCGGGCCGAGGGGGAGATCACGATGGCGCCAGTCCCCTCGCCCGACACGATCGAACGCCACTTCGACGCCGAATGGGCGCGCAGCCTGTTCGAGCTGACCGTGGAGTCGCTCAAAGCCGCGTGCGACGCCGAAGGGAAAGCGATCTCCTACCGCATCTTCGAGCGCTACGATCTCGAGGGAAGCGACGAGGAGAGGTCCACTTACGCGATGCTCGCCGAAGAGCTTCGGATCCCGATCACTCAGGTGACGAACCATCTCGCCTGGGCGCGGCGGCGGTTCCGCGCGCTGCTGCTCGAAAGACTGCGCGCGCTCTGCGCCACGGACGAGGAGTTTCAGAAAGAGGCGCGCTCCCTGCTGGGACTCGACGTATGACGTATCTCGACGACGGCGTCCTGCGGCATCTGCGCTCGGTGGTGGATCTGCCCGACCTGAGCGCGACGCGCTACGAAGTGATCCGCGAGATCGGGCGCGGCGGGATGGGGACCGTCTACCTCGCGCACGACCGCGATCTGGATCGCGACGTCGCTCTCAAAGTCCTCAACGCTCCCGACCCCACGGGCGATCTGCGGCGGCGCCTGGTGGCCGAAGCGCGCCACCTCGCGCGCCTCGAGCACCCGGGGATCGTCCCGGTTCACGACGTGGGGCATCTCCCCGACGAGCGGGTGTTCTACGTGATGAGGCACGTGAAGGGAGTGCGGCTCGATGCGTGGCGGCGTCGCGCGTCGGGTCTCACCCACGTGCTGCGCGTCTTCCGCAGCCTCTGCGAGGTCGTGGCCTTCGCTCACGCCGAGGGGGTGATCCACCGGGACCTCAAGCCCGAGAACATCCTCGTGGGCCCCTTCGGAGAGGTCCTCGTGCTGGACTGGGGCATCGCCAAGCGGCTGCGGGGGCAGGCCACGGAGGATGACCCGCGCCCGCCGCACGCGCCCGCGGTCACGACCAGAGACGAGCCGTCAGCGACAGCGGACGTCGGCCGGACGCTTCCGGGGTCGATCATCGGCACGCCGACCTGGATGGCCCCGGAGCAGGCGCGCGGCGAGACGGCGAGCCTGGACGAACGGACGGATGTCTACGGGCTCGGGGCGATCCTCTACTTCCTTCTCGCCGGGCGCGCCCCCTTCGACGAGGCGACGTCACGCGAAAGGATCCTCGAGCGCGTGATGCGCGAGGAGCCGGCCCCTTTGCGGCAGATCGATCGGATCATCCCGAAGCCGCTGGCCGCCATCTGCGCCAAGGCGATGGCGCGCGCGCGCGACGCGCGTTACGCGAGCGCGGCGGAGCTGGCGTCCGACGTCGACATGTATCAGGAAGGGCGCCCCGTCACCGCGCACCGGGAAGGGCCCATCGGCGCAGCCTCCCGCGTCCTGAGCAGATACCGGGCTGTGGTTCTGATGATCCTCGCCTACCTCGTCATGCGCGCGGTGATGCTCCTGATCTGAGGCGCGCCCGGCCCACCGCTAAAGGGTTCCGGGGCCGTGTTGTATAGACTGGTGAGACGCGGCAGAACCCTCGTGAAATCATCCGGGCCAGGGAGGCCATCACATGTCAAAGCCATCACTGGGGCTCCTTCTGGGAGCCATCCTGGGCTTCGTGGACGGAGCCTCGGCCTATCTCTACCCCTACCCCGACGTGCGGGAGGCGATCATCATCATCGTCGTCATGTCCACTCTCAAGGGGCTGATCACGGGGGTGGTCGCGGGCTGGGTGGCGACGAAGTGGCAATCCCTTCCCCTGGGGATCCTCGTCGGCCTCGCGCTCGGCCTGGCGCTGAGCTGGCTTGTCGCATGGCAAGGCGGCGACCCGAACGCCCCTCACTACTATCTGGAAATCATGCTCCCGGGGATGGCCCTGGGAGCCATCGTGGGCTTTGCCACGCAACGGTACGGCCGCGCGCGGCTCGTGACGTCGCGTCAGGATGGGAGACTCTGACATGCACATGCCAAAACCGCAGGAGCAGCACGAACGTCTGAAGCACCTCGCCGGCACGTGGACCGGCGAAGAGACGATGCACCCCTCGCCGTGGGATCCCAAGGGAGGGACCGCGACGGCGAAGGTCGTCAGCCGCATCGATGTCGATGGATTCTTCCTGGTGACCGACTACATCCAGGAGCGCAACGGCCAGGTCTCGTACCGTGCGCACGGTGTCTTCGGATTCAATCCGCGCGCGAAGCAGTGGACGCTCGACTGGTTCGATTCGATGGGAGACCGCGCCGCGGCCACGGGGATGCTGGAAGGCAAGACGCTGATCTTCCAGAGCCAGGGACCGATGGGGCATGGACGCTACAACTACACGCTGGAGTCCGACGGCAGGTATCTCATGAGCATCGACATGTCGCAGGATGGGAAGAGCTGGACGAGGTTCATGGAAGGGACGTACACGCGGAAATAGACGGACGGCTCAGCGCGACGGGGTGGCCGCGGCGCGCGAGCGGTAGGTCGACCAGGCCAGCCAGCCGAGCGGCATCAGGACCAGCAGGTAGGTCAGGAACTGTCCGTAGCGCCCGTCCGGCCCGTAGGGCTCGGTCGCCCAGTGAAGCTGCTCGCTGTTGGGAAGCACACCGGCCTCGGTCAGCTCGTGGAAGCCGTAGATCAGGAGCTGGACGACGAAGACCAGCAGGAAGACCGCCGTGACCTGGAAGAAGCGGGCCAGATCGACGCGGTGGCCGTAGCGCGACCAGAGGCCCGCGATGATGCCGGCAGCGATGATGCCCAGGACGGCCCCCAGCAGGACGACGCTCGAACGGACCTGGAAGAGCAGCGACGACATCAGCAGGGCGGTCTCCATCCCCTCGCGCGTGATCATCAGCAGCGTGAACAGGAACACCGCGGCGAACCCGGTCCAGCCGGCGCGCTCCGCGCTTCGCGACAGGTGGCCTTCGATGTCCGAGCGCATCCGCCGTGCCGCGCGCCACATGTGGATGGTGAGCGACGCGACCATCGCCGCCGCGGCGATGGCGAGGATCCCCTCCCACAGCGCCTGGTTGGCGGCCCGCTGAAAGAGCATCCCGGCCGCCACGCTCAGGAACACGGAGACGCCGATCCCCCACCTCACCGCGGGGATCAGATCTTCGCGGCGCGCTTTGCGCAGCCAGGCGAGGCTGATAGCCACGATGAGGAACGCCTCGAGTCCTTCGCGCAGCGTGATGACAAATGCCTGGAGCATCCCCGACCCTCGACTTGAGACTGCATCTCACGTATGGAACCTCAGTGTAGAGCCCGACGTCCGGAACAGCAAGAGTCCCGGTACGGATGCATACCTCCGGCCCCCGCGTGCGTTCAAGCAGGGACAGAGGTCCCTTCGTGGTATCCTCCACGGCATCGGGACGGACTGGATCATCTGCGTCCATAACGAGATGCGTGCTGGTCGCAACCGTCGTGCGCGGCCTGCGCTGCGCGCCAGGATGGTCCCGATCGAGTGAGGCAGGATGCCCCTTTCGGCTGGTCAGAAGCTGTCCCACTACCTCCTCGTCGAGAAAATCGGCGAAGGGGGAATGGGGGTCGTCTACAGGGGCAGGGACGTCAGGCTGGACCGTGACGTCGCCATCAAGGTGCTGCGCCCCGAGATGGCGTCCGATCCCGAGCGGCTGACCCGCTTCGAGCAGGAGGCGAAGGCGGTCGCCGCCCTGAACCACCCCAACATCGCCTCGATCTACCAGATCGACGAGGACGCCGGGGTGATCTTCATCGCCATGGAGCTGGTGGCGGGGACCACCCTCGGCTACCGCGCCGGCGAGCGCCCGCTCCCCCTCGACCTGCTGCTCAACGTCTCCATCCAGATCGCCGACGCGCTCGACGCCGCCCACGCGAAGGGGATCATCCACCGGGACATCAAGCCGCACAACATCCTTGTGGACGATCGGGGGCGCGTCAAGATCCTCGACTTCGGCCTCGCGAAGCTCTCCGGCACCGACGACGAGGCGTCGCGCGCGCAGTCGCGTCTCGACACGATCAGCGCGCGGGACCTGACGACTCCCGGGGCGACCCTGGGGACCATCGCCTACATGTCCCCCGAGCAGGTGCGCGGCGATCCCCTCGACGCGCGAACGGACCTCTTCTCCTTCGGCGCCGTCATCTACGAGATGGCGACGGGCAAGTGCGCTTTCGGCGAAGGGACGACGGGGCTGATTTTCGACGCGATCCTGAACCGCGCGCCAGCGCCTCCCGGCGATCGGAATCCCGATCTCCCCGTCAGGATGGAGGAGATCATCGGCAAGGCCCTCGAGAAAGATCGCGA
>Ga0137314_1000289_pt1 | contig 15088 bp, 15 predicted proteins | sample EasRivERMZT199_2_FD_102289 | JGI IMG/M metagenome (GOLD analysis project Ga0137314, IMG submission 102289) | Soil microbial communities from meander-bound floodplain in the East River, Colorado, USA - East River MetaG ERMZT199_2 | ecosystem: Environmental > Terrestrial > Soil > Floodplain ... | reverse complement strand
GTGAGCGCGTGAACGGTGTCCAGCTTGATGGGGCGCGGGAGCAGGCGCCGCGTGAGCGCGGCTCCAATGAGCGCTTGCGTACAATTGCTGATGAACCAGCACGCGACCATCAGCAGCGGCACGCCGTTGCTTAGTTCGACGGCCAGGTGGACCGGGAGCGCCGCGAGGAGAATGATCCACCACCGCGCCGCCGGCGCGACGAGCAGCGCGCCGAGGAGAATCGCGTTCGGCGGCCACAGCGTCGATACGGCGTGCGGCGGGAAGGTGAGCGCGAACCCGATGCGCGAACCGACATAGTAGCCGGCGGCGACGAGCAGGGCGGCCAACGCGGTTTGTTTCGCGGACCACGGGCGCGGCGGCGCCGAATCATGCGGCGCATCCGTGCCTCCGACGAAATCAAGCTGCGCCATCTGGTCCGCTCCGGGTGCGTGTCGCAGCGACCGCCGTCGGTACGCAGAACAGAACGCTAATCTCGCCTAGCGTGCACCTGAGGACGGCGCACGTCAAGGGCGCGCCCAAACGCGGGTCGCCATGTGATCTGGATTACAGACAGAAGGTTACGGCGGGTGGCTAGTTACACGGTTTGCCCGGCCCTACCCTGTTTCGTACAGGCTTTCCCCCGCCCCGCCCCGACGCCCGTCCGTTGCGAGCGCGCGTTGCACGACGTCGAGGAGACGCTGGCCGTCGAACGGCTTCTCGAGGAAATCCGACGCGCCGTCGCGCATCGCGCGTTCGCGCAGCGATGCGTCGGCATCGGCCGACATGAGAATCGTCGGCGCCCGGCGTGTATCGGCGAGTAGGATTTCCATAAGTTCGAATCCGCCCAGGCCGGGCATTCGCACGTCGACGAGAACGCACAGCGGGCTGGCGGGGAGCGCGCGCGCGAGCAGGTCTGTGGCCGACGCGCAGGTCCAGACCTGATACCCTTCCACACCGAGCAGCCGCGCCAGGGACGTGCGCACGGCTGCGTCATCGTCCACTACGACGACAAGCGGAGGTTCAACGCGCACGGATGCTCCACGAATCCGGTTCAGGCTTCGGACATGCCAGCGTTAGTCGAAAGCGGTGCGGATTCGGAGTTGCGTCGGCAGTTCCAGCGAGCCGAGCGGCGGGACCACTCGCCTCGTGTACATACCGCGTTGTCCTGCTCTCATATACTCGCAGCGCGACGCCGAGTCAAATTGGAGGAAGTGCGGACTCGCGCGCCGAGGGCAACCCCGGGCTCGCTCCGCCGAGCGGCGGGTTCTTGGCCACACCCGAGCGAATGGCGGCAACGAGATTGGCGATATGGACGGGCTTGGTAAGCACGCCGTCACAGCCGGCGGCCATCGTGCGTTCGTAGGTGTCCGCGTCGGCGAGAGCGGTCACGGCGACGATGTGCGCGCGCCGGGTCGAGGCGTTGGCCCGCAGCCGGCGCGCCAGCTCCCAGCCGTCCATCTGCGGGAGCACGATGTCCACGAGGATCACGTCCGGTGGGTCGGCCAGCGCGACCCGCAGTCCGTCCGGCCCGGTGGCCGCTTCGGCCACCTCGCACCCGGCGTTCTCGAGGACCAGTCGCGCAATCGTCCGGCTGTCCTCGTGGTCGTCGACCACAAGTACTCGGATCCGGGACGAGGTGCGTTCCGGCCGGTCTTCGAGACGACCCTGACCATCTGTACGCCAGTGCATGTGGCGAGCTGATGAAGGGTGTGGACTGCGCATAAACGTGAGCCGGTCGAGGGTGATCCCCAATACGCACTCCGTCGAACTGAGCCGCCAATGGACCAAAGTCGTAATTGGCGCGGTCTTGCGTGATCGTGGTCCGCTACTGCACCAACCCACCCGGTTCGATCGGAGGCGCGGGGGGCGACGCCGGCAACACCGCGGTCGCATCTTGCGGCGCGGCTTCGCTGGTGGGCTGCTGGTGGCGCTGGAGGCGCACCGTGAACACCGAGCCGCGTCCCACGGCGCTCGTGGCGGTCAGCTCCCCCCCCATCCCGCTCGTGAATTCCCGGCTGATGGCCAGCCCCAAGCCCGAGCCGCCGAGCCCGTCCGTGGACGGGTGCGCCAGCTGCACGTACGGGTGAAACACCTCTTGGAGCTTGTGCGCCGGGATCCCCGGCCCCGTGTCCGATACGTCGAAGTAGACCGCATGGTCGTCGGCGCGGCACGTGAGCCGGACGGTCCCGCCCGTGGGCGTGTACTTCACCGCGTTGGTCAGCAGATTGATGAGAACTTGCTTGAGTTTGCCGCTGTCCGCGCGCGCCACGTGGTGCGCCTCGCCATGCGCCACCTCGAGCGTGATGCCGCGGCGCTGGGCGAGCGGGGAGACGACCGTCTCCGAGATCGACATCGCGTCGCGCGCCGTCACCGCCTCCAGCTCGTAGACGACCGCGCCGGCCTCGAGGCGCGCGAACATGATCAGATCGTCGATCACGCTGATGAGTATTTGCTCGCTCTTGCGGACGCGATCGAGCAGCTCGACCTGCCGAGTGGTGAGCTTCTCCGGCAGTCCCATGCGCAGCAGATCGATGTAGCCGGTGATCGACTGGAGCGGCGTGCGCAGCTCGTGGCTCATGCGCGCCAGGAACTGCACGCGAGCGCCGGCCATCTCCTCGGCGTGCTGGCGCCGGCGATCGGCCTCGGCGCGCAAACGGGCGTGGTCGATCGCGAGCGCGACGAGATGCGCCGCACCCTCGGCGAGGCGGCCCGACCGCGCGCTGGGGCGGTGCGCCGAGCGGAACATCATGGCGAAGGCGCCGATGGCCGGGCCGTCGCCCAGCGTGAGCGGAACCACGTCCATGCCGCGGAACCCGACGCCGCGTGCGATCTCGCGCATGCCGTCGCCGTCCGCGCCCCCTTCGGCGAGCGCGTCGAGCACGGTGACGCGCCGGTGCTCGGAGAACGCGACACCCACGGGCCCGATGCCCGGGCGCTGTGGATCGAACCACTTCGACTGCTCGTCCGTCAGCCCCTCGGAAATGACCGGGTGCAATGTGCCGGAGTCCTGATCAGACAACATCAGGACACCCATGGGGGCATGCTCGAGGGCAAGTGCGAGCTCGAGGGCCGGCCTGAGCTCCGTGGCCGGGAGCGGCCAAATGTCGTGCATACCCGCGGACATGTGGACCTCGTGGGTGGTTCCTCACCCCCAGCGTAACTCTGGACGGCACTTCACATGTATGGTGCTTTGGTCGCACCGGCCGCGCGCGTGACGCGCGCGGCCGCTCACCACTCGACGGCGGCGGGACGCGGTGTGCGCTCCAGGGCCCGGCGCATCGCGGCAAGCGCGGGCGGCTGCGGGATCTCTTTGCCGTCGACGACGAGGCTCCTGCGTTCGGGGCTGCTCAGAACGCGGTCGACGATTCGCACGAGCTCGGCCAACGATTGCGCCTGCAGCTTTTGCATGACGCGTGCACGATGGACCTTTACAGTTTTCTCAGTCGTGCCGATCGCGGCGGCGACCTGCTTGTTGAGCAGGCCGGAGGAGACGAGGGCGCCGACCTCCGCCTCGCGCGGCGTCAGCTTGGCAAGACTGCGCCACAGCTCGGCCAGCGACCGTTGCTCGCGGCGCACGCGGCGCGCGCGCTCCACGGCGCCTTCGACGGCGGTGATGAGCGCCGCGGGCATGAACGGCTTGGAGAGCAAGTCGGTCGCGCCGGCCTTCATCGCCTGAACGATCGTGTCGACGTCCCCGGTCGCCGTCATGAACACCGTGGGCACGTCGAGCCCTTCGTCGCGGGCGGCCCGATGCAGCGCCAGGCCGTCCAACTCGGGCATGCGAATGTCGGCGAGAAGGCACGTCGGATCGATCGTCTCGCACTGATCGAGATAATCGCGCGCCGTCGTGAACGTGCGGACGCGATACCCGTGGCAAGCCAGGAGGCGGGACACCGCGCGGCATACGCCGGGATCGTCATCTACGACTGCAACGAGTGTATCGCTTGTTTGCATCATTGATAGTTCGGTTACATGCTCGATTCGGCGTAATCGGCGCGCATCGGCCAACGGGTGCGAATCGACACTTCGCCTGTGGGATCGACGCGCGTACTTAGCGCGCCCATGTGGGCCTCGGCTACCGACCGCGCAACCGATATGGCCCAGTGAGGATCGATATCCGCGTCGATCCGTCTCGCGTACCGTACGCACAACTCGACCACTTCGTTGTCGGGTTGTGTAATCTCTATCGCGACCACCGTACGTCCGTCGTCGGCGGGAACACTCGTTTCCACCGCGTCGAGCACGAGACTCAACACGGCCTCGCGGACGAGGTTTTCGTCGGCGGAAATCGGCAGAAGGGTCTGCGCGACGCGCAGGTCCAGCTCCACGCGGCGCGCGCTCGCCACCGTACGGACGAGACGCACGACTTCGGTGGCGAGCGCTCCCAGCGCCAACGGCGCGCGTCGCGGCTCGCGGCGCCGCACGAGATCCTCGAGGACGCGCAGGCTCTCGGTGAGGCGCCGCTGTTCGGCCGACGCGTCTTCGATCGCCTGCACCGCCTCGCGCACGATCGGCGAGCTGCGGTGCAGCATGTGGTTCGCCACGGTGAGGTCCATCGCGAGCGCCGTGAGCGGCTGTCGCAGATCGTGCGTGATCCCTCCCACGAGCTCGCCGGCGAGGGCGAGCTGTGCCGCGCGCATGAGCGCATGACGAGCCTGTTGTAGATCGCGCTCGCCGCGGGCGCGCTCGCTCACGTCGAGGTACGCGACGATCACTCCACGCCACGGGGCCTTCAATGCCTCGACGAGGACGACGAACGAGCGGGCCGCGCTGCCGGTGCAGGTGTACTCCAGTCGCTCGCGCGTCGTTTCGGCGCGCAGCGCCCGCTCGATCGCAACGAGAATCCCGCGTGCCTGTTCGTGGCCGCGCTCCGCGCCGGCGCGACAGGCCTCGAGGTGGTTTTCCCCCACCGCGGTCGGCGACACGCACTCGCAGCCGGCGTCGTGACTCAGTCCGCGCCATCCATCATTGGCAGCGATGACGCGGCCATGATCGTCGAGCACGGCGACGTGTCCGGGGAACGAAGCGAGCACGGCGCGACTGAGCTCGGCCGCGGCGTCGCGTGATTCGCGGTGGCGCACGCGATCGGTGACGTCGTTGACGGCGCCGACGACGCGGACAGGATGTCCCGCGTCGTCGTACCGGACGCGCACGCGATTCTCGACCCAGCGGGACGATCCGTCCCGGTGGACGATGCGAAAGCCGATGACGGGGAGCGCCCGCGTCGCGTAAGCCTCGCCGTCGGCCATCATCTCACGCTCGAAGGCGTCGGTGCGTTCGCGGTCGTCGGGGTGAATCCGCGCCGTCCACTGGTCGTGCGTCATCAGCTCGCCGGGCTCGAAACCGATCAACCCCGCCAGCAGCGGGTCGGACTCGATGGTCATTCGCGCGACGTCCATCTCCCACAGGCTCACGACGCCGGCATCGGTCGCCACGGCAAGTCGCTCGAGGAGATCACGGTTCTGGTCGATGAGCGGCGCCGGATCGACGACCAGGAACGAGTCGTATACTGGATACGATCCGTCCACGGTGTTCGTGAGCGCGCCGCAAATGCGCAGCTGAAGCTGCCGGTCGCCGGAGGCGATGCGCAAACTCAGATCGAGCACCTCGCGCCCGGAGCGCCCCGCCTGACGCGCCTCGCTCAGGGCCGCGCGGTCATCGGCGTGCACCACGTTGTCCCAGAAACGCGGCTCGCGCCACGCTTCGACCGGGATGGACGTGACGGTTTCGATCGACGGGTCGATCGCCTCGATGGACAAATCGTCCACTGATATGCGGCACGGAACGGCGCGCGCCGCGGCGAGCGCACGAATCCACAGACCGCGCTGAGCATCACGGAGCGGTTCCGTGGCGCGGTCGGTTGAGATCGACTGGGGTGACGGATCAAGACGGCTCATGCGACTCGGGAAGGAGTGTCGCTGGAGCGAACGTCCCGGTCACCATCAACGGCAGGCCGGCACGATTAACATCGTACGCGTGCCATCGTACGGCTGCCGAGGTGGGTTCGCAAGAGCCAGCGAGTGTTCGATGCATGCGTGTTCCATGGTCGAGCCAATTTGCCAATGAAGAGTGTGTGGCGTACGGCCGCGCGCGATTATTGGCTTTTCGGCCAATAGAGGGTCGCCCCCCGCGCCGTGAGCATTCCGAATCGAGCTGTTACGGCGGAGCGCAGTCGAGGATGAAGTCGAATCGGGAGGCCGCTGGGCGTGGACGTCACATTCCGCTCACGATCGTGTGTGGACCCAGCGCAACAGGTAGCACCTCGCTCGTCACGCACCTCGTCACCCAGAACACGGGCGGCCGGGTGGCGGCGGTGTTTGCGGATCTCCCGGACGCGTTCCTCGATCCCGCGGTGATGGAGCGTCGCGACGGCGACGTCGTCGTACTGCGCGGCGGCGGCGTGTGCTGCCGCGGATCGGCCAAGCCGGACGAGGTGCTCTTGGAGCTGGCCGGCCGGGAACCCCCGCCCGAACATGTCGTCGTTGAAGTGGGCGCGGGCCCGCGCGGCACGCCCAGCCCCCGGCGGATTCTCGGCTACGGATACACGCCCGGCTACCGCCCCGACGGCGTCGTCGCCGTGGTCGATCCGGCGACGGCGATCGCGCTGGCCGAAGACGAGTCCCAGCGAACCGAAGTGGTCGAACAGCTGCACGCCGCCAACGTGGTGGTGCTCGATGGCACCCATACGGTGAGCCGCCCGGTCGCCAGCGCGGCGCACCGCTGGGTGCGTTCGGTCGCCAAGGATGCGACCGTCGTGTGGAGCGGCGAACGGGGCATCGCCGCTCCGCTGCTGCTCGGTGTGTCCCCCGAGCGCGCCGACGCGGACGACCGCATGGACGTGGAATGGTCGGTGGATTTCGTTCCGCAGGACCGGAGCGACGGCGAGTGGGGGCGCAGCGCGAATTCGTTCGACGCCAGCGAATACCGCTCGTGGCGGCTGCACGGACGCACGGTCGGCGCGCGCGACTTCCGGCGCTGGGCCGCCGAGCTCCCCGACTGGATCGTGCGCGCCAGCGGCACGGTCGCGCTGCGCGAGATGCCGGGAACGTTGTACGACTTTCGCCGCTTCGGCTCGCACTGGGATCTCGAGCCGCGGCGTCCGCAGGACGGCGCCGCGCCCTCGACGAGCCTCGTGCTCATCGGCCTCGCGCCGCCGCGCCGGTCGAAGTCGCGCTCCGAACAACCGCAGGTGGTGGCCGTTGGTCCAATTGTCGCTCGTGGCGAGCCGCACGATTCTCGCTGACCCAGATCGCACGCTTCGACGCATCGCGTCCTCGCGGCCGAGCCGACGAGCATTCTCTGATATCAATGCATGAGCGAGGCGATCATGAAGAGCGGATTGTCGAGCCGCATCCTCATCGCGGACGACTACGAAGATTCGGCGCGCTGCATGGCGCGCCTGCTCGAGCTCTACGGACACCAGGTGGCCGTCGCCCTGGACGGCACGACCGCCTACGAGTTCGCGCTGGCCTTCCGGCCGCACGTGGCTCTGCTCGACGTGGAGCTCCCCGGTATCGACGGGTACGACCTCGCGCGCTCCATGCGAACGCATCCGCGTCTGCGCGACACCCTGCTCGTCTGTCTCACCGGACGGACGCTCGCCGCCGACGCGCACCATGCGCGCCTCGTCGGCTTCGACCACTTCTTCGTGAAGCCGGTCGAGATCCAGACTCTCATCGACGTGATCGACTCCGTACCACACGGTGTTGCGTACTGAGTCGCGCGTCGCGATGCCCCCGGAGCAGCACATGACACCCACGCCCCTGCACGCCCCGACCGAATCGCCCGCGCGCGACACCACCGCGCCGTCGCGCGCACCCGGCCTGCGCGACGCCGAACCGCCCGGGCCCGGCATGGTCTGGATCCCAGGCGGCACGTACCGCATGGGTTCCGATCATCACTACGTCGAAGAACGCCCGGCACACCTCGTCACGATTGACGGCTTCTGGATCGACAAGCACCCGGTGACCAACGCGCGGTTCGCGCGATTCGTCGCCGAAACGGCGCATCGCACGTTTGCCGAGCTGCCCCCGAATCCGGCCGACTACCCGGGCGCCGTCGCCGCGCTGCTGCACCCGGGCTCGCTCGTGTTCGTGCGTCCGCGCACCCGCGTCAGTCTGCACAATATTTCCAACTGGTGGCATTTCGTGCTCGGCGCCGACTGGCGGCACCCGCAGGGGCCGGGAACCTCGATCTCCGGCATGGAGCGGCATCCGGTCGTGCACGTGGCGTACAGCGACGCGGTCGCGTTCGCCGCCTGGGAGGGCAAGACGCTTCCCACCGAGGCCGAGTGGGAGCGTGCCGCGCGCGGCGGCATCGACGGCGCGACCTACGGATGGGGGGACGACCTGTTCCCCGGCGGACGGGCGATGGCGAATTTCTGGCAGGGCCGCTTCCCCCACGAGAATCTGCGCGTGGACGGGTGGGAGGGCACGTCGCCCGTCGACGCCTTTCCCCCGAACGGCTATGACGTGCACGACATGATCGGCAACGTGTGGGAGTGGACGACGGACTGGTATCGCTCGCGTCACACGGCGGACGAGCCGAAGGCCTGCTGTGTTCCGTGCAATCCGCGCGGCGGCGGCGAAGGCGACAGCTACGACCCGAGCCAACCCGAGATCCGCATGCCACGCAAAGTGCTCAAGGGCGGCTCGCACCTCTGTTCGCCGAACTACTGCCAGCGCTACCGTCCGGCGGCGCGCTTTCCGGAACCGGTCGATACGTCCACCAGTCACGTCGGCTTCCGCTGCATCGTGCGGCCGGCCGTCAACGCCCCGGCGAACGGAGCGTCTCGCGGTCACTGATTGTCACACCTCCGAAGCGAGCGGAGCGCAGATCGGGGACGGATGTTGGGGAGAAGCGGTTCAAGGACTTGGCGAGTAACGGTCGTGAGCTGACGGCTTTCAGCTCGAGCCATCAGTGAGTCGGTCAGTCCCCAAGCTGACTGACTAACCGTCAGCTCAAGCTGTCAGCTGTCAGCTCACGACCGTTACTGACCATCGGCGAGCGCTCCACCCGATGACATCAGGCCCAGGTCGCTCGGCTCCAGCAGGCGCTCGGCTGCAGCCGGCGACCACATTCATTGCGCGACGACAGACCGGCACGTTTTACGGCACATCGGCCAATGGAGTCCCACCCGGCGCGCGGGCACGTTCTAGAAGTAGCGCGCTTGCAGCGAGGGACACGACGATCGCGTCCTCGCGCCGGCGCCATCGCAGTCGAGGTGGACCGATGTACGCAGGACGCAGGATGTCGCTGCCCCGTCCGGGCGGCGGCGCGGTGGTGTTCGCCCTTCAGTTGCTCGTCGTCACCACGGCGTGGAGCCAAACCCCCAAACGTTCGTTCGTCGAGGTGCCCTGCACGCAGCTGTGGGGTTCGTTCGAGCACCTCCCATCGAACGCGCTGCATTGCGGCACGGTCACCGTGCCCCAGAACCGCCGCGCCCCCAACGACACGCGGCTGGTGAAGGTGGTCCTTCCCGTCGTGCACATCGCCGCGCCGAACGCGACGGCGACGCCGATGGTGTTTCTGCCCGGTGGACCGGGCGAATCGGCGATCTTCGCGCTCCAGCGCGCCTTTCTTCGCACGCCCAGCGGCGAGCTCGCCGTACGGCGGCGCCCGGTGATCGCATTCGACCGCCGCGGCTTCGCGACGGAAACGGGGCGCGCCAACCCGGACCTCGGCGCCGTGAACACCGAGCGCCGCGCGACCCGCGAGGCGTCAATCGTCGCGCTTCGCGATTCCATGAAAGCCAACACCAAGTGGCTCGCCTCGCAGGGCGTCGAGCCGCGGTACTTCTCGACCCTCGACGCGGTCGACGACATCGCCGACGTGATTCGCGCCCTCGGGTACACCAAGGTGGTGCTGTTCACCGCGTCCTACGGGACCCGGGAGGCGCTCTACTTCATGCGCCGGTACCCCGACCTGGTCGAGAGTGCGGTCCTCGACGGTGTGGCGCCGCCGCAGACCACGAACCTGTTCGAACCCGAGTTCATCGCGAAAGCGCGCGGGTCGGTTGTCGGACGGATTGCGGCCGACTGCATCGCGGACCTCGCGTGTGCCGCGGAGTATCCGGAGCTGGGGAAAACCATGGCCCGGCTTGCCGACTCGAGCACCGCCATGCTTCGGCTCACGGCGAACTTCCCGGAGAACCTCGGATGGCGCACCGTCCGCCTGCCCCGCCAGGCCATCCTTTCCACGCTTGGCCTGATGGCCACGGCGGAGAATGTTCGTGCAATCGTCCCACAACTTCTCGAGGATTTCGCCAGCGGTGATACGCTGCGACGGCCGCTTGCCGCCGACATCGTCCTTGCGGCCAGCGCCGACTCGATCGGCCGCGCCGGCATCGGCCCCGCGGCGCCGCTCGTCTACGACATCGCGGTCTGCGCGGATTTTCCCAACGGCTCGCCGCAACGCGGGGGGCGCGCCACCTGCGATGCACTGCAAGTGCCCTTTGGCGGCCTGGATGTGATCGCGCCCGTGACCACCAACATTCCGGTGCTCCTCATCGCTTCCGGATACGACGCGCGTACGCCGGCCTCGCTCGCCGATGAGGCGGCCCGCACTCTCCCCCGCGGGCGGCTGGTCCTGTTTCCGCTGATCGGTCATGTCGCGTTCGTGCATACGACGGTCATGGCGTGCGTCGCGGTGGTTGTGGAATCGTTCCTCGCGCATCCCGAAACGGAGCCGGCGAACCTCTGCGTCGGAAGCGTTGCTCCGGCCTTCATGCCGCGGAGCGTCGACGCGCCCAACAGGCGTTAGCGCGCGGTTCAGCATATCGGCACGCGATGGACGGACGCATTGGACTTTAGTCTCAGCGCGATCAGTAAAAACGGAACGTGAACGTGAGCAGCGCTCCGCCCATCCGCGTGTCGTCGAGAAAATTGCGACGGTCGTAATCCACGGCGAGATACCGATAGCCGGCGCTCAACAGGAACAGCGTCGAAAAATCGTAGCCGACGAGCCCCACGAACTGTCCGGTATTGCGCGAGCCGCCGCCGCCGGCGTCCACCAGGCCCCACAGGCGCCAGCGATCACGCAACGTCATGCGCCCGGTCGCGCCAACCACGGCGTCCACCCACCCGCGCGAACCGGAGCGCTCGGCCTGCGCGCCGGCGCCGGTGGTGGCGCCGAGGTCCGCGCCGAGGTTCCAGTATCGCGCGCCGAGCGTGATGTCCACGTACCCGTTCGGCTGCGAGATCGCCGCGTACCCCCCCGTGAGATTCACCATCCACGTCGTCTGGTTGAACGCGATGTCGAGCGATCGCTCGCCGCGGGCGATGCCGTCGCTCGAGTGGATCGAGGTGTAGATGAGGTCCCCCGCCACGCTCACGCGTTGGCGCCGCGCCTCCGCTCGTATCATCGCGCCCATCCGCAGGTTCTCCAGAATGTCCACGAAGCTCGCGTCCACCGTCGCCGAGCGTTCGCGGACGCCCACCGTGCCGGAAAGCCCGGCTGCAAACAGGTAGGGCGTAACGGAGTAGCTCACCTGCGTCTTCTTTTGCGCCGGCGCGTTGGCGGGAGCGACGAGTGTCGCCGCGAACGCAATTCCGAACAGGCGGCGAACGCGCGAGCGACTGGTCGTGCGAAACAATCCGGGCATGGGGTGCGGGGACGGAGTGCGTTGTATAACGCCTCACGGCCGCCGCCGTCTCCAGTGGATCAAAGTCTCACCTCAACCGGCGCGCATCTCCGCGCGCTCGCGCGCCATTTCGCGGCCGAGAAAATAGTTGAGCGCCGTGCGAATGGTTCCGATCGCCGCGAGGCGGCCGATCGTCGTCCAGTCGGGCGCGACGGCCGTTTCGATCACGTCGGCGGCGAGTTGGAACTCGAGGGCCAGCACCAGATAGCGTGCGAGAGTGAGACGCGCCGCCGTAAAGCTGACGCTGTGCGCGTCGAGACGCGCGCGCACCATGCCGGACACGGCGGCGACGGCGCCCGCGCCGATGGCAACCATCCCGAACAACTCGAGCCCCAACCGAAGCCACTCGCCAAGGCCCGTGATCAGCTCGATCGCCTCGCGCGGAGGAGCCATGCCGGAACAAAGAGTGTCGCGCCGCGTCGCGGGGATTGGACCTTGTGCGTTGCGCGAGCCGTTGACTCAAGAGCCAATGGAGCGCGAGCGCGCGCCCGGTAGTCATTCGCGTAGAGGAGGCCCGCATGCGCCCGTCGCTCACTACCATCGTCAACTCGTCCACCACGTGGCGCCTGTTGGTGGCAGTGCTCGTCATCGCCGCACGCTTCGCCCTCGACGAGCTCATGCCTCGCGGGTGGAGATTTCCGTCGTCCCGAAGGTCCAATCGGTGAAACACTTGGGGAACGCTACGGTGCGGGATCACTCTACCATTGGGAGGGGCACATTGCGTTGCTCTACGTGGTTGCTCGTCGCGACCGTCGGCGCCGCGGTTCCAGCGTCTGCTCAGCGGGCTCCGGCCGATTCGAATTTTGTGAAGATGTTGTTCTCCGCCCTGTTCAGTCCCAACTGGACCGTATACGCGAACGCGGGTGCCGCGACGTCCGGCCGGATGCTCCTGCAAACCGTGACCGGGGGCCAGCGTTCACTGAGAGCGGAACCGGGGTTCACCGCCGGCGGCGGCGCCGGCGTCGACCTCTTGCCGCGCGCCGGCTTTCGGATCAACTACGCGTACGCGAAGCACAACCTGGAATTCCGCGACGACAACGGGACCGGCTCGTCGGCGCTCGACCTCGACGACATCGGGAGCATGAACCGGAACACCGTCTCGCTCGAAGGCGTCACCTACATGTTCCCGCATGAGATGCCCGTGACGCCGTATGCCACGCTCGGCGTGCTTGGCACCTGGTGGAGTCTCAACCAGGACGGCACGGCCATCGTGACCGCGGGCGGTGAGACTCAGTTTACCTGGGGTGCGCTCGCGTCCCTCGGGTTGCAGTTCCGGCTGAACCGCTCGTGGGCCATGCGCACCGAGTGGTCCGGCGGCGGATTGGGGAACCCGTTCACCGGCAAGCGCTCGTTCCGCGCCACCAGCGGCGTTTCGATCGACGAACCGACACGCGTGGACTTCAACGACTATCGGTTCGTCGTGGCCTACAGCTTCGGCAAGAAGGCCACGCCCATGCCGTGAGCGATATGCTCACGAAATCAATGGGGTCAGACTCCATTGATTTCTGAGAATCAATGGAGTCTGACCCCATTGATTTCTCAGGTGACGGCGGCGACCGGCGGCTCGGCGAACAACGGCGTGGACCGCGCGATGGTCCGCTCTTCGTCCGTCATGTCCGCCGGAATGTCGGCAAACAAGGGCGTGCTCAGATAGCGCTCTCCCGTGTCCGGCAACATCGCCAGCACGGCCGAGCCCTTCGGCGCGTCCTTGCACACCTCGAGCGCGGCGGCGAACGTCGCGCCCGCGGATGTGCCGACGAAGATCCCCTCCTTCTGCGCGAGCTCGCGGCTCGCGCGCATGGCGTCCGGCGCGGCGATCGTGATGACGCGGTCCACGTAGCCGGCAGCGAGTGCGTCGCCGGTGAGCTTCGGAATGAAATCCGGACTCCATCCCTGAATCGGATGCGGCTTCCACGACGGGTGACGCGACGCGGGTGAACCGTCGGCGTTCCGCTCCTGCTGCGTCTTGCTGGAGACCATCGGCGCATCCGCCGGCTCCGCGAGCACGATCTTCGTCTCCGGGCGCTCTTTCTCCAGCACACGTCCCACGCCTTTGAGCGTGCCTCCGGTGCCGAAGCCCGTCACCCAATAGTCCAGACGCTGGCCGGCGAAATCGGCGACGATCTCCTTCGCCGTCGTGCGCGAATGGATGTCGGCGTTCGCCTCGTTCTCGAACTGGCGCGTGAGGTACCAACCATTCGCCTCGGCGAGCTCGATCGCCTTCTTGACCATCCCGGTTCCCCCCGCCGGAGCCGGCGTGAGCACCACCTTGGCGCCGAGGAAGCGCATGAGACGGCGCCGCTCCACGCTGAACGACTCGGCCATCGTCACGACGAGCGGGTGCCCGGTCGCCGCGCACACCATCGCGAGCCCGATCCCGGTGTTGCCGCTCGTCGCTTCGATCACTGTCTGTCCCGGCTTCAGCACTCCGGTGAGCTCCGCATGCTCGATGACGCCGAGCGCGAGGCGGTCCTTCACGGAGCCGAGGGGATTGAAGGCTTCGATCTTCACGTAGAGATCGACACCGGCGGGCGCGAGCCGGTTGATCTTCACGGTGGGCGTGCGGCCGATGGTCTCGAGAATGTTGGCGTAGCGAGTCATGCGACGATGCTCGTGCTTGAGGGAGACACTTAATCTACGGGACCCTCAAGGGCTGCCATCCGCACCGGGAATAAGATGTTTACCGCCGACCTGATCCTGGTTAATCCCGATCGCTGTCAGACACTCCGCACGATTCCGCGCGCCGCACCACGCCCCACGCCGCTCGTCAGTCCCGCAGCACGCCCCGCACGCCGCAGCGCCGGCTGGACGCGGTCGCGCCTGTTCGTTCGACCATGAGCCAATGCGCTGGGCGTTTACGCTCGCGTAGGCTGACGCGACACGTGAAGGAATGCCCGCGAGACGATGACACCCGAACCAACTCAGCCGAAGACGCCGGCCTACGACGACCCCGCGGTCGAGCTGTCGCGGCGGCGCACCGGGATGTCGTTCCAGCGGACACGCATGAGCGCGGATCGCACGCTGATGTCCGTCATTCGCACGGCGCTGTCGCTGATCAGCTTCGGCTTCACGATTTTTCAGTTCTTTCAACACCTGAAAGAATCAGGCACTATCGAAGCCGGCCATGGCTCCGTACGTCATTTCGGCGTCGGCCTCGTCATCATCGGCGTCGCCATGCTCATCCTCGGCATCATCTACCACCTGATGTTCATGTCGGGCCTGCGGCGAGTACGAGACGAGATGACGGACGAGGGGCTCATCCATGGCGAAAGCCAGTTCCCCGTGTCGATGACGTTGCTCGTCGCGCTGTCGCTCCTCATCGTCGGCCTGCTCGCCGCCGCTGGGCTACTATGGAATGTCGGTCCGTTGAGATGAGCCGGTGGGGCGATGGGGCGAATGGGGCGGTGGGGCGGTGAGGCGGTGAGGCGGTGAGGCGGTGAGGCGGTGAGGCGGTGAGGCGGTGAGGCG
>Ga0137314_1000287_pt1 | contig 15191 bp, 11 predicted proteins | sample EasRivERMZT199_2_FD_102289 | JGI IMG/M metagenome (GOLD analysis project Ga0137314, IMG submission 102289) | Soil microbial communities from meander-bound floodplain in the East River, Colorado, USA - East River MetaG ERMZT199_2 | ecosystem: Environmental > Terrestrial > Soil > Floodplain ... | reverse complement strand
CGCCGGCGGGACCGAAGCCGCCGAGGTGGACCTCGCGGTCCCCGGTCTCGAAGGAGTAGAGCAGGAGGTTCGTCGCGCCCGAATAGACCTCGAGCCGGTCGTAGAAGATCGTCGCGAGGATCTCCTCGACCCCGTCGCCGTCGAGGTCGCCGCCGTTCTCGAGCGAGTGGCCGAACGCGGTCCAGCCGACCGGCGCGTCGATGTGCGCGAGCTCGCTCCCGGTCGCCGACGAGAGGAGCGCGAGCCGGTAGGGGTCGCGGTCGGCGTTGATCGGGATCTCGCGCACGACCAGGTCGCGCCATCCGTCGCCGTCGCGATCGGTGATCGCGACCATGTGCGACGCGAACCCCGTGTAGGACCGGTTCGTGAACGGGAGCGTCCCGAGCGCCGCGCCGGTCGCGCCCGAGCGCAGGTCGACGTAGCCCTGCGTCAAGGTCGGCACGCCGACCGCGAAGTCGACGACGCCGTCGCCGTCGAGATCGCCGAGCGGCGCGACGCTGTAGCCGAAGCCGTCGTAGGGGTTGACGCCGGCGAGGTCGTAGAGGAGCGAGCCGTCGCCGCCGGAGTGCACGGAGACGTGGCCCGGATTGTTCGGATCGCTCGCATCGACGTAGGGGCGCGTCACGGCGAAGTCGGCCGCGCCGTCGCCGTCGACGTCGCCGAGCCCCAGGACGTCGGCGCCGAGGTAGGGGTTGCCGGTGAGGGCGTAGAGCTCCGAAGCGTCGGCTCCCGACAGGACCGCGAGCCGCCCCGAACCCCACTGCACCGCGACCACGTCCTCGATCCCGTCGCGGTTCACGTCGCCGACGGCGTGGACGAAGAGCTGCCCCCGCGGCGTCGCGAAGCGGATCAGCCGCCCATCCGCGCCCGAGTACCAGCGCACCTCGCCGTGCCCGTACTCCGCCGCGACCACGTCGCGCACGCGGTCACCGTCGACGTCGCCGCAGCTCGTGAGCGACGAGCCGAGGGCGACGTCCCCCGCGGCGCCGCTCCACTCGAGCAGCGTCTCCTGCGCGCGCGCCTGCGCCGGCGGCAGCACCAGGACGAGCAGCGACGCGAACGACGGAAGGCGTGGGAACCTCATCGCGTCCTCCCTAATGCCCTGCGGACAGCTCCCGCGCGGTCGAATCGAAGAAGGCGATGCACTTCGCGACGTCCTGCTCGAGCGCGGCGCCGCGGCCCTCTTCATACTCGACGTTGATCAGGCCCTGGAAGCCCTGGCGCTTCAGCTCGGCGAGGATGCCGCGGGCGTCGCTCTTGCCGCTGCCCCAGGGGACGTCGGCGGCGTCTTGCTTGGCGAACTCGCCGAGGTCCTTGAAGTGGAGCTCGAAGACGCGCCCCTCGAGCTGCTTCAGGCAGTCGACGGGCTTCAGGCCCGAGCGCGTCCAGTGGCCGGTGTCGGCGCAGGCGCCGAGTTTCGCGCTGCGCCCCTTCACGGCGTCGAGGACGACCTGCGGCTCCCAGTAGCGCGAGTGGCCCTTCGGATGGTTGTGGAAGGCCACCTTGATCTGGAACTCGTCGGCGAGCTTCGAGACGACGTCGAGCGCCTCGGGCGCCGGCTCCGACGCGAGGTTCTCGAGGCCGAGCGCTTTCGCGAACTCGAAGGTCTTGCGCGCGACTGTCTCGTCCTTTGGCAGATCGCAGACGCCGAAGCTCACCGCCTTCACCTGCTCGTCGGCGAGCTTCTTCTTCAACGCGGCGAGCGCCTTCTCTCCCATCTCGGGGCCGACCTTCGCGTCTTTCATGTCGGGCGCGAGCGGCTGGCCGGGGTAGAGCTCGATGTACTTGAGGCCGAGGCGGTGCGCAGTCGCGATCGCCTCGAAGGCGGTGCGGTCGCGGAAGGTCCACGCCTGCGCGCCGAGCCGCCAGCCGAGCTTCTCGGCCGCCGCGTCGTCACGTGCCACGGCGGGCGCCGGAGCCCCCTGCTGCGTCGCCATCGGCGCCTCCGGCTCGGGGAAGCACGCAACGTGGGTGAGGAGCGCCGCGCTCGCGGAGAACGCGAGCGCGCGCGCGCTCACGGGCCGCCGTCCTTCTTGATGGGGGCGTCCTTGTTGCCGTCCTTGCCCGCGGCGTGGTCGGCGCGCTTCTCGAAGCCGGGCGCGGTCTCGCCCGGCGCGAGGTCGGCCTCGGAGGTGCCGGCGGCCGGCGCGGGCGAGGAGACCTTGCCCTTGCGCAGCTCGTCGGAGAGCTCCTCCGCCTCCTTCACGAGCGGCGCGAACTCGCGGTGGTGCGCGATGAAGACCGGCAGGTCGTCGTTGACGATGTAGTACTTCTCCCGCTTGCCGACCGTGTTGCGGATGCGCAGGAGCTCGGTCTTTCCGTCTTCGTAGCGCGCCTCGGCCTTCTTCACCATGTCGCGCAGGTCGATCAGCTTGTTCTTGTCGCTCGTGTCGTCGGTCTTCGTCATGAGCTCGTCGACGCGCTGCCTCGCGGCGGCGAAGTTGCAGTCGGAGAGCATCCGCTGCACGGCGATCCGCTCCTGCGGGAACGACGTGTCGCCGAGCCCGCTCCACGCCTTGCCGCTGTTCAGGAAGACGACGGCGAGCAGCACGATGCCGAGGAGGATGCCGCCGCCGACCAGCAGCGAGCGGCCGTCGGCCTTCGGCGCCGTGCGCGCGCGCATTCGCTGCGCCGCGCGCGACTCCTCGGGCGACTCCTCCTCGACCGCGGCGGCGCGCGTCCCCGCGTGGCGCGACGCGGACGTGCGCGCGACGGGGGCGGCTGCGCGCGTCGGAGCGGCGTAGCGCGCGGGGGCGGCGGCGGGCCGCGCGCCCGTGGCAGGTCGCGCCGCGGCAGGACGAGCGCCCGCAGCAGGACGCGCCGCGGCGGGACGCTCGGCGGCGGGAGCCGGAGGAGCGGCGGGGGCCTCGGTGCCGGCGCCGGAGAGCGAGAGCTGGAACGGGCCGATGCGGACGACGTCGCCGACGTCGATCGTCGCCTCCCGCGTGATCGCGCCGTTCACCTTGACGGGCGGGACGCCCGGCTCGACCGTGAGCTGGCAGCCGCTCTCCGTGACCTCGATCTTGCCGTGCTTGGCGGCGACCGCGGAATCGGGCAGGACGAGGTCGGCCTCGACGCCGCTGCCGAAGACCACGGTGCCGGGCTGCCAGCGGAACGGGCGGCGGCGTCCGTCGCGCGTGTCGACGATCGAACCTTCCAAGGGAATTCCTCGCAGTCGCGGGTGGGCCGGCCCGCGCGGTCCAGGGTCACCAGTCGGACGGGGGAGCCATTCTGCCGCGCCGCGGCCCGACCGGCTACCGAGCCGTCAGCGCGGGATCCTCCCGCGCCGGGAGGTCGCCGATCGCGCGCCGGAGGTCGAGATAGAAGACGCTGCGGTCGAAGCGCGCCCCCGACAGCGCGAGCTCCGCCTGCCGCAGCGCGTCTTGCGCCGCCAGGACGTCGAGGTTGACGGCGAGACCGAGCGAGAAGGCGTCGTTGGCGCGGTCGAGCGCCTCGGCGGCGGCGGCGACCGCGTCCTCGAGCGCGGTGATCCGCCGCAGGCTCGCGTCGAGGTTCTCCCAGGCGGTCGCGACGTCGTGGAGGACGAAGCGGCGCAGCGCCGATTCGTCCAGCGCCGCCTGCCGCAGGAACGACCAGGCGATGCGCACCTCCGCCTCGATCCGGCCCGCCGTGAAGATCGGCAGGTTGGCGCTGAGCAGCGCGTTCCAGTGGCTCGCGTCGGCGTAGCTCTGGCGGAAGAGGAAGGCGTTCACGTCGAGCGTGACCGAGGGGTAGTACTGGCTCATCGCGGAGTCGACGCCGTGGCGCGCCGCCTCGATGGCGGAGCGCGCCGCCGCGAGGTCGCGCCGATGATCCAGCGCTACCTGCTCGAGGTCGGGCTCGGGCGCGACGCTGTCCGGCACGGCGAGCGAATCCTCGAGCGGCTGCGGGATCGACGGCAGGCCGACGACGCGCGCCAGCGTGGTGCGGCCGTTCTTCACGTCGCTCTGCGCGATCAGCAGCACGACGCGCGTCCGGTCGACCTGCGCGCGCGTCTGCGCGACGGCGAGCTTCGTGGCGAGCCCGTGCTCGAGGCGCGCCTCGACGTCGGCGAGCCGCGCCTCCTCGGTCGCGAGCGCGCGCTGCAGCACCTCGACCTGCCGCTCGGAGCGCAGCACCGCGTAGAACGCCTGCGCGACGTTGAGCAGGACCGTCGACTGCAGGTCGAGCAGGAGCTCGTGGCGCTGCGCGATGATCGCCTCGATCGAGTGGAGGTTCGCGACGTCGCCGAAGCCGTTGAAGAGGTTCAGCTCGCCGACCAGCGGCGCCTCGAACTTGGAGAGCGTGTCGCCGTGGACGGCGTAGGCGCCGGAGAGCCCGCTGTTGGGGATGGCCGTCCCGCCCGGCGGCCGGTCGCCGATCACGTAGGACGGCGCGAAGCTCAGGGTCGGCAGGAAGGTCGAGACGATGCGGTTCTTCTGGAGCAGCGCCTGGACGTAGTCCTCGCCGCGGCGCGCGAGGAACTCGTCGCGCCGGCTCGCCACCGCCATCGCCCGCTCGAGCGTGAGCGGCTGGTCGGCCGGCGGGTCGTCGGCCGGCACGACCGTCGCGTCGAGCACCTTGCGGTACTCCTGCGGGTCGCGGTCGGCGTCGGTCCGGCAGCCGCCGGCGAGCCCCGCCGCGAGGATCAGGAGCGTGCGCGCGACTTTCTTCACTGCGCCGACCTGCCCGCGTTGCGCGCCGCGGCCGCCGACGCCGCGACCTCGACGCCGTCGCCGAGCCGCTCGCCCGGGTTCGTGATCACGTCCTCGTCGCCCGTGAGCCCGCGCACCACCTCGAGCGCCGTCCCGAAGTCGACGCCGACCGCCACCTCCTTCCGCTGCGAGCGCCCGTTCTCGACCACCCAGACGTGCGTGCCGTCGGCGTCGAAGACGAAGGCGCTGCTCGGGATGGTGAGCAGCGCGTGGTCGCTCGTCAGGGTGATGCGCACCTCGCCGTACATGCCGGGGAGGAGCAGCCCCTCCTGGTTCTCGACCTCGACCTGGCAGCGCAGCGTGCGCGTCGCCGGGTCGAGCGCGCCGGCGTTGCGCGTGACCACGCCCTTGAACTCACGCCCCGGATAGTTGCGCACCGTCACGATTGCGCTGCCACCAAGCCGGATCGACGTCGCGTCGGGCTGCGGCACGTCGACGAAGACGCGCACCACGTCGACCTGCTCGAGGCGAAACAGCTCGCGCCCGCGCCCGTTCAGGTCGCCGACCACCAGCGCGCCAACGTCGAGGTCGCGCGCCGTGATCGTGCCGGTGAAGGGGGCGGTCACCTTCTCGAACTGCTGCAGGACGGCGAGGCGGTTGGCCTCGGCCTCGGCGGCGGCGACCGAGGCGTCGGCCGCCTCGAGCGCCGCGGCGGCCTGCGCCTGGGCCGAGCGCTTCTCGTCGAGGTCCTGGGGCGTGACGCCGCCCTTCTCGGCGAAGCCGCTCCAGCGCTCCAGCGTGGAGGTCGCGAGGTCGAGGTCGCGCTGCGCCTTCACGACCGCGGCCTTGGCGAGCGTCACGTCGGCGCGCGCCCGCACGAGCTGCGCGTCGACCTCGGGGGTGTCGATCACGGCGAGAAGCTGTCCGGCCTCGACGTGGTCGCCGAGGTCGGCGTGGAGCGACTTCAGGTATCCGACGGCGCGCGCGCCCAGGACGGTCTGCTGCATCGCGCGCACGTCGCCGGGCAGGCGCAGCTCGGGCGGGGCGGGGTTGCGGCGCGGCTTCTCGACCTCGACGCGCGGCCGGTCGTCGCGCTCGGCGGCCGCGAGCGCGAGCCTCTCCATGCGCGCCCGTCGCGGGGCGAGCCCGAGCGCGAAGGCGCCGGCGAGCAACGCGATCGCGGCGAGCGCCGCGAGGGCGACGACGCGCGTCTTCGCGGGCGCGACCGGAACGTCGGGGGAGTCAGGCACCGCAGGCGCCTTCTCGGCAGGGGTCGGCTCCATCAGCGCAGCTCCACTTCGACGTGCGTCGCGGGGGCCTTCCGGCGCAGGACGCTGTAGACGACGGGGACGAAGAACAGCGTGGCGAAGGTGGCGGCGAGGAGGCCGCCGATCACGGCGCGGCCGAGCGGCGCGTTCTGCTCGCCGCCCTCGCTCAGCCCGAGCGACATCGGCAGCATCCCGATGATCATCGCGAGCGCGGTCATCACGACGGGCCGCAGGCGCGTCATGCCGGCCGCGAGCGCGGCGGCGTGCGCCGACCGGCCGTCGCCGCGCTGGTCGTTGGCGAAAGTGATCAGCAGGATGCTGTTCGCCGTCGCGACGCCGATGCTCATGATCGCGCCCATGAGCGCCGGCACGCTGATCGTCGTCGCGGTCGAGAAGAGCATCCAGAGGATGCCGGACAGCGCGCCCGGCAGCGCCATCAGGATGATCAGCGGGTCGGTCCACGACTGGAAGTTGACGACCATCAGCAGGTAGACCAGCACCACTGCGAAGGCGAGGCCTTATAGGAGCCCGTCGAACGAGGCGCGCATGCTCTCGACCTGGCCGCGCAGCGTGATCGTCGAGCCGCGCGGAAGCTCCTTCGTGCGGCGCTCGACGACGTCACGCACCGCGTTCGCCACGGCGCCGAGGTCGGAGTCGGCGACGCCGAGCAGCACGTCGTAGGTGGGCGCGATGTCGTAGTGGGTGACGTTCGCGGGCGTCGTGCCGCGCCGCAGCGTCATCAGGCTGCCGAGGAGCTGCGTGCCGGTGCTCGCGCCCCCCTCGCTCCCGCCGGAGATCGGCGTGTTCTGCAACGCGTCGAGCGACGCCATCTGGTACTGCGGCGTCTGCACGAAGATCGCGTAGTTCACCGTCGTCTTCGGGTTGAGCCAGAAGTTCGGCGCGGTCTGGTTCGACGAAGAGAGCGAGATCAGGAGGTCGCTCGCGACGTCCTTCTGCGAGACGCCGGCGAGCTGCGCGAGCGTGCGGTCGACGTCGATGCGCAGGTCGGGCGTGCGCGGGACCTGCTGCAGGCGCGCGTCGGCGGCGCCGGGGATGCGCTCGACGTCGCGCAGGATCGCGCGCGCGATCTTCTCGTTCTCCGCCGCGTTGCCCTGCGGCCCCGCGACCTGGATGTCGATCGGCGCGGAGAGGCCGAAGTTCAGCACCTGCGTCGCGATGTCGGGCGACTGGAAATAGAAGACGACGCCGGGGAAGCGCTGCGGCAGCGACTTGCGCAGCCGCTCGACGTAGCCGGCGGTGGGGGCGTGGTTCGGCCCGAGCGAGACGAGGATCTCGCCGTCGGCGGGCGAGGTCATCGAGCCGTCGCTGAGCGAGAGGTTGAGCCCGCTGTAGGGGATCCCGAGGTTCGCGAGCAGCGTCACGAGCTCACCGGGCGGGATCGTGGCGCGGATCTCCGCCTCGACCGCGGAAATCGTGCGCTCGGTCTCCTCGATGCGCGTGCCCGGCGCGTCGCGCACGTGCAGGCGGATCTGGCCGGCGTCGACCGACGGGAAGAAGTCGCGCCCCAGCAGCGGGAAGAGGGCGCACGAGCCGCCGAAGAAGAGCGCGAAGGCGCCCGCCGTCGCGAGGCGGTGGGAGAGCGTCCACGCCAGCAGTCCGCCGTAGCGGCGGCGCAGCGCCTCGAAGGCGCGGTCGAAGCGGGCGTGGAACCACCAGAACGGGTCGAAGCGCAGCCGCTTGCCGTTCCCGCCGTTCGCGCCCGCCTCCGGCGTCCCGCCGTAGCGCGCGACCTCGCCTGCCAGCAGGTGGTGGACGAGCGTCGGCACCAGCGTGCGGCTCAGCAGGTAGCTGGTGAACATCGCGAAGGCGACCGCCATCGCCATCGGCATGAAGAGGTAGCGGGCGGCGCCGCTGATGAACGCGACCGGCACGAAGACGATGCAGATGCAGAGCGTCGACACGAAGGCCGGCACCGCGATCTGGCTCGCGCCGTCGAGGATCGCCTGGACCAGGCGTTTGCGCTGGTGCAGGTTGCGGTGGATGTTCTCGATCTCGACGGTCGCGTCGTCGACCAGGATGCCGACCGCGAGCGCCATCCCGCCGAGCGTCATGACGTTCAGGGTGTGGCCGAGCGCGCCGAGCACGACGATCGAGACCAGGATCGAGAGCGGGATCGAGATCACGACGATCAGCGTGCTGCGCCACGAGCCGAGGAAGAGCAGGATCATCAGGCCGGTCAGCCCGGCCGCGATCGCCGCCTCCTTGATCACCCCTTCCACCGCCGCGCGCACGAAGAGCGACTGGTCGAAGAGCGGGGTCACCTCGAGCTCCTCGGGGAGCGTCGCGAGGATGCCGGGCAGCGCCTTCTTGATGTCGTCGACGACCTCGAGCGTCGAGCTCGACCCCATCTTCAGGATCGAGATGAGCACGCCGCGCTTGCCGTCGGCGTGGACGATGTTCGTCTGCACGGAGAAGCCGTCGCGCACATGGGCGACGTCGCGCACGTAGACGGTGCGCCCGTCCACCGACTGGATCGGCAGGTCGTTCAGCGCGGTCACCACCTCGGGGCTGCCGTTCAGCCGGACCGAGTACTCCTGCGCGCCGATCTTCGCGGTGCCGGCCGGCAGGATCAGGTTCTGCGCGTTCACCGCGTCGGAGACGTCGGAGGGCGAGAGGCCGTAGGCGTGCATCCGCGCCGGATCGATGTCGATCATGATCTGGCGCTGCTTGCCGCCGTACGGATACGGGATCTGCACGCCCGGGATCGTCACGAGCTTCGGCCGCAGCCCGTTCACGGCGAGGTCGAACAGGCTCTGCTCGGGCAGCGTCGCGCTGCCGACCGCGAGCTGCAGGATCGGGACGCTCGACGCGCTGTAGCGGATGATGAAGGGCGGGTTGGTGCCGGGCGGCATCTGCCGGATCGCCGCCTGCGAGATCGCCGTCACCTGCGCCGTCGCCGCCTCGACCTTCGCGTTCTTCTGCAGGAAGAGCTTGACGACGCTGATGCCGTAGAGCGATTGCGACTCGATGTGCTCGATGTCGTTGACGGTCGTCGTCACGAAGCGCTCGAAGTTCGCGACGATGCGCTTCTCCATGTCGTCGGGCGACATGCCGGTGTAGTTGAAGATGACCGAGATCACCGGGATCTCGATCTCCGGGAAGATGTCGGTCGGCATGCGCCGGATCGACAGCACGCCCAGGATCACGACCAGCAGGGCCGCGACCACGAAGGTGTAGGGCCGGCGCAGGGCGAGGCGGACGATCCACATGGCGGCGGCTCAGCGCTCCAGCAGGGGGAGGGGGCGGTGCGTCACGGCGCGCTCGGATCGGCGGTGCGATCGGTCGACGTCGGCTCGGGCCGCGCCTCTTCCCAGCCGCCGCCGAGCGCCTTGCAGAGCGCGGCGAGGCCGGTCGCCTGGTTGCGGTCGCTCTGCACGAGCGCGTCCTCGGCCAGGAAGAGCGAGCGCTGCGCGTCGAGCACCGGCAGGAAGCCGCTCTGCCCCTGCGTGTAGAGCGTGGTCGCGAGGCCGACCGCGCGGCGGTTGGCGGCCACGGCTTCGGCCAACGCCATGTGGCGCTCCTGCTCCTGCACGTAGGCGACGAGCGCCGCCTCGACCTCCTGCAGCGCGATCAGGACGGTCCTGCGGAAGAGGATCTGCGACTGCTCGGCGCGCGCCTCCTCGACGTGCACGGCGTCGCGCACGCGGCCGAAGTCGAGCACGGGCCAGACGAGCGAAGGGCCGATCGACCAGGAGCGGTTCGACCAGCGGTCGAGGCCGGTGACGCGGTCGGCGGAGACTCCGACGTCGCCGGTGATCGCGATCTTCGGGTAGAGGTCGGAGGTCGCGACGCCGATGCGCGCCGTCGCCGCGTGGAGCTCCGCCTCGGCGCGCCGCACGTCGGGGCGGCGCCGCACGAGGTCGGACGGCAGCCCCATCGGGACGACCGGCGGCACCGAGGGGATCGCCGCGGCGGCGGCGAGCTGCTGCTCGAGCTCCTCGGGCGTGCGGTCGAGCAGGACGGTGAGCGCGAGGAGGGACTGGCGCGCGGCGACGTCGAAGCCGGGCAGCGTCGAGCGCGTGATCGCCATCTGCGCCTCGGCGTTGGCGACGTCGAGGCTGCTGACGAAGCCGCCGCGCTGGCGGCGCCGCACCAGGTCGGCGGTGCGCGTCTGCGCCTCGAGGTTGTCGCGCGCGATCGCGGACTGGCGGCGCGCGCCGACCAGCTCGCAGTAGTCGACGGTCACCTCGGCGGCGAGCGTGACGAGCAGGTCGCGCTCGTCCTCGACGACCGCCTGCAGGTCGGCCTCGGCCGCCTCGACGCCGCGCCGCGCGCCGCCGAAGAGGTCGATCTCCCACGCCGCGTCGAAGCCGGCCTGCCAGAGGTCGTGCGTCGCGGCCAGCTCGCCCTTGCGGGACGGCGCGACGACGGTGGCGCTGGTGCGGCGGTACGCCGCGGAGGCGTCGACCTCGGGCGCGAGCGCCGCCTCGGCCAGGCCGCGCGCGGCGCGCGCCTCGCGCAGGCGCGCCTGCGCCAGGTGGACGTCGAGATTCGCGTCGAAGGCGCGCTCGACCAGCGCGTCGAGCATCGGATCGCCCAGCAGCGACCACCAGCGCACCGTCGTCACCGGATCGCGGGTCACGCGGCTGATCGGCTCGGTGGACGGCGCCTGGACGCTCCCGAACGCCTCGGGGAGCTCGCTCTTCTGCGGCTCGTAGTCGGGCCCGACCTGGCACGACGCCGCGAGCAGCGGCGCGCCGAGCAGAAGGGTCCCACGTCTCGTCGAGGTCTTCACGGTCTCGTCTCCGCGGCGGCGACGCGCGTCACTCGTAACGGAGCGCCTCGATCGGATCGAGGCGCGACGCCTTCCAGGCGGGGTACCAGCCGAACACGATCCCGACCGTCGCCGACACGGCGAACGCGGCCACGACCGCGCCCGGCGACGATTCGGTCGGCCAGTGCAGCAGGACGCTCACGACCCACGAGCTGCCGATGCCGAGCGCGATGCCGAGCGTGCCGCCGGCCACGCAGAGCACGACCGCTTCGATCAGGAACTGGCGCAGGATGTCGCGCGCGCGCGCGCCGACGGCCATGCGCAGGCCGATCTCGCGCGTCCGCTCGGTCACCGACACGAGCATGATGTTCATGATCCCGACGCCGCCGACCACCAGCGAGATCAGCGCGACGACCAGCAGGAGCTGCGTCATCACGTCCGTCGTCGAGGAGAGCGCCTTCGACATCTCGGTCATGTCGCGCACGTTGAAGTCGTCGGCGACGCCGGGGCGCAGCCGGTGGCGATCGCGCAGGAGCTGCGAGACCTGGGCGATCGCCTGCGGCATCGCGGGGCCCGAGACGGCGGCGAGCGTGATCTGGTCGACGTTGGTGAAGCGGACCGGCATCGGCGAGTCGGCCTGCTGCGTCGCCGACGGCACCGGATAGAGGGGGAGCGCGCCGGGGTAGAGCTGGTTCAGCGAGTTCACGGTCGTGCCGCCCGCCGCCGCGCCGGCGTTCGCCGCGCTCTGGTTGGCCGTCTGCGCCGACGAGCCCGACACGCGCGACTTGATCGTCGTCCAGGGGGCGAGCACGACGTCGTCCTGGTCGAAGCCCATCGTGTTGGCGCCCTTGCGGGAGAGGACGCCGACCACCTTGAGCGCGACGTTCTGGACGCGGATCTCCTTGCCGACCGCCGATTCGCCCTGGAAGAGCTCGCGCTCGATCGTCGTGCCGAGCACGCAGACCTTGCTTGCGTTGCGGACGTCGCGGTCGGTGAAGCACTCGCCCGAATCGAGGTCGGTCCAGTCGCGCACGTCGAGGAAGGCGGGCGTCGTCCCGTAGATGTACATCGGGACCCAGTTGCGATTGCCGTAGATGACCTGGGTGCGCACGCGCACCACCGGCGCGGCGGAGCGGACCGCTGGGCACTCCTTCAGCATTGCCTCGCAGTCCTCGGGCGTGAGCGTCATCACGCTGCTGCCGCCGTAGCTCACGCCGCCGCTCGACGCGGCGCCCGGCTGCACGAGCAGGTTGTTCGCGCCCATGCTCGCGATCGTCTTCTGGATCTGCGTCGACGACCCATTGCCGATCTCCATCATCGCGATGACGGCGGCGACGCCGATGATGATCCCGACCGCGGTGAGGACCGCGCGCGTGACGTTGCGCCGCAGCGCGCGCAGGGCCGTCCCGACCGTCCGAGTGACGCGCATGGAGGGCCTCCTCAGGCGTGCGCCGCCGCGATGACGGCCTCGGAGCGGCCGTCGTCGGCGATGGCGCCGTCCTTGATGCGGATGGTGCGGCGTGCCACGCGCGCGACCTCGGGATCGTGCGTCACGAGCAGGACGGTGAGCCCGTCCGTCCGGTTCAGCTCCTGGAACATGCGCAGCACCTCCGCGCTGGTGTGCGAGTCGAGGTTGCCGGTCGGCTCGTCGGCGAGCAGGAGCGACGGCTGGTTCACGAGCGCGCGCGCGATCGCGACGCGCTGCTGCTGCCCGCCGGAGAGGCGCGACGGCACGTGGTCGAGCCGGTCGCCGAGGCCGACCCGCTCGAGCAGCTTCGTCGCGCGCTCGCGGCCTTCTCGCTCGCCCACTTCGTGCGGCGCGTAGGCGAGCGGCATCCGGACGTTGTCGAGCGCGTTCGTGCGCGCGAGCAGGTTGAAGCTCTGGAAGACGAAGCCGATCTTCGAGTTGCGCAGGTGGGCGCGGCCGTCGTTCGAGAGGCGCGACACCTCCTGGCCCTCGAACCAGTACTCGCCGCGGGTGGGCCGGTCGAGGCAGCCCAGGATGTTCATGAGCGTCGTCTTGCCCGAGCCCGACGCGCCCATGAGCGCGACGAGGTCGCCCTGCTCGATCCGGCAGGTGACGCCCTTCAGCACCGGCAGGTCGAGGTCGCCGGTGCGGTAGGTCTTCGAGACGTCCTTCAGCTCGAGGAGCGCCATGGTTCGCGCCTACTGCTTCTGCGTGCCGCTGGTGCCGCCCGGATTGGCGTTGCCGCGGTTGAACTGCGGGGTGAAGGGGTTCGCGCCGGCGGGGGCCGGGCGATCGGCGTCGGCGCGCGCCTCGCCGAGGACGACGACCGTCCCTTCGGCGACGCCGTCGCCGGAGATCTCGGTGAAGGTCCCGTCGGTCGGGCCGACCACGACGGAGAGCGGCCGCACGAACGCGCCGTCGGCGATCCAGAGGTTGGCGCGGCGCACCGGCTCCTCGTGGTCGGAGGGCTCCTTGGCCGCGCCGGCCGGCCGCTTCGCGTGCGGCGGCTTCGCGCGCGCGGCCTCGAGTTCGGCGCGTGCGGCGGGCTCGATCCGGTCGGCCGGCGGCGTCCAGCGCAGCGCCGCATTCGGGACGAGCAGCACGTTCTCGTCGTGCGAGATCTCGAACTGCGCGTTCGCGGTGAGGTAGGGGAGGAGGCGGCCGCTCGAGTTGTCGGTGGTCACCTCGACGGTGTAGGTGACGACGTTCTGCGTCATGGCGGCGTTGAGCCGCACCTTGTTCACCTCGCCGTGGAACGCCCGGTTCGGGTAGGCGTCGACCGTGAACCGGACCGGCTGGCCCGCCTTGATCGAACCGATGTCGGCCTCGTTGACCGAGACCCAGACCTGCATGCGCTTCAGGTCCTTGGCGATCAGGAAGAGGCTCGGCGCGTTCAGGCTCGCCACGACGGTCTGCCCGATGTTCACTCGGCGGTCGATGATCACGCCCTTCACGGGCGCCTTGATCGTGCAGTAGCCGAGGCTGCGCTGCGCGCGGTCGAGCGCCGCCTGCGCCTGCGCCACCGCGCCGCGCGCCTGCACGACGGCCGCCTCGCCGACCGCGACGTTGGCGCCCGCGACCTCGAAGGCCGAGTGGTAGGCGTCGTAGTCGACCTGCGCCAGCGCGTCGGAGGGGCCGAGCTTCTCGGCGCGCTCCCAGTCGCGCTTCGCCTGCTCGCGCTTCGCCTTGAACTGCGTGAGGTCCGCCTCGGAGCGCAGCACCCCCGCCTTCGCCTGCTCGAGCTGCGCGTTCGCGAGCGCGACGTCGGCCTGGTAGAGCGAGTCGTCGATCTGCGCCAGGACCGTCCCGTCGTCGACTTGCGAGCCGTAGTCGACGAGGCGGCCGGCCGCGTCGCGGCCGAAGGAATTGATCGCGCCGGCGACCTGCGCGCCGACGTCGATCACCTCCTCGGGCTCGACCGTCCCGGTCGCGCCGATCGTGGCGACCAGGTCGCCGCGCACGACGGCCGCGGTCCGGAAGGGCGGCGCGTCGGCGGCGCCGTCGCGGCGGTACCAGTGCCAGCCGGCGAAGCCGCCGCCCGCCATCAAGAGGGCCAGCGCGAATCCGAGGATCGACTTCATGTCATTGGCCCCGCTCCGCGAGGTCGTCCTCGCCGTCGATCGTCTCGCGCGGATCGACCAGCGATTCGAGGTGGTTCGTGAGGAGGTCGAGGAGCCGGCGCAGCTCCTCCTGCTCGGGCCGGGAGAGGCCGGCGAGCAGCCGCGCGAGCCGCTCGGGCTGGCCGACCAGCACCTGCGCGACGCGCTCGCGCCCGCTGCGGGTCAGGCGGACCTCGCGCACGCGCTGGTCCTCCGACGAGACGGTCGTCGTGAGCAGGCCCATCCGCTTCAGCCGGTCGACGGCGCCGGTCACGCTGGGGGGCTGGACCAGGAGGCGCGCCCCGAGGTCGCACAGCCGCAGCCCGACCGTCCCCTCGTCCTCGGCGCGCTGCAGAGTGCGCAGCACCGTCCACTGCGAGATGCTGATCCCGAAGCTCCCGATGTGGGGAGCCATGATCCGGCGCACCAGGCCGAAGCTGCGGGCGAGCGCGCGCAGGACGGTCTCCGCGTGGCGGCGGCGCTGCGGCTTTCGCGCCGCGCGGCCGGCGCGGACGCGGCGGCGGACACTGCTGCGGACGGCACCCGCGCGTCGGGCTCGCGCACGCCGGGGCGCCGGCGCGGACCTCCCGGCCGCCGTCGGAAGCGGCCGCGGTCGAGGCGGAGCGGCTCGGAGCCGTCTGAGCGGGCGCGCGGTCCGCGCCTCCGCACGCCCCCGCCGTGCTCCGGGACGGCGCCCATTACATATGGAAGGATCTCCTCCTCCTTCCCGGGCCGTCCCGTCGTCGCGCCGCGGACCGTGCGCGCGCCGTGCGCGGTCGCGCCGGCGCCGGCGCCCCCCTCCCGCGCCCTCGACCCTGCCGAATAGTTAGGACGCTAAGTAAACTTCGCCGCCCGATCCGAGGAGCGACATGGCGCCGTCCGCGAGCCCTGCCCCGACTTCACGCGCGGGTGCCGTCCGCGGCAGTGTCCGCCGCCGCGTCCGCGCCGGCCGCGCGGCGCGAAAGCCGCAGCGCCGCCGCCACGCGG
>Ga0137314_1000286_pt1 | contig 15214 bp, 18 predicted proteins | sample EasRivERMZT199_2_FD_102289 | JGI IMG/M metagenome (GOLD analysis project Ga0137314, IMG submission 102289) | Soil microbial communities from meander-bound floodplain in the East River, Colorado, USA - East River MetaG ERMZT199_2 | ecosystem: Environmental > Terrestrial > Soil > Floodplain ... | reverse complement strand
TTTGACACGCGCCCATGCCTCGTTTTATCCTTCTGTCAGGCGTAGTTCGGAACCACCAGCCTGAGCTACGCCTGTTTGCCGGCTTGTTGCTGCTGGTCCCGCCTACGCCTCGCTGCACACGGTACACACTTGGCGAGGTCCCGTGCCATGCCGCTCAACGATAACCAACGCCGCTTCATCGCCCACTACCGCAACGCGACGCCGCGTAACGCCACGCGTGCCTACGAAGCGGTGTACGCCGCGAAGGGCCATATGGCGGAGGTCAACGCCTCGCGCTTGCTGAGAAATGCTGAGGTTGCGGAGGCCATTGCCGAGGCAGACGCCGACGAGCTGCGCGACCTCGGGATCACGCCGGCGCGCGTCCTGCGCGAGATCGCGCGCCTGGGCTTTGCGGACGTGCGCCAGCTGTACGATGCGACCGGGGCGCTCAAATCCCCCCACGCGCTGGATGACGACGTGGCCGCTGCCGTGAGTAGCGTCGAGGTGGTCTCCTACGTGCGTCAGGAGACGGACGAGCCGCGGCTGGCGCGCACGCACAAAATCCGCCTCTGGAACAAAGAAGGGAGCCTCAAGCTCCTGGCGCAGCACTTGAAGCTCATCTCCGACAAAGTGGACCTCGGCACGGACACGCTGGCGGCCATCGCGAAGCTGCTCGACCGCCTCCCCGAGACCGCCCTGCACGAGCTGGTGACGCCGAACGGCACGGCCGCCGCCTTACCACACCGGGAGCGTTAACGGATGGACATGCTGCCTTTTCCCGTGACCCCCGGCGTCAAGCGCCTCGCAGGCATCATGCTCAAGGCCCGCCAGGCCACCGACCGCCTGCGCACGTTTCAGCCGCTGCCGAAACAACTGCCGTTTATCCGCGCCGTGCTCACCGACGCGGCCCCGTGGGAGCACTGGTACTGCGCCGCCAACCGGGCCGGCAAATCCGCGGCCGGGGCTTACTGCGGCGCCACGCTGGCGCGCTTCGGGCCGGATGATCCCACGCCGGCCATCGGGGCGTCTGCGGTCGTGTATGACCGCGCCACGTCGGGCTGGGTCATTGGTCCGGACTTCCCGACGCTCAGAGACGTGCTCATGCCGACGTACTTCGACAACGGGTACGTGTCGCCCACGCAGCAGATCGGGCCATTCATCCCGGCCGCAGAGATCGACCACTGGAGCTGGGACAGCCAGGTCCTCCGGCTCAAAGGGGGCTCCATCCTCGGCTTTAAGTCCAACGAACAGGACACCGTCAAGTTTGCGGCGGCCGGGAAAGATTGGGTGCACTTCGACGAAGAGCCCAAGGCCACCGCGTACGAAGAAGTGACGCTGCGGGTCGCGGGCGGGCGCCACCTGCGCATCTTCGGCACGGCGACGCTGCTGCCGCCGGAGGGCAGCGTCGGGGGGATCAGCTGGATTTATGACGACATCATCCAGCCGTGGCAAGCTGGGCAGCGCACGGACGTGGCGGTCTACGGGGCGTCGATCTACGATAATCCCTATCTCCTGCCCGACGAGATCGCGCGCTTAGAAGCGCGCTTTCCGGTGGGCTCGCTGCAGCGGCGCATTCGGCTGAACGGGGAGTGGCTGCCTGGGATGACGGGCGTGCCGGTGTATGGGAACTTCGACCGCCAGATCCACGTCAGGCCGCAGCCGCCGCCGTCCGCCAACCGACCGCTCCTCTGGACGCTGGACTTCAACGTGTCGCCCTTCTGTAGCCTGGTGGCCCAGCAGGACCGTCAGCGCGTCCGCGTGCTGCGGGAGTTCTGCTTAGAGCCCGGCTCGATCCCGATGGCCGTCGAGACGTTCCGCGCGGCCTATCCCCGGCACGCCCACGAGGTCTGGCTCTACGGCGATGCGTCGGGAGGCGCGCGGGAGGCGCAAAGCGGCAAAAGTGACTGGCGCGTGGTGCTCGAGTACCTGACGACCTATCCCTCGCCGGTGAAGCTGAAGGTGCCCGAGGCGAATCCCCCCGTGCACGCGCGCGTCAACGCCGTCAACCTGGCGCTCATGGACGAGCAGGGCTACAGCGCCGTGGAGATCGACCCGACCTGCGTGGAACTCATTGCCGACCTGGAGCGCGTCATCGCGGACGGCCGCGGCGGCATCCTGAAAAGCTACCGCACCAAGGACCCCTACAGCAAGCGCACGCACATGTCGGACGCGCTCGGCTATCTCATTGTCGCCGACAAGCCGGTCGGCGCCGCGCACCGGGCCTCGCGCGCGCGCGTGCAGGTCCCCCGGCCGCAGTACGGCACGGCGCCCGCAAGCCGCAGCCGGCCGGCGCGGCCCACGAGGAGGTATTGATGGGGGTGCCTGACCACCAGGCCTGTAAGCGCTGTGACGATGCCCTCACTGGCCCCTCGCGGGCCATCGGCGTGTGCTCGCCCTGCGCCGCGGCGCCGGCGCGACTGACACGGGTGGAGCGGGCACGCTATGGGTGGGAGAGACGGACGCAGGAGGACAGACACCACAGGGAGGCGTGGACATGGCTGAAACGCTCGCAGCAGCGGCCCTAGGGCCCCAGGCGAGGGGTCTGCCGCCTCCGGCAGACCTGCCGCCGGAGAGGCGCACCCACGACCTGGAGCCGGAGCCTGAAGCCCCGGTCATGTCGGACGACGACGTCTTGCGAGCCGTGCGTGCGTACAAGACGGAGGCAGACGACGCGCGACGCAGCCGCTTAGCCCTCAATGAACGCAACTGGATGGCCTACTACGGGCAGCAGGACTTTAGTGGCAAGCTGCCTGGCCAATCCCGCGAGGTCATCCCCAAGGTGAGCGAGTCGGTGGAAGCCCTCGCGGCGTTTGTCAAGCGCGGCCTCACCGAGTACGGCAACTGGTTTAGCGTCAAGGTGCCGCACCGCTCCCCGATTCCCGCGGCCGTGATCCAGAAACTGATCCAGGTGGTCCTCGACCAGCAGCAGCAGCTCGAAGAACACCGCCTGAATTTCCCCACGCTGACCTCTGATGCGATGAAGGTGGGCTCCCTCGGGGCCTTGATGATCTTTAAGGTCAGTCACTACCCCTACCTGGCCCGGCGCTTCGTGCCCGAGCGCGGCGTCGCGCTCGGGCGTGTGGAGGGCCAGCCGCCCCAGATGCAGCCCATCGAGCGGTTAACGCCCGTGGAGCAGTCCATGAGCGCGGTGGTGATCGACTTGATCCCGCCCGAGGACTTTTACCCCGACCCGACCGGCCGCGGCCTCTACGTGATCCACAGCGTCGAGCGCGACCTCGACGACGTGCAGGCGATGGCCGACCAGGGCGCGTACGCCCCCGAGGTGGTGGCGCAGATCACGGCCGACTTTCAGCGCACCGAGTTCGAGGCCTTCAAGTCGTGGTCGCGCGCCCAGGACCAGACGACGCCTCCCCCCTTCCGCAAGCGCGTGGTGATTGATGAATTTTGGGGCACGCTCCTCGGCGAGGACGGCCGCGCCGTGCTGCGCGATTGCATGTGCGCCATCGCCAACGAGCGCTACGTCATTCGGCCGCCGGAGCCCAATCCCTACTGGCACCAGCAGAGCCCCTTTGTCTACGCGCCCCTCATCCGGATTCCCTTCAGCGAGTGGCACAAAGCGGTGCAAGATAACGCGGTGGCCCTCAACATGGCCCAGAATGAGTTGGTGAACCTGATTATCGACGGCGGCTACGAGGCCGTCTGGGGCGTCAGGCAGTTGCACCTGGACTGGCTGGAAGATCCGACCCAGGCGCAGGACGGCATTGCCCCGGGCGATACGCTGCTGGTCAGGCAGGAAGTGCCGGCCGGTGCGAAGGTGCTCGAGCGCGTCACCAGCGGCGGCGTCCCGCAGGATGCGCTGGCCGTGTACAACCTGCTCGATAAGGAATACAACGCGGCGTCCATGGTGAACGATGTGAAGATGGGCCTGCTGCCGGAGAAGGCCGTGAAAGCGACGGAGATCGTGGCGGCTGAGCAGCACTCCAACTCGACGTTCGACGGCATCATCAAGGATATTGAAGACACCATGATCGAGCCGCTGCTGTGGAAGGTGTGGCTCACCGCCCTGCAGTGCCTCGACGACTTCAGCGCCCAGGACGTCATCGCGGCGATTGGCGAGCGCTGGGCCTACGTGCTCGCCACGATGTCGCCGGCGGCGCGCTACGCGACGTTCGCCGGGTCCTGCCAGTTTCAGGCCAGCGGGTTGTCGTCCACGCTGGCGCGGGGCAAGGACCTGCAAAAGCTCCTGGCGTTTGCGGATCTGGGGACCCGCAGCCCCTTCCTGGCGCAGACATTTCTCGAGAACTACAGCGCCAAGAAGTACCTCGACCGTATCCTCCAGGCCATGAACATTGACCCGGAGGGGATCGAGCTGACGCCCGAGGAGCGCGTGCAGCAGCAGGTGAAGTTCCAGCAATCGCAGCAGATGCAGGCGGGTGGCGCGGGGCAGACCGGGGCACAGATTCCCTCAGAGGGTGTGCCAGGGCTCACGGCGGGTGGCGGAGGTGGCCGAGCCATCGAAGGATCGGCGATGCCCAGGGAGACGATGGGACGCGGACCAGGGCCAGGGCCCGGGCCGAGCGCACCGCCAGGGCCGCAGCCGAGCGTCCCCGCACACCCGCAACCGGCGCCAGCGGCTCAACCACCGGTGTATCGGGGCTAAAAGGAGCATAGTATGCCAGACAAACCAGTCGTCATGCTCGTCGGCGGTGGAGGGGGCGGTGCACCCCAGATCCCGCAGCACATGCCGGGCACGCCGGGGGTGCGCGAGGTTGCTGAGATGTGCAGTGGTCCTGAGTACAACTATTTGCAGGGGATGAAAGACCCTGCAGTCCTCCGGCAAGGGCACAACCCGAAGCCCAGCAAGAAGCAGGTGGCTGACGCCTTTGCCGAAGTGTACGCCAACCCACCTTCAACCCTGGGGAAGGGCCAGACGCAGGCCGAGCGGCGGAAGCAGATGACCGCGATCGCCCTGAACAAGGCGAGGAAGGGCTAGGACGTGCGGGAGATTGAGCAGAAATTTGCGTGGCTCTGTACGTGGTTCATTCACAACCACGAGCGGGGAGCCCACGTGATCGACAGCCAGAAGCGCTACGAGTTCGTCTGCACAGCGCTCTCCTGTGTCATTGAAATGCAGGGGATGCTGCTCCAGGAGCTGCAGATCGTGAATCGACGCACCACGGACGGGTATGCGCGTATTCGTATGCCTGGGGGTCGCTCGATTGCGGGCGAGGTGCGCCATGGCGACTAGCGGCGTGGTGCTCTACGCCTCAGGACGCTGGCACCATACTCCCCTGCGCTGGTGGGGGGCCTTGCTGCGGCAGTGGGGGTATCGGGGCCGCCTGCCAGGATGGGCCTGGACGACGTGTGAGGCGGTGTTTCCGATGCCCTCATGCAGGTGCAAAATGTACCAGTTGGTGTGGGAGGAGGACCCGCGTGGCTGACGCCCTCCCTCCCCTCAACGCCCGCCTGCTGGAGCGCTACGTGCAGGCGCGTATCGACGCGATGCTGCAACGCCTCGTGCCGCGCTATTGGGCCGCCGAGGTGACGCATCTGGAGCTGTACGGCATGATCGGCGCGGTGGCCGAACTGAAGGCCCTGGTGGCCGATGCCGAGCGCAGTCAGCGCAAGGACGACGGCGAGATCAAGCTGGCCGCTGGCCCTGACTATGGAAGGAGACACACGCATGGCTGAACGAGGGCGCCAGGCCCCACCCCCGGAGCCCGAGGAGGGCATGGAGGTGGAGGTTGCGCAGGAAGAGTACACGCCCCCGCAGGCGCCCCCGCGGCCGCGCCGTGGCGCACGCGAGTTCCAGACCCCGCCCCCGCCCGCGCCGCAGGTTGAGCGCGTGCGTATCGAAGACCAGGAGTACGACGTCCCGCCCGCGGTGGCGGCGCAGGTGCGCTCGTGGGAGCAGGCGCAGGCCCGCCTCGACGCCATCGAGCGTCGGCATCAGGAGAGCGAGCAGTGGCGGCACGGCGTTGAGCGTGCCGTCACGGGCGAGCAGCCCCAGCCGCAGGACGAGATCGAGCAGCTCTGGTTTACCAACCCGAGCGAGGCGGCCAGACGCCTGCAAGAGCGCACCGTGCAGCAGGTTGAGAGCCGCTACGAGGCGCAAGCCAGGGAACAGCGCTTCTGGGGCACGTTCGACCAGGAGCACCCCGAGCTGGCCCCGCAGCGCACGCTGGTGCAATACCTGCTCTCCACGGACCAGACGCTCGCCACGCTGCCCAATTCCCCCGAGGGACGGGCCCAGCTCGCCCAGGCGGCCCGCGAGCGGGTGTTAGGGTGGATGCAGGGGATGCGCGGCGCTGGGCAGGCGCCCAGGGGCCAGCAGGTGCCCCCGGTGGAGACGGGGACCAGGCGCCGCGCTCCCGCGGCACCACGGCAGGCGCCGCCAGAGGGGCCGCAGTCGCTGAAGGAGTTACAAGAGCAGCGGGCGTTGTCGAGACGGCAGGCGCGGCTGCGCATTGTTGGTAGCTAAGGAGGTGCCCATTGGCAGAAAACACCTGGACTGGTTCGATCCAAGATGGGGTGCTCAAGAATCACTGGTTGTCTCAACAGATATGGTATAGTGCAGTCGAAGACAGTATTTTAATGGATCACGCCATGATGGTCGACGGCTTCGGTCTGCACAGCGGTGAATCGGCCAATCTTACGCGTATGCACGCGCTCGCCGAGCCCTCAGATGCCACCCTCATCGAGACGCAGCGCATCCCGGAGGACCTGGTGCGCTTTACCGCCAAGCCGATCGTCATCCGCGAGATGGGCCGCGCGGTGCCGTACACCTCGCTCCTGGAGGACCTGGCCCATTTTAACGTGCGCAACGCCGTGCAACGGAAACTCCGCGAGCAGATGACCCTGGCGATTGACACGATGCTGGCGCGGGCCGGCAAGAAGACGCTGCTCCGCTACACCCCCACCGGCACGGGCGCGGACGCTGCGACCACGACGTATTCCCTCACGACCACGGGCACGTTTGGCGCGGTGGCGTCCCGCACGCTCAAGGTCTACGACATCGAGGAGCTGAAGTCGATCCTCTACGATACGTACAAGGCGGAAGAAGTGGACGGCGGCGGCTACATCGGCGTGTTTCGCTACCGCTCGCTGCTCGGCGTCAGGCGCGATCCGGCGTGGCAACTCTGGCATCAGTACACCGATCCGCAGGCCAAGTACAACGGGGAGACGGGGCGCATCGAGGACGTGCGCATGCTCGAAACCAATCACGCCATGGCCTTCGCCTACGTGGGGACGGGCTCGGTGCTGGGCGAGGGCCTGGTGTTCGGGCAGGACGCCATCGCCATGGCCGAGGCGCTGACGCCGGAGCTGCGGGCCGGGATTCCCGATGATTACGGGCGCAGCAAAGGGGTGGCATGGTTGGGCGAATTGGGCGCAGATATCGTGTGGGACACTGCGGTGCCGGGAGAATCAAATATAGTGTATGTAGGAAGCCAATAATCAATGACGTATGAGCTTCTCTTGCTCCTGCCCCACCCAGAGGGCACGCACTAGAAAGGACCTGTATGGCTTACTCCCACGGACAAACGGAAGTGCTGCTCGTCAACAATCTCGCCCTGCAAACGCCGGCCGCCAAGGGCCAGTGGGCGCCCGGCCTGCTGCCCGTGATGGTACGCGGCATCGCGGCCGTCATCACCACGGAGACCACGGCGGCCGACCCGGCCATTTTGTCGTTCGATAAGCGCGTCAATGCCGGCGTGGATGCTGGCAAGGTCGTGGGGGGCATCGGCACCCTGACGATCCCCGGCGGGACGGCGCCCGGCCGCGTGGTCTACAAGCTCGTCAATGTGCCGCTCGACTTCTCGCAAGAGGTGGTCGTGGCCCTGACGGACGCGGCCGCGGCCGGCGCGGCGCATGTGCTGATGTGGGTGGAGCCGCATTGGGAAAACCCGGCGAACGCCCTCAGCGCCATCCTGAGCGCCTAGGAGGTTGCCATGGCTGAGGACCTCGAGCACGCGGCCGCCCTGGCCTATGAGACGTACCGCCAGGCCAGCCAGGGCACCATGGCCGGCGGGCTCCCCATGCCCATGTGGGAGCACGTTGGCGTGCCTGAGCACGCTGTCTGGATGCAGGTTGCCAGTGCGCTGACGGGGATCCCGTTGCCCACCCCAGCGGCCCCAGCGCCCGCGGGGGAACCGCCACCCGCGAGCCCGCCCCTGTGGACGCAGGAGGACCTGGAGCAGCTCACGGTGAGCGACTTGCGCGAGATCGCGCAGGAGCAGCACGTCAGTGTGCCCTCGTCCGCCACGAAGCACCAACTCATTGACGCCCTGCTGGGGTCCCAGCGCGGCACGCAGGAGGGCTAGCGTATGGCTTTTGACCTCCGTGTGCACCGGTATGCCATCAATCACCAGACCGCGGAGCGCGAGCTGGTGGAGTACCGGCCGCTGCTGCGCCTGGGCTGCTCCTCGCCGGACGGCTACAGTGGCGAGATCCTGTACCTGCAGGGGGGCTGCGTCTACGGGGAAGGCGGCGCGGCGTACGCGCCAGAGGACCTCCCGGCGTGGTTCGCCGGGGCCAGCGCCGCGGTGCATCCCCAGGCGCTGGCGGACGTGGGATTTACGCCAGACGTCGTGCAGGCGTACGTGACGAACGGGCACGAGGAGCCTGTGCCGTATGCGATCGACGCAGACTGGCCGCAGCACGCCACAGACCCTCCGCAGCCGGCGTCTCCGCCTGGCTTCAAGCCCGACCAGTGGGTGCTTGGCTTCCTGTGTCCGCGTGTGCACGACTATCAAGGCACGGGTCGGAGCCGCTACAACAAGCAGATGAAGTGCGTGGACTGCGAGGCGCTGCGCAAGCGTCCCAAGGCGACACGTCCACCAGCCAGGGAGGCGCCACGTGGCTGAGACGTATGGCGTCGGCACGGAGGTCATCATTGCGCGCTCGCCCCTCGTCACGCCGGGCCCGAGCACATGCGACCTGTGGCGCACGCTCATGTACCGCGCCGGCGAAAATCCGGATACCTCACAGTGGGGACCGGCCGCGTTGCACTACCTCAACCGCGCGTATTGGGCGCTGTGTCGGGGCGGGGGCGAGTGGGAAGAGGGGTTGCACGAGGAGTGGCCGTGGCTGCGCAAAGTGCCGCCGGGCGTGCTGGTCCTGGAGCCCGAGCGCTCGACGGCGGACGGTGGCTCTGTCGCGCAGGTGCAGCGCGGCTCCTCCACGATTGGCGTCTCTGTCGCCCCGCCGGTCTCCTGCCTGGGCTGGCAGTTTCGCGTGACGTCGCGGCCCGGCGGCGACATCTTCCGCGTCATCAGCCATGCCCCGGGCCACAGTACCCTCATCCTCGATGCGCCGTATACGGGGGAGACCCAGACGGCGGCGGCGTACTGGCTCCGGCAGTTCGACTACCCACTGGCGACCGATCTGCTGCACCTCATTGCGCCCTTGCATACGGACCGGATCGATCAGCAGCGCACCGGGGAGATCCGGTTGACCAGTGACGCGACCCTGGCGGAGCAGTGGCCGCGGGATGCGTGGGCCAGCGGCGTGCCCTCGCAGTGTGCGTTGGTGGGCGTCAACTCAACCCCAGCTGCCGGGGTGCCGACGCTCCAGACGACCAGTTTTGGACAGACCATCCTGCGGTTCAATCGCTGCGCCAACGCCCAGACGGGGCCCGTGCGTGTGGAATATGCGTACACGTTTCTGCCGCCACTGCTGACGCAGACGACGGGGGTGTGTGACGAGGTGCCCTTGTGTCCACCCACGCAGCGTTGGACGCTCGTGGACCTGGCGCTGTATTTGTTGTACTTCGACAAATCGGACACCCGCGCCGATGGGGCGGTTCTTTTCGGCAAAAACGGGCTGCGTGCCGCACAACGGGAGTCCAGGCATCAGATGGCCGTGGCTGGGCAGGCGATAGGCCGCGTCTCCCCACGGGGTCGTAGGCACGAGCGGGCGCCGGGCACGCGGGGGCCGTGGTATCGGAGTTGACATGCCATTTTCAGCCATGGTGATTGAGATTCCACTGGCGCAGGACGGGGTGACCGGATCGAGAAACCCCGTGACCGCACTGCCCTCGCAGGTCCTCGAAGCCAACGCTATTCGTTTTGAGGGTGGTTTTCTCGCCAAGGAAGGCGCCCAAGCCCCCTACACCCCCGCATCCCTTGGCGCGTCTGTGCTGAACGGTACGGACTGGTGGCCGACATCCACCGAGCAGCGCCAGGTGGTGCTCCTGGGCAACGGCACGGTGCGCAAGGACAGTGGCGCGGGGACGTTCCCTGTCACCCTGGCCACGGGCCTCACCGTGACGCAGCCCTCGCAGTTCGTCGACGCGGGGGCGGAGAAGACCGGACAGCCGCGCAAGCTTGTCCTGTTCACCGGCACCAACCCACCCCAGGTCCTGGCCGGGGATGGGGCGACCATGACGGCGCTGGCGACCCCGGCCGCCGACTGGACGGGCACCACCCAGCCCCTGTGTGGGGCCGTGCACGCCAACCGCCTGTGGGCCGCCGGGAACCTCAGTGATCCGCACCGCGTCTATTTTTCCACGGTGGAGGATCATGAAAAGTTCGATGATCCCACCACCAGCGGGAGTCTGCCCGTGTTCCCCGGCGAAGGCGACCGCATTACCGGCCTGTTGAGCTACCGGGGCCTGCTCATCGTCGGCAAAGCGCCCCGGGGGATCTACGTGATCGACACGACGGGCGTGGTGGTGACGTCCTATGCCGTCACGGTGTTGTCCCACGCGATCGGGCTGGCCTCGGCCAATGCGATCGCCCAGGTGGATAACGATGTGCTGTTCCTCGATAGTGCCGCGAATATGCAAAGCATGGCGGCCGTGCAGGCCCTCGGGGACCTCTCGACGCAGACGTATGGGCAGGCCGTGGATATGGCGAACTTCCTGACCCAGCGGGTCAATGCGGCCGCAAGCCCGTGGGCGCGCATGGTCTACTACGGGCTCAAGCGTGAGCTGCACCTGGCGCTCGCCGGGACGGGATCGCCCACGAACACCGCGCGCCTCGTGGTGGACTTTAACGGCCTGACGCGGGAGCGGTTCCGGTACTCGTCCCCCGAAGCCTGCCCGGCCTTGTGGCTCATGCGCACGCCTCAGAGCGGCGCGCTGCACCCGATGCGCGGCGATACGAGCGGGGTGGTGTGGCACATGGATCAGCCGGGGGTGTCGCCCGCCGGGGTGCCAGGGGAGGCGAGTCGGATCCTCACGCCCGCCTTCGACCTGGGGCACGCTGACCCTGGCCTTGCTGGGCGCATGAAGCAGGGACACTACCTCGAACTGGTGACCACGCTCGATGGGCCGTGGAATGTGGACGTTGATATCTATTGGGATGGCCGCAAGCACCAGAGTCTGGCCTTCGGCTTGCGCAATGCCTATGGGCTGCCCGCCGGCCAGATCGTGAACCTCCAGCAGCGGCTGCTCGGGTCTGGAAGGCGTATTCAGTTCGACATCCGGCAAACGGTGGGCTCGCAGTCCTTCTCGGTCTATAGGTTATACATGGGATTTTCGGCACTCGACTCACGGCAGAGTGAGGTTTTTTGGCGATGATCACCACCCGGACCATCTACCGCCCCGCTCGCCAGGGCGACTATAAGGCCCTCCACCGCCTGGCGGAGGCTGGGGGGCAAGGGGGCGCGGTGGCGTATCAGTTCCCGACCATCGTGGTGGAGCGCGATGGCCAGCTCGTGGGCTTTGCGGCGACGCAGCGCTGGAGCAAGCGGCTCATGGTGGGGCCGGTGGTGGTGGCTGAGACGGTCCGTCTGAAGGGTCTCGTGGCGATCAGGGCGGTGCTGGAGATTGAGAAGGTCCTGAAGGAGGAAGGCGCTCTGTATTATCTGATAGGCACCGCCAATCCCGGTCTCATGCGTATCTGTGAGGCGTTTGGCTGTGAGAAGGTTCCCTCGGAGGATGGCGATGCCTGGTTTCTCCGCCGCCTCAGACCAGCGCCGAGAGGAGCGTTCCTTGGATCTCCACGCCGTGCTTCCTGACCTGCTCCCCCTGGTCACCTCCTGGGCTGCTCTCCAGGAGGTGCAGGGCCTGGCCACCGGCGCGCCACTGCACGCCGCGCTGCTGCTGGTGGCGCGCCACGTGGGGGTGGTGCACCCGTGGTTGATCCGGCTGGCGCTGGTGGAGGCGTTGCCGCTCCCAGACGACCCGCTGCTCCGCGCGGCCGCGCAGCACCTGGGCGTCCTTGGCCCTGACACGCATGCGCTGACGCTCGGCTATGCCGTCTTCGTGCGTGCGGGCTGCGCGACGGGTCGCCTCGTGGCCCACGAGTGTCGCCATGTCGCGCAATACGAGCAGGCGGGTGGGGTCGCCGCGTTCTTCGCGGTCTATCTCGCCCAGCTGGTGCAGTGTGGCTACGACCAGGCGCCGCTCGAACGCGATGCCTGCGCCCACGAATGGCACGGCGCGGCCCTGGAAGGAGACGGCCATCAAAAAGTCTAAGCCGCCGAAACCAAGTGCCTCTGAAATTGCCTTGCAACAGCAGCAGACCATGGCGCTGGGGCAGCAGATGACCCTCCTCGAGCAACAGAACCGGCGCCAGGAGGAACAGTATCAGCAGCAACAGCTCCTCGCCCCGCTCCTCTATGAACAGATGGGGCTCAAGCCGCAGTATAACGACCAGGGCCAGGTGACGGGCTACGAACGCTTTGAGACGCCGGAGCAGGCGCTCTACCGCGAACAGATCGAGACGATGCGGCGCCAGCAACCGACGCAGGAGGCGCTCCAGCAGCAATACCTCACGCTGGCGCAGCAGCAGGCGGAGTATGCGGCGCGCCAGCAACCGACGCAGGAGGCGCTCCAGCAGCAATACCTCACGCTGGCGCAGCAGCAGGCGGAGTACGCCCAGACGCAGCAACCGATCCAGGAGCGCTTGCAGCAGCAGTACCTGACCATTGCCGAGCAGCAAGCGGCCTATCAGAAGGAGCAAGCCGACTGGCAGCGGGAACTGGCGCCGCAGATGCGCCTGCAAGCCGAAGCCCAGACGCGCTTGCAGCAGCAGATGACGGAGTACCAGGCCGGCGCGCTGAAGCAGTATGAGGAGCAGCAGCGCCTGCAACCGCTGCTCTACGAAGCGTCCGGCGTGCGCCCGATCTATGACGAGGCCGGCACCCTGACGTCGTTTGCACTCACCGAAGAGGCGCAGGCCCGCAAAGACTACGAAAACCAATTACTCGAGCATCAGCGCAAAGCCCTGGCAGGGGAGTTGCCCGTGGACCCCACGCTGGAGCGCACCCTGGCGGAGGGCGAGACGCAACTCCGGGCGCAGCTCCAGGCGCAGCTCGGCACGGGGTATGAGACGAGCACCCCCGGCATCCAGGCCCTCGAGGAGTTCCGACGCCGCGCCGCCGAAGCCCGCTCGAACGTGGCGCATGGGCAGCTCACCAGTGGCCAGCAACTGCTCGCCACGCAACAAGAGATGAACCAGCGCATGCGCGGGCAGGCGACGAGCGGTCGGGGCATGCTCGGGGAGTTTGGGCTCCAGCCGGTGTCCTTTGGCCAGAGCGCGCAAGCCGGGGGGCAGCCGAACTACCTGGGCCTGGCGCAGGGGATGGGGCAGCCGAACTACCTGAGCCTGGCGCAGGGGGCGGGGGGCGGGCTCTTCCAGGCCGGGAGTCCGGCCGCCAGCAGTGCGGGGTATCAGGCCGCGGTGGGGAGTCCCTACGGCACGCTCGGACAGTTCGGCGAGCTGGCCTCGCGCTACGGGCAGTTCGTGCAGAGTGGCGGGAACCTGGTGAGCCAGATGGCGAATCGCCGCATGGGGCAGTATCAGGCGTCTGAGCAGGGGGCCGCCGAGCAGGCGGGCATCTGGGGCACGGCTGGCTCGATCCTCGGCGGCGCCGTTGCGGGGGTGGCCAGTTGGGGCAACCCGGCGGCGATCAGTGCCGGCATGACGCTCGGCGGGGTCGCTGGACAGTACGCGGGACGTGCCACGTATTAGGCCTCTAGCAGCCTCTAGGAGACACGAGGGGCAGGGAAAGTTTGCTATGCCCTGGCCAGACGATGACACGCTGGGCGCCTTCGGGAGTGCCTCGCAGGTGCCAAGCAATCAGTGGTTCGATGTCAACACCCAGACCGGACAGTGGGGCAGCCCCACGCCGACCATCGGGCAGGTGGCTGGGGGCCTGGAGCCGCCCATGACCACACCCCGCTCCATCCAGCGCGTGCAGCGCCAGGGTGAGATGGGCGGCCTGACGCCGAAGCCAGGCGTGTGGGAGAGCATTGCGCGGGGCGTCGGCATGGCCTCACCCATGGGGCGCCAGTATCTCCAGTACGCCGACCAGTCGCAGCAGCAAGCGCTCCAGAACCAGCTCGTGGCCCGGCGGCAGATGCTCCAGGAAGAGCAGAACGAGCGCGCCGAGATCCGCGACGACTTCACCACGCTGGTCAAAGTGAGCGAGATCAAGTCGAAATCGCTGCGCAAGCTGTATACCGACCGGCTGGTCGCGGACATGCAAGCCAGGGGCAAGACGCTGCCGCCGGATTTTGTCGAGGCCTTCAAACACAGTGGCCAGGAGGAGGCCAAGGCCATGCTCCAGTTCTATGAGCCACTGCTGAAGGACCTCGGCCTGGATCCCGTGGCGTTTGCCGAGCTGGTGGCCGAAGGCGGCATCACCAACGTGGCGGGCGCCTTGGAGCTCGCCCAGCAGCTCAAGAAGCAGCGGGAAGGCGAGGCAGAAGGCGTCGCCATCGCCCAGCAGCGCCAGCAGCTCTTTGGCACGGGGACGCTGGGCGACGCGAGCGGGGTGACGCCGCCTGCCACCCCAACCGCGCCAGGGGCACCAACGAGCGCACCCGCGTCCACGACACCGCGCCAGCCCGTGGCCGCGCCCTCCACAGAGATCAGCACCGCTATTGACGAGGCCTCCCGCCTCTACCCCCAGGTGCGCAAAGAGCTGATTACGTCGATTGCGGCCAGTGAGTCACACTTTGACTCGAAGGCACAGTCCTCCGCCGGTGCCGGAGGACTGATGCAGCTCATGCCAGCGACGGCCAGGCAGATGGGCGTGGATGATCCCTTTGACGTGCAGCAAAATGTGCGCGGCGGGACACGCTACTTTGCCCAGATGCTGACCAAGTACAAGGGCAATGAGGCCCTGGCCCTGGCCGCGTACAATTGGGGGCCTGGCAACGTCGATAAGGTCGAAGGCGATCTCAGCAAGATGCCGGAGGAGACCCAGGCGTATGTGAAAACCACCCTGCAACGCGCCAGTGGGGGAGGCGGCACCGCGCCGGACATGCGCATGCAGGTGGCTGGGCCAGCGGCACCGGCGCCGACGGGCGGCTCGCGGCAGG
>Ga0137314_1000283_pt1 | contig 15240 bp, 13 predicted proteins | sample EasRivERMZT199_2_FD_102289 | JGI IMG/M metagenome (GOLD analysis project Ga0137314, IMG submission 102289) | Soil microbial communities from meander-bound floodplain in the East River, Colorado, USA - East River MetaG ERMZT199_2 | ecosystem: Environmental > Terrestrial > Soil > Floodplain ... | reverse complement strand
GGAGGACAGGAAGACAGGAACCCAGGAAGACAGACGAGCGGCGAGGAGCGAGGGCTGAGGCAAGCCGCTACACCAGGGGCGTCAATCGTCCGACGTGGAAGGGGCCAAACTCGGCATAGCAGGCGCTCACCTCGTCGAACCGCATGTCCGTGACGAGCTTCTTGAAGTCCAGCGGGTCCTTGGCGAAGAGGGTTACTCCCCACTCCCAGGCGTCGAGACCGATCGCGCCGGTTATGATCTGCACGACCTTTCCCGCGTAGCGGCGGCCGGTTTCACCGTGGGTGCGCATCAGACGGCTCCGCTCCTCTAAGGCCAGCGCGTACCAGTTTTGAGCCGGGTTGCGTCGCTTGGACATCGGGTAGAAGCAGACGTACGGCATGCCGTCCGGGACCGGCGGGTACAGCCGGCGCTTCACGTGCGGATTCTCGCGCTCGGCGGCGACGCGGCGGGCCAGCTCGTCGGGATCGCCGCCGAGTTGAGCGCTGAGGTGATAAAGGCCGGCCTCGGTCACGCTCAGAAAACTCGAGTCGAGGCGTAGCGCGCGCGTCCATTCGGAATCCGCGACGCGGCACTGAACCTCGCCGATCGCGTCCAGCGTAGGACGGACATGAATCAGCATCACGTCCGCCGTCGAACCGATCAGGGTGACGAGAACGCTCCAACCGTCCGCGCCGCCCGTATCGAGCGCTGCCGCGAGCGCGGAGTGGTGTTCACGCGCGCGCGCGCGCACGTCCTGATCTATGAAAGTGAACACCTGGTGGAGGGCGTACCATCCCTCGAGCGTTTCCGGTGGGCGAGCAGGCAGAGTCATGACTGCAAGATCGCCGGGCAAGCGGAGGCGTGGCTACGGGCGAGGGCCGAGCCGGCGCGCGCGGCACCGGCTTTGCCTTAATGAACATCGGAAGTCCATCAACGGAAGAACGGTCCGATGACACGCAGAGAGTTCGCCACAGCACGAGCGATTGAGCCGCCCAGCACGGATGGTCGCCGTCGCCAGCTACGCCTCATGATCCTGTCGGCCGCCGATACCGCGCGTCAATCGCGCATGGCGAGCGCCGTGCAGTTTGCCGAGCGTGTTTCGCAGCACGGCCGCGCGATTCGCGACCGTGTGTCAACGCTGCTGCGCGCCGCGGGCTAACGCTTTCGTTCGGGAACGCCGCCGCGGCCGCGGCTGAGCAGCGCTTGCGGCACCGGCCTCGCCGCTTGGCGGTAGGCCTCCAGCGTGTCAGTGTCGCAACGCGACCAGTCGTCCGGAATCGGGGACAGGCGACGCCGCTCTGCCGTAGTCTCGAAGACGAGCCAGCCGTCGGGATTCGCCCGGCTCACCAGCGACACGCGACCGACGGTAATCCGGCGGTCGTCCGGTTCGCGGCGGTCGGCCGGGACGGATTCTCCGTCGCTTCCCTCGTCGCCCTGCTCCGGGGAAGCAGATCCCTCGTCGCCGCGGCGGTCGGTGCGGCGCCGCTCATCGGCGGGCGGGATGACGTCATAGACCAGCCATTCGGTGCCTGAGGCATCGACGAACGTTCGGAACGCCATGGGAGAGCCCTCCTTTCGGGCAGCGTTCAACTTGCGGCTCGGCGCCGTCCCGACACTGCTCGAGACCGGTGGGCGGCCGAGTGGCCGTGCGCTGCCGGGGCAATTGCTTAGCACGGTCAATGCCAGCGACGGACCCAAACTCCAGGTGCACCGTCGTCTTGGTGGAAGCTTGACCCCTGCTCCGCCCGCATGCCAACCGTTCGCGACCGCGGCATGCGCGGTGCATTGCCCGCCGTGGTCATGACGTGGAGCATCGAGTGAACGTCCGAACGGCAGTGGTCGTGTGCATGGCGCTCCTCGCCCTGCCCTACAGCGCCAGCGCGCAGGCGAACGATTCCACCGCTTCGAAAACGTTCCTCATCAAACGCGACGCGGCCGTCGCGGGGATCTTTCTCGCCGGCTCGATCGGCCTCAGCGCGTTCGACGCGCGCATCGCGCGATTCTTCGACGACACCTCGCTCTCGCACGTGCGCGCCGGCCAGCGGCTGGACGACGTGTTCACGCACATCAACGAGACGACGCTCACGGTGGGCGGCATCGTGACGTACGCGATCGCGCGGATCGCCGGATCGAATCTCATCGCCGACGTCGCGCTGCATTCGACCGAAGCCGTGGTGCTGGCGAGCCTGACCAGCCAGGTCATTCGAGGCCCGCTCGGCCGATCGCGTCCGTCGGTGGACGCCCACAACCAGTACGACTTTCACTTTCTTAAAGGGTTCGACGATTTCGATTATCGCGCGTTTCCGTCGATCCATTCGTCGTCGGGGTTCGCCGCGGCATCCGTGATCGTGGCCGAAACCAAGCGGCGCAATCCGGGCGCGGTCGCCTACGTCGCGCCCATCGCCTTCGCGCTCGCACTCACCCCGGGGTTGTCGCGGATGTACCTCGGCCAGCACTGGGCGAGCGACGTATTCGCCGGCGCGTTCATGGGGACGTTTACCGGCTTTCGCGTGGTGAACTACGCGCACACGCATCGCCGTACCGGAATCGATCGGATCTTTCTCGGTCCGGACTCGCGGCCGGTCGTCAGCCTGTCGGGCGGGACGCTGACGCTGTCGTGGTCGGGAAGGTTTTGAGGTGGAGTTAGTCTGATCAGTCGAGTTAGTAACGGTCCTGAGCTGAGAGCTGACAGCTGGAAGCTGTCAGTGAGCCAGCGACTGACTCACCGACTAACTGATGGCTCCAGCCGTCAGCTCTTGGCTCACGACCGTTACTGACTTGGCTGTGACTGACTCCCACAACTATCGGAGCGTCCCGATCGCCTGCCTGACCCGATCGAGCGCCTCGCCGATCTGCGCGACGGATACGGTGCCGATCGAGATGCGGAACCAGCCGTTGCCCCCGCGGGCGCCGAACGCGCTGAACGGCACCACCGCGAAGCCGGCGGCCGTGAGCAGGAACTTGCGCACGTCGTCGTCCGTCTCGAGCACGCGCCCCTCCGCGGTGCGGCGGCCGTGCAGCGCGAACTGCACGCTCACGTAGATCGCGCCCTGCGGACGAACACAGTCGATGGGGAGGCCGGCGCCGCGCAGCGACTGAAGTCCCTGATATACGGCGTCCAGGCGCGCCGCGGCATCGCGGCGCATGCCGGCGATGTACTCGTCCACCTCGGCGTGGTCGGCGAGGAACTTGGCCGACGCGACCTGCTCGGGGCGCGGAGCCCAGGCGCCGACGTGGCCGACGATGTCCGACATGCACTTGATGACGTCCGTGGGCCCGATCGCCCAGCCCACCCTCAGCCCGGTCGAGGCGAACGCTTTGGAGATCGCGTCCACCATCACGACGTACGGGGCGATGTCCGGACGGAGCGAGATGGGATCGACGTGCGTGGCGCCGCCGATCGTCAGCATCCAGTACACCTGATCGTACATCACGAACAGCGGCCGCTCGCCGGGCCCGCGGCGCGCATTCTCTTCCAACACGAGATCGCAGATGTCGCCGAGCGTCTCGGCGTCGAAGACGGTGCCGGTCGGGTTCAGCGGAGAGTTGAGCGACAACAGGCGCGCGCCGCGGATGGCGTCCTTGAGTGCTTGGCGCGTGAGCAGGAAGTTCGTGCGTGCATCGCAGTCGATCGGAACGGCCGTAGCGCCGATGAGATCGCAGTAGTAGTCGTTGTTCCACGACGGCGCGCCGTACACGACGCGGTCCCCGGGATCGACGAGGGCCCTGAAGAGCGAGTAGATGGCCGGCCGCGCGCCGGCGGTGATGAGGATTTGCTCGAGCGGATAGCGGCGGCCGAATCGCCGCTCGCAGAACTGCTGCACGGCGATGCGCAGCGATTCGAGCCCGTTGGACGGCGGGTAGACGCACTCCCCCGCGCGCAACGCGTCGACGATTCCGTCTTCGAGGGCGCGCGGGATCCGAAACTCCTTCGGGCTGAAGTCGCCGACGGTGAGGTTGGCGACGGCGTTCCCCGCCGCGGCGTACTGACGGACTTCGCCGGCGATGCGAAGAATCTCCGAGCCGCGAAGCTCGTGGGAGAGTTGCGCCAGCCGCGAGGCGGTGACGTCGGCTTCAATCTCGATTGCGCTCATTTCCGCGGGATCCGGGGTTGTCGTTAACGATTCCGGGAAGTCTGGACGGGCGTCGAGGACAACGGAAGGGTCGGGCATGACGGCCGACGGGCCCGGGCCTTGCTTTGCGATGTCGCGATTCGCGGAGCTCGGTAGCCAGAGAGGCGCGTGTGATGGATGGGTTGGGGGGCGGATCGGGAACGCTGGAAGGCGACGGCCGGGATCTCGCGGCGCAGCTGCGCATGACGTTGACGGCGCTGGCCGCGGGAGTGGCGACGCGGGTCGAGCTGGAGGCCGTGGCGTGCGCGCTCGTCTCGAACCTGCGCGAACAAAACGAGGAGCCCGAGCAGGTGCTGTTGCGCATCAAACGGATTCTCGCCGAGGCGGGGCTCCGGCCGGGCCGCGGCGCGGCGCCGGACCGGGAGCTCTCACCCGACGCGCAGCTTTACCGCGACGTCATCGGCTGGTGCATCGAGCACTATTATCGCGACGGGCGATGAGGCGATGCCTCATTTGCTGGTGACGAGAATCACTCCGCCGCCATGGTTCGAGCCGTACTTCACGCCGGCTTCGGGCCCGGGGACATATCGGATCTCGACGACGTCGGTGAGCGAGATGAGCTTGAGATCGTCCACGCTGCTCAGCCGCGCGCGGTCGTGGTACGCGATGACCGGGAGCGGCGCCGAGACGACCGCGGTGCCGGCGTTCCTGGGGAGCGGCTCCGGGCCCGGGTCCTTTGATCCCCCTCTGACGTCCTGCACGATGAAGCTCGTCGCGTCGCCGCGCCCCCGGAGAAAATCGGGGCGGAGCTTGGCGATCACGTCGTATACGTTGTCCGCCTTGGCCTTGCCGAATTCCGCTGGCAGCAGGGCGTAGCGCGACCCCCGCTCGGCGCTGTTCGACTCCGCCGCGGCGCGGGCGCCCGGCGAGCGCGACACGCAGCCGGCGGCGGCGGCGAGCGCGACGAAAGCGACCGCGCCGGCGGTGATGCGAATTCTATCAACCATTGTTACTGCTCCTCAGTGGCGTACGTCGTGGGTTCGAGTCAGCGACCCGCGAGATGAAACTCGAAGCGCTGCTCCATGCGGACACGAACCTTGCGCCCGCCGACCGCGGCGGGGGAGAACCGGAGACGCTCGAGCGCGTGACGCACGGCGTCGGTGAACAACGGGTGCGACGTACGCACCACATACAACGACGGCGGCTCCAGCCGGCCTGTCGTGTCGAGGACGAACCGAACCATCACCGTACCGTCGGGCGCGTGGGAGCGCAATGCTTCGGGATACGCCGGCCCCATCTGCCCGGGGAGCATGTACGCGCGATCCTCCGCCTCGTCGTCGTCGATCAACTCGGGCGGACGAACATTTCCGACGAGGAGTCCGCCGAGGAGCCCCGAGGCAAAGCCGCCGGCGACGCCGCGACCGCTGAAGTCCGCTCCGTCAGTCGATGCCAGCGCAACATCGACCGGGGGAATCGTCGTTGGAATCTCCACCGGCGCGACGAGAATCTGGAAGCCGAGCGCGGCCGCTGCGGCCAACTCGACGGGGGGTGGAGCGGGCTTCGCGTCGACGGGTTGGTCGAGGCGGACGACCTCGAGCCGCTCGCGCTCGGGCCGCTCGACGCGCGGACCGGTCGCTCTCGCTGTAGCGAGAGCGATGAGGACCCCATGCACCGCGACGCTACCGATCAGGGCGTATCGCATGGAGTCCGGCTCGGTTTCTCGACCACCGCGTAAAGCGCACACCGCATGATCTGCCCTCGCCCATCAATCGTCAAGGCTAGCCCTGCCACGTGCCGCGTACCGCGTGCCGCGTACCGCGTACCGCGTGTGGCTATCATTCCCCCCATGACAACTGCAACCGCACGAACGGTCTCCCGCGTCGCGGCGGGGCTGACCGCACAGCTCCTGTTCGGCGTCGCCGTCGCCGCCGCGCAGATTCCGCAGAGCGAATTCGGCGCGCGCCGCGACTCGCTGGCCGCGCGCATCGACAGCGGCGTGGTCATCGCCTTCGGCGGACGCACGCCCATCACGGATTTTGGGCCGTTCTTTCAGCTCCCCGCCTTTCACTACCTCACCAATTTCGACGAGCCGGATGCCGCTTTCGTCATGGTGGTGCGTGGGGGCCGGGTGACGAACCTGTTGTTCACCACGCCGATCGAGCCTCGTCGCGCGCTCTATTACGGGCGCCGCCCGGATTCGGCGGCGATCCGCTCCAGGCTCGGGCTCACGACTCGCCAAATCGCAACGCTGTCGGCCATCGCCGACTCGCTCGCGGACACGGGACTTCCCTTCTACTCCCTCGCCGACGTCGAGGACGCCGACTTCGCCCGCCAGGACTCGTTGACGCGCGGGCAGTCATTCGTCTCGGGGCTGCGCGCGCGGCATGCCGCACTGGTGGTCAAGGACGCCCACCCGATCGTGGACCAGCTTCGCGCTCGAAAGAGCGCGGCCGAGTTGGCGTTGATTCGAAAGGCGGCCGAGGTCAGCGCGGCCGGGCATCTGGCGGCGATGCAGGCGCCGATGCCGTCGCACGAATACGAGCTGCAAGCCGTGCTCGAGTACACGTTCAAACGGCTCGGCGCGGAGCGACCCGCCTATGGGTCGATCGTCGGCTCCGGAGCGAACGGTACCCAGCTCCACTACATGAAAGACACCGGCCCTGCCGCGCCCGGGGACCTCGTCGTGATGGACGCGGCGGCGGAATACCGCGGGTACGCGGCCGACATCACGCGCACGATTCCGGTGAGCGGCGTGTTCACGCCGGCGCAGCGTCAGATCTATCAACTGGTGCGCGACGCCCAGGCTGCCGCCGAACGGAATTCCAAGCCGGGGATGCTGGCGTCAGCCGCGCAAGATTCGTCGGTGGCGGTCCGCGCGCGCGGCCTGGCCGCGCTGGGGCTGATCGAGAGCATTGACGCCACGTACGATCCGCCGGGGAACGTGAACTGTGCCCGCCAGACGGAGAGCTGCAAGCAGGCGAACCTGTGGATGATCCACGGGATCACCCACGGGCTCGGTCTGGCCGTGCACGATCTGGGTCAGTTCTCCACCGGCGACCGGCGGTTCAAGGTGGGGGATGCGTTCACGATCGAACCGGGGCTCTACATCAGTACCGCGATGCTCGACATGCTGCCGGATACGCCGAAGAACCGAGCCTTCATCGCCAAGGTGAAGTCGATTGTCGTGCGCTACCAGAACACCGGGGTGCGGATCGAGGACGACTTCATCATCACCGAGCGGGGTCTGGAGCGAATCAGCATGGTCCCGCGCGAGATCGCCGAGATCGAGGCCGCGATGGCGAAGCGGGCGCCCAGGATCACTCCGTAGTTGGGCTGACCGGCTACGGACGGCTGCTGGGCTGCTGGGCTGTTGGGCTGTTGGGCTGCTGGGCTGTTGGGCTGTTGGGCTGTTGGGCTGTTGTCAGACCGACAGGGTCTGACTCACTCGGAACGGCCGTCCCCAGTCGCCCAGTCGCCCAGTCGCCCAGTCGCCCAGTCGCCCGGTCGCCCGGTCGCCCAGCGGCCCAGCGGCCCAGCGGCCCAGCGGCCCCGCGGCCCCGCAAAAACGGTTGCGGCCTGCGCGGGATGAGGGGAACCGTGCGTCACGGGGAGTTCCCAACCATCGCTCACGGCAGGCCGCGATACCGCTCGAATTGTGTTGGAGCATGAGTCGGGTCGACTGGGCTACTGGTCCAATCCCTTCGCCCAGTCCCGAACCCCGAATCCCGAATTAGCTGTGAATCCCCAGCTGGTCCTCGAGGCGGAGCGCGTGGATGTTGGCGCGCAGTTGACCGGTGAGGTTCACCAGCTCGAAGTCGGCGCCCTGGACCGACGCGGCGCGGGCGCAGCGTACGAGAACGCTCAACAGGCTGAAATCGAGGTGGCGCCAGGCGCTGCAGTCGATGACGATCTTGCGCTTTCCGAGCTCGAGGGCGCCAATGATGCTCGAGCTGAGCTCGCGGCGATAATTGAAGTCCGGCGCATCGGCGAGCGAAACATGGTATGCGGCCGACGTCGAATGAGCGGTGCTGAAATTCACGACTTCCCTCCTGGCTGGTCGAACTCGACGTGAACGGTGGGTGATTCGTCGGAGGGCGAACGCAGGGGTTAGGCCAGTGGCCAGCTCAGCCGTAGCGACCGGCTTACTCCTTCTGGGCCAACAACTTCCGAGATGGGCGAGCGTTGCGGTGGTAACCTCGGACCGTCGCACCGTGTTGGTGAACCGCATCACACTCTGTGGTGCCGACTCCCGCGTTGGCACGCCGCGCGAATCGTCAAGAGCGAATTTTGATAACGGCAGACGGAAAACTGCCCCGGCGGCCGCCTTCATTAGTGGACCGATGGCCTCGAAGCAGTGGACCGATCGATGCGAAGGACACGTCTCGATTAGTCGTCCACGCGAGCGCATTTTCCGTCGCGTATGTAGCCCCTCCGCGCACCCGACGCGGATAGCCGGCGGGAGTTGATTTTTGGGCGGGTCGAGGGGTTGTCTCACCGTTCCTACTCTGGCGTTGCGTGGACGCAACAGTCGCGCAGGTTGGCGAATGTGTAAGTCGTGCCAGGGCATAGGGATGACTATGGGGCGAGATTTGCGTCAGCGGGCCGCGTTCGACCGACCCGCCAGAGTACGCGGGCCGGCCCAATGCCTCGCCCCCAACCGCGCCGATGAACGACAGTCAACCTGCCGCCGAAGCACCACGCAGCGTCGCCCTTTCCACGCCTGGCACGTTTGCACTCGACCAGATGCGAGACCCGATGGCGGGCTTCTCGCGAAACGGATCGGCGTCCGACGATTCGGATGGCGTGCCGTGGGGTCGCTACATCGACGCGCTCAAGCGCCACCTGATCCTCATCGTCCTGATCACGGCGGTGGGATCGGCCGCGGGATTCGTGTTGTCGAACCGCGTCGATCCGATGTTCGACGTGCAATCGAAGATCTGGATCAATTCCCCGAATGCCGCGCAGCAGGCGAACGCGCCGATCCAGGCTCAGGCGCTGTTGCCGACGAACTCGTGGGTCGACCTGATGCGCACGTTCTCGATCCTCGACCCGGTGGTCCTGAAACTCAAGCTGCACGTCTGGTACCGGCGGCCGGCGGATTCGACGCTATTCAAAGATTTTAATCAGCGCAATCAGTTCATGACCGGCGGGTACCTGCTCACGGTGGATTCCTCGGGCAGGACGTACCAGCTCAAGCACCTGCAGACCCAGCGGATCGTCGACGCCGGAGTGGTCGGCGATTCGATCGGCCGCAACCGGGGCTTTCTGTGGGCGCCGCCCGTGAACCTGCTGACGCCGAACAAAAGCGTCCAGTTCAGCGTCACGACGCCGCGTCAAGCGGCGATCCAGCTGAACGGGAGCCTGCGCGCCGCGGTGCCGGATCAGGGACAGTTCTTGACGCTCTCGAAGAGCGGCATCAACCCGCGGCGGGAGGCGGCCACGCTGAACGCCGTCGCCCAGCAGCTCGTGAACAGCGCGACCGAACTCAAGAAACATCACACGATCTACTTCCGGCAGACGCTCGCCGAGCAGCTCGGCGACGCCGAAAAGCAGCTGCACACGGCGGAGACGCAGCTCGAAGAATTCCGGATCGCGACGATCACCCTCCCCAGCGACAACGCACCGCTGGCCGGCGGCGTGCAGGTCACCCGCGACCCGGTGTTCACCAACTTTTTCCAGCAGAACTCCACGCACGACGAGGTGCGGCGCGACCGCGAAGCCCTCGAGCGCGTGCTCGCCGACGCGAAGGACGGACCGATCGATCCGCAGGCGTTCATCCGCCTGCCGACGATCAAGGTCAAGTCGCCGGAGCTCAATCAGGCACTCATCGACGTCGCGGCGCGCAAGACCGAGTTGCGCACGCAGCAGCAGCGCTACACCGACATCAACCCGATCGTCAAGAACACGCAGGAAGCGATTCGCACGCTGGAGCTGGAGACGATTCCCGGCATCGTACGCGGTGTCCTGGCGCAGCTCAAGCAGCAGGAGGGGGAGCTCTCCGAGCGGATCGCCTCGCAGGGAGCGCAGCTCAAGAAGATTCCGCCGCGCACCATCGAGGAAATGCGCCTGCAGCGTCAGGTGGACGCGAGCGTCCAGTTGGCGAACAATCTGAAGGCCAAATACCAGCAGGTGCTGCTCGCCGAGTCGGAAACGACGCCCGACCTGCAGATCCTCGACACGGCGGTGGCCCCCGTGCGGCCGACGTCGAACGATGGCCCGCGACTCCGGTTCCTCGCCATCCTGGCGAGCTTCGGCGCGGCGGTGGCCTTCGCGCTCTTGCACGACCGGCTCGACCGCCGCTTCCGCTATCCCGAGCAGGCGACCGGCGAGCTGGGTCTCGACATCGCCGGCACCGTTCCGCGCTTCAAGGCCAATCGCAAAGGTGAGCTCGGCCTCACGACGATGTCGCAGGTCGTCGAGTCGTTCCGCACGCTGCGCCTCGGCATACGCTACCAGTTCCAGCCGGGCTCCCCGGTCGTCGTGGCGGTCACGAGTCCGGGCGCCGGCGAGGGCAAGTCCCTCGTCAGCTCGAACCTGGCGGTGGCCTTCGCCAACGCCGGCCATAAGACTTTGCTCATCGACGGCGACGTGCGCCGCGGTCAGGTGCACAAGGTCTTCGACCTGAAGCGGTGCCCGGGACTCGTCGAGTACCTGACTGCCGACGCCAGCGCCGAAACCGTCGTGCGCCCGACGCCGACGGACAACCTGTACCTGATTCCGTGCGGGAGCCGCCGCGTGCGCGCCCCCGAGCTGCTCGTGTCCGACCGGATGGCGGCGCTCGTGAACTCGATGCGCCAGCAGTTCGACGTCGTGATCATCGACTCCCCGCCGTTCGCGGCGGGAATGGACGCGTACGCGCTCGCCGCGGCGGCCGGGAGCGTGTTGATCGTGCTCCGGCCGGCCGTCACCGATCGCAAACTCGCGTCGGTGAAACTCGAGGTGCTCGACCGACTACCCGTTCGGGTCCTCGGCTCGGTGATCAACGGCATCTCGCCGGGTGGCGCGTACCGCTACTACGGCAGCGATTACAACTACAGCGACGAGGCTGTGACGGCGAGCGATGCGTCCGGCGAGGCCTCGGCGCCCATTGGAGTGCTCGTCCGAAACTGATAACGAAGCCAAATCGTGACGCAGCGCGTGGTCAAATCCACGCCTGCAATGCTTACGATGCCGCGCGGTTCGCTCCCAGCAATACACGGGCCCGACTGTAGCGCGGCGAGAGTGGAGTTGTGGCGGCGACGCCACACTCCAGGAATTGAATTATTGGATCAAATGCTTGCCATTTTAGCCAACTGGTGCAGCGCATGGAGTTACACACTTCTCACGAACTCAGTCGCCGTAGCACGAGGCGTGCGTTCGTCACATTCCAAATGAGCCTTAAATCACACTCCGTTCGCGCGCTTCGCCAACGCGCGCGCGTCCGCCATTGCCTGCTCGGCATCGCGTTCGTCGCGTCGAGCGCACTGCTGCCCGCCCGGACGGTCGCGCAGCAGCCATCGAAGGGAGCGTTGGCGTCGCGCGCCGATCTCGAAGCGGCCGCCGCGGACGCCGAACGCACCGCGGCGCAGGGGAAGGATCGTGAACGCAACCTGCAAATCGCGACCTCGATCCGTGAGCGGCTCAAGGACGGCGACTTTCAGATCGGCGACCGCATCGCGGTCACGACGCAGATCGATACGACACACGCCGACACGCTCGTCGTCCGCACGGGACGCGTGCTCGTGCTGTCAGGCGGACCACCCCCGCTGGCGCTTGCCGGCGTCCTTCGCTCCGAGCTGCAGCCGCTCGTCGAAGGGGAAATCCTCAAGTACGTGAAAGCGCGGCGCGTGGAGGCGGTTCCGCTCCTGCGCGTCCAGGTCATGGGCGAGGTCGCCCGGCCGAATTTCTACGACTTCGTGTCCGACATCCCCCTCACCACCGCCATCATGGCCGCCGGCGGACCGACGGCCTTGGCCGACATGAGCCGCGCGGTACACCGCCGCGAGGGCCGGGAAATCCATTCGTCCGGGGAAACGACGCGGGCAATCGATCGCGGTCTGACCCTCGACCAGTTCGGCTTCCAGGCCGGTGACGAGATCGTGATCGGCAAGAGAGCACAATTCAACTTCGGGCAGTACCTCGGATACCTCGGCACGATCTCAGGGCTCGTGGGCGTCTACGTGTTGATACGCAACACCCAGCGGCAGCCGCCCGGCCCCTGACCCGATCCCGCACCCGCTCGTCGCACATCGTCTTTTCTGTTCCCGCCTCGCACGGCCGCTTTTCCTCCACTCTGATCGAATCGGTTCCCCTGGCTTCTCCTCCGCTTCCGACCGCCGAGCAAATGTTCATCTCGACCTCCGCGACGACGGATTCCACAGTCCGTCCATCCGCGGCGACGCCGCCGCACGCTGAGATCAAACCAAACGAAGTCGTCCGCACCGTGCCGGTGTTCGACGACGCGCATTACCGCCAGCCGGCGGAATCGGAGGTCGGCATTCCGCGCGAACGCTCCGAGCTGGCAAATCGCGTCCTCAACGTCGCCGTCGCGGCGGTGGCGCTCGTCGCCATCACCCCGATCATGGTCGTCTTCGCTGCGCTGGTGAAGCTGACCTCCCGCGGCCCGATCTTCTACTCCCAGACGCGAGTGGGAATCGATCGTCGCTGGAAGGGAGACGGATCGCAGATGTACGACCGGCGCACGCGCGACCTGGGCGGGAGCGTCTTCACGATCTACAAGTTCCGTTCGATGTACGTGAACGCGGAGCAGCGCTCCGGAGCCGTGTGGGCGACGCAAGGCGACCCGCGCGTGACGCCCATCGGCCGGATCATGCGGAAATGCCGCGTGGACGAGTTCCCGCAGCTCTACAACGTCATCCGGGGCGACATGAACATCGTCGGCCCGCGCCCGGAGCGTCCGAGCATCTTCTCGCGCCTCTGCGAGGACATCGCCGAGTACCCGCTCCGCCAGCGCGCCAAGCCCGGCATCACGGGGTGGGCGCAGATCAACCACAGCTACGACGCGACGATCGAAGACGTCCGCAAGAAAGTTCGCTACGACCTCGAGTATCTGAGCCGTCAGAGCGTCGCGGAGGATCTCAAGATCATGGCGCGGACGCTGCCGGTGCTGGTGTTCCGTCGCGGAGGCTGGTAGGAGCTAGGCGCGCGCCAGTCGGACAGTAACGACCTCGGGAGGCTACGGCTTCCCGAGGTTCTTGTTTGTGAGTCGGACTCTAACGTCGCAACGGCCGGCGCTGCGGAGTGCGGGGCGTGCGGCGGGAACTGACGAGCGGCGTGGGGCGTGGTGCGGCGGGCGGTCGTGCGGAGCGTCCAACGGCGCAGACCGTCCGCACCGCGGAGTGACGAGCGTGCGGCGGGTCTAGGGCGCATCGGCTGACGCTGCGGCGCGCTGCGGGACTGACGAGCGGCGTGGGGAGTGGTGCGGCGGACGATCGTGCGGAGTGTCTAAACGCGCACCTTGACCTGACCTGTCAGCGTCCAGCGTCCGTGTCCCTCACCAATGCGTTGAGGCCCCGGAGTCCCGGAATTGATCGGAGATCATTTCTCGCGCGGGGCACGCCGCCGACGCGCCGGGGAATCCACCGTCTCCGCTCGCGGGGCACAGTTCGTCGCAAAGTCATGTGACTCGCGTCGACCGTTGCGCCATCAGAACCTCCGCACGATGCCGCGCGCCGCACCACGCGCCACGCCGCTCGTCAGTCCCCGCCGCACGCCCCGCACTCCGCAGCGCCGGTCGTTCGGCAGACGACAAACGACCTCGGGCAGCCGTAGCCTTCCCGAGGTCGTCACTGTCCGACTGTCCGACTGTCCGACTGTCGCGCTGTCCGACTGTCCTCTACCGCCGGCGCGGGACCGGAGGCCAGACGTCCACGCCGACTTCAGCGTAGGCCTGCGTGGTCGGGTCGGGCATCGGATCGCCGATGGTGTGGCGCAGAATCCACCCGCTCGCGACCGCCGCGGCGCCGACCAGCTGGGTCAGGACATGAAGGGGCACGATCGCGAGGGCGAACCCGAGGCCGCGGCGGCGCAGGAAAAAGCCGAACAGCGCGCGGTCCGCGATGAGCAGCATGAGCACCGCGACGGAAACGGTCACCGGCCAGCCGGGCGCCGGTTCGACGGTCGCCGCCGTGGCGACACCGAATGCCCCGAGCGTGATGAAGGTGTGTACCATCTCGCTCGAAGCGAGCGAGCGCGCGCGCTCGAAGGTCAGGCAGCGGGCCAGCTCGAGGCTGCGTCCCCACATTTCGGACACGATCCCGCCGACCGTCCAGCGCTTGAGATGCGCAACCTGGATGCCGCGGACCAGCACCGTCTCGTGTCCCATCTCGGCAAGGCGGTGCCCGAGCTCGACGTCCTCGAGGCGATCGCGGAAATGCCACTCATTGAACATCCCGACGGCGAAGAATGCACCCCGCCGCACGGCGCCACATGCCGCCATGAACTGACCCGGCGCGACGCCCGCGCGCTGCGTGCGCAGGTGCAGAAGCAGGTTCCAGTACTGCGATGCCAGTCCAGGCACCGACGGATGATCGTCGTAGCCCGCGGAGACGGCGTCGATGGTCGGCTGCTGCGCCATGAGGGCGAGCATGCGCGAGAGGGTATCCGGGCGGACACGTACGTCGGCGTCGACGAAAGCGATCACGTCGCCGCGGGCGAGCTCGGCGCCGCGGTTCCGCGCGTATGCCGGGCCGCGACGGCCGGCTCCCAGGCGGATCAGTGTGTCGGCGTGACGCGCGGCGATCGCCTGGCACGCGTCGGTACTGCCGTCGTCGACGACGATGACCTCATAGGATTGGCGCGCGATGTCGCTCGCCAACACCGAACGCAGCGCGTCGGCCAGTGAGGCCTCGGCGTTGCGGCAGGGGACGACGACGGAGAGGCGCAGGGATGTCGGCATGGTATCCCCGCTATGGGCGCGCGAGACCGCGATCGACCACCGCGTTGGGCTGCGACTCGGCGCCGCTCACGAGTGTCACGATGTCGCCGGACGCCTGCGCCAGCGCGAGCACCCGCAATTCCTCGATGGTCGTGCCAGCCGGCGCAAGCATGAGCTGCGCGTATCGGAGCGTGCGCTGCATCGCCGGAAGGTTCGCGGGCTGCCCGGCGCACACGACGATCACTTCCGTGTCCTCCGGAGCATTGGGAACGCGCTGAGCCAGCATCTCAGGGCATTCGGAGTTGTTCTCGG
>Ga0137314_1000282_pt1 | contig 15300 bp, 14 predicted proteins | sample EasRivERMZT199_2_FD_102289 | JGI IMG/M metagenome (GOLD analysis project Ga0137314, IMG submission 102289) | Soil microbial communities from meander-bound floodplain in the East River, Colorado, USA - East River MetaG ERMZT199_2 | ecosystem: Environmental > Terrestrial > Soil > Floodplain ... | reverse complement strand
CGGTTCGCGCGAACAGCTTCCAGTCCAGGTATTTGAGATCGTCGCCGGCGCGGTAGGGCCGGTGCTGGCGAAACTCGGTGCTGTAGCCGTGGAACGGGCTGCGATGCGCGCCGGCGCGCAGTCCTTCGACGACGATCCGCGCGGCGAGCTCCAGATCGTCGATCGCCGCGACGACGGAAGCGCTGAGACTAGGTGTTGGTTGCGAGGGCATTGCCCCCCTGCCCTGCAATCAGTCGCCCAGTCGCCCAGTCGCCCAGTCGCCAAATCACGGACGTACCGCTGCGAGGAGTTGCTTGATCACGGCGTCCGGCGTAACCCCGTCCGCCTCGGCCTGAAAGTTCACGAGGAGCCTGTGCTGCAAAACGGGAAGGGCGACGGCGGTCACGTCGTCGAGTGCGGGCACGGCGCGTCCGTCGAGAAGCGCCCACGCCTTGGCGCCGAGCAACAGTGCCTGCCCCGCGCGCGGACCGACGCCCCAGCGCACCCATTCCTTCACGGGAACCGGCGCCGCGGGATCGGCAGGACGCGTCGAACGAATGAGACGCAGGGCATAGTCCACCACGTTGGCCGCCGCCGGCAGCTCACGCACGAGCAGGCGGGCCGCTTCGAGCTCGGCCCCCGTCGTTACGTGCCGCGCGGCGCGGTCGGCGCTCGTCGTCGTCTCGGCCAGGATGCGACGTTCGGCCGATGCGTCCGGATAGTCGATGACCACGTTGAACATGAACCGATCGAGCTGCGCCTCGGGGAGCGGATACGTCCCCTCCTGCTCGATCGGGTTTTCGGTGGCGAGCACGAACAACGGACGCTCCAGCTCGTGGCGAACGCCGCCCACGGTGACCTGGTACTCCTGCATCGCCTCGAGCAGCGCGGCCTGCGTGCGTGGCGGCGTGCGGTTGATCTCGTCCGCCAGAATGATGTTGGCGAACACGGGACCGGGAATGAACCGGACGTGTCGCTTGCCCCCCAGATCATCGTCCTCGATCACCTCGGTGCCGAGGATGTCGGAGGGCATCAGGTCCGGCGTGAACTGGATGCGGCTGAACTTGAGGCTCACCGCGTCCGCAAGCGTCTTGATCAGCAGCGTCTTGGCGAGACCAGGTACGCCGCGCAGCAGGCAATGGCCGCCGGCAAACAGACAGGCGAGTATTTCGCGCCGCACCTGCTCCTGTCCGATGATGACGCGGCCGACTTCCTTGTCCAGGCGCGCGAGCAAATCCGCCGCTGCGTCGAAGGGCAGCGGCGGAGCGGCGGCGGTGGCGGGCTTGGAGATCACTACAGTCAGATTCTAAGTCGCGGACAGGCGCGGAGCTAGCGGCACGGGCCGCGGGGCTCAGGCCAGTAACGGTCCCGAGCTGAGAGCTGACAGCTTGCGCGTCCGGTTAGTCAGTCAGTACCTCATTTGACTGACTGGCTGACCAACTGCCAGCTCGAGCTGTCAGCTGAGCGCTCAGGACCGTTACTGACTTTTGCCGTCGTCCACGAGGAGCTCCTCATAATCGCGCGACCGGAGGTGCACCGCCTTCTGCGCATTCTTGCGGAGCTTGAGGTTCAGCATCTCCACGAGGACCGAGAAGCCCATCGCGAAGTAGGTGTACCCCTTCGGCACGTGCACGCCGAACCCCTCGGCCATCAGGTTGGTCCCGATCAGTACGAGGAAGGACAGCGCGAGCATCTTGATGGTCGGGTGCTTGTCGACGAAGGCGCTGATCGTGCCGGCCGCCGCGAGCATGAGACCAAGCGCGATGACATTGGCCGTGATCATGAGCGATACGTCGTCCACCATGCCGACCGCGGTGATCACGGAGTCGAGGGAGAACACGATGTCGACGAGCATGATCTGCGTGACCACCGCGGCCAGCGAACGCGCGGCCTTCCCCGCGCCCTGTCCGCCGTGCTCTTCGCCTTCGAGCTTGCTGTGGATCTCGAAGGTCGATTTGCCGATGAGGAAGAGGCCACCGACGATGAGAATGAGATCGCGCCCCGACACACCGTGACCGATCAGCGTGAAGAGCGGCCGGGTGAGCTTGACGATCCAGGCGATGCTCATGAGGAGCAGCACGCGCGTCACGAACGCACCGAGGAGTCCAAGCCGGCGCGCCCGCGGTTGCTGCGCCTGCGGCAGTGTGCCGCTCAGGATCGAGATGAAGATGATGTTGTCGACGCCGAGGACGATCTCGAGCCCCGTGAGCGTGAGGAGTCCTATCCAGCCGTTGGGATCCGAAAGCCAGCTCATTCGCTCATCTCCACTGTCGTTTTTCGGGGGTGGGAGTGGGGGGATTGGGAGGGAACGTAACCGGACGAACACCAACCGAGGAACGTTGAGCGGTGTTGACCCGGCGTCCTCTGGCGAGGCGATGCCCAGGTCATATGATTCGCGGACTCGGGACTCACACCGAAAACACCCATGCAACGTTCACGTCGGTTTGCCTCGCTCGTCGCGTTCACCGCTCTGGTCGCGGCCGCGCCGCTGGGCGACCAGGTACGCATCAACCTCGCCGCGTGGCGCGAGCCGGTGCTGCTCGATACCCTGCGTCAGCAGCACCAACTGAACGCGGTGCCAGGCCCCGTGTATGAGGCAGTGCTCAAGGCGTTCGCCGATCTCGGCATCCCGACCGGCCGAACCGATGGCAAAGCCGGCATTGTGGGCAGCGAGCGGTTCGAGCGCGTGAACACGCTCGCCGGGGCACCGATGTCGCGATCGTTCAGCTGCGGCGAGGGAGCGGCCGGCCCGTACGCCGACGCGCTTCGACTCGAGATCGCGGTGGTGGCGTGGGTGGCTCCGTCTGAGACCAACGGGACGACGATCAGTTTCGCCACGATCGCCAGTGGGCGAGACATCTCCGGCGTTTTCCGAGCTCCACGCCCGTGCGCATCCACGGGAGCACTCGAGACCAAGCTCCTCGAGCGCGTCACCAAACTTGTCGGCGGGTGAAACCGACCTTCTTTGCGACGCCGGCCGATTTTCGTCGGTGGCTGTCCAAGAATCACCGGTCGGCGGAGGAGCTGTGGGTCGGATTCCACAAGAAAGGCACCGGCCGCCTGAGCATCACGTGGCCCGAGTCGGTCGACGAGGCCCTTTGCGTCGGTTGGATCGACGGAATCCGTAAGTCAGTGAACGCGGACAGCTACATGATTCGCTTTACTCCCCGCCGGCGCGGAAGCATCTGGAGCAATGTGAACATCAAGCGCGCCGGTGACCTTATCGCCGGCAAGCGCATGAAACCCGCCGGCGTGGCAGCGTTTGAGGCTCGGACGCCGGAGAAGTCGGGTGTCTACCTGTTCGAACAGCGCGAGTCCCCGGAGCTCGGGGCAGACGCCAAAGCGGCATTCAAGGCCAACGCCAAGGCCTGGAAGTTTTTCACCGGGCAGCCGCCAGGATACCAAAGGCTCGCGACCTGGTGGGTGGTGAGCGCCAAGCGTGAGGAGACGAAGTCGCGCCGGCTGGCGACGCTGATCGGGGACAGTGCGGCCGGCCGGCGCATCGGCCCGCTGCGTCGTCCCGGAGAATGAGAGAGTACAAAGGCGCTCGCCAGGTCGGGATGACGTCCGTATTGTTCGATCCAGAGCACGGCAACGCCACGGACGCCGATGTCACGGTGTCGAGTTGGTCGCAGCTGGCCGAGCTCGTTCATCGCCATGTGAGCGCCGCGCCATGACAAGCATTCTCTCACACCAACCGATCCACGCGCCGACCCGCGTGCTCGACGCCATCGGCAACACGCCGTTGGTCGAGCTTCACTCGATCGCGCCGCGGGGTTCGGCGCGTATCGTCGCCAAGCTCGAGTCGGCCAACCCGACGGGGAGCATGAAGGATCGCATGGCGCGCGCGCTCGTCGAACGCGCCGCGGCGGACGGGCGGCTTCCGGCTCACGGGACGGTCGTGGAATACACCGCCGGCACGACCGGCATCTCGCTCGCCCTCGTGTGCGCCGCGCTCGGCTACAAGTCGCATTTCGTCTTCTCCGATGCGTTCAGCACCGAGAAGCGCCACACCATGCGCGCCTACGGCGCCGAGATCACCGATGTACCCAGCGACGGCGGCAAGATCACCGAGCAGCTCATCAAACGCATGATCGCGACGGCGGGGGAGATGAGCCGCCGCGCCGACCACTGGTGGTGTGATCAGCTCAACAACCGGGACGGCGAAGCCGGATACCACCCACTCGGCGAAGAGGCGTGGGCACAGTCGGGACGACAGGTCGATGCGTTCGTACACTCCGTGAGCACGGCACACTCGATCCATGGAACGGCGAGCGTGCTGCGACGGCACAATCCGTCGCTTCGCGTCGTCGCGGTGGAGCCGGCGGAATCCGCGGTGTTGTCCGGCAATCCGCCCGGATCGCACAAGATCGAAGGGATCGGGATCGGGTTCGTGCCGCCGCTGTGGAAGCCGCAGGAAGTCGACGAGATCATGACGGTGTCGACGGATGACGCCAAGGCAATGGCGCGGCGGTTGGCACGTGAGGAGGCGATCTTCGCCGGAGCTTCGACCGGTGCAAACTTCGTCGCGGCGCTGCGTGTCGCCGAGCGACTTGGCTCGAGCGCGACGGTGCTGACGATCGTCGTGGATTCGGGTCTTCGTTACGTGAGCACCGACGTATTCCGCGCGTGACTCAACCAGGGGTGAAACGATGATGCTTCGTGCCGTGATCGGTTTCTGTGCCCCCGCCGCGCTATTCGCGCAGGCGGCCCCGGCGCCGCGTTCGCTCCCACGCGTGCACATCGTGGCCACCGGCGGCACCATCGCTTCAACGAACTACTACGGCGGCGAGCAGGGGAAAATCGGCGTCGAACAGCTACTCAAGGCGGTGCCGGCGATCGATACCGTCGCCGTCGTCTCCGGCCAGCAGTTCGCGAACGTCGGCTCGAGCGCGGTGACGCCGGCGATGTGGCTCGATCTGTCGCGCGGCATTGCCGACACGCTGCGCGCGCGGCCGGACCTCGCCGGCGTGGTCGTGACACATGGGACGGACACGATGGAGGAGACCGCCTACTTCCTCGATCTCACGGTAGGCGATGCGCGGCCGGTCGTCGTCACGGGGGCGATGCGTCCCGCCGACGGCGTCGGCATCGACGGTCCTGCGAACCTGATGCATGCCGTCCGCGTCGCGGCGAGCCCGCTGTCGCGCGGGCGCGGCACGATGATCCTCATGAACGACGAGATCCTCGCCGCGCGCGATGCCACGAAGTCCAACACGACCCGCCCCGACGCGTTCACCGCGCCGGTGCGGGGCGACCTTGGGATCGCCGATCCGGAAATGGTGCGCTATCACCACGCTCCCGCCCGTCACCCGACCTTCGACGTCGCGTCGGTGCGCACGCTGCCGCGCGTGGACATCGTCTACTCGTACGTCGGCGCCGACGGTGCCGGCATCGACGCGCTCGTCGCCGCTGGCGCGAAGGGGTTGGTCGTTGCCGCGACTGGGCGGGGGAGCATCCCCCCTCTCCAGCGACAGGCGGTCGATCGCGCCTTACAGAAGGGCGTGATCGTCGTGGTGGGAAGCCGCGCCGGCGCGGGGGGCGTGCCCGTGGGCGAAGGCGTGGGCCGCGGGGGTGACGCGCGCACGATCGGCACCGGCGATCTCAACGTGCAGAAGGCGCGCGTGCTGCTCATGCTGGCGCTCACGCGCACGACCGATGCGCGCGAGGTCGCGGCCATTTTTCGTTCACACCAATGAGTGCCGACGAGCCATTCGTCGCGCGGTACGCCGAGGTGGACACGGCGATCGGTGACATGGTCGCCATCGCGAGCGACACGCACCTGTTGCTGTTCGAGTTCGCCCACCGCCGCATGTTCGACACGCAGCTCGAGCGCGTGCGCCGCGCCTTCCGTTGTACATTCGAACGCGGCGATTCACCGATCATCGATGCGCTGCGTGCCCAGCTCGACGAATACTTCCGCGGCGACCGCTACGAGTTCGACATTCCGCTCCGCGCGCCGGGTACGCCGTTTCAGTCGCGCGTTTGGGACGAGCTACGCCGCATCCCGGTCGGCACGACTACGACCTACGCGCGCGTCGCCGAGGCGATCGGTCAACCCACGGCCGTCCGTGCCGTCGCGCGCGCCAACGGCGACAACCGCATCGCGATCCTCATTCCCTGCCACCGCGTGATCGGGTCCGACGGCTCGCTCACCGGGTACGGCGGAGGACTCTGGCGAAAGAAACGGTTGCTGGAACTCGAAGCGCGGGTGGCTCAAGTACCGCTGGAGTTGGGCGGCTAGCGCAATGCTGCGGCTGCTGGGCTGCTCGGCTGTTGGGCGGAAGTCGCCCAGCGGCCCAGTCGCCTGCTTCTACCGGCCGGCAACCTTTCGCCCAGTGTCGATCGTCTTGAACCCGTTCTCCCCCCAGTTGATCACGAAGACGCTGAACCCCTGCTGCATGCGCGTCTCGACGTCGTTCATGTTCGCCGGGTAGCCGCACGGCACACTGAACTCCTTGCACGCCGCCAGCACCTGCTGAATCGCGGCCTCCCAGCCCGCCGCGTCGAAGACACGTTCGCCGGTCGCTTCGTTCGTCGTCGAGAACACGCCGCGCAGCGTGCCCGCACCCGGTAACAGCACCGAGATCCCCTTCACCGCGGCGATCTCGCGGACGCGCTTCAGGCCGACCTTGCTCTCGACGATCACCCAGTTCATCAGCTCGCCGCGCGGATTGAGCGGCCACACGTCGGCCTTCTCCTTGTACTCCTTCTCGTTCATCCCCCAGATCGATGGCGCGCTGCCCACGTCGTCCGGACGCGTGCCGCCGTTCGACTTGAAACGCATCGCGGCGAGCGCGGTCTTCACTTCGTCCGGGCTCTCGACGTCGACGAGCACGATCCCGCTCACGCCCGCATTGAGCTGCTTTCCGATGCGCTCGGCGGCCTGCGCCGGATTCGGGGCGATCCTCTGGGTCTTCACGACCAGAGGGTGCGTCATGCGCGGCGAGGGAGACTTCTCCACGAAGCCGCCGTCCGACATCGCCTTGGCGAATTCGGCGAAACGCGGGAGCGCCGCTTCCGTGTTCCCCTCCATTGACCCGTCGAAGACGTAGTCCTGGAGCTTGTACGCGATCGCGTCCTGTGCGAGCTGCGCGGCCGTCTTCGGCGGCGGCGCGTCAGCCGGCGGCGGTGCGCCCCCGCGACCGCGCGCATTACTCGGCGCGTAGAGGCCGAACACCGGCTTCTTCTGCGCCAGCAGCTCGATCACCGGGTTGAAGCGGCGCTGACCCTGTGCCAGGCCGAGGGCGCCGACGATTGCGACTGCGCCAATGATCAGAACGGGGCGAACACGCATGGTTCGGGACTCGGGATTCGGGGTTCGGGATTCGGGGCTCAGGACTCAGGAAACCCGACTCCCGAAAACCTAATCCCGAACCCCGAACCCCGAAGAGCTACATTATCGAACTCAGTGACCGAGACCACGCCACGCCTTCTCCTGATTCGCCACGGCCGCTCGTCGCACGTGCACCGCGACGGCTGGATCGACGCCGCCGGCATGGAACGCTGGCGCGCGGCTTACGATGCCGCCGGCATCACGCCGGCCGAAGTGCCGCCTCCCGAGGTCGTCGCCGACGTCGCGCGCACCGGCGCGGTCGTCGCGAGCGACATGCCTCGCGCGATCGGATCGGCCAGGATGCTCGCTCCCGATCGCGACGTCGTGGTGACACCCCTCATGCGCGAGACGAAGCCGCCAGTGCCACACTGGCTCCCGCTGCAGATGCCTCCCGATGGTTGGCGCCTCGTGATGGGCGCGCTCTGGGGGCTTCGGATCCTCAGCGGCACCGAAGCGCCGACGGACGAGATGGCCCGCGCCGCCACCGCCGCGGACTGGCTCACGCGGCTGGCGAGCGAACACGGATCGGTCGCCGTCGTGACGCACGGCGCGTTTCGTCGCCTCGTCTCCCGCCGCCTGATAGACATGGGATGGCGCGCCGAACCACGGCGGCGCGGCTACGACCACTGGAGCGTCTGGGCCTTCGTCGCCACTCCGTCGACGTCGGGACCTATTCCACCACCGCGGTAGGGGGATGCTCGTCGCCGGCGTCGCGCGCGCCGGGTGCATCCTTCTTTCCCGGGCTCGTTCCCTCGTCGGCGCGTTTGTCGTCGCTGATCTCGGCAAGCGCATCCTCGGCGATCCAGCCGTGCTCGGCCGCGTGGCGTGCCGCGGCCATCGTGTCGTCGGCGAGGACGAGGCTCGACCCGGCGGCGAGGACTTCGTCGGCGAGCCGGCGAATCGCGCCGGCACGTTCGGCGTCGTTCGTCACGTTGCGGATGTACACGGCCTTGATCCGTCCCTGGAACTCGCGCACGACGTCGCGATAGATCTCGGGATCCTGCTGGCCACTGTCGCCCACGAGAATCGCCGGGATCCCGGGGTAGGTCTCGAGCACGCGGCGCACCACTTCGCGCTTGTGCACGTGGTGGTGGCGCGAAGCGAGCACGTCGAGACCGAGGTCGACGTCGCGCAGCATCACGGGACCGGCCGGGATGCCCTGCGCGTCGAGGAACTCGGTGATGACGTCGTACAGATTCCACGGGCTGCTCGACACGTAGAAGATCGGATTGGTCGCCGAGCCCCCCGGACCTCGACGGAGCGCCCGATAGAATGCGGCCACGCCGGGAAACGGCAGGCGCGTGCGCGCGTTCTCGAGGAGCATCGTGCGGAACGCCTCGAGCAGATTCGTCGCGTTCGATTGGAGCACCGTGTCGTCGACGTCGCTCACGATCAGCATTTCCGGACGACGCACGGGGACGAGCGCGCGACCGATCGCGCTCACGGCCTGGCCCCTCGCAGCCGAGTCGGGCAGCTCCGCGCGAGTGACGATCCATTCGTCGTCGAATCGCTCGGGGTTGGCGATGATGACGCCGGCGTTGAAGAACCCGTCGTCGTCCGCGGTGACGTCCACCGACGTCGAGCCGATGCTCAGCCGCACGGCGGCGTAGGCAAGCGGGTCCGACTCGATTCGCCGCGCCATCGCCACGAAGTTCTGCCAGCGCGAATGATCGCGCGACGCGGGGGCGAGCGCGTCGTCCTTGACCACGCGGCCGCGGACGTGAACACGCCCCTCGGCGCCGAACGTACGGTAGAGCACGATCGCATAGCGGCCATCCCCCGGCGTGCGACCGAGCAGCAAGGCGCGCGCGGCACGTACGCCGGCCGAAACGTCGGCGGTGATGCGACGGAGAAACGGGTTGAGGTCAGTCAATGGGCGAGGGGGCGAGTGGGCGAGTGGGCGCAAACACTCGCGTCGCTCATGCGAGACGACATACTTAATACGGCGAGCGGGCGGCCGGGTGTCGACGCCGAATCGCGACGCAACCTATCGACCGGGCTCCCGACCCCCGAATCCCGAATCCCGAAAATGAACCGTCGTCACCTCATTTCCGCCGTGATCGGCGCCATGGCCACCTTTTCAGGCTTCACCGCCGTCGTATGGCTGAGGCAGGGTCGCTGCCGCGATGCGGGCGGCGCATGGGACGCGGCCGCGCATCTGTGTAACGGACCGGTCGGGCGGCTGGCCATCGAGCAGAAGACGGATATCGCCACCGGCGTGATCGTCGCGCTCGTGCTGGCGTTCATGCTTTTTCGTAGCTCGACCTTTGCGTCGAGAAACAGGGCGAACAGGTAAACGGGGAAACGGGGAAACGGGCCACCCGTTCTCCCGTTCTCCCGTCTACTCAGCCCTCAGGGCCCCCGTCGGATCCTCAGCCGCCGCGCGGCTGCCGGGAATCGCGCAGGCGATCAGCGCTACCGCGGTCACCGCCGCGACGACGACGACGATCGTCGTCGGATCGGAGGGACGAACGCCGTACATGAAGCGCGTGAGCAGCCGCGCCGCGAGCTGCGCGCCGCCGAGTCCAATGGCGCAACCGGCGACCGCGAGCCACAGACCCTCGCGCACGATCATTCGGAGAATCGAGCCCGGTTCCGCCCCGAGTGCGAGCCGGATTCCGATCTCGCGGCGACGCCGGCTCACTCCGTACGACAGAATGCCATAGATGCCCACCGCAGCGATCGTCAACGCGAGCGCGGCAAAGACGGTCATCAACAGCATGACGAAGCGCGACGGGTCCACCGACGACTGCAGCACGCGATCGAGTGGCTTGAGATCGCCGAGTGCCAGACCGGGGTCGATCCGGCGCATCTCTTCGCCGAGCGCGGCGCGCAGCGCGGCCACGTCGCCGCGGCCACGCATGACGAGCTGCATGGCGCGGAATGGATACTGCCGCTGGCTGTAGTAGATCGCCGGCTCGGCGCGGTCGCGGAGCGACGTGTTCTTGATGTCACGCACCACGCCGACGACGACGTGCGCCGTGTCCGTCGTCAACCGCCGGCCGAGCGGGCCGACGCCACGCCCCGGAAGCAGCATCAGCTTGCCGACAGCATCCTCACCGGGCCACGCCCGGCGGGCGAGTGCCTCGTTCACGATGACGACCGGTCGTGACGCCGAGTCGTCGCGTGCGTCAAAGGCGCGCCCGCGAACCGGCGCGTGCAACGTGGCGAAGTAGCCTTCGTCGACCGACTGAAGCTGCGCCTCGGTCGGCTCGGCGCTCGCGACAGACGTTCCGCCGACGACGCCGTAGGTAAACCGCCAGCCGACTTCCAGCGGCAAGAAGTTGCCCAGTCCCACGTCGGTGATCCCCGGCCGCGCGCGCATTGCATCGCCGAGCAAGCCGTAGAACCGAGCGACGCGGCTCCATTCGCGATAGCCCGCGTCGGGAAGAATCAACGTGGTCGTGACGACGCTCGTGGCATCCACGCCTGTGGACTCGCGCATCAACCGATCGACGCTGCGGATGAGCAGCGCGGCGCCGCACAGCAGCACGACGGCGAGCGCGACCTCGGCGACGACGAGCGCGCTGCGCATTGAACGGCCGCGGCCCACCGATCCTTTGGTGCCTTCCTTGAGCGCGTCGTTGAGGTCCGCCCGTGAAACGAGCAGCGCGGGTGCCAGTCCGAACACAACGGCCGTGATCACCGCGACGATGACGGCGAACCCCAGCACCGTCGCGTTGACGCCGATCGCCTCGGCGCGCGGGATGTGAATCGGCGACCAGGCGAGCAGCGCCTTGACGCTCGCCGTGGCGACACCGACTCCGACCGCGGCGCCCATCGCCGCCAGCACGACGCTCTCGGTGAAGAAGAGCCGGACGAGACGCCCACGGCTCGCGCCGATCGCGGCGCGCACCGCGACCTCGCGACGCCTGGCCGTCGCGCGCGCCAGCAGCAGGTTGGCGACGTTCAGGCACGCGATGAGCAGCAGGATCGCCGACGCGGCGAGGAGCGCGAACAGCGCCGGCCGGAACACGCCGACGATTTCCCGATCGAGGACCACGGTGTGGGCGCTCCACCCGCCATTGGAGTTGGCGAATTCGGTGCCCAGCCGGCTAGTGAGCGCGGCGAGTTCCCGATCGGCGGCCGCGGTCGACATTCCAGGCTTGAGGCGCGCGATCGCTTCGGTGAAGTGGGCGAAGCGGCTGTGCTGGGAGAAATCCCATTTGAGGCCCTGCCACAGATCGGTTTCGCCCGGAAAGTTGAAGCCCGTCGGCATGACCCCGACGACGGTGTGATCGGTTCCATTCAGCTTGATCGGACGGCCAACGATCGACGGATCGCCATTAAACCGACTCTGCCACAGGCGATGACTGATCACCGCTTCCATGTTGCCCATCACATGGAGCGCCGAGTCGCCGGTGAACGAGGGACCAAGTTGCGGCGCGACGCCGAGGACCCGGAACAGATTCCGGCTCGTCTCCACCGACGTGACTCGAATCGGCTCGTTGGTGCCGTCCGTCAGCGCGATCTGCGGGCGCCACCAGCCCGCTGCGTCCTCGAACACGCCGGTGAGACGCCGGTAATCCATCAGGTTCACCGGCGACAACGGTTCGCGCTCCAGGTTCTTGCCGCGATTCGTTTCCCACAGCGTGACGATGTGATCGGGCTCCCGGTAGGGCAGCGGACGGAGAACGACCGCGTCGAGCATGCTGAACACGGCAGCCGCCGATCCCGTCCCCAAGCCGAGCGCGAGAACCGCGGCGATCGTGAAGCTCGGGTTGCGGCGCAGGCTGCGGAACGCGTACGGGATGTCGTGCCACAGACTTTCGATGTCGGGGGAGACCCACACCGCGTGCGAGTCTTCGCGATTGAGCGTGACGTTGCCCATGGCGCGGCGGCTGGCCACGCGCGCCTGGTCGGGAGGCAGACCCGCCGCCTCGAGCTCGCGCTCCTTCATCGTCTGGTGAAACTGAATCTCCTCACGCAGCTCTGCGTCACGGCGCCGACGTGTGAGGACGTGCACGAGCCGGCGAAGCCACCGCATGCTCACCTCAGGCAAATTGGAGGACGTTCTGGATGGCCAGCACGATGCGCTCGAATTCCTCGCGCTCGGCGGCGAGCTGTTGGCGGCCGGCGGCGGTGAGCGTGTAGTACCGCGCGCGCCGATTGTTCTCCGACGTCCCCCATTCGGCTTTCACCCAGCCGTTGAGGAGGAGGCGTTGCAGCGCCGGGTATAGCGAGCTTTCGCCCACGCGCAGGACCTCCTTCGAGATCTCGCGCACGCGGCTGCTGATGCCGTATCCGTGGATCGCGCCGCTGGCGAGCGTACGAAGGATTAGGAGATCGAGGGTTCCGGGGAGGAGCTCGGGGGCGTGGCTGGCCATGGCAGTCCCATCGTCTATCGATGGGGCTATTGTCGCCGGATGCACTGGATCTGTCAATCCCCCATCGATAGACGATGGAACGCTGCGGGCCGTGTCATCACGCGGGAGCGAGCGCAGCGAGCGAGCGTCGGGATGACACCCCGAGCCTTACGCAGTGATTTGCGCCAGCCGCCTGAGCGCGGTACGATCATCGCCGCCGATGACCACTCCCCCGAAGCCGGGCGCCACTGGCCGCCCGCTGCCCAAACACAACGCGCACGCGATTCATCTCACGCCGGGATTCCCGACGGAGCGTGCGACTGCCATTGCCCGCTGCGCCCTCGATATCCAAGAGTCCGAGTGGGCCAAGCGGTCCGCGAGCCAGCCGCAAGCCGCTGCCACCGCGCGGCCGGTGTGGGGAAACATCGAGGGGCTCAAGCCGGTGCACATCCGGCCGCATCTGCTCGCTTCGGCGCACGGCCGCATCGATCTCATCCTGCTGTGTTATCCCGCCGGCTCCACCGACACGACGTTCCTCCAGGACCTTTTCGCCCGTTTCATCCATAGCTTCCCCCACTCGTCGTTCGCGGTGCTCACACAGCGCGCCGCGCAACACGAAGTGCGCGCGTTCGTGGCCAAGGCGGGTGCCACGCGTCGAACGAAAATACTGATCGCGCCGGATTTTGCGGATTTCACAATCTGGTGCGAAGACCCGTTTCAGGTCGCCCGCGACGCCGACAACCCCAGCGGCCCTCCCTTCCTGCTCAAGCCGTACACGTTCGTGCGCGGCGGCGACGATATGGTCGCCGACTGCATCGCCAACCAGCTGGACTTCCAGCACGCACAGCTCCCACTCATCTGGCAGGGCGGCAACGTGCTCACCGGCGACTCGTTCGTGCTCGTGGGAACTGACTACCTCGCGGCCTCCGCCACGTTGCTGTCACCGACCAATCCCACGCTGACGATCGTGCAAACACCGTCCCACGAGTCGGCGGTGAATGCCGCCCGCGCGTTGTTCAGCGCGACGATGGACACGACGCGCGAATTCATCTTCGTCGGGACCAAACTGGATCTGCCAGCCCTCACCAACGTGAGCGATGGCGTGACGACCCAGACGTTGTTCGATGGCGTCGGACCGACACAGCCGATCTTTCACCTCGACATGTTCGTCTCCCTCATGGGGCGCCAGCCGGGCGGCAAATACCGCATCGCCGTCGGCTCACCCAAGATGGCGGATCAGATTCTCGGACGAAGACAATTGCCGCAGGCGCTCGACGCGCAATTCGACGATCTCGCGGAGCGGCTGGCGAGGCATCCGGACCTCGAAGTCGTGCGATCACCGCTCCCGCTCGAGTCGACGCTCAACGGCAACGAGTGGACGTGGTACTACGCCACGGCGTGCAACAACATCGTCGAGATCGTCGATGAGAAGCACAAGACGGTGTGGCTCCCACAATACGGGTTCGGCGACAAGGCGTATCTCAAACCAATCGACGACTACCACGAAAAACTGTGGCGCGATCACGGTTTTAAGGTCGTCGGGCTCGGCGATTACAACGAGGTGGCCGCGTGCTTCGGCGCCGCGCATTGCCTCAAGAAGATCCTGAAGCGGAAACACATCACGGCCCGCAAGCCGAAGCCCGGCAAGAGCAAGACAAAGGCGCGCGCCAAAACCAAGGCTGGCGCAAAACGAGCGAGGTGATCGAGCGTCAGATCCTGCGCTCGAGAAGCGGCATCCTCGCTCGGCTCGGAACCGCCAGCTCGGCGGCGAGCAACGCCAGACCGAGGTCGCCGAAGTAGAGGCTTTCCGGCCGGGTCTCTTCGACGGGCTGCTCGGACTTTCGGGCCGCATCCAGCGCTCGTCGACACAACGCGCGCGCCTTTCCGAGCCAGGCGTCGTCACCGGTGCTGCGCCAGGCCGCGAGCATCGCGTACGCGCGGCCGGCGAATCCACAGCACAAGAACGGACCCGAGTCCACGTCGCTCTCCCACGCGTGCCACGCCGAGCCGACGCCGAGGCGGCGAGCGTCCGCGTCGTCGAGCACCTCGCCCGCGAGAAACCAGAGCATCGCCAGGCCCGCGGCGCCGTTGCACCACCCGGCCACATAGCGGCCGCGCGGAAGGTCGGGCGCCCCGCGAATGAACAGATGCCAACGCAGGCCGCGACCAAATGGGTCCGCACACGCAGCCAACTCGGTCAATCGCGCCGTCGCCCCCCGCGGCACTCGCGTGCCGGTCGCCTGGCACCAGCGCAGCGTCGCGAACAACACTCCGCTCCACCCATGCGCCGCGCCGAGATCGATGCGGCTCGCCGGGTCACCGACACGCGGCTCGCGCGCGAGGGAGCGCCAGAGCGCGCGACAGGTCTCTTCCCCGAACGCGCGCAGGCGGCGCGACGCGGCGCCGGCCGCCGTCGACTCGATCAGCTGCGCACAGCCGAGCAGCGTGCCAGCACGTCCATGCGTGAGGTCGAACTTCGGTGAGTGAGACGCCGCGGCCCGCGCGAATGCGCGAACGGCGCGGCCGGCCTCGCGGTGCCTGCCGAGCGCGTCGCTCACCAGCGCTCTTGTGAAATGGACGCCGGGCGCCGCGTGCAGCAGCGAGATCGGTCCGATCTCTTCAGGCGACAGTCCAGGCTGGTCCGCGGCAAGCCCGTGCTCGAGCGCCATCTCCGACTCG
>Ga0137314_1000273_pt1 | contig 15521 bp, 12 predicted proteins | sample EasRivERMZT199_2_FD_102289 | JGI IMG/M metagenome (GOLD analysis project Ga0137314, IMG submission 102289) | Soil microbial communities from meander-bound floodplain in the East River, Colorado, USA - East River MetaG ERMZT199_2 | ecosystem: Environmental > Terrestrial > Soil > Floodplain ... | reverse complement strand
GTAGTGCCTCTTGTCGGTCTCGTACTCCACGTGCGCCGTGGCGATGGTGATCCCGCGCTCTCTTTCCTCCGGCGCGTTGTCGATCGAATCGAACGAACGCACGTTGATCTTCGGGTTGCGCGCATGCAGCACCATCGTGATCGCCGACGTCAGCGTCGTCTTCCCGTGGTCCACGTGACCAATCGTCCCGATGTTCACATGAGGTTTCGTACGATCGAATTTTTCCTTCGCCATCACAGTCTCCCTGACATGGCTCAGCGGGCCGCAGTACCGCGGATCCCCGCGATGACTTCTTCGCTGATGTTCCTCGGCGCTTCCTCGTATTTCAAGAACTGCATCGTATAGCTCGCCCGACCCTGGGACTGGGATCGCAGGTCGGTGGCGTAACCGAACATTTCACTCAAGGGGACGTGCACGCGGATCATCTGCACCCCCGGCCGTGCATCGATGTTGTGGACCTTGCCGCGCCTGGCGTTGAGGTTCCCGATGACGTCGCCCAGGTACTCGTCGGGCGTCACCACCTCGACGTCCATGATCGGCTCCAGGAGCATCGGTTGCGCCCGGCCGGCGGCGTCCTTGAAGGCCAGCGATCCGGCGATCTTGAACGACATCTCCGACGAGTCGACCTCGTGGTACGACCCGTAGACCAGCGTGACGCGGATGTCTCGCATCTCGAAGCCGGCCAGGATGCCCCCCGCCATCGCCTCCTTGATGCCGGCCTCGGCGGGCCCGATGTACTCCCTCGGGATCACGCCGCCCGTGATCTTGTTGACGAACTCGTAGCCGCTGCCCGGGGGAAGGGGCTCGAGCTCCAGTTTGACGTGGCCGTACTGCCCCTTGCCGCCGGTCTGCTTGACGTAGCGCGCCTCTCCGGTGCACGCCTTGCGGATGGTCTCCTTGTACGAGACCTGAGGCTTGCCTACGTTGGCGCTCACGCCGTACTCGCGCACGAGGCGGTCCACGATGATCTCGAGGTGCAGCTCGCCCATCCCCTGGATGATCGTCTGGCCGGTGTCCGGGTCGTTGTGGACGCGGAAGGTGGGATCCTCCTGGGCCAGCTTCTGGAGCGAGCCCCCCAGCTTCTCCTGGTCCACCTTGGTCTTGGGCTCGATGGCCACGGCGATGACCGGCTCGGGGAACTTCATCGATTCCAGGATGACGGGGTGCTTCTCATCGGTGAGAGTGTCCCCGGTGGAGGCGTTCTTCAGCCCGACGACGCCGCAGATCTCGCCGGAATAGACGTCCTTGAGCTCCTCCCTCCTGTTGGCGTGCATCTCCACCAGCCGCGACACGCGCTCCTTGCGATCCTTGGTGGCGTTGAGCACGTACGAGCCGGCGTGGAGCGTGCCCGAGTAGATCCGCGCGAAGGCGAGCTGCCCGACGAAGGGGTCGGCCATGATCTTGAACACCAGCGCCGCGAGCGGCTCGTCGTCCGCCGGCTTGCGGAGCTCCTTCTTATCGGAGCGCGGGATCATCCCCTCGACCGGCGCGATGTCCATCGGCGACGGCAGGTAGTCAACCACGGCGTCGAGCAGGAGCTGGACGCCCTTGTTCTTGAAGGCGGCGCCGCAGAGCACCGGGGTGCAGGTCCGCGCGATGGTGGCCTTGCGCAGCCCGCGGCGGATCTCCTCCTCGGTGAGGGGCACGTGCTCGAGGTACTTGTGGAGCAGCTCCTCGTCGGCCTCGGCTGCGGCCTCGATGATCTTCTCGCGGCGGAGCGCCACGTCTTCGGCGAGGCTCGCCGGGACGTCGAACTCCTCGTGGTTGACCCCCATTGACTCCTCAGTGTACTTGCGCACCTTGCCGCGGATCAGGTCGACGATGCCGGCGAAGGTCTCCCCTTCGAGGTACGGCATCTGGATCGGCACGGGGTGCGCGTTGAGCTTGGTGACCATCATCCCGACGCAGCGGTCGAAGTCGGCCCCCGTGCGGTCCATCTTGTTGACGAAGGCGATCCGGGGGACGTTGTAGCGATCGGCCTGCCGCCAGACCGTCTCGGACTGCGGCTCGACGCCGGCGACCGCGCAGAACACCCCCACGGCGCCGTCCAGGACGCGCAGGGATCGCTCCACTTCCGCCGTGAAATCGACGTGGCCCGGGGTGTCGATGATGTTGACCTGGTGGTCGCGCCAGAAGGCGGTGGTCGCGGCGGAGGTGATCGTGATGCCGCGCTCCTGCTCCTGCTCCATCCAATCCATGATCGCGGTCCCTTCGTGGACCTCGCCCAGGCGGTGGGTCTTGCCCGTGTAGTAGAGGATCCGCTCGGTCGTAGTGGTCTTCCCGGCGTCGATGTGCGCCATGACGCCGATGTTGCGGACCCTGTCGAGCGGAGTTCTGCGAGCCATGTTCATCACCACCGATAGTGAGCGAAGGCCTTGTTGGCTTCCGCCATCTTGTGCGTGTCTTCGCGCTTCTTGATCGCGCCGCCCTGGTTGTTGGCGGCGTCCATCATCTCGCCCGCGAGCTTCTCGCGCATGCTCCGTCCCGGCCGATCCGCGGCGTACCCGATCAGCCAGCGGATCGCGAGGCTCAGCCGGCGCGAGTGGTTCACTTCCACCGGAATCTGGTAGGTCGAGCCGCCGACGCGCCGCGCCTTCACCTCGACCATCGGTCTCACGTTGTCCAGCGCCTTCTTGAAGATCTTCAGCGGGTCGTCCTTGGACTTGTCGCGCACGATGTCCATCGCGCCGTAGAAGATCTCCTCGGCACGGCTCTTCTTCCCGCGCTCCATGACGCAGTTGACGAACTTCGTCACCAGGGGCGACTGGTAAACCGGGTCCGGAGGAACCTCCCTCTTCGGGACCTCACGGCGTCTCGGCATCTGAAATAACCTCCTGACACAAAACGAAGACGGCTGTCGCCGGGCGTCTTCTTACTCTCCCGGCCAACCAGCCGTCGGAACCGGACCCTGGTCTCTAGCTCTTCGGCCGCTTCGCGCCGTACTTGGAACGGCTCTGCTTGCGCCCGTCCACGCCGGCAGTATCGAGCGTGCCGCGTATCACGTGATATCGCACGCCCGGAAGATCCTTCACGCGGCCACCCCGAATGAGCACGATCGAGTGCTCCTGAAGGTTGTGACCGACTCCGGGGATGTACGTCGTGACTTCAACTCCATTCGTCAGCCTCACGCGCGCGACCTTGCGGAGCGCGGAGTTCGGCTTCTTCGGCGTCGAGGTGTAGACCCTCACGCAGACGCCCCGCTTCTGCGGGCACGACTGCAGCGCGGGGCTGCTCGTCCGTGACTTGACTGCCGTCCGTCCCACCCGGACGAGCTGATTGACCGTCGGCACTTACACACCTCTCGGCCCCCGGGCATCATCCGACCATGCCTGGAGACACGGCATTTGAGTGAAAAGGCCTGTGCTGAGTACACCCACCCCGGGTGCAAACCGGCGGAGGTTACCAGACCCCCCCCGACTCTGTCAACAAGCCGCGCTTAGGACTTGGCTTCCCGAAGAACCTCCGCCGGATGCTGGAACGGTCCCAGCCCGAGATCCCCCTCGAGGAGGCTCGTTTCGACGGGCGTCTCAGCCTGCTCCGTCTCATCGGGCGGAATCTGGATCCGGCGATAGACGTCCATCCCGGTGCCTGCCGGGATGAGCCGTCCCATAATCACGTTTTCCTTCAAACCACGCAGGTAGTCGACGCGCCCCTGGATCGAGGCCTCCGTCAGCACGCGGGTCGTCTCCTGGAAAGATGCGGCCGAGATGAACGAATCGGTCGACAGGGACGCCTTCGTGATGCCGAGCAGCAGCGGCCGGCCTGTGGCGGGCTCGCCACTGCGGGCCAGGACGCGCTCGTTCTCCTCCTGGAACCGGAATTTGTCGACCTGCTCGTCGATGATGAAGTCCGTGTCGCCGACTTCCTCGATCTTCACCCACCGCATCATCTGCCGGACGATCACCTCGATGTGCTTGTCGTTGATGTTCACGCCCTGCAGACGGTAGACCTCCTGGATTTCGCGGGTGAGATACGCCTGCAGCTCGCTCTCCCCCTTCACAGAGAGGATGTCGTGCGGGTCGATCGGTCCCTCGACGAGCGGCTCGCCCGCGCGGACGCGCTCCCCTTCCTGCACGGTGATGTGGGCGCCCTTCGGGATCTCGTACTCGCGCGTCTCCGCCTCGCCGTCGACGGAGATCTTCCGCTTGCCCTTGGCGATCTCTCCGTACTTCACCACGCCGTCGATCTCGGTGATGCGCGCGGGCTCCTTCGGACGCCGCGCTTCGAACAGCTCGACGACGCGCGGCAATCCTCCGGTGATGTCCTTCGTCTTGCGCGTCTCGCGCGGGATCTTGACGAGGGTGTCTCCCGGATGGATCTCCTGGTTGTCCTCCACCATCAGCATGGCGCCCGAGGGGAGCAGGTACTTCTTGAGCACCTTGCCGTTCGTGTCCTTGATGAGCATCTGGGGCTGCTTCTTCTCGTCGGGCGAATCGATGATGAAGTGCCGCGAGAACCCGGTCACGTCGTCGGTGCGCTCCTCGACGGTGACTCCGTCGACGATGTCCTTGAAGGCGACCGCGCCACCCACTTCCGTGAGGATGGTGAAGTTGAAGGGGTCGTACTCGACGAGCTGAACGCCGGGCGCGACCTCCTGGCCGTCCTCGAGCTTGATGGTCGCGCCGTAGGAGACCGCCTGCCTCTCCAGCTCGCGACCCTTGGAGTCCTGGATGACGATCGAGCCGTTGCGGTTCATCGCCACCAGGTCGCCCCTCTTGTTGCGCACCGTCGTGAGGTTCATGAACCGCACGACGCCGTGGTTCTTCGTCTCGATCATGGACTGCGCTTCGACCTGGCCGACGCCGCCGACGTGGAACGTTCTCATCGTCAGCTGGGTGCCGGGCTCACCGATCGACTGCGCCGCGATCACGCCGACAGCCTCACCCAGCTCGACGGTCCGGCCGGTGGCGAGGTTTCTCCCGTAGCACTTGATGCAGGCGCCGCGGCGGCTTTCGCAGGTCAGCACCGAGCGGATCTTCACCTTCTCGTAGCCGGCCAGCTGGATCTGGTGGGCCAGATCCTCGGTGATCTCCTGGCTCTCCTCCACGATGACCTTGTCGGTGAGGGTGTCGCGGATGTCATGCAGCGCCACGCGGCCCACGATCCGGTCACGCAGCTCCTCGATGACCTCTCCGCCTTCCACGATCGCCTGCACGTCGATGCCGGCGAGCGTTCCGCAATCATCTTCGCTGATGATCACGTCCTGTGCGACGTCAACCAGCCGGCGCGTCAGGTAGCCGGAGTCGGCCGTCTTGAGCGCGGTGTCGGCCAGACCCTTGCGGGCGCCGTGAGTCGAGATGAAGTACTCGAGCACGGTGAGCCCCTCGCGGAAGTTCGTGGTGATGGGGGTCTCGATGATCTCTCCCGACGGCTTGGCCATGAGGCCGCGCATCCCGGAGAGCTGACGCATCTGCTGCTTGCTCCCTCGCGCCCCCGAGTCGGCCATCATGAAGATCGGGTTGAACTCCTCCCCCTCGGACTCGGAGCGACGCATCTCGGAGAACATCTCGTCCGAGATTTTCTCGGTGACCTCCGACCAGATGGCGATGACCTTGTTGTAGCGCTCGCCGGAGGTGATGGCGCCGTCGAGGTACTGCTGCTCGATGGCGATCTGCTCCTTCTGCGCCGACTGGACGAGCGACGCCTTCGTCGAGGGGATGACCATGTCGTCGATCCCGATGGAGACGCCGGCCAGGGTGGCGTAGAGGAACCCGAGGTTCTTCATCTCGTCCACCATCTTGACGGTCTTCTCGTTGCCGAACCGCAGGTAGCAGTACTGGACGAGCTGCCCCACGCCCTTCTTCTTGAGGACGCCGTTGATGTACGGGATCCCCTCGGGGAGGTGGTCGTTGAATATGGTCCGGCCCGGCGTCGTGGAGATGAGCTGGTTCTCCACGACCTGCACCTCGGTGCGCAGGACGTCCTGGTCGTCACGGACCGTCGTCAGGTCGATCAGGTCCCCCGAGTAGCGCATGCGGATCGGGGCGAGCAGGTTGATGTGCCCCGATTGGAGGGCCAGCATGACCTCCTCGGGGTCGCCGAACACGCGCCCGGCCCCCTGCGCGGTGACCCGCTCCTTGGTCAGGTAGTAGACACCCAGGACGATGTCCTGCGTGGGGACGACGATGGGCATCCCGTTGGCGGGCGAGAGCAGGTTCTGAGTCGAGAGCATCAGCACCTGCGCCTCGATCTGCGCCTTCGGCGACAGCGGGATGTGGACGGCCATCTGGTCGCCGTCGAAGTCCGCGTTGAACGCCGTGCAGACCAGCGGATGGATCTTGATCGCCTTGCCTTCGATGAGCACGGGCTCGAAGGCCTGGATCCCGAGCCGGTGCAGCGTCGGCGCGCGGTTCAGCAGGACGGGATGCTCCTTGATGACCTCTTCGAGGAAGTCCCAGACCTCCGGGCGCTGCTGCTCCACCATCTCCTTGGCGGCCTTGATGGTCGAGACGAAGCCTTCCTGCTCGAGCTTGTTGTAGATGAAGGGCTTGAACAGCTCGAGGGCCATCTTCTTGGGCAGACCGCACTGGTGGAGCTTGAGCTCCGGCCCCACCACGATGACCGACCGGCCCGAATAGTCCACGCGCTTGCCCAGCAGGTTCTGGCGGAAACGTCCCTGCTTCCCCTTCAGCGTGTCGGAGAGGGACTTGAGCGGGCGGTTGTTCGTGCCCCTCAACACCCTGCCCCGGCGGCCGTTGTCGAACAGCGCGTCCACCGCCTCCTGGAGCATCCGCTTCTCGTTGCGCACGATCACGTCGGGCGCGCGCAGCTCGAGGAGCTTCTTGAGGCGATTGTTGCGGTTGATCACGCGACGGTAGAGATCGTTCAGGTCGGACGTCGCGAAGCGGCCACCGTCGAGCGGCACCAGCGGCCGCAACTCCGGCGGGATCACGGGGATCACGTCCAGGATCATCCATTCGGGTTTGTTGCCGCTCTTGCGGAAGGCCTCGACCACCTTCAGCCGCTTGGCGTGCTTGAGTCGCTTCTGGAGCGAGGTCTCCGTCTTCATCTTGATGCGCAGCTCTTCGGAGAGCCTGATCACGTCGACCCGGCGCAGCAGCTCCTTGATCGCCTCGGCGCCCATCCGGGCCGTGAAGGCGTCGCGTCCAAGCTCGTCCTGGAGCTGGCGGAACCGCTCCTCGGTCAGCATCTCCCCGACCTCGATGTCGGCGGCGGCCGACTTCACGTCGATGACGACGAAGGCCTCGAAGTAGAGAATCCTCTCGAGGTCACGCAGGGAGATGTCGAGCAGGTGGCCGATGCGGCTCGGCAGCCCCTTGAAGAACCACACGTGCGATACGGGGGACGCCAGCTCGATGTGCCCCATGCGCTCGCGGCGAACCTTCGACTGGGTCACCTCGACGCCGCACTTGTCGCAGATCACGCCCCGGTGCTTCATGCGCTTGAACTTGCCGCAGAGGCACTCCCAGTCCGTCACCGGGCCGAAGATCTTGGCGCAGAAGAGGCCGTCGCGCTCCGGCTTGAACGTGCGGTAGTTGATGGTTTCCGGCTTCGTCACCTCGCCGTAAGACCACGAGCGGATCTTCTCGGGCGAGGCGAGGCTGATGCGGATACTGTCGAAATCGTTGATGGTCCGCGTCTTGTCCGTGAACGGGGAACTCTTGTTCAACGTGCTACCTCCTCAGTCGGCGGCTTGGAGCTTCGCAGCTCCACGTCGAGACACAGACTCTGCAACTCTCTCACCAGGACGTTGAATGACTCCGGGAGCCCCGGCTCCACGGTGGTCTCGCCTTTCACGAGCGCCTCGTAGATCTTCGTGCGGCCGTAGACGTCGTCCGACTTCGCGGTCAGGAGCTCCTGCAGGATGTTCGCGGCCCCGTAGGCCTCGAGCGCCCAGACCTCCATCTCCCCGAACCGCTGCCCGCCGAACTGCGCCTTGCCGCCCAGCGGCTGCTGGGTGATGAGCGAGTACGGACCGATGCTGCGCGCGTGGATCTTGTCGTCGACGAGGTGAGACAGCTTCAGCATGTAGATGTAGCCCACCGAGACTCTCTGCGCGAACGGCTCTCCGGTGCGGCCGTCGTGCAGCCGCGTCTTGCCTGAGCGCGGCAGACCGGCCTTCTCGAGGCAGTCCTTGATCTCGTCCTCCGAGGCGCCGTCGAAGACCGGGCTGGCGAACCAGAGACCGAGCTGGCGGGCGGCCCAACCCAGGTGCGTCTCGAGGATCTGCCCCACGTTCATTCGTGACGGCACGCCGAGCGGGTTCAGCACGATCTCCACGGGCGTTCCGTCCGGCAGGTACGGCATGTCCTCCTCGGGGAGGACCCGCGCGATGACCCCCTTGTTGCCGTGACGGCCGGCCATCTTGTCGCCGACCTGGAGCTTGCGCTTCATGGCGACGTAGACCTTCACCATCTTGATCACGCCCGGCGACAGCTCGTCTCCCTTCTTGAATTGCTCGGTCTTCTCCTCGAGGATCTTCTGGAGGATGGCCTCCTTGCGCTCGGTCCGCTGGATGATCGTCTTGATCTCCTCCTGGGCCGAGGCCTTGCGCGGCTTGACGTCGGCGCGGCGCAGGTCGTCGTAGGTCAGACGATCCATCACCTCGCGCGTGAGCTTCTCCCCCTTGGGGAGCTTCTCGTGCGTCGACTTGTACTCCTTGAGCGGGCTCAGGAGCGTCTGCCCCTCGAGCAGGGAGGCCAGCCTGCGCCGGCTCTCCTCCCTCAGGATCCGCTCTTCATCCCGCAGGTTCTTGCGCATCCGCTCGACATGCTCGTCTTCGATCGTCTGCGCGCGGGCGTCCTTCTCCACGCCCTTGCGGCAGAAGACGTTCACGCCGACGACGGTCCCTTCGATGCCGGGAGGGCAGGTCAGCGACGCGTCGCGCACGTCGCCTGACTTCTCTCCGAAGATCGCGCGCAGCAGCTTCTCCTCCGGCGTGAGCTGGGTCTCTCCCTTGGGAGTGACCTTGCCGATGAGGATGCTTCCGGGCTGGACCTGGGCGCCGATGCGGACGATGCCGCTCTCGTCGAGATCCTTGAGCGCCTCTTCCGAGACGTTGGGGATGTCCCGGGTGATTTCCTCGGCACCGAGCTTCGTGTCGCGTGCCTCGATGTCGAACTCCTCGATGTGGATCGAGGTGAACATGTCCTCCTTGACGAGGCGCTCGGAGACGAGGATCGCGTCCTCGAAGTTGTAGCCGCGCCACGGCATGAAGGCCACCAGGACGTTGCGCCCCAGCGCCAGCTCCCCCGTGTCGGTGCAGGGGCCGTCCGCGATGACCTGTCCCTTCTTCACGGGGCTTCCCGGACGCACCAGGGGCTTCTGGTTCATGCAGGTGTTCTGGTTCGAGCGCCGGAACTTGATGAGCGAGTAGATGTCGGCCCCGTAATCCTCCGGCTCCCCCTCGGCGGCGGCTTCGCCGCTGACGCGCACGATGATGCGCTGGGAGTCGACCTGATCCACCACGCCGGTGCGCTGGGCCACGACCACGGCACCGGAATCCCGGGCGGTGATCGCCTCCATGCCCGTCCCGACCAGCGGCGCCTCGGCCCGCAGGAGCGGGACCGCCTGGCGCTGCATGTTGGAGCCCATCAGGGCGCGGTTGGCGTCGTCGTTCTCGAGGAAGGGGATGAGCGATGCCGCCACCGAGACGAGCTGCTTGGGCGACACGTCGATGAAGTTGACCTCCTCGCGCTTGACCAGCTTGAACTCACCGGCGCGCCGCGCGCGCACCTGCTCGTTGAGGAGCTTCCCGGTCTCGTCCATCTGCGCGTTGGCCTGCGCAATGATCGCCTTGTCCTCCTCCCACGCGGAGAGATAGAAGACGTGCGGCCACGCCTCGGCGGGCTTGCCGTTCTTGCGCGACACCTTGCGGTTCTCGGTTTCGTACTCGCTCTCCGGCACCAGCTCGCCGGCCGTGAGCCCCGTGTCTCCCGAGGCCGTGACCTTCACGAAGTTCTGGACGATCCCCTCCTCGACCTTGCGGTAGGGGGACTCGATGAAGCCGAACTCGTTGATCCGCGCGTAGCATGAGAGCGACGAGATCAGCCCGATGTTCGGCCCTTCAGGGGTCTCGATGGGGCAGATCCGACCGTAGTGCGTCGCGTGCACGTCGCGGACCTCGAACCCGGCCCGCTCACGCGACAGACCGCCCGGACCGAGAGCCGAGAGCCTCCGCTTGTGCGTGACCTCGGACAGCGGGTTGGTCTGGTCCATGAACTGCGAGAGCTGGCTGCTGCCGAAGAACTCCTGGATGGCGGCCATGACCGGCTTGGCGTTGATCAGGTCATGCGGCATCGCGGTGGTCATCTCCTGATAGACCGACATCTTCTCCTTGATGGCCCGCTCCATGCGGATCAGGCCGATCCGGAACTGGTTCTCCAGAAGCTCTCCGACCGAGCGCACGCGCCGGTTCCCGAGATGGTCGATGTCGTCCAGATCTCCGACGCCGCGGCGCAGCCCCAGGAGATACTTGATGACGAGGACGAAGTCGTCCTTGGAGAGAATCCGCTGGTCCAGGGACACCTCGGTGCCGAGCTTCGTGTTGAACTTGAGCCGGCCGACGCGCGAGATGTCGTAGCGGCGGGGATCCTCGAACATCCCCTTGAAGAGCGAATCCGCCGACTCCCGCGTGGGGGGGTCGCCGGGCCGCATCCTCTTGTAGATCTCGATCAACGCTTCCTGCTGGGGATCGCGGGCCTTGGCCTTCTCGGCGTCGTCCTTCCGATCGACGGTGCTGATCGGGTCCTTGCGCAGCGTGCTGACGATGATCCCGCCGATGTCGTCGTACTCGGGATCGGCGAATTCGAAGGTGTCCACGCCGGACGCGATCATCCGATCGAGCGTGTCGGCATCGATCGGATCGTTGGTCTCGACGATGATCTCGCCGGTCTTCCGATCGACGATTTCGGACACGGCGGAGATGCCTTTCAGCTCCTCCTCATCGATATGCACGTCCTTGACCTTGGCCTTGATCATCTTCTGGAGCTGCTGGGCGGTGATGCGCTTGCCGCGCCGGACGATCACCTCGTCCGTCTTCGGATCGACCACCTCCGCCTTGATCTTGTGGTTCACCAGGCCCGGACCGACCTTCCAGAGGACCTTCTTCCCGTCGAGGCGGCCATGCTGCACGCGGTAGAACGTGCGGAGGATTTCCTCGTCCTCCTTGATGCCCAGGGCGCGCATGAAGATCGTCCCCAGGAACTTGCGTTTTCGGTCGATGCGGACGTACAGCAGATCCTTCTGGTCGTACTCGAACTCGACCCAGGAGCCGCGGTAGGGGATGATCTTGGAGGTAAAGAGGGTCTTGTTCTCCTCGGCCTGGAAGAACACGCCGGGAGAGCGATGGAGCTGGCTGACGATCACGCGCTCGGTCCCGTTGATGATGAACGTGCCGTGCTGCGTGAGCATCGGGATCTCGCCGAAGTAGACTTCCTGCTGCTTGATGTCCCTGATGCTCCGGCTCCCCGTCTCGGGGTCCTTGTCCCAGACGACCAGGCGGATCGTCACCCTGAGCGGGACCGTGAAATGCATCCCGCGCTCCTGGCACTCCGCGACGTCGTATTTGAACTTCAGCCCGACGGGATCGCCGCAGTGATCGCAGATCTCCGCAGTGTTCCGGTTGGCCGTCCCGCACTCCGGGCAGGGGATCGTGGCAGCGTTCGGGTTGATCGCGATGATCCTGCGGCCGCACGACGTGCAGGTGCAGCGGATCTTCTCGATCCCCTGGAGCGCGCCGCACTTGCACTCCCAGTTGCCGATGGAGTACTCGACGAACTCCAGGGAGCTCGTCTCCCGGAAGTCGTGGATCGGGAAGACGGACTTGAAGACCGACTGCAGGCCGGTCTCCTCCCGGTCCGAGGGGGCCACGAACATCTGCAGGAAGCGCTCGTAGGAGTGCTTCTGCACTTCGATCAGATTGGGGATCGAAACCTGGGTGCGGATCTTCCCGAAGTTGATCCGCTCCCTGGGCTCCCTCATCTCCCTGGGGGACGCTGACACGCTGGGCTCTGGCATTTTCGGCACGACTCCGCGATGAGGTTAGTGTCCCGGGAGACGGGACACCGGGCTACTTAATCTCGACCTTCGCTCCCGCTTCCTCGAACTTCTTCTTGATCTGCGCCGCCTCGTCCTTGCTGACCCCTTCCTTGACCACCTTCGGGGCGCCCTCGACCAGGTCCTTGGCCTCCTTCAGGCCGAGGCTGGTGACTTCGCGGACAGCCTTGATGACGTTGATCTTCTTGTCCCCTGCGTCGGTGAGATGGACGGCGAACTCCGTCTTCTCCTCGGCGACAGCGGCCGCCGCAGCCGGTGCGCCCGCCATCATCATGGGCATCGCGGCCGCCGCGGAGACGCCGAACTCCTGCTCGATCTCCTTGACGAGCTCGGCGATCTCGAGCATCGGTGCCTGCTTGAGGTAGTTCTTGATGTCGTCCTTGCTGATTGCTGCTGACATGGTACGAGCCTCCGTTGCGTGCTTGAAGGGTTTTAAGGTGCTTTCTTCTCTGCGACCTGCCGGAGCACCGATGCCAGATCGCGCATCGGAGCCTTGAGCAGGAGGGCAAACTTCTGGATCGGCGATTTGAGCATGCCGGCGAAGGTGGCGATGAGCTCCGGCCGCGTCGGCAGCGCCGTGATGCGATCGAGGGTCGCGGCCTCCATCGAGCGGCCTTCGATGACCAGCCCCTTCACCCTGAGCGGCGTGGTCTTCTGGAACTCCGCGAGCACCTTGCCGAGCGCGATAGGGTCGTCCTCGGTCCACGCGACCGCGGTGGGCCCCTTGAACCGCGGCGCTTCGTCCGCCAGGGCCGTCCCGACCACCGAGCGCTGCGCGAGCCGGTTCTTCACGACGCGGCAGCGCCCCGACGCATCGCGCGTCTTGCGGCGCAGATCCATGAACTGTGCGACCGTCAGCCCGGCGAACTCGACCAGGTAGGCGCTCTTCGCGCCGGCGATTTCCTGGTGAAAACTGTCAACGGCCTGCTGTTTTTCTTCGCGGTTCACCGCGGGTCTCCCATTGCTATGTTGCCTGTGTTACTTGGAGGACGCCCGTTAACTGGAGGACGCCCCGACCAGCCCCTCGATGGCCGCCGGATCGATGCGCACGCTAGGACCCATCGTCGAGGACATGTAGACCGACTTGAGATAGCGCCCCTTGGCCGTTCCCGGCTTCGCCCGCATCACCGCCTGCAGGAGGGACGTGACGTTCTCCACCAGCTTCTCGGACTTGAAGGAGAGCTTCCCCACGCCGCAGTGGATGATCGCCGTCTTGTCGACGCGGAACTCGAGCTTGCCCGCCTTGATCTCCCGGATGGCTTTCTCGATCTCCATGGTCACGGTGCCGGACTTCGGGTTCGGCATCAGCCCCTTGGGCCCCAGCACCTTCCCGAGCTTTCCGACCTCTCTCATCATGTCGGGCGTCGAGACAACCGCCTCGAAATCGAGCCACCCTCCCTGGATCTTCTCCACCAGCTCCTTGCCGCCGACGTGGTCCGCGCCTGCCGTCTCGGCCTCCTTGAGCTTCTCGCCCGACGCGATGACCGCGACGCGCTTGGTCCTTCCCGTGCCGTGCGGCAGGACGACCGTGCCGCGGACCATCTGGTCGGCGTGCTTCGGGTCCACCCCCAGCAGGATGGAGAGCTCCAGCGTCTCGTCGAACGAGGCGAACTTCGCCTTCAGCACGAGCGCGACGGCGTCCTGGATGTTATAGGGGCGATCCTCCACCATCGCGGCGGCCGCCTGGTATTTCTTTCCCTGAGCCATGGCTGTTTCTTCCTCCCCTACCCGGACCCTCGTGTCACACCAACTAGGACTCGATCTCGATGCCCATGCTGCGGGCCGTTCCGGCCACGATCGCCTTGGCGCCATCGATGTCGTAGCAGTTGAGGTCTGGCATCTTCTGCCGGGCGATCTCCTCGAGCTGCCTGGCGGTGATCTTCCCCACCTTGTTCTTGTTCGGCTCGCCGGACCCCTTGGCCAGCCCCGCGGCCTTCTTCAGAAGGATCGAGGCCGGTGGAGTCTTGGTGATGAACGTGTAGCTGCGGTCCTGAAAGACGGTGATGACGACGGGGATGATCATCCCGTCACCCTCTTTCGCCGTGCGCGCGTTGAAGGCCTTGCAGAAATCCATGATGTTGAGCCCATGCTGGCCGAGCGCCGGCCCGACGGGCGGCGCTGGTGTGGCCTTGCCCGCGGGGATGTGCAGCTTGATGAAGCCCGTGACCTTTTTCATGAGTTTTTTTGCCTCGCCTCAGACCTTTTCCACCTGGAGGAAATCCAGCTCGACCGGAGTGGCCCTGCCGAAGATCGTGACCATGATCTTGAGCGTGTTGCGGTCGTGGTTGACCTCCTCCACGGTTCCCGAGAAGTTGCTGAAGGGGCCGTCGATGATCCGCACCGACTCGCCTTCCTTGTAGACGAACTTGGGCTTCGGCTTCTCGGCGGACGTCGTCACCTGGTTGATAATCCGGTCGACCTCTTCCTGCAGAAGCGGGGTCGGCTTGATGCCCGTGCCCACGAAGCCGGTGACTTTCGGCGTGTTCTTCACGACGTGCCACGCGCGGTCGGACATCTCCATGTGCACGAGGATGTACCCCGGGAAGAACTTCTTCGACGAGACGATCTTCCGCCCGTCCCGCATTTCCACGACCTCCTCGGTCGGGATCAGGATGTCGCCGATCTCGGCGGCCATCCCCAGCGCGTCGGCGCGCTGGCGCAGCGACTCCTTCACGCGGTTCTCGAAGCCGGAGTAGGTGTGGATGATGTACCACCTGTGCTTCGTGGCCGGAGAGGGGGCTGCCGCCTGCTCCGCGACCTGCTCGGCTTCCGGTGACACCTGCGTTTCGTGACTGCTCTCGCTCATTGTTTCATCTCAACAATGGTTTCATCTCAACAATGGTTTCATCTCAACAATGGTCATCTCAGAGATCCCGGCTCATCTCATGGATTCCAGCGTCTTGCGGAAGAGATACCCCAGCCCCAGATCCACGGTGTACAGGAACACCGCGAAGATGAAGATCGCGATGATCACGACCGTCGTCGTGCCGCGGACCTCGGGCCACCGCGGCCAGGTCGTCCTCTTCAGCTCGGCCACCACTTCCTGGAGGAAGGTGACCATTCTGCGATACCAGCCCACGTGTCATTCCTCTCGTAGGTTCACAAGCCTTCATCGACCAGGCGGCTGGCAGGCCAGGAGGGACTCGAACCCCCAACCCCCGGTTTTGGAGACCGGTGCTCTAGCCAATTGAGCTACTGGCCTTCACCCCCAGCCGTCAGACGCCTACTTCACTTCCTTGTGAGGCTTGTGGCCCCGGCAGAACCTGCAGAACTTGCTCGTCTCCAGGCGCTCGTTGTGCTTGCGCTTGTTCTTCGTCCCGGAGTAGTTCCTGCGCTTGCACTCCGTGCACTGGAAGAAAATGATGTCTCTCATGGCTTATTGAATGATCTCCGTGACGGTGCCGGCGCCGACGGTGCGGCCCCCTTCGCGGATCGCGAAGCGCAGCCCCTTGTCCATCGCGATGGGCATGATCAGCTCGATCGCCAGACCCAGGTTGTCTCCC
>Ga0137314_1000265_pt1 | contig 15767 bp, 12 predicted proteins | sample EasRivERMZT199_2_FD_102289 | JGI IMG/M metagenome (GOLD analysis project Ga0137314, IMG submission 102289) | Soil microbial communities from meander-bound floodplain in the East River, Colorado, USA - East River MetaG ERMZT199_2 | ecosystem: Environmental > Terrestrial > Soil > Floodplain ... | reverse complement strand
CCAGGTCGACCCGGCCGCAGATTTTGTGGCGGTGCCGGCGTTCCTGCTCCAGCCGCTCGTGGAGAACGCGGTTCGCCACGGATCCGGGGGCGACCAGACCAGCGCCATCAGCGTCCGCATCGAGCGGCAAGACGCGGATGTGTTCATCTCCATCGAGAACGAGATGTCCGGCGTCGCGCGCGGCGACCCGATTCCCGGCACGGGGCTCGCCACGACGCGCGATCGCCTGCGTGCGCTGTACGGCGACGCTTTTTCGTTCACCGCGCACGCCGACGGCAACCACTTCCGCGTGGCGATCCGGATCCCCGCGCGCACCACGCGTGCGTTGCCGCGCATCTCCGATCCGGCATTGCATGCCAGCGCACCGCGCTGACCGGGATTTCCGGCTCCAACCTCTCAGCGCGGGAGCGGCACGGCGAGCAGGAGCGGCGCCGTAAGCTTTGCCCCGGCTCGAAGTGTTCCGTCGTCCCCGTGTTTGTCCCACTGACTGTTGGCGACATAGACGAACTCTCGCCCGACCACCGCGCCGATCGTCGGCTCGTCGGCGAGCGTTGCGCGGTCGAGGACGTCCGCGCGGGTCACGCGGGTGCCGGCGCTGTCGAGCTCGAAGCGAACGATGCGCGGCGGGGCGACGCCGTTCTGTACCGCGACGATCGCGCCGCGATCGAGAGCGATTCCGTCGCACCCGACGGTCGTGGTGTGCGGCGCATCGGCGACCCGCGCGACTCGCCCGGTCGTCAGATCGACGCGCAGCAACCCGTGTGAATAGTCGGCGAGGTACAGCGCGCGGCCATCGGCGGACGGCGCGACGCCCTGGAGCGAGTAGAACAGCGGACTGGTGATGCGCTCCAGCGTGTCGGCGCCGGAACGCAAGCGATATAGCACCGGATCGGTCGAATCGGTGACGTACACGTCGCCGCGCGGGCCTACGGCAAGATCGCCGAGCGTGTGTGCCGCTCCATCGGTCGTCGGGGCGAGATCCCAGCGCCTCTCGATCGCGCCATCGGCGATCCGCACGCGCAGCAGCGCGGCCACCGGCGCGCCGTCGTCCCCGCTGGCGCGTACGCTGGACGTCGTCGCCCAGAGCACGCCGCGCGCCGTGTCCACGCGGACTCCGAGAATCGCGGCGACTCCTTTCGCGCCGCGGGGGAGAATCTCGCGCGTGCTGCCAGTCGCCGTCACTTCGACGATCGTTCGATTCCGTACGCTCGCCACGTAGTAGCGCCGCGTCCGCGGGTCGAAGTCCATCCCCTCGGGCCAGAGGGTCGAGTCGGCGAACCGGGCGACGACGCGGCTGCGCTCGAGCGGCGCCCGATTCGCATCGTGCCGCGCGACGACCGGCGCGAACCGTGGCAGCCGCGCATACGACGCGAGGAGGCTGTCGGCGCGCACGTCGCGCCCGAGTCCGCGGTCGGCATATGCGGCCAGCGCCGCGAGCGCGCTCGCCGTGTCCCGCGCGCGCGACGCAAGTACAGCGCTCGCCCATAGGTACGCCGGCTGTATCGGCCATGCCTTCGCCGCGTGGTCCACCTCGCGTCGCGCCGACGCGAGATCGCGGTCGTTCAACCGCTTGTTCGCCTGTGCCCAGGCCGCCCGCGCCGTGCGCGCCGAATCGACCGCGGCGATTCCCGTTCGTGCCTGACCGCCGGCGACCGATGCAGCACAACACAACAGCAGCGCGCACCGCGTCACTTGAGTGCGTACTGGGCGTTCGTCTCGTGGGCCGCGCGCTGCAAGAGGCGAATCGTCGCCTCCGGCACGCTCAGCTGCTGCCCGGCAACGATCACGCGTGCCGGCAGATTGCGTGCGTCATGCCCGGTCACCTGTTCGTAAATCACGAGCGCGGCGAGATATGTCCCCAGCGGCGCGGGATGCAGTCCGTCCACCGAGTAGAACGCGAGAGTGGCGTCCGTCTTCCACGCCGTCAACCACGATTGGCCAGCCGGAAGGAACAGCCCACCGACCGCTTCGGCGGCCATCTGATACGATTTGCGCACGTCGTCGAAGAATGCGACGCGATCGCTCGTCGGCCACACCATGTACAACGCCGGACGCGCCCCGACGCCGCGAATGATCGGGTCCCACATCTTGGTCCACAGAATCAGCGAGTCGCGGTTCACCGCCAGCGACGACGATCCCTGCTGGAGCACCACGAACTCCCATCCGCCGAGCTTCACCGCCTCGACGGCGCCGCTCGCATAAGTGATGTGGTCGATGAGCGCGTAATCGGGGCGGGCAACGCTCGACACACGAATGGTGTCGCCGGCCAGCGCCGCCAGATCCGCCAGCGTGCGGGGCAGGTCGTTGACGTAGGTGAGGCTGTTGCCGATGAACAGCACGTGATGCCCCCCGGGCGGCGGCGGCTCGAGGGTGGCCGTGCGGAGGCACGCCGATGCGGCGAGCAGGACGGCGGCCAGCAGGGTTCGCGCGGAGTATCGCATGGGCAACGAACCTACGAATGCACGCGGCCGCCGCCGCAATGGAGTGATCAATCGCACCAAACCGCATCCGCGCCGCTCCTCGGGGGGACGACTCGTCCATTCCGGCCGCGCACCGGGACCCGTCTGGTACGACTCGTCACCGGCACGTTGCGCCGGGGCGTTCCCAACGCGTCCTTACGAGCGTATGAGCTCACCCCACCGCCGACCCTGGCTCGGCGTCGCCGCACTCACGCTGTCCGCGTGGCTCGCCTTCGGCCTGCTCCAGGTCGTCCTGGCCCAATCCGTGGCGGCCGTGCGCGACGACTGGTGGCTGGTCGCGAGGTTCTACCTCGCGCTCGCCCTTATGTGGGCCGCGCTCAGTCCGGCCATCGCCGGCTGGAACCGGCTGGTTCGGCGGAGTATCTCCGGCGCGCTCCCGCGATTCGTCGCCCACGTGCCGGCCGTCCTGCTCGCCGCGTTGGTGAACGCGGTGGTCCGGCGCGCGATGGTGCGCGCGGCCGGGATGACCAATACCGTTCCCTTCGCCGCCACGCTTCTCTACTACGCCGATCTCGTTGCGGTGAGCTACGTGGCGGTCGTGCTCGTCGCCGATGCGCTCGACAAGAGCCGGGCCCTCGGCGAGCGCCGGCGCGTCGCGCGCGCGCTCGAGGGGCAGCTCGCGCGCGCGCGCATGGAGTATCTCGACGCCCAACTTCAGCCGCATTTTCTCTTCAATTCGCTCGGCGCCGTCTCCGAGCTCGCGCACGAAGCGCCGCGCACCGCCGCGCGCGTTCTCCGCCAGCTCGCGTCGTTGCTGCGTTCGGCGTTCGCGACCGAGACCGACCGGGTGACGCTCGGGCAGGAGTTGGTCGCGCTCGAGCCGTATCTCGAGATCCAGCGCATCCGGTTTACCGACTGGCTCGACATCGTACACGACATCGACGACCGCGCCGCGGATTGCGTCGTCCCGCGCCTGATCCTCCAACCCCTCGTCGAGAATGCCGTTCGCCACGGTGTCTCCGGCCGCGACGAACCCGGGTGCATCCGGATCGAAGCGCGCATCGAGGACGCGCGCCTCATTGTTCGCGTGCACGACAACGGTGTCGGCCTCCAGCCGCGCGCCGCTGGCGCCGGGCGGGGCATCGGTCTCGCCAACCTGCGTGAGCGACTCATCGCGCTCTACGGCGACAACGCGCGTCTTCGTCTGCATCGCGAAGAAACGGGAACGGTGGCCGAACTTTCCCTTCCGGCGATTCGTGGGGACACTGCCCTCGCCGCGCTCGTGGAACCTGCTCCCGCCGCGTCGGCGCTGGTGTCCCCCACTCCGCCGAGAGAATACAGTGTCGCGGCCGTGGTCGGCGTCTGGGCCATTTGCGGTCTCCTCTGGACGCAGCAGAGCATCGCGTACATGGCGCTCCGTCACCGGCTCGCCGGAGCGTCGCTCCTCAGCATCGCGCGCTCCGACCTGACGACGGCGCTTCTGTGGGCGGCGTTTACCATCGCGATCTTCGCTGCTGCCGCGCGTTTTCCGATCACCGCGGCCAGGACGCGGGTCCGCGTCGCCGCGTACGCCCTTGGCGGCGTGTTCGTGTCGGCCGCGCACATCCTCCTCAGCCGCGCCTTGGGCGAGTCGGAGCTTCCCCTCATGTCGCAGCCGTACGCCGGCATGTTCGCGATGAACACTCTCATCTTCTGGGGCATGGTGGCCATTGGACATCGGCGCCAGCTCGCGCGCTGGATGTACGAGCGCGAGACGGAAACGGAACGCCTGGCGGCCGAGCTGGTGGACGCACGCAGCGCCGCCACGCGCTTGCGCGCCGATCCCGCGCTGCTGCTCTCCATGTTGGAGCGCCTCGCCGCGCTGGTCGTCGTCGATGCGGCGCGCACCGAGCGCGCGTTGACGCGGCTCGGCGACTACCTGCGTCTCTCTCTCGACGCGGGCGCCACGAGCGACCCCGCGCCGCGGGGCGCGGCGCTCGATGCGCTCACGCGCGAGCTGGGAGCCGCGCCCGAACCCGTGCGAGGCGCCGGCGCCGCATGACAACCACCGTGGTCGTCGCCGACGACGAGCGCCTCGCGCGCCGCCGCGTCGTGCGCCTGCTCGAGGAAACGGGAGAAGCCACTGTGGTCGCCGAATGCGCCGGCGGCCGCGACGCCGTGGCGAACATTCGCGAGCACCGCCCGCAGCTGGCCTTTCTCGACGTGCAGATGCCCGATCTCGACGGGTTCGGTGTGCTGGACGCCCTCGCCCCGGGCGAGCTGCCGGCCGTCGTTTTCGTGACGGCGTTCGACCAGTACGCGCTTCACGCATTTGACGTCCACGCCGTCGACTATCTCCTCAAGCCCTACGATACCGCGCGCTTTCGCCAGGCGTTCGCGCGCGCCCGCGCACGGCTCGGCGAGCGGGATCGGGCGAGCGACGCAACGCGGCTCCGCGACCTCGTCCGCGACGTGGTCGCCGAGCGGACGCCCGTGAGCGGCGAGCGCGCGATTCACGATCGCATCGCGGTAAAGACCGACGGCACGCTGCGCATCGTGCGGACGGCGGACGTGGACTATTGGGAGAGCGCCGGCAACTACGTGCGCGCGCACGTTGGCGCGACCGGTCACCTGATTCGCATCACGTTCGCGAAGCTCGAGTCGCAGCTCGACCCGAAGCGCTTCGTTCGCATCCACCGCCGCTACGTCGTCAACCTCGATCGAATCGTGGAGATCCAACCCTGGTTCGCCGGCGACGCGGTGGTGGTGCTCAAGAGTGGGGCGAAGTTGAGGTTGTCGCGGTCGTACCGGGCGAATCTCCACGAGCATTTTCTTGGCGCGAAGGGCGGGGACGAGGGATAGCTCTCCGGCCGCGAAAAACCGCGTGACGCCTTGTGGAATCGCGATCGCCAACGCATGCGCGCGCTGTCACGCTTGTCCCGGCCATTGTTTAGGAAGGAACATGGTCGGACCCCAGCAAAACCGCAGGACGCTGAATACGCGGAAAGCGCTGAGAGGACGCTGTAACAGCGGACCAATAGTAAAACCAGAACGACTGTCGTTTCGCGGTTGCAGCGACCTTCTGCGTAATCAGCGCCATCAGCGTCCTGCTTTTTGTCGGTTCGACCACCATTTTCAGTGGATGCCCGACACCGCGGCGCGCAGGCCCATCCCTACCACTAGCCTTTCCTCAACGAGATGTCTCCATTGATCGTCGTCAACTTCAACTTCCTCCCCCCTCGTCCCAGCTTTCCGCGTACGTGCGCTGGATCGAGCCGGCCGACGACGACCAGCGGGAAATCGAGCCTGAGCTGCCCACTCGCCGTCTGGAGATCGACGTCCACGTCCGGCGCGTCAGGAAGAAATGCCGTCACGCCCCCGTTGATCGTAGACGCCGTGATGTCCCCCGTGACCGCTCGCGTAAACACGCTCCCATTCACCGACGCCACACTCACGTCGCTCACCGGCGCGTCGACGCGCACGTCGCCGTTGGTCGTGTTCACGGAAACGCGCGCGCCGCGCGGAACCGACACCACGAAGTGGACCAGGATGTCGTTGTTGTTCTGCGACCGCCCTCCGCGATCCGACGCGCCTTCGTCGCACGGCGCGGTCGGCGACCAGATCGCGCACACGATCACGCCGCCGGTCACCTGCCTCGCCTCGATCCGCACCGACTTGGGATCCCCGCGCCGCCAGATCTTGGCGGCGGTCACGACGACCTTGTTGCCGTCCCCCGCCTCGACCATCACGTTGCCGTTGAGATTCTGAATCCGCACACGTCCGCCCGTGGGCAGCTCCCCGCTCCACGTGAAGGATTCGGTCTGCGGACGTTGCGCGCCCAGTGAGAGCGCGAATAGCGGAACCGCGAAGGCGGCGGCGAGAGCTCGCTTCATGTCTGTGATGATCGAGGGTTCAATGGGGTCAGACTCCATTGATTACGGTAGGACAGCCGCCGCCGTCCAATCGTTTGGAGCGTCGCTATTCGTGGCGCAGCGCGTCGATCGGGTCGAGCTTCGCGGCCCGGCGCGCCGGCAGGAGACCGAACACCAGGCCGATGCCGACCGACACGACGACCGCCAGGAGCGTGAGGTTCAGCGGCGGGCGTGATTTAATGCCCATCGCCAGGTTCGCCGCCTGGCCAAGGCCCAGCCCGACCAGAATCCCGATCGCGCCTCCCGTGCCCGTGAGCGCGGCCGCCTCGATCAGGAATTGTTGAAGGATGTCGCGCTGCGTGGCGCCGACGGCTTTCCGGACGCCGATCTCACGCGTCCGGTCGGTCACGCTCATCATCATCACCGCCATCACGCCGATTCCGCCGACCAGGAGCCCCACGCCGGAGAGGATGATCATCACCGCGAAGAACACGCCGGTCAGCTTGTTGAACAGATCGAGAATCTGATCCTGCGTGATCAGGTCGAAGGTATTCCCGTCGGCCGGACGCAGCGCGCGCATCTCGCGCAGGGCGACCGTCACCGCACCCTGCGCCTCGGCGACCGTCACTCCGCGCCGCGGCTTCACCGGCACGAACAGCGCGTTCGTTTTGTCGATCGTGAACTGGTGGTCCATCATCTTGTACGGGATGATCGCGTGCACTTTCTGCCCCGGCGGCTCGAAGATGTTCGCCGCGGGTTGATAGATCCCGACGACCTTGGCCGGCCGCCCCCCGACGCGGATCCACTTGTCCATCGGCTGAATGGCGCCGAACAGCTTCGTCGCCGCGTCGACGTCCAGCACCACGACCGCGGCCCCGCTCGACATCTCGCTGCGCGTGAACCAGCGCCCGTCCGTCAGATCGCCGCCATAGATCTCGGGATAGCCGTCGTCGGCGCCCATGATCACGCCAAGGTTGGTGCCGTTCCCCTCGTACTCGACGCGGTTGAGGATCTGCCCCCAGATCGCCGCATAGTTGACCTCCGGCAGCCCCTGGATGCGCTCGGCTTCCGCCGTCGTCAGGTCCGGTCGCACCCGCACCCACTTCGGAAGATTCTCCGGATTGAGGGGCGTGGTCGAAAACACCTTCATCACATAGAACGTCGTCGGACCGGCAATCTCGATCGTGTGCACGATCTGGTCACTGATCCCCTGAACGATCGACGCCATCGCCATCACGGTCGAGACGCCGATCACGACGCCAAGGATCGTCAGCGCCGAACGTCCCTTGGCGACGCGGAGCGAATCGAACGCCGCGTTGACGTTTTCGCCGAAATCGGAAAAGAAGCGGCGCATCCCCGCCTCACTCGGCGCGCAACGCGTTGATCGGATCCAGCCGCGCGGCGCGCGTCGCCGGATATACGCCGAACACGAGCCCGACTCCGGCGCCCAGCGCGAGCGCGAGACCCACCGACCACATCGTCACGCGCGCCGGCAGCGGCGATGCCGCGGAGATCAGCAGAGCCAACGCCCAACCCCCACCGGCGCCCATCGCTCCGCCCAGCGTCGCCAGCGCCGTCGCCTCGGCGAGGAACTGACGCCGGATGTCCGCCCGGGTCGCACCGACGGACTTCCGCAGTCCGATCTCGTGGGTCCGCTCGCGCACCGTCATCAGCATGATGTTCATGATCACGATGCCGCCGACGACGATGCCGATGGCCACCATCGCCGGCACCACGCTGAACAACAGACGCGTGATCTGCTTCCAGAAGTCGACGAGCGCGTCCGCGGTCTCCACGGAGAAGTTGTCCACTTCCGTCGGCCGCAGCCGGTGCGCGAGCCGCATCGCTTCGCGGGCGCGCGCCATACCGTCGGCGACCTCGGCGGCCGTCCGCATCTTCACCGAGATGCTCGTCGTCTGGCGCTTGCCGTACAGCGACTCGAAGGACGTGATGGGCATCATCGCGAAGCCATCAAAGGACTGCCCGAGCACGCGCCCCTTGTGCGCGACGACGCCCACGATCGTGAACAGACTTCCGCGAATCCGCACCTGGCGCCCCACGGGATCCACGTTCTCGAACAGCTTGTCCGCCACGTCGGCGCCGATGACGATCACCGGCCGTCGCTCGCGCACGTCGATCTCGGTGAGCGGTGTACCGCCGTTGAACCGATAGTCCTGCACGACCTGATATTCCGGGCTCACCCCGAACACGAGCACGTCGCCGAGCGTGCGATCACCCCAGACCAGGTCCGACTGCGGCGTCGGCCATCCCGAGGAGATCGCGATCGCGTCGGCATCGGGGAGCGCGGCGCGCACGACGTCGGCATCGGCGCGCATGATCTTCGGGCGGCGCTGGATGCGGCGCCAATCCTCGTCCTCGATGAGCGCGAAGTTGATCGGTGTGCGCCGCACCTGGAACGAGTTCGATCCGACCATCGCGTCCGCGATGTTCTCTTTGACGTACGCGTTCATCCCCTGGATGATCGCGATCACTGCCACCAGAAAGCCGACGCTGACGATGATGCCAAGCAGCGTGAAGAACGATCGCAGCTTGTTGGCCCGGATCTGCGTCAGCGCGGTTCGGAGAACGTCGACGAAGCGCATGGTCCGTCGTAATCTCCGCCCCTGCACTCCATTTGCCAACGACCACGGGAATACGGCGCTACGACTGCTCGGTGGCGGGTAGCCACGCGGCGAGCCGCACGCGCAGCAGCCCGAGCGCCTTTCCCATCTGCGACTCCACCGTCTTCACCGAAATCCCCAACGCGGTCGCGATCTCGGCGTAACGCATCCCGTGAACTCGGCTTAGCTCGAACACCTCGCGGCAGCGCGGCGGCAGCTCGGCCACCGCGGAACGCAGCGCGGTTTCGATCTCCTCTTCCGCGAGATAGGCGTCGCCACGATGCCCGATCGACCCCTCGCCGACCAGCTCCGGCTCGCTGCGCTCCTCGATGCGGAGATGCCTGGTGTGGTTGTACGCGCGGTTGCGCGCGGCCTGAAACAGGTAGGCCCGCAACGAGTCCTGAACGACCAGGGACTCCCGGCGCCGCCACAGCTCGAGCAGCACGTCCTGCGCGATGTCCTCCGCCACAGCGCGCTGCCGCAACATGCGCTCTACGAACGCCACCAGATGCGGGTAATGGGCCCGAAAGATGGCGTCGAACGATCGCTGGTCCCCGCGCCGCAGCCCCTCGAGAAGCTCCCGATCTTCCATGGCGTGGTTGAGGGGCAATGATGGACCCGCGGGCGCTGGCCGAGGCATTGGCCCCCGTGTATACTCCAGCCGCCGGACCGTGATCCAGTTAGGGGTCTAAGGGTATCACTGTCCTCGCGTGTCGATAAGGGTATGACGAAAGACGGCTCACCACGCCAACCACACTCCGGCTCCCCCGATTGGGACGTGCTCGCCCGGCATTCCGCGGGCGAAGCGGCGCCCGACGAAGCCGCGGCGGTCGAGCGGTGGCTGGACGCCAATCCTCAGGAGGCCGCGGCCGTCGCGGCTCTCGACCGCGCGTCCAAGAGCCTGGCCCTCGTGACACCCCCCGACCTCGACGTCGAAGCGGCGCTCGTACGGATGAAGGGGCGGATGCACGAGCCCGACGTGCGTCCGATTCAACGGCCGAAAACCCCCGGCGTCGAACTTCCGCGCCGGACCCCGGCATGGCGGACGGCTACGGCGATCATCGGGCTGGCCGCCGCCGCTGGAATCGTTGCGATCGTCGTCTCCAATCGCCGGGGCCCCGACTCAGGTGGCTCCGTCACTCCTCCCCCGCCGGTTCCCCGCGTCTACACGACCGGCGTCGGTGGTCGCGATTCCATTACGCTCGCCGACGGCTCGCGCATCGTGCTTGGCCCGGCCAGCCGGCTCACTGTCCCCGCCGCATTCAACGGGACCACCCGCGCCGTGGAGCTCCAGGGCGTTGCCTACTTCGACGTCGTCCACGACGCAGCGAAGCCCTTCTCGGTTCGCGATCGCGATGCGCTCATCACCGACCTGGGCACGCGCTTCTCGGTCCAGGACGACGCCGACGGCACCGTGCACGTCGCGGTCACCGAGGGTAAGGTCGAGCTCAGATCCGCCGGCGCCGCGGCGTCGTCCAGCATTACGCTCGCTGTCGGCGATCGCGGCGTTCTCGATCCCGGCGGCAAGGCCCGCCGAGTCCGCGACGGCGCCACGGCCGACGACCTCGCCTGGATGCGCGGACAGCTGGTTTTCCGCGACGCGCCAATCAGCCACGTCGCCACCATGCTGCAGCGGTGGTACGGCATCGATCTCCGCGTCGATTCCGCGCTCGAGCATCGCACCGTCAACACGCCCGCGTCGGCCGGCGAAAGCGCCAAACACGTCGTCGACGTGATCGCCATCATCCTCGGCGCCCGGGTCGAACAGAAAGGCGACACATTCTTCCTCCACTCCGCGCGGTCTCGCGCCGCGCCGCCGTGATCTCTACGCTTACGGCGGCGACACGCGTCACGCGGCTCGCGGCTCGGGTCCTCGCAGTGTTTGCGCTGCTGGGACCCGTTCGCGCGCACGCGCAGGTCTGTCACCGCACCGTGGTGCCGTCGGCGGCCGATTCCGTGACGACACCGCGCTGGACCACGCCGCTCGACCGGCGCATCTCGTTCCAGGCTCACGATACGTCGCTGCGCGAGGCGCTGGACCGGTTGGCGATCACCGCGCGCATTCGCCTGTCGTACAGCGGCGAGCTCCTCCCCCTCAACCGCGTCGAATGCGTCGCCATCGACGACGCCGCGGTGGGCGACATACTCGTCACCCTGTTGCACGACACGCAGGTGCGGCCCGTCGTCGTCGGCACCGATCAGGTCGCGTTGGCGCCGCGCCCCCCCGCGGTCACCGGCACGCGGGCGCGCGTCGAAGCGCCGACGGTCGGCGTGCTCGAACGGGTCGTCGTCACGGGGACCGCAAGCGGCGGCGCCGAGCGTCCGCTCACGGTGGCACTCGACGTCGTCAACGGACGCCAGCTTGCCAAACGCAACGTCTCCACCGTCGCCGAAGCCCTCGACGGTTCAGTGCCCGGCATCTGGTCGTGGACGCAGTCGCCTTCCAGCCTGCTCATGTCGTTCGGGAGCATTCGCGGCGCCAGCTCCTTCGGCCTGAGCTATCCCAAGATTTATATCGACGGCATCGAGGTCGCGAACCCGCTCCTCGTCAGTCGCTTCAACGCCGATGCGATCGATCGCGTCGAGGTGATCCGCGGACCGCAGGGGTCCGCGTTGTACGGGACGGACGCGATCAGCGGCGTCGTCAACATCGTCACCCGACACGAGGGCGTGGACGTGAGCGGAGAGCGCATGGCACTCCGCGCGTCCGCCGGCATCACCTCCAGCGATTTCGGGTCGCACGGCACGCTCACGCAGGAGCACGCGCTGTCGTTCCGCAGCGGAACGGCCACTCGGTCGGCTGGTTTTGACGTCGCCGGCGGGACGACCGGCAACTTCGTCCCCAACGGTCACAGCGAGCAGCTGACCGCCAGCGCGAACAGCCGCATCATCGGGGCACTCGGCAGCCTCGTCGGGACCGCGCGCTTTTTCGCGCAACGCGCCGGATCGCCGTCGAACCCCCTCATCGCGCCGTCGCGCCCGCCCCTCAACGACACTATGTACCGGGCGTTCAGCCGCCGCGATTCGGCACCGCAGTCCGTGCGCGAATACACCCTGGGCGCGACCGGAACGCTCGTGCGCGGCGATCGCTGGACGCACTCCCTCGTTGCCGGCGTGGACGGATACCGTCTGTCGAACGTCGCCAGCAACGAGACGCCGCTCGTGCAGGACGCCGACTCCGCATTGCGCGCGGCCGAGGGCGGCGCCGACCGCGCGACGATCCGTCTGAGCAGCGTGGCGCGCTTCGGCGAGCCGGAGACGCGCGGCGCGACGATTACGTTCGCCGCCGAGAATGCAACGCTGCGCGAATCGACGCGCGGGGATGTGTTGCTGCAGCCGGCCGGAGGCCCCGGCGGTCTGCACGGCCCGCCACCGCGCCTCGTCACGTGGCAGAACACGCTCGGGCTTACCGCCCAGGCCAGCGCGTCGGTCGACAACACGCTCTTCGTCACCGCCGGTACGCGTCTCGAACGCAACAACGCCCTCAGCGCGTCGCACCGCTTTGCCGTGCTGCCGATGATCGGCGCCGCCGTCGTCCGCGACGGAGGTCCCTGGACCATGAAGCTGCGCTCTGCGTACGGCAAAGGCATTCGTCCGCCGCAGACGGCGACGCGCGCCACCGTGTGGCAGAGCACACAACATTCGTCCACGCAGCAGAGTCTCGGTCCCGAGGAGCAGTCCGGCGTCGAGGCCGGCGCCGACCTCACGTTCAATCGGTGGCTGTCGCTCCAGGTCACGCGCTTCGATCAGCGCGCCGCTGGGTTGATCCAGCAGGTCGCGATGGCCACCAACGAGGGCCCGATGAAGCCGGGTCGCCTCTGGTACAGCCTGCAGAACGTCGGTGAGATCACCAATCGCGGTTGGGAGGTGCAAGCCGCGGCGCAGCTTCGGCCCGTGTCTCTGGCCGCAACGTTGACGACCGTGAACAGCCGCGTCGCCTCGGTGGCTCCCGGCTACACGGGCGATCTGCGCGCCGGCGACCGCATGCTCGGCATACCGTCACGGACGGCGAGCCTCACCGCGATCGTCGATCGCTATGGATGGTCCGCGTCGTTCGGCGCTTCGCGCGCATGGGACTGGATCAACTACGACCGCCTCGAGTTGGCCCAGAGCTTCATCAGCAGCTACACCATGCAGACGCACTCCGTGAACGACCTAGTCGGACCGCCGCTGCGCACGTTCTGGCGACGCTACGATGGATCCACGCGGATCCGCGCGACCGGCGCGCGCGAACTGCGTCCGGGCCTCTCCGTCGAAATCACGGGCGACAATCTGCTCGGCTATCAGCGCGGTGAGCCCGACAACGTCACGGTCGTGCCGGGACGGACGGTTCTCACCGGCATTCGCGTGAGGTTCTGAACCGCTGCGCATCGGCGTCGACCTCGGCGGCACCAAGATCGAAGCGGTCGCCATGGACGACACCGGCGCGATCGTGTCCCGCGCTCGCGTTCCTACGCCCAGAACGTATGACGGAACGCTCGACGCCATCGAGCAGCTCGTCGTCGGGCTCGAACGCGAGCTGAGTACGCGCGGAAGCGTTGGCATCGGCATCCCGGGCGCGATCGTGCCCGGCACGGGCCTCGTGAAGAACGCCAACTCGCTTTGGCTAATGGGCCAACCGCTCAGCCATGATCTCGAGCGCCGCCTGAGCCGCGACGTGCGCGTGATGAACGACGCGAACTGCTTCGCTCTCTCTGAGGCTGCCGACGGTGCCGGCGCGGGTGCGTCGGTCGTGTTCGGGGTCATCCTTGGCACCGGGGTGGGCGGTGGCATCGTCGTCGACGGCCGCTGCCTCGACGGCGCGAACCTCATCGCCGGCGAGTGGGGGCACAATCCCCTCCCCTGGCTCGAGCCCGACGAATTCCCAGGGCCACGCTGCTACTGCGAGCGACGCGGATGTATCGAGACATTCCTGTCCGGCCCGGGCTTCGAGAGCGAGTTCCGTGAACGCACCGGGCGCGCGCTCGCGAGCACCGAGATCGTTCGCCTCGCGGCGGGCGACGACGAAGCCGCCCGGGCGCTCGATCGATACTACGATCGTCTCGCCCGCGCGCTCGCATCCGTAGTCAACCTCCTCGACCCCGACGTGATCGTGCTCGGCGGTGGGATGTCGAACATCCCCGACCTCGCCGAGACCACGACTGCGCGGTTACCGCGTTACGTGTTCTCCGACACCGTGGTCACGCGCGTCGTGCGCAACGTGCATGGCGATTCGAGCGGCGTCCGCGGCGCCGCATGGCTCTGGCCCGCGCGCCACTAGTGTACCGAAGTCGAACTCTCGTTGTCATCCTGAGCGCAGCGAAGGATCTCGCCGTTAGGCTTTTGACGGCGGAAGAGCGAGATCCTTCGTCACGGAGCCTGCCCTGAGGAGCGATAGCGACGTGGGGCTCCTCAGGATGACAACGCCATTTCAGCTTCATACCACTAGCGCCCTCGCGCCCTGACCGGACACATTTTTCGGCATCCCACTCACCAGACCTCTCACCGATGGCACTCGACAACCCCATCTCGCGGCGCGACGCCATGAAAGTTGGCGTGGGCGCCGGACTCGCACTCGCATTCGACCGCGTTCCCGCATTCGCGCTCCCTCCCATGCAGGGTGGCGGGCTCATTCAGCGCGCGATCCCCTCGTCCGGCGAGATGCTGCCGGTCGTCGGCATCGGCACGGCGCGCAACTATGAGAATCCCGACGCCGAGGCGATGGCGCGGCTCAAGACAGTTCTCGCCAAGTACGCCGAGCTGGGCGGACGCGTCATCGACACGGCGCCCGCATATGGAAGCGCCGAGACCGTCGTCGGCCAGCTTCTCGCCGATCTCAAGACGCGCGACAAAACCTTCCTCGCCACCAAGGTCTCGGTGCGCGGTGGAGGCACGCGCGAAACGGCGATCGCGCAGATGGAAAACTCGATGAAGCGGCTGCAGACCGACCACATCGACCTCATGCAGGTGTGGAACGTGTCGTCACCCGACCTGCTCATTCCGCTTCTCGAGGAGTGGAAAGCGGCCAAGAAGATTCGTTACATCGGCGTGACGACGAGCTCGGACGGGCAGTACGAGCCGCTCGAGGCACTGATGAAGAAATACAAGCTCGACTTCATTCAGGCCGACCTCGCGATCAACAACCGCAACTCGCAGGAGCGTCTCCTCCCGCTGGCGGCGGACCGCGGCATCGCCGTGCTCATCGATCTGCCGTTCGGCCGGTCGAGCGTCTTCACCAAGACGCTCGCCGTCAACAAGCCGCTTCCCGACTGGGCCGCCGAGATCGACGTCACCAGCTGGCCGCAGCTCTTCCTCAAGTACATCGTGAGCAACCCGGCCGTCACGACGGTCATTCCCGGCACCGAGCGCGTTGATTATGCGATCGATAACATGAGCGCGGCGCGCGGGCGCTTACCGGACGCGGCGATGCGCAAACGGATCGAAGCCTACTTCGACGCGCTGTGACATGGTGTCATCCTGAGCGAAGCGAAGGATCTACTCTCTGTGCGCCGGAGGCCGGCCCCCGGCGGTAGAAAGCAGATCCTTCGGTCGCGCGCTCCCTCAGGATGACAATCAGGGCTTTTGCGCCGCCTTCCACGCCGCGAGAACTTCCTTCTCGCGGCTCATGGCGAGCCCGTTGATGACGCCGTTGAGCGTCGCCTCCTGTTCCGCTTGCGGCCGCGTCCTGTGCCAGTCGAGCGTGTCCTTCGCCGTCACGGCGAGCGGGCGGAACGTCAGGCCCTTGGCGATCGCCTTCGCCGCGCTGCGGCGTTGATAGCCCGCCGTTCGTCCCACCGGCGGTTGCCACACCGTCATGTGCCGCCAGGGACGAACACCTTGCGTCTGAAGGAATTCCCAGGGCACCCAGGTGAACTGCGCATCGGAAGTCGTCACTG
>Ga0137314_1000261_pt1 | contig 15945 bp, 13 predicted proteins | sample EasRivERMZT199_2_FD_102289 | JGI IMG/M metagenome (GOLD analysis project Ga0137314, IMG submission 102289) | Soil microbial communities from meander-bound floodplain in the East River, Colorado, USA - East River MetaG ERMZT199_2 | ecosystem: Environmental > Terrestrial > Soil > Floodplain ... | reverse complement strand
CTCGACATTCCGAGGTTCCTGCTTGCCGGGGTGGCGATCGGCACGTACGCCACGACGCTGGCGTTGCTCACCGCGTCGTTCACCACGCGGCGCGCCTATGCGTCGGTCTTTCTCGTCGGGCTGTTCGTGGTCTCGTCGCCGTTCACGATCGGTCTCGCCCAGGAGATCGCAGGGCCGGTGGGGCAGTGGATTTCGATGTTCAATCTCTCGGGCATTCCCGTGCACGTGAACGATATCATCTTCGGTGAACCGAGCGAGTTCACGAAAGACGCACCTGCCCGCAAATTGGGATCGACGATGCTCGTCGCCTGGTATTTCGTCTGGACGCTCGTGCCGGCAGGGATCCTTTGGGCGCGCTACCGGAGGATGACGCCATGACGAGCGCCGCCCAGCCGGTCATCCGCGTCGACGGCGTATCCCGCTGGTTCGGGAGCGTCGTCGCGGTGAGCGAGGTGAGCTTCGACATCATGCCGGGCATCACCGGGCTGCTCGGTCCGAACGGCGCCGGGAAAACCACGCTGCTTCGCATGATGACCGGGCTCGCCGAGACCTCGATGGGCACCATCACGGTGTTCGGCGAGGCCGTGCGCGACAATCCCCCGCTCTACCGGCGGATGGGCGTGATGTCGGAGCACGAGACGGTTTACGGATTCATGAAAGGGCGCGACTTCGTGCGGATGATGGCGCGTCTGCGTGGAGTCACGGACCTCGAGAACGCCGTGGATCGCGCGATCGAGCTGGTGGACCTGGCCGACGCGCAGCATCGGTCGATGCAGACGTACTCGCGCGGCATGCGCCAACGGATGCGGCTGGCCGCCACGCTCGTGCACGATCCGGACATTCTCATACTCGACGAGCCGCTGAACGGCGCCGATCCACGGCAGCGCGTGCACTTCAAGCACCTGCTCCAGAAGTTGGCCGCGGAGGGTCGCACGATCGTGCTCTCGTCGCACATCCTCGAAGAGGTGGAGCTGCTGGCGGACACGGTGTTGCTCATCGTGAACGGCAAGCTGGCGGCGTCCTGCGGGTTCCGCGCCATTCGCCCCGCGCCCAACCAGCGGCCGTATCACGTGCGCGTCATCTGCGACACGCCGCGCGAGCTGGCCGGCGCGATCGTCAAGCTGCCGTCCGTGGACGCGGTGCACGTGGACCCCGACGGTGCGCTGGTGGTTTTGAGCCGCAACGTGCTCGATCTTCAGATCGAGCTTCCGCGTCTCGCGCAGTCGGAACGGATACGGCTTCGGCGAGTCGAGCCGCTGGACGACTCGTTGGAGAGCGTGTTCGGCTACCTGGTGGATCAATAATCATGGGCGCCGTCTACACCCTTACGCTCCGCCAGCTCTCGGGCAAGTGGCGTCTCATCATCATGACGGTGCTCGCCGCCATGCCGGTCGTGGTCGCCCTGCTGACGCTGGCGGAGCGGGGAGCGCCAACGGTCGCCGAATTCGAGATCATCGTGTTCAGCACGATGCTGTATGGTTCGATCGCACCGCTGGTCGTCCTGGCGATCGCCGCCGCGGCATTCGGCAACGAAGTCGAAGACAGGACGCTGGCGAATCTCACGATATCCCCGGTTCCGCGGTGGCAGATCGCGCTGCCGAAGCTGTTGGCGACGATCACGATCGCGGCGCCCTTCATCGCGCTCAGCGCCGGACTGACGGCGCACATCGCGTTTCTCGGCGATGAGAGGGCGACGATCGCGATCATCGTGTCGGCGCTCGTCGGCGTGGCGATGTACGCGTCGGCGTTCGTCTGGCTCGGTCTCGTGAGCACGCAGGCGATCGGCGTTGGGCTGCTGTACATCGTGCTCTGGGAGGGATTCTTCTCTGGGTTCGTGTCCGGTGTGCGGCTATTGAGCATTCGGCATTACGCGATCGCTGTAATGCACGCGATCGACGGACGCCGGTTCGCCGACGCCGAACACCTTGGCCCGGCCGTCGCGATCACCATCTCGACGCTGGTGATCGGCGGGTTTCTGTTCGCGACCGTGCGCCGGCTGCGGAAGATGGACGTTCCGTAGGACACTCGGCAGAACCCGGCATTGCCATAAGAACAGCAGGACGCTGAATACGCTGATGACGCAGAGCGTACGCTGCAACAGCGGCACCAAGGGACTTTCGTTGATTGTCGAACGCGCTTCTTTTGTGACAGTTGGACCGTCGCACCGATCGCGTCCTTAGATTTGTTTTGGTGAGAATCGCCGGTCGGTCGTCGTCGCCATTTCTTGCTGCCCTGCTGTGGGCGGGCCTGTTCGTCGCCGCTACGTTCGGTGCGGTAAGGCCGCGTTCGTCAGTGCGCGAAGCATGGAACGAGCCGAGCGCGGCACAGCCGGCGTCGGTTCTGCGTGCCGTCGCGTGGAGCCACGCGACCCCGGGGCCGCGATCGCACCGTCGCGCCAATTCGACCACCGGCCTCGCTGTCGCGGCGACCACGATTACACCGCCGGCTCAAGCGCCGGCGATGCCTGCGCCAGCCCGCGCGCGGCGCGCTCACGCGAGCGCGGTGCTCGCGCGAGGTTATGACGCCACCGCGCCTCCTCGCCTCCCTCTGATCTAGTTCCGAACGACAACGGACGATTACCGCGTCCGCGCCTGCACCGCGCCGAGCGGTGAAGCATGCGCACGCGCTTCAATCAACGATCAATGGAGGCGCTTCATGTCGGAAAACAGCTCAACCCCTCACGCGGACGACCCGAGCCTCGAACCATGGCTCATCGTCATGTTCAGCGCGCTGGTACCGGCGCTCACGGCAGTGTACGTGCCCGCGGCGTTCGCGATCACGCTCATCGCCGCCGCCGTGCTCCTGCTCATCATCGGAGTGGTGATGCTCAAGCTCCAGACCGCGCGCCGCGCTCGTGAATCGCGGCGGGAGGAAAACGCGTCGGCGTAGCGGCCAGGCGACATGAACGGCGAAACAGCAACTGGATACGGATCAGAAGGGATCAGAACGGACTGCGACGGTCGCGCTGGGCTGAGCGTTGAATGGCTTCACCAGCCACTCAACACTCACTATCAGCTGTCTTGATCCGTTCAAATCCGTTCCATCCGTCCAGATCCGTATCCTTTTGCAGTTGCCGTTGCTGTTTTTTTGGGCGTTGCCGTTTTGCTGCCGCGACACAGCCTGTCCTACCGAACGGGCGTGAGCTTCACGAACACGGTCCCGTGCCGCGGCACAACGATCGAATACTCCTTCTCGAACGTGCCGAGGTCCTTCTGGCGCCACAGATCGCGGACTCGCTGCCTCCCCCGCACGCCTAGCTCCTCCCACTTCACCGCCACGGGCATGTCCATCTCGTCCCGGTTGAATAACCCCACGGCCATTGAGCCGTCGGCGAGCGGACGCGCCCACACCTCGAGCTCGTCCTTGCGAGACACCCGATCCGCCGCCTTCCCCATCGGATCCTGATGAACCGCGAGCACCTCGTCGTTCGTCACGAGGTTGAGCTCGAAATCATCCATCTGCGTCAGATCGTTGCCGAGCAAGAGTGGCGACGCCAGCAGCGTCCAGAGCGTAATGTGGACGTACTGCTCGTTGGCCGTGAGACGCGAGTCGCGAAGGCGCGGACCCCAGCCGACCTTTCCGATGACGAGCATGTCGGGATCGTTCCAGTGGCCGACCGACGCGTACTTCGAATTACCAACCTGCCGGAATCCGATCCCCGCCATGCTCTCCCACGTATCGGTGATGTCGCCCGTCGTGCGCCATGAATTTCCTTCGATGCCCTTCTCCGCGCCCCATTCCCAGACGTTTCCCCAGCCGTACTGGCAGAGGGAATAGATGATGTCGCGCGGCACCTGATTGAGCGCCGTGCGAGCAACCTGATATGGGCGCTTGAGCACCGGCAGCTGCTGGTTCGTCTCCCCCGGTGCGAGCACGCTCGTGTAGCCGCACCAGTCGTACTTCAGATAATCGACGCCCCACGCGGCGAACGTCTGAAAATCCTGAAGCTCGTGCTGCCAGCTCGCCTCGAGCCGTTGGCATGTCGTGGGTCCGGGCCCGGAGTAGATGCCGAACTTGAGGCCCTGCCCGTGGATGTAGTCCCCGAGCCCCTTCATGTCGGGAAACTTCTTGTTCGTGAGCATCGTGCCGTCGGGGGCCCGCACCGGTCCTTCGAACAGCGCGTCCGTTTCGCGTGCGCTGCGCTCCCAACCGTCGTCCAGGTTGACGTACGTCCATCCGTGGTCGATGAGTCCCTTCGAGATCATCGCGTCCGCGGCCGCGCGCGCCAACGAATCGCTGATCGCGCGCCCGTAGACGTTCCAGCTGTTCCACCCCATCGCCGGCGTGAGCGAGAGCAGGCCTTCGGCGACGAATGTGAATTGCTTCGTCGCCGAGCCGACCGCGTTCTTCGCCGTGAAGGTTACGGGATAGCGGCCGCGCGTCGCGATCGTGCCGCGAATGACTCCCGTGGTCGCGTCGAGGGTCAAACCCCTCGGCAGGTTCGACACCGAATAGCTGATCGGCTTCGTGCCGGTCGCGGGAATCTTGTACAGGACGTCGTGCCCCGGCGTCACGCCGGTGAGCGACGGTCCGTTGATCCGTGGCGCGGGACCGGGCTTGGGCGTGAGCACTTCGCGAGGCTCGACCGGCACGTCCAACGCAACGGGCGCGGCCCCGTTCACGGTGAACTTGGCGTCGGCCCAGTTCGCGGAGACCGCGCGCGATCCTTCCGCCGGCCTCACCTGCAGCACGAGCGTCTTGATGCCTCGCACGTCCACGCTGAGCGCTTCAGCGGCATCGCCGCGGACGACGGGCTTGCTCACGTGAAGTACACGTCCGTCGCCAACGACACGAAAGAGAATCGGCGTGGGCGGGGGCGGAGCCGCGGGCTGTGCGGCCCCCGCCGGCGGCGGCGGGAGCGGGTTGTCGTCCGCGCCGACCATCGCCGTGAAGCGCTCGGCACTGCCGGCGAGCTGCACGAACAGAACGCTGGTCGCGCGGGTGCCGACACCCTCGGCGTAGACCTTCCCGCCGATCCGAATCGGTTGCCCGTCGATGGATTTGTTGGCCTGGGCGACGGTCTGTGCCGCGCCGCCGCGTCCACCGGCAGGTTGCACACGCATTCTCGCGAGATCGAGCGAGGCGAGAGGAATGTCCGCCGCCGGGGACAAGACCGTCATCGCCACGATGAGGGGCGCGCCGACGACGATGAGAGCGGGAAGGACGCTGCCGCGCGACGGGTATCTCACGGTCACCTCGCAGTTGGATGCCTTGAGGATCGAACGAAACCTCGCAACGTGCAAGCCGTGGCATCCACACGCTTCGCGGGCGATTATCATCCGCCATGAACCTTCGTGTCCATCGCCGCACGTTCGGCCCTTTGCTCGCGGTGTTCGCCGCCGGCTGCGCGCTCTCCCACGCGTCGCGTCCCGATCTCCCGCTGCGCGTCATGAGCTACAACATCGCCGCCGGCCACGGCGATCTGGATCGCACGGGAGCCGCGATACGCTCGGCGAACCCCGACCTGGTCGCCCTGCAGGAGGTGGACGTCCACTGGAACGTGCGGAGCGCCTTCGTGGATCAGGCGACCGCGCTCGGCGCGGCGCTCGGCATGGAGGTGTGCTTCGCGCACATCTACAAACTCCCGCCCACCGACACGTCCAAGCGCTGGCGCGAGTACGGCGTCGCGGTGCTCAGCCGATTCAAGATCGAGCGCTGCGAGAACCACCCGCTGACGCGCCTCTCGACGCAGGCCGAGGGCACGCCGCCATCCCTGATGCCCGGGTTTCTCGAGGCGCACGTCGTCGCCAATGGCGTGCGCCTGCGTGTGTTCGACACGCACCTCGACTATCGGCCGGATCCGGCGGTACGGCGACAGCAAGTTGCCGAGATGCTGGAGCGAATCGGTAACGCCGCGACGCCGACGCTGCTCATGGGAGATCTCAACGCCACGCCCAGGGCGCCCGAGCTCGCGCCGCTGTTGCAACGTCTGCGTGACGCGTGGACTGGTCCCGACTCCGGACTCACCTACCCCGCCGATGTCCCGGCCAAACGGATCGACTACGTGCTCACGTCGGCGCACGTGCGTGTGCGAGACATTCGCGTGCCCACGACTACCGCGTCCGACCATCGGCCGGTCGTCGCGGATCTAGTGGTCGCCGTTCCATGACCTGGCTCGGAGATCGCCGCGGGCACGTGAGTGATTGGCTCACGCAGCGCTGGGTTCAGGCGACGGGCCGGCTCGTCGACCTCCGGGAATCCCCGTGGCTCGCGGGGCCGGTCGGCGCGACAACCGGCATCGGGGCGGACTTCGTCAACGACCTCGCGCGGTCCGAGCAGCTCATGGTGCGGACGGCAGGGCACGTCGGGCTTCTTCCGGATTTTGGAGTTCTCACCGGTAACGGCTTCGACGCGGCGGCGGCCGACCCCGGTGTCATCGACTTCTATGCGCGGACGGCGCGCTACGAGCTCGATTCGTGGGCCGAGTGGTGTGGAGCATTTCGTCCGTTCGGCCAGCTCCTGGCGCTCATGTTCAGTCGTCGCCTACAGCAGCTGAACGTCCCACTCACGGGTCTCGACACGAGCCGCGGCGTCTCGAGCGAGGTCGCACACCTCATCGACCCGCAGTCCGGCGTCATTCGGCACGCCGTGTGGCTCCGCCGCTTGCTGCAAACCGGGCATGTGCTGTACGCCGGCTGTTACTCCGTCACCGAAATTCCGGGGCACGGCGGGCCCTGCGTGCGCGTGGTCTTCCCGCTGCCGAACGGCAATGCGATGGTCCTGATGCGCCCCGAGCTCGCGGCGAATGGGGCGGTGACGGTCGTATCGAGCGGGCGCCGCTTCGGGGATCCGGGGTTCTACTTCACCGTCCGCGCGGGGCCGCACCAGGTCTGGGCGCGATACGTTCGATCGCTTCGCGAGTCGATCCACGTCTACTCGGCCGAGAGTGGAACTGTGCGTGCCGATCACAATCTCACGTTGTGGGGGTTGCCGGTGCTCCGGCTTCATTATCGGCTGCGCACGGAACGCGGGCGGCCGAAGAAAGCGCCGAGACTTGTGGTCGGCTAAGTCGCCTCGGCACGGCGGACCTCTGCCACAACCGTCTCAAGATGCTGCGCCGAACGACGACAGCCGGTCGCATCCGGCAAGTCTACACAAGAGTCAGATGATCCGCCCGGCTTTCTGGTAGCCAGCAGGGTCGGGGGTGTCGCTGCTCTATCACGACCTGAAACCTTCACGACTGTTGTCGCGTCCCACCCTATGGGTTTCCCATATGAGCGCCATACCCGTCATCAGGAGTGGGCATGAAACACAAAGACATGCTCGTGGGCACGTCGCTGTTCTCGATTCTGCTCCTCTCGTTTCATCTCGCGCAGGACGCCCTCCACGCCAGAGCGGGCACACAAGAGGCGGGACCCGGCAACCTCGTGGCGGTGCTGATCCTCTTCGTCATGCTGTCGGGAACCGTGCTGCTCCCGGAGCGCCGCTCGGGCCAGATCATCATGCTGCTCACGGCGCTGTTCGCGATGGGCATGCCCGTCCTCCACTTCACGGGGGGCGGCGACATGAACAAGCACAGCTTAGCCCTCCTTTTCGTCTGGTGCCTGATCGCGCTCGGCGTCTCCGGCTTGCTCTCCGTCGTGCTGTCGCTGTCGGAGTTACCGCGCGTGTGGCGCCGTCCCCGGGGCGACGACGCTTCCGACACGGAGCGCTGAACATGCCCGAGCTCAAGAAGAACCCACACTCCGGTGCGGTTGAATCCGGGTCTTGTCGAGTAGACGCGTGTCCCGCATGCTATTCAGCCATGCGACGCACCGTTGGCATTCTTGTGTTGACTCTGATCGCTCGCTCGGCGGCTGCGCAGGGATGGGACATGCGCGCCGCGGCGGCGTATCTCGACGCGCGGCAGACTTGGTGGTCTGCGTGGCCTACCGCGGCGCGCGATCATCAGACCGCGTGCGTGTCCTGTCACACCGCGCTGCCGTACGCCCTCGCCAGGCCCGCGCTTCGCGCCGCGCTCCGCGAGAACGAACCGGCCAGTCCCGAGCGCAAGCTCATCGATGACGTCATGAAGCGTGTGCTTCTGTGGCGCGACGTCGAGCCGTTCTATCCCGATCAGCTCAACGGCCTGCCGAAGACGAGTGAGTCGCGCGGCACCGAAGCGGTCTTGAACGCGCTCGTGCTCGCGACTCGCGACGCCGCGGCGGGCAGACCGAGCGAGGAGGCGCGCATCGCGTTCGACAATTTGTGGGCGTTGCAGTTCCGCCGTGGCAAAACCGCGGGTTCGTGGGCGTGGCTCAACTTCCATCTCGAGCCCTGGGAGGCGGACGACGCCGCGTACTTCGGTGCAGCACTCGCTGCAGTCGCCGCCGGAACTGAGCCAGGCGGCTACGCGTCCCGGGCGGACATTCAGGATCGCATCGGCGCGCTGCGCACGTTTCTCCGTCAGGACGCGGCGGCACAGAGCGTATTCAATCGAGCCGTCCTGCTCTGGGCCGCCTCGGCGCTGCCTGACCTGCTCACGACTGGCGAACGCAGCGAGATCGTCGCTTCACTGTTCGCAACGCAGAACGCCGACGGCGGGTGGGCGCTCGGCAGGCTTGGCGATTGGAAGCGGACCGACGGAACGATCCTCGACACCCTCAGCGATGGATATGCGACCGGCCTCGCGGCCTTCGTGCTGCAACGCGCGGGTTTGACGAGCAACGAGGTGCATGTCGCGCGTGCACTCGGCTGGCTGGCGAATCATCAGGATAGCGCAACTGGCAAGTGGACTGCGATGTCGCTCAATCGCCGACGTGATCCCGCGACCGCCGCAGCGAATTTCATGAATGATGCGGCGACAGGGTTTGCCATTCTGGCGTTGACATACCGACCACCCTCAGCGCCGCCTCAGCGCGAGTAGGTCCAGGGTCATTTACGCGGCACACGACGCATCTGGTAGACGACGTTTGCGCCGCCGGGCGCGTCGAGCACCGCCGTCCACGCGTTGGCCGACTGCCGAATCCAGGTGTAACCGTTGCCCCGCTGCCCCGGCGCCGGCTCGAACCGCACCGTGTCGCCGCGAATGCGCGTCACCACGGAGCCGCCGTTCTGGATTCGTCCGTTCCGGAGCGTGATCAGCGACGAGTCGCTCGCGACGGCGAACGTCGAGTCTTTGAGAGTCCTCATCCGTATCGTCGAGTCGTCGACCACGCGGTAGTCCTCGAAGAAATTCGGATAGGAACCCCCCGAACCGCGCCATTGGCCGCCCAACCACGCGAGCGACTTGAACTGCGCGACGGTGAAGCTGGGCGTGTTTTGAGCGCCAAGGGATGCGACGCAGAGCAGCAACATCGGCAGAACCTTCATGGTGGGGCTCCGAACGGGTCAAGGGATGAATGCGTTGATGCGCAGTCCCAATGCGGAAACACAACACGGTGAGCTGGCTGAGGCAAGCGCTTAGCTTTCCTCCGGCGCATCGCATTCCGCAGCACCGTACCTGGCTGCCGCTGACGCCCCCTTCTGGTCTTCTCCGATCTGCGCGTGACCCTTCTCTCCTGCTCCAACGTCGGCGTCTCCTTTGGCGCGACCGAACTCTTCAAGAACGTCACCTTCACCGTCGCCGAGGGCGAGCGGTGGGGCATCATCGGGCGCAACGGCGCCGGCAAGACGTCGATCTTCAACCTCATCACCGGGGATCTCCAACCCACGGTGGGGAGCGTTGCGCGCAAGCCGGGACTGCGGCATGCCCTGCTCGACCAGCACCGTGCCTTCGAAGGCGCAACCACAGTCTGGCAGGCGGGCGCGGCCGCGTGGCGCGAAGTCATGGTCCTCGAGCAACGCATCGCCGAACAGGCAGTCGAGTTGGGCGAACTGGGCGAGCGCGTCACTGACGAGTTCCTCGAGCGGTTCGGGCACGAGCAGGAGCGTTTTGCCGACCTCGGCGGCTACATCTATCACGCCCGGGTGGACGCGGTGCTTCAGGGCCTCGGCTTCGACGCTGAGGAGTCCAAGACGCGGCTCGTGTCGTCGCTGTCGGGCGGCGAGCGCGGGCGCGTCGGCCTGGCGGCGCAGCTCATCGCGCCCGCCGACCTGTTGCTCCTCGACGAACCCACCAACCACCTCGACCTCGACACCACGACCTGGCTTCAGGAGTGGCTCAACGACGCCGACGAGACGGTGATCGTCGTGTCGCACGATCGTGCGTTCCTCGATGCCATCTGCACGCACATCCTGCACATGGAGGCGCGCACGAGCGAATGCTACAAGGGCAACTACAGTCAGTTCGTTCCGCAGCGGGCGGAGCGCCGTCTCACGCGCGAGCGCGAGATGGAGAAGCAGCGCGCCTATGTAAAGAAGGAAGAGGAGTACATCCGGCGTAACATCGCCGGCGTCAACTCCTTTCAGGCCAAAGGCAAACGCAAGCGACTGGAGCGCCTGCCGCGCCTGGCGCCGCCACCGGGCGATCCGGCGGCGATGACCCTCCACTTCGAACCCGCCGAACGCGGCGGCGACCAGGTGATCGCGATCAAGGACCTCCGAGTGGAAGTCCCCGGCCGCGTCCTCGTGGACGACTTCACGGCCGTGCTGCGACGGAACGACTTCGTTGCGCTCGTCGGCCCCAACGGCGCGGGCAAGTCATCGTTCATCTCCACCGTCCTTGGCGATCGCGCGCCGGCGGGTGGCGAAGCGAGGATCGGCGGCTCGATCACGCCCGCCTGGTTCCAGCAGGACCTCGCCGACCTGCCGCTCCGCAAGTCGTTGTCGGACGCGATCCAGGATCAGCGGCCGCTCTGGAACCGGGGCCAGGTGCAGAACCATCTCGGCGCCTTCGGATTCAGTGGGGACGAAGTGTTCCGTGAGATCGGCACACTCAGCGGTGGCGAGCGCGCCCGCGTGGCGCTCGCGCTCATCACGCTCTCGCGCGCGAATCTTCTCGTGCTGGATGAACCGACCAATCACCTCGATGTCGAGAACATCGAGGTGCTCGAGGACGCGCTCGACGAGTACGAAGGCACTGTGCTGCTGGTGAGCCACGACCGTGCCTTCCTGCGAGAGGTCGCGACGCGCGTCTGGGCCTTCGACGGCACGCGCCTCACCGACTTTGATGGCCCATTCATCGAGTGGGAGGAGAAGCGCGCACGGCGCGCGGTAAAGCCCTCGCGCGCCGCGGCGAACTAGCAAGTAGTCGGCTATCGGCGCCGCGGAATCAGCAGCGTGTCGCCGGCTTGGATCGCCGTGCTCTCGAGGCGATTGGCGGTTCGGATCGCCCCGACGGTCGTGTCGTGCAACCGCGCGATCTCCCAGAGGGTGTCGCCGGGACGCACGCGATACGTCGTCGCCGGGCTCGACGGATTCGCTGTCGGCCGCGCAGCCTGCGCCAAGCGCGTGCGCTGCTCGACATATCGGCGATACGCGGTCGGGTAGACCGCCACGTGGAAGTGAGGTGGCGCGAACTCCTCGGTCGCCTCGATCACGCCGGCCGCTTCGAGATCGAGGAGCATCTCACGAAGCCAACGCTTGCACTTCTCTTCCGTCGGCTTGTGTAGATCGATCGCCATCCCCGTTGGATGCACGGAGCGGGTGACGCTGTTGGCCGGTTGGTCTCGGGCGGGACGCACCGCGCTCGTGACTTCGAGCGGCTCGTCGCATTCGGCATGATACTGCACGCCGAGCCGTTGGACGAAGGTGAGGGTCGTTGGGCGGCCGAACGGGTATTCGACTTCGTGCAGCGTGAAGTTCCCGTCGGGTATCAGCCTCTCGAGACGGCCTGCGTCAACGGCCCGTCGAACACCCCGCCCCGTTTCGTAGAACGAAAGGCGCTCCGCGTGGGCACGCCGGTACATCCGATTGATGCTTTCATTGGAGCCGTCGAGCGACTGGGCGGCGCACGGCGACGTGGGGATTCCGAACGTCGCTGCCGCTGCGACGGTGATGACGGGGTAGCGAAAAAACGTAAGCATCGAACGACGAAGTGAGCAGGCTTTTCCCCCGTCTCGATCAGTTGGGGGACCCCGTATCTAACCGCGGAAATGCAAAATGATCCGGGAAGGGCTGACCGGCGGGCGATCGGGCGATCGTGGAGACCCGCACGGGGATCAAGGTCTCCCGAGAGAACGACTCGACCGCTGAATCGTCACGCGACGCCCGTCGTCGCTTCGTCCAACTGCTTGGGGGTGGATTAGACCACCGCGTCGAGTTGCCCGCCGCAGCGCTCCGGAAATACCTGGGCCCGGCGGAAAATCTCGAGCACCGCGCCCTGCCGCGATCTCATGGGCGTTTTGTTGAAGCGACCGGAAAAAAGAGCGCGGTCGCCGGCACAATCCGCGCGCTTCGCGGACCGGCGCGCGATGTCGGCGGACCGTGCATTCGTGTGCGCGGAACAGGCCGCGCGGTGATCTGACCGGTCCGTCGATCGCGCGGACCGGCGCGCGTGGTGCGCGGACCGAGCCGCAGTGTCCGTTGACCGGTCATCTCACTGAGCGGAAAAAACCGCGGCCTCAGCGGACCGAGCCTCTTGCCGTGCGGACCAGCCCGCGTCATGTGCGGACCGGCAACATGCCGCCGATGACCGGACCGTTCACCGAGGGGAACACGCCGCGCGCTGCGCTTCCCGGCCCCGTCGGTCGGCGGACCGGCGCCTTTGCATCGCGAGCCGGTCCGCGCACTCATCTGACCGCGCCTCGCTGTCGGATGACCAGCCAGCGCAGTCGCGTAACCATCCCCCGCGATCAGGTGACCGAGTCCTGCGCTGCGCTAACCGTGCATCGATGTTGGCTAACCGAGCCGTGCGGTCTGCTGACCGGCGCGCTGCCTCAGTTGACCGGTCAGGAGCATCGTCTAACCGTTCCTTCGTGTCATCGCGCCTGCGCGGTGATCGAGCGGACCATTCCCTGCCTTCACCGCACCCGTCCGCGCATTCGTCGTGCGGAACCGCGTCGTCTGCGTACCAGTCCTCGGCCTCTGCTGACCGAGCCGCGATGGCTTCGAACCAGGCCCCGTGGTGCGCGGACCGCGACGCGATGGCAGAGGAACGAGTATCTAAGCTTGCTGACCGGGACGCGGTGTCGGCTGACCGCGCCTCGCGTTCAGCGGAAAGTTCACGACGGCGCCTGACCATCGGGTGCGTCCATCTGACCAATGACGTCATGCATCTGACCAATGACGTCATGCATCTGACCAACGCATGGCCGACACGGACCACCCGCGCGCGTCATCTGACCGGTGTAGCCGGGCGCGGCCTTCAATAGTTGCCGCGCGCCGGCGCCGGCGGGATCTTTGGGACGTGCGACTTCTCACCTGGAATTGCGCGCGAGGTCCGTGGCCTCGAAAGCGCGAAGCACTCGCGGCGCTGGGCGCTGACGTCGCCATCGTCACCGAGGCCCCGCGAGTGTGCGCCGAGGACGGACTCCCGTGGTTCGGCCGCCCGGATGCCAAGAATGGAACGACGGTGCTTCGGGGACCCGAGTACCGGTTCGAGGTTCTGGCGAAACCAAGGCGCCAGCCCTGTGTCAATGCGCTCCGGATCACCGGGCCACATTCGTTCACTCTGGTCACGGTCTGGACTTGGCCGGCGCCGAACTACAGGCAACCACTACTCGATGGCATCCGGAGGCATTCCAAGTTGCCGGGCCCGTTTGTCGTTGCCGGCGATTTCAACGGCAATCCCGTCTTCGACAAACCGCGCGGGCGAGTGCGCTGGTCCAGCTGCTTCGACGCCGTCGAGCGGCTTGGCGTGACCAGCGCCTATCATGCGTACACGAGCGAGGGGTACGGTCGGGAGAGCCGAGCGACGCATTATTTCCTGCGGAATGCCGCGCGCACGTTTCACATCGACTTCGTGTTCATTCCAACGCAGTGGACGATTCGGAGTGTCACCGTACCGCCGTTCGAGGACTTTGCGATGTCGGACCATCGGCCCGTGATCGTTGACGTGAATCCGGGTGCGGATTGACCCCGGATTGGCGCGTGCCGCGTCGGTTTACCGGCACGGGTGCTTGACTGATCGCTCTGGCTCGGAGCATAGTGCATCAGACGTCGACCCCCACCTTGACCGGCGTACCCCTATGAGCAAATACACCCTGAACGTCAACGGCCGGACCCATTCCGTGGACGTGGCGTCGGACACGCCGATGTTGTGGGTGCTCCGCGACGCGTTGGGTCTCGTCGGGACGAAATACGGCTGCGGGATCGGTGAGTGCGGCGCGTGCACCATCCATCTCGACGGCACGCCCGCGCGCGCGTGCCAAACGCAGGTCTCGGCCGTGGGCCGACAGTCGGTGACAACGATCGAGGGCCTCGATCCCGCGGGAAAACATCCGCTGCAGAAGGCCTGGTGCGAGCTCGATGTGCCGCAGTGCGGGTATTGCCAATCCGGCCAACTCATGACGGCCGCAGCGCTGCTCAAGAGAAACCCACGTCCGAACGATGCGGACATCGACCGCGCGATGGAGGGCAATCTCTGCCGCTGCGCGACGTATTTCCGGGTGCGCGCCGGGATCAAGCGCGCCGCTGAAATCGCATCGGGACGCACGCCCGCTGAAGGAGGCTCGCAATGAAACGCACGCCTGATTCGCCGCTCATGGACCGGCGGCACTTCGTCAAAGTCAGCGCGCTCGCCGGCGGCGGTATCTTGATCGGTACGCACGTGCGCCTCGCCGAGCTCGGTGCCGCGGAGCCACTCACTGCTCACGCCGCCGACTTCGCTCCGAACGCGTTCATCAGCATTTCGCCAAGCGGTGCGGTATCGATCATCGCCCCGAACTCGGAGATGGGACAGGGCATCAAGACGTCTCTTCCAATGATTGTCGCGGAAGAGCTCGATGTCGCGTGGGAGCAGGTGACGGTCACGCAGGGCGACCTGAATCCGGCCTACGGCCGACAGTCGTCGGTCGGCAGCCAGTCGACGCCGTCGAACTTCGCTCCGCTGCGGCGCGCCGGCGCGACCGCGCGTGCGTTGCTCGTCCAAGCGGCCGCAGAGACGTGGGGTGTGCCTGCCGGCGAATGCACGACGGAACGCGGAACCGTCATTCACCGTGCGTCGAACCGCCGCGCCACCTATGGTGAGCTCGCCACGAAGGCCGCGTCCGTCACGCCGCCGGCGAACGTTCCATTGAAGGATCCGAAGGACTTCAAGCTGCTCGGGACGCGCGTGCCCGGCGTGGACAATCAGAAGATCGTGACCGGCGCGTCACTCTTCGGCATGGATGTGCAACTGCCGGGGATGGTCTATGCGACGTACACGAAGTGTCCGGTGTTCGGCGGACGCGTGGGCAGCGCCAACCTCGACGCCGTAAAAGCACGGCCAGGCGTTCGCGATGCGTTCGTGCTCGATGGCATCGTGGGTTTGCCCTCCGGCGTTGCGATTGTCGCCGACTCGACGTGGAATGCCTTGAGCGCAACGAAGTCGCTCGAGGTCCAGTGGAACGAGGGCGCGGTAGTCAGTCAGAACAGCGTCGAGATGGCGAAGCAGGCGGAGCAGCTCGCCATGGCGGCGCCGGCACCCGCGTTGCCGGACGGCGCGAAAGCCGTGAAAGCGGTCTATCACTATCCGTTTCTCGCGCATGCGACGCTCGAGCCGCAGAACTGCACGGCCGTTTTCAAGAATGGTAAAATGGAGATGTGGGCGCCGTCGCAGATTCCTTCCAGCGGCCAAGGGTTGGTCTCGCGCGGACTCGGCATCCCTCCGACGGACATCGTTGTGCACATCACTCGGTTGGGTGGCGGTTTCGGCCGGCGCGGCAGCAACGAGTTTTCGATCGAAGTCGCCGCCATCGCGAAGAGGCTCGAGGGCACGCCGGTCAAGCTGATGTGGACCCGGGAGCACGACTTCGCGCACGACAATTATCGATCGAACGGATGGCACTATTTCACCGCGGGTGTCGACAGCGCGGGCAAGGTCGTGACCTTGCACGACGCCTTCGTGAAGATGTTGGGGGGCCCGGGTGATATGGCCGGCACCGGATTTCCGTTCAACGTGATCCCGGGCTCGCAGGTGAGCTCGAGCAAGCTGCCCGGCGGTAT
>Ga0137314_1000255_pt1 | contig 16109 bp, 32 predicted proteins | sample EasRivERMZT199_2_FD_102289 | JGI IMG/M metagenome (GOLD analysis project Ga0137314, IMG submission 102289) | Soil microbial communities from meander-bound floodplain in the East River, Colorado, USA - East River MetaG ERMZT199_2 | ecosystem: Environmental > Terrestrial > Soil > Floodplain ... | reverse complement strand
GCGATCTCAGGAGCTGACGGTCGAAGCCTGCGAGTTGAAGCTCATTTCGGAGCGTCTTCGCGTTGGCGGCACCGCGGATATTCTCGCGAAAAGGCCGAATGGCCGTCGGCTCCTGATCGACGTCAAGACCGCGAACGGGATCTACCGCGAGCAGCGAATACAGGTCGCGACCTACGCCGCCATGTGGGACGAGGTCCAAGGCGCGGACCCTGAGTGGCCAATCATCGACGAAGTCTGGATAGTTCGCGTCGGCAAGGACGAGGCCGACGATATTGAGCCCGTCGAGGTGCGGAACCGCGAGGCGTGCTTGGCTGCGTTCGCCGCACTCGCGCAGACCTACCACTTGCTGAAAGCGGTGAAGTGAGGGCCATCCAGGTAAGGTGCGTCCACTGTGACGCGCGGGTGCGCTACTGCGGCGTGGGTGGCAAGGCCGTCATGGTCGATGCCGACCCACGCGCTGACGGCACCGTGCGGCTCAACGAGGAAGGCGACGAGAAGCCCACGGGGCAGTCGCTCGCTGGGGAGGCGCTGGCTTTCGCCACCGGAAAACTCTTCCGGCTGCACGAGTGCCCGAAGAACGCGCGAGGGCTGCTATGAGGTGGTCAATGCTGTTCTGGTTCACGCTTTTTCTGGCATCCGCTCTCATGGGCGATTGAGGAGGCAACACGATGTACAGCGGCGAAAGGAATCTCGGACTCGGGTGGGTCGCGCTCTACGTGCTCATCATCACCGGCGGGCTCTGGATGATGGTCCTCGCTCCGCTCTGGATAATCTTCGGACCGAAAGGAACTCCATGATGCGCTCATTGGCCGCTCTGCTTCTCGCCCTTGTTGCTGTTCAAGCCTCAGCGCCGGCACTGGCCGGGTCATGCACCGTCACGGTGGAAGCCCTTGACGGCGCGTGGGCGATTGGAAACGTCTACACGCTCGGTGATGACCCCGAAATCGAGGCCACCACGCTCTGCCTGTTGTGTGGTGGTACGGAGCTTTACCAGTGGACCTTGGTGCGTCGTACTGCGTGTGATGACATGCAGTCGATGGGCTTTGTCCACGCGCTTGCCTGCGAGACTACACCCCCTTGCGCTAACCGATGGATCGTAACCGGCAACCCGTCGCCCAAGTGCTGGACATTGGAAGAATGTCCGTAGGCCAGGAGGTACGATGCGAAAGCCGTGGGTACGGCGCTGGTCGTGCGAGCTCTTGATGCTCGCAGCGTCGTGCCTCGTTGGGATAGCGGTCGTGGTGCTAGGGACGCAGTGCGACAGGGTTACGGGGGGCGAGTATCTCGAGCGCTACGCCCCCGTCGAGGAGCGGTAACAGGGAGGTTGCCATGCAGTTCAATGGAACGTTCGAGAGCGCGGGAGTCAAGTACGTGAACGGCGTCGGGATCGTGGCCAAGATCGTGCTGACCGCCAAGCTCGGCGACGAGGTGGTGGAGCTCTTGCGCACCGCTACGGGCGGCAGCGTTATCGTAGACGTGGAGCTCTTGCAGTCGGCGCTGGAGCTGGTCGAGGCGGAGGAGGAGGCGGGCGGGGAATGAGCGACATAGAATTAAGGCTCATTGAACTGCTCACGCTGGAGCTTGGCGATTGGGCGCCAGAGGATCGCGCTCGCGCGTTGCGGATACTACAACATGAACCGCCGACTGTTCAGCGCATTGCGGCGTATCTCTGCGGTCGTTTCCGCGTGTCAACCGATCCACGGGCGGGCGAGCCATGATCCATACCGGCCGTGAACTCCTCCTTGCCGTGGCTGACGCCTTCGAGCAGCGGCCGGAGACGTGGACGCAGGGAAGCAACGCCCGGGATGCGCGGGGGAATCCAGTCGTTCCCGTGTCCGTAGAGGCGCGGTGCTGGTGCTTCCTTGGCAAGGCTGTTCATCTTCTTCGGGCTAATGAGGATAGTGACAATATGCCGCTCTGTCAGGAAGTGGTGGAATTGGCCAGTAAGTCGCTAGGCACTAATTCCCTGCTATGGCATGACGCGCCCGGCCGCACCGTGGCGGAAGTGGTTCAGATGTTGCGCAAGGCGGCGGGATGAGCGCCGCCCGGGACCTGGCCATCTGTCGCGCGGTGGCCGCTGATTACGGCAAGATACCACCGGGTGCGCCTAGCGATACGTACCTCCGCGCCATCATCGCCGCGGTCGATGCTTCGCTCGGGGGTGAGGCTCAATTGCCGGTGTCGGTCGTTGACGATGCCGGTGGGCGTGACGACGTGGCCGAGCCCTCGAGCGATCTCCAGCGCTACTTTGAAGCCAATCACATGGACGGGGAGAAACTGCCGGCACCCGCCGTGACGTTCTCCGCGTCTGCTGCGTTTGAATGCTTTATGGATGGCCGACGCGAGGCCAAGCGCGAGGCGGTGGGGATTATCCGCGAACTTGTGGATGGGACGGCGAGCGAGGCCGTGTTCGTTGCCGCGCTCCAGTACATCGCCACCGCCGACGCGGATGCAACGGAGGAGGGGAAACCATGACCCCCGACCCCGCGCGAGATCCCCGCGAGTCCGGCACGCTCTGCCAGGGGTGCGGGAAGCGCTATCGGTGCGACTGGATGCTACCCCCCGACCAGTGGGAAATGATCCGCTTCGGCGACAATCTGCTCTGCGGTCCTTGTATTGCTGCGCGGATTGAGTTTGAGCTGGCAGAGGCCAGCATGTTCCTGGCTTTCAAGGTGGAGGAGATATGACCACCGACAGCGCGCGAGCGGCAGCGGAGCGGTGGTTGGCGGACAAGATTAGTAATCAGATGTTTCTTGATGTGTTCGGCGAGCTGCCACCAATGCCAGCGCCAGCCGATTCGTTCTCGTTGCGAATGTGTGTGATTGCCGCCCGCATCGCCGCCGACTTCGCGTTCCGCTTTGGGCTGGCCACCAGGCACGAGGACATTGAGTGGATATGGGCAGAGTCAAGGGATTGCGGGTGCAGTGACCGAATCGTTGCGCACATCAAGGAGCAATTCCCCTGGGCCGAGGCGATGAAGGAGGGCGGGGAGTGACTGGCATGACTGGCCCCAGCAAGTGTGACCGGTGTGGCATCGAGATGGATGCCGAATGGTACTCGCTGTGTTACGACCCTGAGGCGCCACGTAACATCTGGGGCGGTGACACGCACCAATACTTGGCCGTGTTCTGCGAGAAATGCGCCCATGCGATTCTCGACTCCCGCAAGGACGCGGGCGAGGAGCCGGCCAAATGAGCACCTACTATCATTTTGTTTGTACCAAGTGCAACCAGTCCGGCGGATTTTTCTCCCGGCAGGCATGGGGATGGGGCAACTTCGACATCATCGACTCGTTCAAGTTCCTGGCCAAGCATTGCAACGAGTGCGGGCATGACGGGATCAGGGTCGGATGGGAGCAGGATGACGATGAGCGCGAGGACATGACCGAACCGGCCAACCGGGCGCGCTTCCTGGATGAAACTAAAGAGCACTTCCCGCGCTCTGACGATTGGCGGTTTATGCGGCAGTCCGAAGGCGAGTCGGACGACAGTTGCAACCAGCAATGGATGGAGAAGGAAGCCAAGGAGTGATCGCCCGCCGCGCCAGGAAGGTAGATTCTAACCAGGCGGAAATAGTTGCGGGCCTGCGCGCCCTGGGTATGAGCGTCCTAATCGTCAACGGTGAAATTGACCTTGTTTTAGGCGTCAACGACCGCACTAGGGGCAGGCGCAATTACTTGCTTGAAATCAAGAAAGACGGTAAGGAGTATCGGCTTAAGCCATCGCAGAAACGCCTACGCACCGAGTGGAAGGGCCAATACGCGATCGTGTCCACGCTCGAGGAGGTTCTAGCCGTGATTGGGTGGGAAGGCGACGGCGGCCAAGAACTCGGAGGACTCGCCGATGCCTAGCCACTGGTGGCAGGTTCTTTATGGACCACTTCTAAAAGGCCACAATCACGGCAACGATGGTGCATATGCTCATCGTGGCTGTGACAGATCCAGCAGTATCCGCTTACGCGGTAACGAAGAATGTTCGCAGAACCACAGTCAACGCACGTTTTCACTTCCCGACCCTCCCAGGCTGTATGTAACGCCGTCCCGCTCGCAATGGTGCGCGCGGTCGCGAAGGCCGTCAAGTGGGCGACGTGCCAGGCCGTCAATGAGGTGATGCGATGACGTGAGCCGCCTATTCGAAGTACGGGAGAAATGCCCGGGGCGCCATGCCTAGCGGACGTGGTGCCCCGGGTAGCGCCAAGGAAGGCCACCGATCCAGGTCTCGCCCATCGAGAGCGCCGGAATACAGCGCCCGGCCCGGAAGGTGCATGGAGAGCACAGAGCCGCAAGCCAAGAAGCCACGCAACGCCCGCGCCGGCAAGGCCCCGGCGTTCCAGTTCTACGCCGCCGACTACTTGGCCGACGAGGCCACGATCGGGATGACCCTTGCCCAGATCGGGGCGTATACCCTGCTGCTCGCGATTCATTTTCGCGAGGGCTCTATCCCCGCCAACCCCGACCGGATCGCCAGACTTATCCGCTGCCAGGGGCAAAGCGTTGCCTTCCGTGAACTCTGGCGCTGGCCGCTCTCTGATTGCTTTCAGCCACACCCGACAAAGCCGGATCGCCTGGTCCAAGGTCGGATGTTCGAGGACCTCAAGGTAGCCCAACAGAGGCACCTTGAGTCAGTCGAAACGGGGGTGCTTGGCGGCCGTAAGTCCGCAAAACTACGTGCAGAAAAGCAAGGCCCCCTTGAAACAAATCCAACCTCTTCATCTGCATCTGCATCTGCATCTGCAGAGATACAAGATAGCACCACCGTAGGTGGTAATTCGGACTCCGCAGTGGCGCCTCCGGCGCCGCCCGTCGCTCTCGCTCCCATGACCAGGAAGCGCCCCGGCCCGCTCCCCCCGGACCTTCAGCGCCGGACCACCGACCTGATCTCCGAGATCGAGGGCTACGAGGCCAACCAGAACGGCGACCGCTTCTCTCCCGGCCAGTGGTGGGGCAAGAGCCTCAACAAGCTCGGCCGACAACCTGCCGCCATGCTCGCCACCCTCGAACGCCTGGGATCCAAGCTCCGCGCCAGGGATCGCCCGGAGAGCCCCTGGGCCTACTGCGATGGGACCTACGAGGAAATCGCTGCCGACACCAACGCCGCTCGAGCCGAGCGGGAAAACGAGGCACTGAAACATGCGCCAACGATCTTCGACGGCTGAAGCCGAGTTACCACGAGAGGCCAGGCGACTCTCCGCCTGCCATTGCGGCGGACTCCTCCGCCTGCCGCCCGAAGGACCCTCTGGGCTCCACGTGCCACGAGTCCCACTCCACGCGGCAGTAGCTGCCAGCGAGGAGGAGATGGCCAGGCACCGGATGGACCACGAGAACGCATGGACCGTGGTGCTCATCCGCACCTGCTCCACCTGCGGCAAGGGCTACTTCCTCGCCACCGAGGACTGCACCGTCCGCCGGCGGAACGGGTCCACGATCCAGCTCACCAAAGGGCAGCTACTCGAAGCGGGGGCGGCGTACGACTGCGAACCAGCGTCATGGGAACCGGAGTGCAGCTCCGAATACGCCAAGCTCAGGGCCTACGTGATCCGCAAGATGATCGGGCGATCGGCCCCCCGGAAGTCAATGCTCGCGCTCTTGCGCAAGGCGGTATCCGAAGCGGTTCAGATCGAGCGCCCTAAGGGCGACGGCTTCGAGACCGTGGGACCGTTCCCGGAGAAAGCGAAGGCGCTCGAGGGTGACGCCGAGATGCTTGAGGAGATGGCCGCCAGCGCTCACCAGGACGCGCAGGATCAACTTTTGGGCGCGGAGCCGCACCGTGGGTAGGACCTGCCTCGTCTGCCGCCATCCGGAGCGGGAGGAGATCGAGCAGGCGCTTGCCCAGCTCTCCCCCTATCGCACCATAGCGCGACAGTGGCCGGAGGTCAGCAAGGACAGCGTTGGGCGCCATCGTGGGGCGCATCTCCCGCCTGCGCTATCCAAGGCGCTCGCCCGGGAGGAGGAGCACGCTGCGAGCGATCTCCTGGCCGTGGTACGGCGTGCCATGGGGCGGGTGGAGCGGCTTGCGCAAAGGCTCGAGGAGCACGGCCACGACGACAAGGCGCGCGCTCAGCTCGTGCAGTCAACGCTCGCAATCGGTCGCCTGGCCGAGACGATTGGCCGCATGCGCGGGGACGTGGAGCAGCCGGCCGTGGTGGTGGTGCAGGACGACCGCCCGATGATCTTGGCCTTTGTGCAGCAAGTCGTGCGCGACCCGAAGGCGTTCGAGGCGGCGCGGCGCTTGCAGCAGATCACGGACGGCGCGCTCGAGGTGGAGGCCGAGGTGGTGGACGAGCGGGCGAACGGCAAGGGGACGAACGGCGCGGAGGCGGAGAAGTGAGCGGGCTCGTGCTTTCCATCTTTCCCGGCATTGACTTGCTTGGCCGCGCGTTCGAGGAGGCGGGCTTCTGCGTGGTACGCGGGCCGGACCTGCTATGGGGTGGTGACATTCACGCATTCCACCCGCCGGCGGGAAAGTTCGACGGCGTGATCGGTGGACCGCCATGTCAGCACTGGAGCCCGTTAGCCAATATCAACCGCGCGCAGGGCCGGAAAGTAGCGCCTGACCTAATTCCAGAATTTGAGCGAGTGGTGCGTGAGTCTATGCCTGTATGGTTCGTCATGGAAAACGTTGTTTCCGCCCCAATACCAAAGGTGCCGGGATATATAGCGCGTCCGGCAGTGCTTAATAACCGTATGTTTGGAGGAGAGCAGAACAGGGAGCGCCGATTCACGCTCGGGACTCACGGTGGTAAGTGCTTTCACGCCGGGGAGATTATGCGCGCGATGCGACCGACGTCTTGCACGTGGGAGCCGGCAGTTACATCAACGAGCGGTGGCCGTCGCGTAAATGCCAAGGTTGATATCAATGGCCGCATGCATGGCCGCCAAGGGCGAGCCGGGCACCTTCGTAAGCGAAACCAGGAGCGAGAGAATGAACTTCAGGGGTTACCGGCCGAGTTTCTATTAGACGCCCCTTTCACTGTACAGGGAAGAAAGCTCGTCGTGGCTAACGGCGTCCCGCTCGCGATGGGGCGCGCGGTCGCGAAGGCCGTCAGGCGGGCGATGAACGGAGGATCACCGAGCGAGGGTGGCGAGTGAGGGCGAAGACGCATACGCAGTCGGCCGTGCTGGCCTTCGTGGAGCGCTTCTGCATCGGCAACGGGTGCTCGCCGACGCTCCGCGAGATCTCGAAGCAGTTTGGGTGGGGCGGGACGCGGGCAACGGAGCGCCACTTGCTGGCGCTCGAAAAAAAGGGCTGGATCTCTCGTGCTCCGGGACGAGCGCGCGGGATTCGGGTTAACGGAGGAGGATAGGACATGAGTACGACTCAAGTGACGACTACGGGCGGGCGAGCGATCTACAGACCAAGCAAGAAGCCGATGGTGAACACGCGCACCACCGACAAGGACGACGTGAACGCAGACATCTACGATGCACTGTGGAGCATCCGAGATCAGTTCGCAGCGGTGAAGGACCAATATCTTGACAAGGCGTCCAGCCAGCCGGTGGCGCTCAGCGCGGCGATGAACGCGGCTAAGGTGGAGATACAGGCGTTGACCTGCATCGCGAAGATGCGAGGCGCCATGAAGCTCCAAGCAATTCTCCATGCATAAGCAATCCTACAAGCCGAGCGAGGCTTTCATAGAGCACCGACGGGCTCGAATGAATATCGCGCTGGTCTTGCTGTTCATCGATCAGGTGCGGAACGGCGCCAAGCAGCTAACCCGCGAGCATTGCATGCAAGCCGCGGCGATGCTGCCCAAGTACAGGCCAAGGACTGATCGAGAGCGGGCCGAGGCTCTCCTTGCGCAAGGGCGGTGCCGAGACTGCGGTCTTGAGATGGACCGAGTGGGGGGTGCGACCAAACGCAAGTGCCGGCCATGCGCCGATCGGCGAGCAGCAAAGTCAAGAGAGCTAAACGCCGCTCGCATGGCCGCGGGCTTGTGTTATGTCTGCGCACGGCCAAGGAGCGACCGCTCGGCTCATTGTTGCGATGCCTGCCTTGATCGGAGGAATGGCCAGCAGGGGAGTAAGCGGCGAGCGATCAAGCCATCGCCGCGGCCAACTTCGCCGGGACTGGACGCCGAGATCGTGCGCATCGCCAAGGAGATTCGTCGGCCAATTACTTCGCGAGCGATGGCGGCAGAGCTGGTGCAGGCGGGGAAGTTCGACGATGGCCAGAGATACAAGATGCGGCTTACTGAGCGAGTCAATCAGCGCATGTGGGTGCTCGCGAGCCAGGGTGAATTGAGGCGCGTGGGCTGGGCGCGGTACGTAGCAAGAAAGGCGGGCTAATGGACTTCTGGGCAGCTTTGCCCCGGTTCCTGCGCCGGTGGCTCAACCGCCCGCGCATCGCACTGATCCTCCACGCGATCTCTCGGAGCAAGGAGGCCAAGGCGGCGCGGGTGTGGCCGATGACGTGGGGGCAGTCGTGGGCGAAAGCGGCGATCATCAACGCCTCGGACTACGGGCGGGCGTGGTATCCACCGGACGACCTGTGGGAGCCGGCGCCGTTCACCGAGGCGCTGCCGAAGATGTCGCGGGAACAGTTTTGGGGGGCCGAGCCATGAAGTGGCATTGCATGGAAGAAGGCGAGGGCAAGGACGAGTGGAAGGAGCTGCTTGCGTTGCATCGCGCTAACCCGACCAAGTACAACACTCCACCAGAACAGTTGCCGTGGGTTCCGTTCACGGCGCCTTTCGATGCTTGGCTCGCGATGTGGTGGGTAGCGCCGTTGCCCACCGATCTGGAGGTGAAGCCATGAACAACGACAACCCGCTGCTCGGCATAGCACTCAGCGGCGCGCTGGGCGGGCTGCTGGCGGTGCTGGCGTACGGGCTCTGGCTGGTGTTCCGATGAGCCCGCGCGTGAGCGGCTTTCTCGGCGTGCTAGCCTTCGGGCTGTTCCTCGCTGGGCTGCTCATCCTCTGGGGGAGGATCGCGCCGTGAACGATCCCTGGGCGGTTGCGCGCGTGATCATCGGGGCGATGGTCGGCAGAGCGATTGGGATCTTGTTCGGCCGGTGGTTGACGGGGAGATGGAAGCCATGAGCGCCCTCCGCCGCCTACGCCGCAACCTCGGCGACGGGCCGAAGAAGCCCGTGAGCGAGGAGCGGCGCCGGAAGCTCGAGGTGCTGCAAGCGTGGCGCGCCAAGGGCTTCTCCATGCGCGACGCCATGCTCCTCTCAGGGATCGGCACCGTGATCAGGAAGGAGAAGTAATGGAGTGTTATGGGCCGATCGTCAACCCCGAGATACAAGCCCTGGTTAAGAAGATGAACTTGTGTATGTGCGGGTGGGGTACTGAGTATGAAGTGGTGAAGGAAGGATTGGAGTATGCACGCCGATTGCACGAGAGCAAGCCCGGCGACCCGTTTATCGGCCTCGATGACATGGGCGAGTTTCGGCAGAAGGTTCTTGATTCGTGGGGGCTACTAGAGCACGGAACTTCAGTCGGCGGATCGTGGCTGACCGATGACGGTAAGGTATTGCTGGCATGGTTCGACGAGCACGGCACAAACGCGGACGAGTGGCCGCGAGAGGAGGGCTAATGGGCACAGGGATGGTGAAGCCGGAGCGGCTCGAGCTCTACACCGGGCGCGCAGCGAAGGGCGCATCGGGCGACTTCGCGGAACTCGGGTGCTACGCGGGGCGTACGACCTCGATGCTCTGCAAGCTCGGGAAACAGCACGCCCGCATGGTGCATGCAATCGACAGTTTCAAGGGCATGGGGGAGCCCGGGCCGAACGACGGCGAGAACTACCCCAAGGGCAAGTTCGACGTCGGCGGGGTCGATGGGTTCGCGAAACTCATGTCGGCGCAGGGGCTCGTGCTCGGCCATGACTACAAGGCGCACGCGGGCTACGTGCCGGAGGTGCTCTATTGGGCAGACCCGGAGCTCGCGACGCTCCGGCTCTCGTTCGCGTACCTCGACCTCGACCACTACGAGCCGACGCTGCATGCGCTCCGGTGGCTGTGGGAGCACGTGTACCCGGGCGGGGTGATTCTCTGCGACGACTACGATGCACCGGACGGGCCGCACGCGCTCGCGGCGCTGGCGCTCAGGGAATGGCTCGGCGCCAAGGGCGAGGCGTTGCATTGGGACGAGTTGAGCGATGATCAGGTGGTGATCTTCCGTTGACCACGATCGCCTGCGTGCTGAACCCGTCGCCGGACTTCGATCGCGACTACGTCGAGCGCTTGCGAGCTGGCGTCCAGCGCAACATTTCGACGCGCTACAACTTCGTGTGCCTCTCGCCGTTCGATCCTGGGCTCGCGGGCGTGCGCTGGATCAAGATCAACCCGCGCTTGCCGGGCTGGTGGGCGAAGATCGAGCTGTTAGCGCTCCCGGGACCGATGCTCTACCTCGACCTCGATACGGTCGTGGTCGGGGACCTTGACCCGCTGGTGGCGCATATAGCGGAGTCAAAGCAGGCGTGGATGCTGAGAGACTTGGGCGGGGGCCGGAAGCTCGAGTGCGGCGTCATGGGGTGGAGCTTCCCCGAGAGCGAGCGCTTCCAGAAGCTGCACTGGCGGTTTTTCAACGAGCTGCGTGAGTTCTTGCCCGGCGTGGGCTCGCGCGAGCAGGCGGCGATGCGTGACTACGACGACCGAGTTTGGGCGAACGATGAGGACTGGTTGCGCGCTCAAATCGGGAAGTACGGCATTCCGGTGGGTGTGCTACAGGAGCAGGTGGCGGGGATCTACTCTTACAAGCTCGACGTGGAGAGGCTTGGTGGAGTGCCCGATGATGCGGTGCTGATTTGTTTCCACGGGATCCCGCGCCCGCGTGATCTCGCGGGGGAGAAGAAGGTGCCGCAATGGCTGAAGGAGAACTGGCGATGAACTTGTCCAAGGGATTGATTCTCGCATCGCGGTGGCGGCGTTCGGCGTGACGTCGGTCCCGCTCGTGGCGATCGGGCTCGCGCTCTTTGCCGCGGGGCATCTCGTGTGAGCGAGTACGAGCTCAATTGGGGCGATGGCTATCGCTCCGGCCAAGCGCAGGCCAGCAAGGATGTGTTGGCCGCGGTGCTGAAGATCATCGAAGAGGTGACGAACGAGCAGGCGGCCCGGCACGCTGAAGATGAGTGCATGTTCGCCATCTACGACATGCGCGACGCGCTGCGGAACGCCATCCGAGCCGCGTTCGATGAGGGGACGACATGACGAGAACCATACGCAGGCGCGATGAGCGGTTCGCCGTTTTCGTCATGCGCAACATTGGGAAGATGGCGCGATCCTATGCTTGCGGCAGCGAGCAGGAGTTCTGGCGCCAGTTCAAGGAGATGGCCAGGTTTTGGGCTGGCATGAGCAGGTAGCATGAGGAGCAATTCAAGCCCGGTGCTGCGGCGCACGGATTGGCTGCGCTGCCCATTGTGCAAGTCAATGACCAAAAGAATCACTACAACTCGCAATGGGAAGACGGTGACGAAGTACGGCGAGCATTCATGTCAGAAACCGCGCAGCAGCTAGCGTGACCGCAGTTCCGAAATGGGCGACGACGTGGGCGGAGCACCACTGGAAGCTCGAGCCCGCCTCGCTCGCGCACCACCTGACCCGCGGGCGGTTCATGCGCCCGCCGCACATCAACCTCATCTCCGCCGAGCTCGCGCGCGCCGCGGTGGAGCCGCTCCGCCTAATCGTTGAGGTGCCCGTCCGGCATGGTAAGTCGGAGCTTATCTCGCACTGGTTCCCCGTCTGGTATCTGACCCTATTCCCCGACCGGCGCGTGCTTTTCGGTTCCTACGAAGGCGACTTCGCCGCTAGCTGGGGGCGAAAGGTCCGCAACACGATCGAGGAGTTTTCCGCCCAGCTCGGGATCCAGGTCTCTGGCGACTCGAGCGCGGCGGATCGCTGGGACCTCGTCACCGGCGGCGGGATGAATACGGCTGGGGTCAGCGGTGGATTCACCGGTAAGGGCGGGCACCTCCTCGACCTCGACGACATCGTCAAGAACCAGGAGGAGGCCGACTCCCGGGTGATCCAGGAGCGCAATTGGGAGTTCTTCGACTCCACGGCCATGACCCGCCTCGAGCCAATGGCGTCCGCCGTGCTCGTCATGTCGAGATGGACCCTGGATGACCTCTCGGGACGTCTTCAGCGCGAGCAGCCCAACGTGTGGAAGGTGATTCGGCTCCCGGCCATAGCGGAGGAAGGGGACCCGCTGGGACGGGCTCCTGGGGCCGCGCTGTGGCCTGAGCGCTATCCCGTCGAGGAGCTGCTGAAGGTCAAGGCCACCGCCCGCACGCGCACCTGGGCCGCGCTCTACCAGCAGCGCCCGTTGCCCGAGGAGGGGCAGCTATTCCGCCGCTCGATGTTCCGGTACTACCGGGACGCCGGGGACCACTTCATCGCCAAGACCTCCGCCGGCGAGCGCCTGATCCCGAAGGACCAGGGCTACACGTTCACCACCGCCGACCTCGCGATCTCCGAGAAGGAGACGGCCGACTACTGCGCCTTTGGGGCTTACTTCGTGTCGGCCCGGAACGAGCTCCTCAAGCTCGACCTGATCCGGGACCGAATCCCGGGACCGGACCAAGAGCGGGTGATTCAAGACTTGCTCGAGCGCTGGCGCGGCGCCCTGGGCTGGGTCGAGAACACGCAGTACCAGGCAAGCCTCGTGCAGCGGCTCGTGCGAATGGGGCTGCCCATCGTCGGGTTCAAGGCGGACCGGGACAAGACGTCGCGGGCGCAGACCCTCGCCTCCCGGATGGAGGCGGAAGCGTTCTTCCTCCCGGAGTCGGCGCCGTGGCTTGGGGTAGCGGAGGCGGAGCTGCTCGAGTTCGGCCCGGGGTGCCCGCATGACGACATCGTCGACGAAATGGCGCAGGCGGCAATCGTGGTGAGCCAGTTACCCGGCGCTCCGCGCATCCGCCGCGCCAACATCCCGATCCCGTCTCCGCGGATCCAGGGCTTGGCGCTCGCCACGAACACGCGCCGGCGCTCGCTGTTCGGAAAATAATTCTTCTGTCACAAATCGGCCTCTTTATGACAACTCGTTGTCGTGCATGTTGTTAACACCCAAACTAGTAGGCATTTGCCTACTATTGACAGCCTTGCCACCTTCCTGCGACAAGTCGTTCTAGGCCAGTGGCAACCGGGCCTAGGGGAGAGTGGCAGGCCAAGAACAGCTTCCGCTAGTTACTGAGACCCGCGAGGTAGCGCGCATCGCGTCGACCCCGACGCTTGTCCGCCGCGCCGCACGCCTCCCCATCGGCCCTTCCTCGCAGGGCTTCCTCACGTTCTCGAACTTCCAGCCCGCCGAAGAGTCGTTCGCCCTCTACGAGCGCTTGGGCTGGATCTACGCCGCCGTCAGGCGCGTCGCCCTCGACATCTCCGGGCTCCCGCGCAAGGTCTTCAGCGGGAAGGGCAAGCAAGAGCACCCGGTCGAGTCGGGACCGGTGGTGGAGCTCCTCGACAACCCGAACCCGCTGATGACGTTTTCGGACATCGTCGAGATACAGGTCAGCTATCTCGAAACGCTCGGCGCCGCCTACCTGCTCTTTGACTCTCGGGTACCCGCCATCTGGCCGCTTCGCCCCGACCGCGTACAGCCGATCATTTCACCGAGCGCAGAGCTCGAAGGCTGGGAGTACCGCGCCAACGAGAAGGTGCTCCGGCTCCCGCCCGAGGCGGTGATCCCGTCGACGTATCTCAATCTGCGCGAGCCGATCGGCGGCCGGATGTCGCCGCTCCAACCCGTCTCAATCCCCGCGCAGGCCATGATTGCCTCGATGCTCTGGAACGTGCGGTTCTTCGAGCGCGGGGCCGCACCGTCGGGCTTCCTCACGACCGACCAGGCGCTTACCGACGTCGAGTTCGAGCGCGTGATTGCGGACGTCGAGGAGAACTGGCAGGGCTCGCAGAACGCGCACGGCGTTCCGGTCATGGACAAGGGCATCACGTTCGAGCAGCTCGAAGCGAACCACAAGGACATGGGATTCGAGGGGCTGCTCCGGCTCTCGCGCGAGGAAGTGCTCGGGGCGATGGGCGTACCGCCCGCAATCGTCGGCGATTTCAAGCAGGCGAACTACGCGCAAGTCGAGATGCAGTACAAGAGCTATTGGCGGCTGAAGGTCATGCCGATTGCTCGGCGCCTCGAAGAGACGTACTCGCGGTTCATGCTCCGGCAGTTGGCGCCCCAGGAGCGCATGCGATTCGCGTTCGTGTTCTCGGGCGTCGAGGCGTTGCAGGAGGACCGGAACGCGAAGGCCGCGCGCGAAGAAATAATGATTCGGACGGGACTCAGGAACCGTGCCGAGCTCCGCGAGGCGGATGGGCTCAAGCCCTACGAGGGCGCAGACGAGTTCCTGCTCGCGCAAGGGCTCGTACCCGCGCGCCCGAAGGCTGAATTGGATGCTCGCGAAAAGGAGCGGGCGGAGGCCGCTCGGCCCCCCGGCGGTGGTGCTCCGCCCGCTCCCGGCAAGAAGGCGGGCGATGAGATCGAGACTCGCGCGAGCGACGAGCGCCGGGCGGCGATCATTCGCCGTTTCGATGCGAAGCTCCGCCGCGCCGAAGTCCGCATGGCCGACTACTGGCAAGATGTGCTTTTCAGGCTCGAGCGCGAGGTCATTAGTCGGGTTCGGCAGCGGCCGCCAGTTTTAACGGGTCGCACCCCCGATGAGGAACCTCCGCTTGGGCCTATCCCCCTGCCGTTCCCGCTCGAGACGTATCTCCCCGAGTCCGCCGAGTACATCGCCGCGGTACAGACGGGACACGCCGCAATCTTCCGCCGGCTCATTGCCGAGTTCGGTGGCGAAGCGCTCGACGAGATTGGGAGCGAGTTCGCATTCGACGTCGGTACGCCGCGTGTCATCCAGACGATCATTCACGACGAGGAGCAGATCGGGCGCTCGACGGCGCGGCTGTTGGACGACGTGAAGGAGGAGCTCGAGGCGGGGCTGAATCAGGGCGAGACGATTGGCGACATGGCGAAGCGCATTCGCCAAGCGGTGGCGGATTCTGCGGAGACCCCGGCGCGGGGCGGACCCTACGTGCGGTCGGAGCGGATTGCGCGCACGGAGGCGCACTCGGCGGCCGGCTTCGCGCGGATGGAAGGATACCTACAGACCGGCGTCGAGGAGCACGAGTGGGATGACTCCCACGACGAGTTCGTGCGCGACACCCACAAGGCCATGCGGGGCGAAACGGTGCGTGTCGGCGAGCCATTCTCGAATGGTTGCACGTATTGCGGCGACCCGGCCGGCGGGCCGTCTGAATCCATCGGGTGCCGTTGCCTCACCATCGCGAAGAGCCAGGCGATGCGGGTGGCCGCGTGACGCTTATTACCGTCTCGCCGAGCAAGGATCTTGTGGGCTGGTGGAAGATGGACGAGTCATCGGGTACGCGCGACGACTCGGGGATGCTGGCCCAACATCTCTCGCCGGTGCCGAACGCCGTGGCGCAGTCAACGAGCGTTAAGCGCGAAGGCGTTGCCTCCGCCGGTCAGTTTGCAACCGACGGCCTTCAGCTTGTCGATTCCTCCCTTGCCGCGGGCTTTCCCGGGAAGAACGGCGGCACCACGAGCGCATTCACCGCTGGCTGCTTTGTGCACCCCGTTGCGGGCTCGGGCTCTGACTACATCATCTGCAAGGACTCAAGCTTTCTCCTGTACTACGCGCATACGGGAACCAAGATCTCAGCGCAGTTCGGGGTCGCTGCCGCGATCGCCGCAGACGCTGTGACGGCAACCGCGAAGTGGTGGTGCGCCGCCATCCGGTGGGACGGAGCCGAGTTCTCGCTCTGGATCAACGGGGCCAAGCAAGCAGCAGTAACGGCCGCGACTTCGATGGTCCACAACACGAACCCCTTCGTAATTGGCGCCCAGGACGGTGCCGGGACCAACTTCCTCGCGGGGTACGTGGACGACGCCTTCGTCTTCGCGCGTGCTCTCACCGACTCCGAGATGAAGAAAATCTCGATGGTCGGTGCCACCGCGTTTTTCGCCCCATCGAAGGGGCTCCTCGGCTGGTGGTCGATGGACGAGGCTGCGGGGTCGATACGCTACGACTGGTCACCGGGAATGGCGCACCTCGTCGAGAACGGAAGCGTGCCCCAGCAGACCGTGATTTTTCATGATGGCGTCGCTTCGGCGGGCAAGTTCTCGACGACCCCGTGCTGTCTT
>Ga0137314_1000248_pt1 | contig 16354 bp, 9 predicted proteins | sample EasRivERMZT199_2_FD_102289 | JGI IMG/M metagenome (GOLD analysis project Ga0137314, IMG submission 102289) | Soil microbial communities from meander-bound floodplain in the East River, Colorado, USA - East River MetaG ERMZT199_2 | ecosystem: Environmental > Terrestrial > Soil > Floodplain ... | reverse complement strand
TATCACCAGCACGCCGCCCGCTATCGCGAGACGCAGCCACCAGTACGGCGGCAGGGTGACGAGCACGACGAGCGCGCTCAGTCGGACTACATCGGGAAGAGGCTTCATCGCGCTCGACCGATTCGTTGGAAGTATGGATGGGGATCGTCACTACGCCTGGCTACATTCGCCAGCCCCGAGGGACTCGATCGTAGCTCCAAGCGAGCACAAGCGCAAGGCACGGGTATCCGGCCGGCGACCCGACCGAGGAGCTGTACAGCGCGAGCGCCGCTCAGGGCGGCACCACCGTGATCGAGCTGGTGAACGTCACGAAGTTTGGGTGTGAGATCGTGAACGTCCCGGCGCCCGGTGCGACGGCCTTGAGCCACAGTCCGCCCACGAAATACTCGTTGGCGGGGATGGTGACCGAACCAATTGGCGCGCTCGCCGCGCCACCGGACACGAACTGCATGCTCGCGCTCGGTGTAAGCGTGAACGTCGTCGGTGCGATGAGAAAGCTGTTGTACGAGTCGACGAATAGCGTGACGGATACGGAGTCCCCAACGCGCTTCGGTTGAGCGCCACCAAAATCCAAATAGAGCTGGGCTTTCTGGACGAGCGTCGATGCGGTCGCCGCCGCGTATCCCGGCGCTGTCGCAACCAACTGGTCGGTGCCTGTCGAGGTGCCGGCGACGTCGAAGTTCGCGAAGTTGCTCCCCGCCGGAATCGTCACCGTCGCCGGCGTGCTCGTCCGCGCGATGCCGGTGTGTGAGAGCGTGACCGTGAGCGGCGACGTCACAGCGGACGGCGTTTGGACCCATGCTGCACGGTGGAGTCCGAAGCCGAGCGTGCCAGTCCAGCTGTAGTAATCGTAGTAGTAGTAATACTCGGAAAAGAGGTAGAGTGGCGGTGGAGGCGGTGGACCCAGCGCGGTCGCGGTAATCGTGAGCGCGGCGAGTCCGGCGCTGGTCGCGCTGATACTCTGCAGTCCCGTCGTCGGACCCAGGGTCCACGCCGTGGACGCCTGGCCGGCCGACGTGGTGAGCGCCGATCCCGGCGTCACGGTTCCACCGCCCTGTACGACTTGGAAAGTCACGGAGCGGTTCGCGACCGGGTTCCCTGCGGCGTCCGTCACTTGCGCGACGATCGGCCGGGGGAGCGCTTCGTTCGCGTTCGCGCTCTGCCCGCCGCCGCTGACGAGGTCGAGTCGAGCAGCAGGGCCTGTGGCGACGTTGAACGGGTCGCTGGTGGCGCTGACCAACCCGTTCGCGCTCGCCGTGAGCCGGTACCCCGTACCGATGCGAGTGACCGCGAGATTCGCAAAGTTGGCCACACCGCCGACCGCGGTCGCCGTGCCCCCCCCGAAGAGCGTGGCCCCATCGGCATTCTGCGCCAAGCTGACTTGCACTGCGCCGACAAACGACGGCGTTGCGTTCCCCGCCCCGTCCTGCGCCGTCACCTGCGCCGTCAGCGGCGCGCCAGCCGTCGTGCTCACCGGCGAGCGAGTGAATACCAGCCTGGCCGACGCACCAACCACGACGTTGAATGGAATCGTCGTCGCGTTGGCCAGCCCTTCAGCGGAAGCGACGATCGTGTAGCCCGTGCCGGGGCGATTCACCGTCAGCGTGCTGAATGTCGCGACGCCGGCGATCGCGTTCACCGTCGTGACGCCGCCGAGCGTCGCGCCTCCGGGGTTCGAGCCGAGCGTAACCGTGACCGGACCGGTGAAGGTCACAGCCGTACCGTCACTCGCATCCTGCGCCGTGAAAACCATGGGCGCCAGCACCGCAACCGCCGTCGCCGACGTCGGCTGGGCGGTGATTGCGAGCTTGCTCGGCGACAGCCCTGTCGCGGTAAACGTCACCGCCGGCAACGTCCCGACCGTCGCCGACAGCGTGTTGGTGCCACCGGTCCGTCCCAGCGTCCATGACCCGACGGTCGCGATGCCGTAGTCGTCGGTGATCTGTTCGGCGCCCGTGAGCGACCCGTCGCCCGACGCGACCGCAAACGTCACAGTGGCCAAGCGCACCGGGCGGCCGCGGGCGTCGACGACGCGCACAGCCGGACGTACCGGCACGGTCGCGCCCGCGCTCACCGTCTGGCGGTCGCCCGCGCTCATCGCCACCGATGAAGGAGTCGCTCGCTTCAGGACAGCGTAGCTCGAGAAGCTGGAGATCGGCGCCGACACCTGATTCGCCGCGGCGTCGACGACGCTCCCCGACACCTCCTCATATTCGGCGCCGACCACATGATAGATCGCTAATCCCACACGCTCCGCGGCGGCGATGCTCGCCGGATCGAACGTGAGCGTCAGCGTCAAAGGCGCGGAGAACTGCGTGCCGGACGGTCCGAACTCGAACGCTGTTCCCGGAACGAGCTCTCCGCTCGCCGGCGGTGACGTCACCGAGCCAACAGTAAGGCGCGTAACGGCCGCGGGAACGCTCCCGGGCGGAATGGAGAGCGTAACGCGCCCGTCCAACACGGTCTGCACCACGGGCGTCGTCGCCGAGGGAGACGGAGGAGCGATCGCCACGCGAACGCTCAGGGTGGCCGTGTCGGACGCGGCGCCGCTCGTCGCCGTGATCGTCGCGCTACCGACCGAGCGGCCGGCAACCACGCCGCGCGCCGAGACGGTCGCGACGGCCGAGTTGGACGAGGTCCATGTGACCAGGACATCGATGAACTTGCCCGACGCATCGTGCGTCAACGCGGAGAGGGTCAGCGAATCGCCGAAGAGAAGCACTTTGTCGGTTGGCAGCCCGGCCATTACGACGGTGGCGGCGACTGGTTCGGGACCGGTATTGGAGTCCCGGCAACTGGCCAGCGTGAAGGCCGCCGCCATAGTCGCGACGATGCATCGAGCGCGTGACATCTCTCCTCTCCGTGATCTCGTTACTTGGGAACACGGAGGATCGAGCCGAAACACGACACGCCGGAGGTCAAAGCGCGCGTTCTCGGCGTGCGTCGCCCGGGGATCTCCGCGCGGTCGCGCGAGCCCGCAGTGTCCTCGGGCGCGATGGCAATGCTGGGTTCTTCGGGGAATTCCGGAAACGGCTGTGAATTGGCGACCAACCGCTGGACGCAGATTGCGCAGAACGCGCAGAGCGTCGCAGCACCAACGTGAACCCGGTCAGTGGAATCGCGGTGTGAAGAGCCCGTTCGGCATCAACGAAAGTTCCTTCGCTCCGCTGTTGCAGCGTCACTCTGCGTCATCAGCGTATTCAGCGTCCTGCGTGTTCGGTCTGGGGGCGTCGCTCGACGGCAATCCGGGCCTAAATCGATTCGGGGGGCAATCCCGGAATTCCCCGAAGAACCCAGGATTGCCATTGCTGCGCGGCCGACACCCGGCCGGCGACCCAAACAGAGATCCCAACTCACAACTCGCGGACACCCGGCGCCCAGCCGAGGAGTCCTACTACTGATACTGGATGTAGATGGGCCGCGGGCGCAGCGCGAGCACCTCGACGGGAGACAGGACCTGGTCACCCTTTCTCGTGTCGTTGTGGAAGAAGAGCTTGAATCCGGTGAACTGCACCGGCTCGCTCGCCTCGCACGTGGCGTACGTGTCGAACTTCAGCCACGGCGCGCCCCAGCCGTCCATGTTGATCACCACCTGCACCCGCGGATCCAGTTTGATGCGGTGGGCGTCCTGGAGCATGTTCTTCGTGAACCGATGCACGACGAGCACCTTCGGCGGCAGCTTGTACTGCGTCACGATCGCCGCCAACGCGTCGATCACGTAGTTCACGTCGTCCGCGGTCATCGAGCCGATCTTGGAGCCCGGCACGCGTCCGTCGCGATTGCCGTGCATGTTGAACTCCGGATCGATTCCGACGTGCACGTCCGGACGCTGCAGAAACGGGATCAGCACCGGGATCTCCTCCTGGAGCGTGCTCCACCCGGTTTGCACGTCGAGGAACATGATTGCGTTCTTCTGCTTCGCGAAGCCGTAGATCTTCTCGATGAGATCCGGATCGGAGCGCTGGCGGTGCATGCCGTCCTTTCCGGGCGCGCCCTGCGCGACCGAGACGATGAGGTGCAGTGCGGGAATCACAGGCGTCGACGGATCGGCTTGGGTCCACCAACCGACCACCGTGTCGAGTTTCTCGAGCATCTGGTCGTATGGGATCTCGCCGAGGATACCCATCCTCTTCGAGAGCGGATTGCCGTAAAAGGCGACGATCCGCTTGCCCGGAAGGATCGATCCCGCGAGCGGCGGCGCGGTCTTCACCGGCCAGCCGGGGTTCTTCATGCCGATCCGGATCGCGGCGACGAGCGAGAAGCTGTCCGCGTACGTACGGAACTTGGGCTGTGTGGCGACCTGGATCGCGATAGCCGAGTCCGACCGGGCGCGGGCCGTTGCGGAGTCGAGCGCACCCGACGGCTGCGACGCTGGTGGAGCGAGGGCGGCCGCAACATCGCCGCGGGCGGAGTCGCGTTTAGCCGGCGTGGCTTTGTTCGATGAGCCCGCCGTGTCGGCGCAGGCAGCGGCGAGCAAAATGACGAGGAGTCGTAAACCGTTCATCCATCGCTTTGAACGCAACCCTCGCACCTTCGGCCCAACTGCGCATTATTTCTCCGAGCCGGCCAGCGACTGTTTAGACCGCCACCGTCGCCGGCACCGCCGCGGGGTGTAAACCGGGAACTTCAGCGACGCCGACCATGCCGAACCTGGGCAATCTCGTCGAGCTCTTCATCTTTTGCTCGCTGGTTGGCACCGGCGCGGTCGTGGGAAACGCGCTCGGTGGTCTCGCGGGATCCGTTGTCGGTGCGCTGGCGGGAGTTCTCGTTCGACTCGGCTTTGGGTTGCTCATCAGCCGGATGCCCTTTCCAGCGTGTCAGTGCGGCGCCGACCCCCTGGATGCGTTCGACGTCACGGAGCGCGCGACGTGGGAGTACGAGTACGCGTGCCGTCGCTGCGGACGGCGGTACGAATTGCGTCGGCGGTCGTGGTCCGAGTGCCTTGATGACGGCACGGTAGTCCCGCGCTTGCGACGGCGGGGCGTGCTGGGGGTTTGGAGCATCGTGTAGCCTCGCTGGAACGAACGGATTTGACGGCTGCGGTCGGGCGCGGTAACTAGCGGGGATCGTGAGGACAGCCGTCCACGCAGCGCCATCCGCCCTGAGAGAGGATTCCATGAAATTCCGCCTCGCCGTCAGCGCCGTCGTCGCCGTGATCACGCTGGACGCCTGTCAACCGTCGGGGAACGCCGCACCGGCCGCACTCGGCGACGCCGATCGCGCTGCGCTTACGGCGCTCCTCGACTCCGCCGTGGCGCAAGTGAAGACCCGCCGGCTCGACGTGTGGGCCGCCGCCTTTACCGACGACGCGGTCTTCCTGCCGCCAAATCACCCGATGGTCCGCGGACGGGCGGCGATCCACGCCTGGGCGGACTCTTTCCCGCCGCTCACCGATTTCGCATTCCCCAACATCGTCATCGCCGGCGCGGGAAACATCGCGTGGGGGACGACGTCGATTCCGATGTCCTTCACCCCGCCCGGCGGCCCCCTCGTCAGAGACACGGCCAAGCAGCTCATCGTCTGGAACCGGCAGCCGGACGGAGCGTGGAAGACGGTCGCGGTCGCGTTCAGCTCCGATCTCCCCGCGATGCCGGCCCCCGCTCCGCTACCGGCTCCGCCCGCGAAGAAGTAGTCCGGCGAGACTGTTGCGCCGAGGCCTGCCGGGAGACATTGTCAGCCTCCTTCTCGCTCATCGGCATATGAGACTCGTCATCGCAGCCGCCCTCGCGTCGCTGCTCGCTCGAAACTCGGCGGCGCAGACACCGACGGTCGCTGCGCGCGAAGTCCGGAACGTGCTGCCGGCGGCTGCGGCCGTCGAGCAGTTCGTGATGACGCCAGACAGTCAACGCACGTATTACCGGGTCAGCACCGGTGGCGTCTGGATGTACGATCGCGCCACGAATACGGCGTCTCGTGTGACCGACGTAGCCGTGTGGGACCTCGCCATATCGCCGACGAAGGACGCGCTCGCGTATTCGAAGGTCGGCGACACCCGCCGCGAGCAGCATGTCTGGGTTCTTCCGCTTTCCGCGGCGACCGGCCTGCCCTCGGGCAAAGAGCGGAGGGTGAGCACGCACGCCGGCGACGTTCCGTCGATCTCGCCCGACGGGAAATGGATCGCGTTCGCACGCGATGACGAAACGGGCGTCGGCCAAACGGTGGTGGTCGTCCCCGCCGACGGCGGCTCGGAACGCGTCGTTGCCCCCACCATGCCGTCTGGCGTCAGTGCGATTCGTTGGACCCCGGACGGCAAGACGATCTACTTTGGCGTCAACCCGCCCGTGCCGTTCACCTGCGCCGAGAGTTGTCTCACCGGCGCGCGTGAAACGCGGCCGCCGGCGACGATTCGCCGCGTGGCCGCAAGCGGCGGCGCCGTCGAGACGATTGCGACCGTTGGAGTGCCGGGTCTCGGCCTTTCGCCGGACGGCAAGTTCGTCGTGTTCGGCGACACCGGTTCGCCGCGCCGATTGATCGTCGCCGACGCCGAGGGTCGCCGTCTCAAGACGTTCACCCTGAACAGTCCGCAGAACCCGCACGTGTGGACGGGAAGCTCCACCATCCTCACGCTCTCGATGGGACAAGCAACACGCTTGCGTACCGTTACGCTTCCCGACGGGGCGCCACGGATGGTGTTCGAGACCAATGATTTCACTCTCAAACCGTCGTGGAGTGCCGATGGCCGCTCCGTAGCGGTCACCCGATTCGCGAGCACGGGCTGCGAGCTGAAGGTGATGAACGTCGATGGAAGCCCGCAGCGCTCGATCTCGCTCGCGAAGGTGGGCGCCTGCGTGAACGCATCCTGGACGAATGATCAACGCTGGGTCGTATTCCTCAACTACCAGCCGAACGCCAAGCCGGCCCTCATGGCCGTCGAAGCCGCGACGGGTCAGTCCAAGGAGCTTCGAACGTTCGCGGACAACAGCGCCCAACCTCAATGGGTGCTGGACCGCGATGTCGTTCTCCTCACCGAAAGCACCAGTGGCGGCAATGGAACGCGGAGCGCGATCTGGCAAATTGATTTGACGGGCAACGCGAAGTTGCTCCGCGAGGTCGCCGTCGACGATGGCGGATCGCTGACGGTTCTCGACCGCAACCAGGCGATCCTCACGCGCAAAGGCTCGCGCGACGTTCGCCTGATTGCATTGGCGAGCGGCGAAGAGCGAACCATTGCCGTCGCGACGTCGGGATTCGTCTCCCCGCGCCCGTCGCTGTCCGTCGACCGGCAGTGGATGGCGTTTCTCGTCGCCCCCACGGGAACCGACAACTCGCCGCTCACGCGGCTGGAGCTCGTGAAGCTCGACCAAACGGCGCGACGGACGATCGATCTGCCGTTTCCCGCCGACGCCTTCACCAACCCGTTGGTCCTGCCCGGCGCGACCGGCGCGGTGGTCGCGGAACGCCGCCGTCCGGATCAACCGGCCACCGTGTACTTCGCCGACGCGTCCGCCCATTCCACGACCAAGCTGTTCACGTACGTGCTGATGGGACGACCGGTCGAGCTCGCGCTGTCTCCCGACGGACGCACGATCCTCTATCTCCTCACCGAAACGTTGCCGCCGACCATTTCGGCAATCGACGTCACCACGATCAGGTGAAACGCATGCGCCCCGTTTTGTCGCTCTTCGCCCTCGCCGTCCTCTCGGTCACCGTCGCGCCGTCGCCGCCACCGGGGCCGCGCTATGAGCACCTGTTCACGCTCAAGCCCAAAGAGGGTGTGTTCGCGTACGCGCGCATTTCGCCGGACGGCAAACGTCTCGCGTACGCGTCGCAGATCTCGGCGCGGCCGAGCGCGCAGCGGAATTGGTCCGTGACGGCGGTCGACCTTCCGACGGGAAAGACCCTTTTCACCGAGAACGGGATCGACGCGTACTGGTCGAACGACGGCACGCGCGTCATCTACGCGGGCATGGGCGGCGTCACGGTGAGAAACGTCGAAACCAACGCGGCGAGCGCGTATCCCCAAGCCTCGGGCCTTGGCGACTACTTCAGCTGGGCCGTTCGCGACGGGAAAGAGATGATCATGACGATCCAGAGCAATTACTACTATCTGGGCAAGGACGGCCCGGTTCTCCCGCACACGAGAGTCACGACGTGCGAGGGCATCGGCACGGGTGAGCGTCCCCTCATCTCGCACGACGGCAAGCGTGTCTCCACGTTCGTGAAGGGGATTCTCGTCGTGCGCGCGCTGGACAATTGCGCGGGCATCGTCAACACGCACATCCAGGGATCGAAGGCGGATTTCTCCTGGGACGGGCGCTACATCGCGTTCCACGCGGTGAAGAGCGCGGGGACGGGCTACGAGATCCGCATCGTCGACCTGGAGAAAAAGACCGTGCGGACACTGCCGAATCTCCCGGGCTCGGCGTTCTTCCCCAGCTGGACGAAGGACGGACGTCTGTGCTTCCGCTACGACGGCCCGGACTATCGCGGCTTCCTGATGGCGAGCAACGTGTTGGACGTGCCGGAAGCGCCGCTGCCGACGGCGACCGAAGCGCTTCCCGACGAGCGCCGCTGGGAGGACATCTTCCCCGAGACGGCGCCGGCGAAAGGGCTTCGGCTCGTACTGATCTGGGCGCCGTGGAGCGCGCACAGCCTCGAGGCATTCACGAACCTGCAGGAAGCGCGCGACCATTTCACCTCGCGCGGTGTGCCGGTCGACGTGGTGGCCGCGGCGGATCCCGGCAGTCGTGAGAGCGACATCGCGAGCCAACTCGAGGACTTTCGCGTGACGATTCCGCGCATTCCGCTGTCGCCGCCACATCTCGCGATGACGGAGGCGCGCAATCAGATGCCCACGACGCTGCTGTTCCGTGGGGGCACGCTCGTCGAAAGCAAGCTCGGTGCGCAGTCGTTCGAGACGCTGCGTGACTGGGTGCTCAGCGCGGCGGAAAAGAAATAGCGTGCGACTCTTCCTCGCATTTCCCGTTTTGAGTTGCCTGATGGCGTCGCCCGCCGCCGCGCAGCGGATCGGACCGCGCGACGTCGACACCCTTCCGAGTCGTGCGCCTCAGCACCGAGCTGCCTACGGAACCGACTCCCTGCAGTTCGGTGAGCTGCGTCTGCCGAACGGTCCAGGTCCGTTTCCGGTCGCCGTCGTCATCCACGGCGGGTGCTGGACCAGGGGATTCGCAACGCTGAAGAACACCGCGGCCGTCGCGAGCGCGCTCGTCGATGACGGCATCGCGACCTGGAACATCGAGTATCGGCAGGTGGGAGATCCGGGCGGCGGTTGGCCGAACACGTATCTCGACGTGGCCGCCGGGGTCGACTACCTGCGTACCCTCGCCGATCGGTATCCGCTCGACCTCGGCCGCGTCTTCGTGATCGGCCATTCGGCGGGTGCGCATCTCGCGCTCTGGGCGGCCGGCCGCCCGCGTCTCGATGCACGCAGCCCGATCCGCGTATCGAACCCACTGCCGGTTCGCGGCGCGGTCGCGATCGACGGACCCGGAGATCTCGGCGCGCTGGTCGGTCCCGACGCCAGGATCTGCGGCAAGCCGGTCATCGCGCCACTCATGGGCGGCACGCCCGCCGAGGTGCCGGAACGCTATCGCGATGGTTCACCCAGGGAGATGTTGCCGTTGCGGTCGCAGCAGTTCCTGGTCAGCGCCGCGGTGCTCGACTCGGTCAGCGCGCGCGCGTACGAGACCGGCCCGCGCTGCCGGCGATAGCGCGAGAGTGTTGATCGTCACGACGGGTGGCCACTTCGGCATGATCGCGCCGGGGACGGTGTTCTGGCCGCCGGTGCGCGATTTCATTCGAGAGGCGTTCGGCCTCTCGCGCCGATGAATTCAACGGCCGCTTCGACCATCCCGGCGTCGCGGAGAATGCGGTTGTGCCCAAGCCCGGTCGTGGTCACCAATCGCGCCTCCGGCCATCGTGCCGCGATCGCCGCGCCGTCCTCCCATGACGTCTCGCGATCGCCGCGATCGTGCACCACGAGCACGGGCGGCGTGCTCACGCGATCGGTGATCGCCGGCACCTCTAAGTCGGCCCAGCGGAAGTTGAATTGCCGCTCCGTGTCGGCGCGAAAGCGGCGCATGGCTTCGTCGCTCAACCCAAGCGCTCGCTGGAAAGCATCCATGTAGCGTGCGGCGCTCCCGAACGGGGCGAAGAACACCATCCGTTGTGGACACCACTTGGTGTTCGTGGTCAGCGCCCACGCAGCGGCAGCGCAGCCGCCGGAGTGAGCGATGACGCCAGCGAGAGCGCGCTCGCGCGACACCGCCACCATCGCGGACGAGAAGTCGAACAGCGTCGCACGCCCCTGCCCCAGCTTACCCGGCCCCGACGCGCCGTGCGACGGCGCGTCGAAGGCGATCACCTCGTGGCCGCCTTGCACGAGTGGCTGCACGAACGCCTCGAGCTGTCCCGCATAGCCGCCCCACCCGTGCACGAGCAGCACGGTCGGACCGGAGCCCCACTGCCAAGCCACCACGTTGATTTCGTCGACACGCACGTCGAAGCGAACGCCCGTCGCCAGAAACCGTGCCGTTTCCTCGCTGATGCGCGGCCGGCGAACGCCGAACCAGAGGCGCGCGCCGATCTTCGCCGCGGCTCCGGGGGCAACGGCGGAGAGGAGTCGCAATCCAGCTTTGAGAAGCTTCTGCACGCCTCAAGATACAATTGCCGCCACTCGTTGAACGACGCCTGAATCTCTACGGTGAGTGGTAGCCGAGTGGCGACGTGGGCGATAACTTCGCCCATCCTACCGGGCCACGAGCGCCTCCTGAAAGCCCCTCCTCCCGTTCGTCTCCAGGACGCCCTCGCCGACCGCTATCGCATCCAAGGCGAGCTCGGCGCCGGCGGCATGGCGACCGTGTATCTCGCCGAGGATCTCAAGCACAAGCGCAAGGTCGCGCTCAAAGTGCTCAAGCCCGAGCTGGCCGCGGTGCTCGGCGCCGAGCGCTTCGTGCAGGAGATCACGACGACGGCGGCGTTGCAGCACCCGCACATCCTGCCGCTGTTCGATTCCGGCGAAGCCGACGGCTTCCTGTACTACGTGATGCCGTTCATCGACGGCGAGACGCTGCGCGCGAAGCTCGATCGCGAGACACAGCTCGGTGTGGACGAAGCGGTTCGTCTCACGAGGGACGTTGCCGACGCGCTGCACTACGCGCACGGTCAGGGCGTCATCCATCGCGACATCAAGCCCGAGAATATCCTGCTCGCCAAAGGCCGGCCGATGGTCGCCGACTTCGGGATCGCGCTCGCCGTGAGCGCCGCGGCGGGCGGGCGGATGACCGAGACCGGACTCTCGCTCGGCACGCCGCACTACATGTCCCCCGAGCAGGCCACCGCGGAGAAGGAGATCACCGCGCGCAGCGATATCTACTCCCTGGCCAGCGTTCTTTATGAAATGCTCACGGGTGACCCGCCGCACACGGGGGCGTCCGCGCAGCAGATCATCATGAAGATCATCGCCGAACCGGTGCAGCTGGTGACAGCGCATCGGAAGTCGGTGCCGCCGAACGTGGCGGCTGCGGTGGCGAAAGCGCTCGAGAAGCTGGCGGCGGATCGTTTCGAGAGCGCGGCGACATTCGCCGAGGCGCTGGCGAATCCGGCATTTGCCTTTGGTGCGACGACGTCCGGGCGCGCTCCGGATGCGGCGCGCATGTGGAAGCGCATCACCGTGGCGATGACGGCGCTCGCGGCGACGCTCGCCCTGATCCTCGCAGCGACAGCACCATGGAAGCAAGCCGCGATCGAACCCGACCGCCGCGTCGTCCGCTTCGCGCTCGCCGACGATGCGGCGCTCTGCATCACCGCTAGCACTACGCGACCGTTCGCGGTCTCACCCGACGGACGCACGATCATCTTTCGCGCGTCCACCGACAGCGCCGGCCCCCGCCTCTGGGTGCGCAGCATCGACGAGCCGCACGCGCGCCCCCTCGCGGGAACCGAGGGTGGGGCCAACGCCGCGATCTCGCCCGATGGGCAATGGGTCGCCTTCTATGGAAGTCGTGGACTGCAGAAGGTCAGGATCACGGGCGGAGAGGTCACGCGCGTCGCCACGCTCGTGGCGACTGCGGCGGCGCTGAGCTGGGCATCGAACGACGAGATTTTGTTCGAACAGCTCGCCGCCACCGGGCAGATGCCGATCCATCGCGTGAGCGCGAGCGGCGGGCGGGCCGAGATCGCGATTCCACTGGACACCGCATCGAAGGAATTCGGGCAGCGCCGGCCGTTGATGCTGCGCGACGCGGGCATCATCGCCTATGCGAGCTCGGTTCCGGAGCAGGACACCGCGGCCATCGTGCTGTATCGCCGCTCCGATGGTCGGCGCGTGCGGCTCCCGGTCGCGGGCAACAGCCCCCTCGGCCTGATCGACGATCGCCTCGTGTACGCGCGCCGCGACGGGGCGCTGATGGTGGTGAAGATCGACCTGAAAGCGATGCGCGTTGTCGGTGAGCCCTTCGCCCTGAGCACGCGGGTCGCCTCCCAATCGACGGGGACGGCCGTTGCGCTCTCAGAAGAGGGCACGCTCGTCTACCGCACCACGGGATGGACTACGGCTGCGCGACTCAGCCTGGTGGACACATCGGGCAAGGTCCGAGCGATCCCCGGCGTGCTCGCCGTACAAGATTTGCCGCGGTTCTCGCCCGATGGCCGGCGGCTTGTCGTCGGCATGGGTGCGGACCGCGATTTTGGTCGTCAGTTCGGGATGCTCACCACCGATCTCTGGATCATCGACGTCGCGACGGGCGTGCCGACGCGCATCACGACGGGCAACAACGCGGCCGCGCCCTCTTGGACGACCGATGGGCGGCACATCGTGTACATGCTCGCCACGGAGCAGCGATCCGAGCTCTGGTCGCTCCCGGTGGACGTGAGCGCTCCACCGGTGCGGCTATTCGCAACCGAAGGCACGCCCACCCGCTCGAGCGCCGCGCCCGACGGGCGCTCCGTCATTTTCCAGACGGTAAATACTCAATCGCGAGATCGCGGCCTTCCGGTGGGCCTCTATCGCGCGTGGACCGACGGGAGCGCGCGCCTCGATACGCTGCTCATGTCGGTCGCCGGCGGCGTGCGGCCGACGTATGTGCGCGTGTCCCCGGACGGACGCTGGGTCGCCTATCTCGACCGCGGAAACGGGGACGTGTGGGTCCAGTCGCTGACCGACCGCAGCGTCCTCCAGGTGTCCGTCGCCGCGAGCGACGACCAGCCCGTCGTGTGGGGTCCGGACAGCCGTCACCTCTACTACGTTCAGTCCGACGGCCTGGCCGCGATCGAGCTCCGCGCTGAGCCGAGACTCTCCGTCGCGCAGCGCCACACGATTCGTGGCTTCCCGGCCAACGACGGCTACGACCTGTCGCCCGACGGGAAAACCTTCGTCATCGTGACGCCCTTGCGAAACTCGGCGGACATCTTCGTGGCCGTGAACTGGAGCGACGCGGCTCGGCGCGAGTGGAGTGCCGCCAAGAAGTAATAAATTCTCGCGGGAAGTGCGCCGCCTCGCCATCGCGGGTTTGAGGGCGTTGTCTCTGGCGCCGGCGCGTCCGCAAAGCGTACATTTGCCGTCCCTTCCCTGGTCTGTGCCCGACTGTGCCACCGACCGCAGAACCACCGCAACTGATCGCTGGGCGTTACGCAGTGGAGCGCGTGCTTGGTCATGGCGCGAGCGCGGTGGTGTATCTCGCCCACGACCTCACACACGACCGGCAGGTCGCCGCGAAGGTGTTGCGGCCGGAGCTGGCCGAATCGGTGGGCGCCGACCGGTTCTTGCGCGAGATCAAGGTCACGGCGCGACTCCAGCATCCGCACATCGTCAGCGTGCTCGATGCGGGCAACGATGGCGGCATGTTCTTCTGGGTTGCCCCATACCTCGACGGCGGGACGCTGCGCGAACGGCTGGTGCGTGAACGGCAGTTGACGATCGGCGCCGCCGTGTCGATCGCCTACTCGCTCGCGACGGCGCTCGATTACGCGCACCAGCGCGGGCTCGTCCACCGCGACGTGAAGCCGGAGAACGTCATCTTCTCCGGGAACGAGGCCTACCTCGGCGACTTTGGCATTGCGCGCGCTCTCGACGGAGGCGCGGGGGGAACGACATCTCCGGGCATCGTGCGTGGGACGCCGGCATACATGAGTCCCGAGCAGGCGTCCGGTGAGCGCGAGTTTGACGGGCGCAGCGACATCTACAGTCTCGGCTGCGTGCTGTACGAGATGCTCGCGGGCGTGCCCTGCTTCGCCGGCGCCAGCGCGCAGTCCGTCATCGCCCAGCGCCTCGTCTTTCCGCCCGAACCGTTGCGGCGGTATCGGCCGACGGTGCCTGACGAGTTGGCCGACATCGTATCGCACGCCTTGGCTCTCGCGCCGGCGGATCGGTTTCAGACGGCGCGCGCGCTGGCCGACGCCTTGGCGGCGACGGGCCTGGCCCTTTCGAACAGCACGGACGCCCAGCGCGTGGGCGAGTCCCGGGCTCATCGAGGAGCCGCCCCGGTGTCGTGGTGGGCGCGAAACAGGTCGCGGACGCTGGCAGCCGCCGTCGCCGCGCTGGTGGTCGCAGTTGCGGCGACAATGCGATCATCCCTGTTCAGCGCCGAAGGCCCTCGCCCCATGTTGGCCGGCGACGTGCTTGACCTGCGCGTCGAATCGCGGCCCGGCGGCGCGGCGGCCGGTGGACAGCCGCTGAGTGGTCTCATCGCCGATGCGCTGCGCGCGGAGTTGGGCGCGTGGCCCGAGGTGCGCGTCCGCGAGCCCGGGGACGGCGGTCGCACGCCGATGGCCGTGGTTACGGCCATTCCAGTCGGCGACTCGGCTCGAATCCTCGTCGACGTCACGTGGCCCACCGGCGGGGCGCCGATGTCGCAGCACATCGCGCACGTCGTTTCGCTCGACGATGCTCGCGCGTCGCGGAACGTCGCCATGATTGCGCGCGAGGTGCTCGGCGGCCCCACGTTCGACATTGCGCCGAACGCGGCAACCATGCCCGGACGGTCGCTCACGGCGCTCCGGCGATATGTGAGCGGATGGAACGAGTTGCACGCGGGGCGTCTCGACTCCGCGGCATCCCTGTTTCGCAAGGCGGCGCAGGCAAATCCGCAGTTTGCCCGGGCGCTGCTGTGGGCGGCCCAGAGCGCGGCGTGGAACGCGCCGAGGGACGTGCGGTCGTGGAAGGCAGACGCCGACGCGGCTGTCCGGTCGGGAACGCTCACGGGACCGGATTCGTCGCTCGCGCTGGCCCTGCAGGCGATGTCGGCAAAGGACTATCCATCGGCGTGCAGATCCTTCCGTTCGGTGACGGAGCGAGACCCGACGGAGTTTGCCGGCTGGTTCGGCCTCGGCGAGTGCGCGCGTCTGGATACGGTGATTCTGCGCGGATCGTCCGGCGTGGAATTCCGGTCGAGCCATTGGGCCGCGCTGTCGAGTTATGCCGAAGCGGTGAGCCGAGCGCCGTCGTCGGAGTTGCTCGCCTCGGTGTTCGGGTCGGTGATGCTGACGTCGTACGCGAGCGGCAACCGATCGCGCAACGGAACCGCCGACGGTGAGCCCGCGGCGCAGTTTTCGGCCCTGCCGTCGTTGGACCACGATACCCTGGCGTTCGTGCCGATTCCCCGCGCCGACTTCTACGGCCTCGGGCCGCGCGCCGTCCCGACGACGCACGCGAGCGCGCTGCGCCGGGGTCGCGAGGTCGCGCTCGATTTGACCGCTCGTTGGACACGCCGCTTCCCGCGGTCGAGCGATGCCTGGTTTCAGCGCTCGCTCGCGCTCGAGCTGGCAGGTCGCATCGCCGACGGCCCAGCCGAGGTGTCGGCTCCGGCAGCGCTCGACCGCGCCGATTCGGCGGTCACGGACGAATGGACTCGCGCGCAAATCGCGGTGGCGCGGACGCGCCTGGCGCTGCGGCGGCTCGATTTTGCGTCGGCCGCGCGCAGCGCTCGTGCGGCAATCGGTGGTTCGGTGCCGCGCGACGCCAGGGCTCGAGCCGCTCTGGCTCCGCTCGCCGCGCTGGTCGGCAACGTCGCCAAAGGGGACGCACTGTGGACGAACGATGGGGATCGCACCGTCGCCGCGCTGTCGGCAGCGCTCGCGGACTCGTTGCGAGGCTTTCGCGTGCGCGCGGTGTCGGGCGAGTGCAAGGAGTTGGAGGAGCGGCGACGAGCGCTCGAGCGCGCATTCGTGGTCGCGTTCGCGCCCGCCGAACTGTCGGCCCAACGTGAGCAGCTGCTGCTGCCGGCGTATCGGGACGCGGTTCCCTGCCTGGGGCCGTCGGTCATCGCGGAGTTCGCACCGACCCGTCCGATGGACAGTGTGTTCCACGCGCTTGCCGCGCGCGACGTGCCGCGCGCCCGGCGGCTGCTCGCATCGCTGCGGGGGAATCGCGCGGGCGTCAACATCGCCGCGATCAGTT
>Ga0137314_1000243_pt1 | contig 16456 bp, 8 predicted proteins | sample EasRivERMZT199_2_FD_102289 | JGI IMG/M metagenome (GOLD analysis project Ga0137314, IMG submission 102289) | Soil microbial communities from meander-bound floodplain in the East River, Colorado, USA - East River MetaG ERMZT199_2 | ecosystem: Environmental > Terrestrial > Soil > Floodplain ... | reverse complement strand
TGATGCTGGACGAGGGCTTCCACGCCGCGGAGCCGAAGTATCGCCTGGCGCAGCTGCAGGATGCACTGCTGCGCGACGTCCGCTTCATCGTCGGCATCAAGATGCACACGCAGGGCATGACGGTGGATCAAGCGACGAAGCTCTTCGAAACGCAGGCACACCAGCCGCGCCCGGTGGCCGTATCGGAAGCGAAGCGTGGCGCCGGCGATCCACTCTACGGCTACTATACCATGGGTAAGTTGATGATCCTGAAGCTGCGCGACGACTACAAGGCGAAGAAGGGCGCCGCGTACTCACTCCAGGGTTTCCATGATACTTATCTGAAGCTCGGGCCGCTGCCGTTGCCGCTCATCCGCCGGGCGATGCTAGGAGAGGCGGGGCAGGCGTTCTAGGATCGCAGGTCGCCCGCGCAGCGGGCTCCCACGGATGACGCTCCGGCGCTCACCTGCCCTCCAGCTCTTGCTTGAGAATGACGAGCGACGCGCGGCCCGCTTGGATCAGCCCCCCGTACGGTCGATTGAGGTCGGCGATCAGCAGCATCACGATCGAGAACGCGAGCGCGAGTGGGATCACCGCGGGCGAGCGCACGGAGCCGCTGAGTCCAATCGCGTAGCCCAGCAGCCCGGTGCCGATGACGGCAAGGAGATGCAACGCGAACCAGATCGGCAACGGAACCCGCCCGTGAAAGAGCGCGGCGACACGCCGCTCGTAGGAGTCGATCACCTCGTTGACCGACTGGACTTCCAGCCCGGCGAGTGAGCCTTGCTGAATTCGCGGGCCGGAGGCAACGGCCATCCGCCACAGCGTGTCATGGATGCTGGTGACCTGCGCTATGGATTTCACCATACTCTCGCCGTCGGTCACACGTAGCCGGACGTCGATCTCCGCGCGCAGAAGCCGCCTCATCTCACTGCGGTATGGCTCGGGCGCGAGATCGGCCCGGAGGTATGCCGTCCCGATCGCGTTCGCCGACTCGAACAACGTCGTGCGCCGGTCGTCGTGGCGCGCCTGCGCCATCCCGAACGCGAACGCCAGCATGAAGGCGAGGAGCCCGAGCGTTGGCGACACGGTGGCATCGACCCACTTCTCGTCCTCGCGCATGGGACGCCGTCGGCGAATGCGGCCCAGGCGGAAGCCGATCTCGACGGAGAGCAGGACGATCGCAACCGTAAGGATGAACCAAATCCAGAGCGGTATGCGGTCGAGAATCGATTCTTCAGTCACGCGCTGCCAGAGTGCGGAATACGTGCCGAGCTTCGCGTTTTGCGCCGAGCCGGTCGCGACCGTACCTTGCCCGAATGCCCGTCGCGCAGAACGAGACCCGTGTGCAAACGCCGGTCGCGATGATTCCGTCGCCGCTCCCGGCCGATCGCGCGAGGAAGCAGACGCCCTCGTCCAGCCAGGATGCGGAAGGCGAGTCGACGGCCGGTCGACGCACGGTCGCGCGCGCGATGTTGATCGGCCTCTGGGTCTGGCCGTCGTTTCTCGTGCTCGACCTCTACATGTGCTTCGTGGCGTACCCGGGCGCGCCGATCGGCCTGTTCGTCGGCTACCGGGTCGTGGTCGAGTTGATCTTCGTCGCCGTGTATCGCGCGAGCAAACGGGGACGCACGCCGATCAAACAGTTGTTCTGGCTGCAGAATCTCACCTACGGCTTTGCCGCGCTCGCCATCGCGCTCATGGCGGTGCACCTCGGCGGCATTCGCAGTCCGTACATGCACGGGATCTCGATCGTCGCCCTCGTGCGCGCGGCGCTCGTGCCGACGCATTGGCGTCAGGGCCGGAACACATACGGGCGGATCGCGTTGGCATTCCCCCTGGTCATGGGTCTCGGGGCCGCGGTGTCACCCGAAGCGCGCGCCGACTGGTTGAGCGCGCAGTCGCTGATCGTGTTCGCGAGCAACTACGTGTTCGTGGTCGCGTCGTCGTTTCTCGGACTCGTCACCGGCCACATCGTGTGGAGCGCGCAGGAGCAACTCTACCGTGCGCGTCGCGTCGGGCGTTACCGGCTGCAAGCGCCAATCGGTAAGGGCGGAATGGGAGAGGTGTGGCTCGCCTGGGACAGCACGCTGCACCGCAACGTGGCGCTCAAGATCCTGCGGGTCGGCAGGTCGTCCGGCCTCGACGCGGTGCGACGTTTCGAGCTCGAGGCACAGGCCGCGGGTCAACTCCGCGGCCAACACGTGGTGCAGATCTTCGACTTCGGTGCGAGCGACGACGGGCTGTACTACATCGCGATGGAGTATCTCACCGGTATGAGCCTCGCGGGCCTCGTCGAAAGGTTCGGGCCGCTCCCGCCGGCGCGGGCGATCAAATTGTCGATGCAAGCCTGCCTCGCGCTCGAGGAGGCGCACGCGCTCGGCATCATCCACCGCGATCTCAAGCCGCACAATCTCTACCTCACGCGAATGCCCGACGAGCCGGACTTCATCAAGCTGCTCGATTTCGGCATCGCGCGTCTGCGCGCCGGGGAACTGCACGCCGACAAACTGACGATGACCGGCCTGATGGTGGGTACGCCCGCTTATGTCGCGCCGGAGCTGTGGCTTGGCGGTGAAGCCGACGAGAGGAGCGACATCTACGCCTTCGGCGTCACGCTGCACGTCCTGCTTACGGGAGTGACGCCATTCGACGGCTGGTCGATGGCGCAGCTCCAGGCAGCGCACTTCTCTGCCGAACCGCCGCCGCTGCGCCTGACACCGGGGGACGCGACGACCCACCGCCTCGAGTCGCTGCTCGTCCGTTGCCTCGCCTGGTCGGCGACGGATCGGATTCAGACGGTGCGCGAGCTGCGCGAGGCGCTCGCCGAGTTGTACGATCCCACGGCGTGGACGACGGCCGACGGCGACGCATTCTGGAAAGCGGCCGAGCGAGCACGGTTCGGGTGAGCGCCCGATCGTGCCCCTTCGACCTGCTCCCGGCCCGTTGACGGCCGGAGCGGTTACGAGGGGGATTCCCACGAGATAACTTCGAGGTCCCCTCGACTCGGTGACGTCGCCGTGCTCAGCCCTCGTCTGCTGTTTCTCGCCGGCTCGTTTACGCTGGCGAGCATGCTCCCCGCCCCCGCGTCAGCGCAGCCCGCGCGCGTCACGCCAACGAACGATCCGTTCGCCTCGCTGACGCCGACCAGCGTGCTCCGCGGCTTTCGCGCCGCCGCCGTCTACCTGGACGCCGCCGACCGCCCCATCGGGGCGCGGTTCGTTCACGAGAAGAGCGGATTCACGCTCGATCTCGCCCGGCAGCAATCGGTTCCACAGGCGTACATCTGGGTGAACACCTTCCCGATGACCGACCGCGGTGAACCGCACACGCAGGAACATCTGCTCGTTGGAAAAGGGTCGAAGGGTCGCGCGTTGGGTACCGTGGAGAGCGCGTCGCTCGCGACGTCGACCGCGTTCACGCAGCAGTGGCGCACGGGGTATCAGTTCAACACCTCGGCCGGCGCCAAGGCGTTCTACTCGCTGCTCGACACCGAGCTCGATGCGCTGCTCAATCCGGATTTCACCGACGAGGAGATCCGGCGCGAGGTGCGCAATTTCGGCATCAGCGAGGACCGGTCGACGCGCGCGCTGTCGCTCGAGGAGAAGGGTTCGGTCTACAACGAGATGACGAGCTCCACCTCGACGCCGTTCAGCCGGATGTATCGCGAGCTGACCGGAATGGTGTACGGAAGGGAGCATCCTCTGGCGCGCAATTCCGGCGGCATGCCGGAGGGGATTCGCGAGATGAAGGCGGAGGACATCCGCGCCTTTCACCGAGAGCATTATTACCTGGCCAACATGGGTATGGTCGTCGCGGTTCCGGACGCCATGACTCTCGACGACGTCCTGGCGAACATCGGGCGCACGCTCGTCAAATACGACCGCGCTCCCGCGGCCAGGGCGGCCGTGCGCACGCCGGCGGATCTGCCCGCGCCTGTCCAGGCGCCGGAGGGCACGGTGCGCATCGCATCGTTCCCGCACCGGAACGCGCAGCAGCCGGGCCCCGTGTTGCTCGCTTGGCCGGCGACGCGGCAGCTGACGGTCGATGAGCAAACGCTGATGTCGCTCTTTCTCGAGTCCGTCGCCGGCGACCCGACGACCAATCTGTACAAGCTGTTCGTCGACTCGCGCACCCGCACCGTCGACGTGGGCGCCAAACAAGTGATCGCATTCTCCAACGACGAGCCGGGAAACCCGATTTATCTCGGGCTCAACGGTGTCGAACCGTCGCACATGACGGAGGCCGAGATCGTCGCCGTTCGATCGGCGGTGCTTGCGGAGCTCCGCCGGATCGCCGCGCTACCCGACGCGTCACCCGAGCTCGTGGAGCTCAATAACCGCGTGAAGAGCCGGATCCTCTCGACCCGTCGCGGGTTGAGCAAGTTCGTGAATTCCCCGCCGGGCTTCGGCTTTCGCACGACCGGCGGTGAGTGGCTGGCGCAGCTCGACCGGGTCAACCGCGTTCCGGGATTCCGCAAATCGTTGGTGCTGGCATCGGCGATGCGCGCGGCCGACTCGGTCGTGAACCTGCCGGTAAACCCGTGGCGCACGTTGTTACCCAAGTGGCAGCTCACGACGGTGACGCCATTTGCGTCGGCGGCGCGGCCGGATCCGACGCTGATGGACCGCGAGGACGCCGAGCGCCGCGCCCGCGCGGCGGCGGAAGTCGCGCGACTGCGTGCGGCGTACGCCGTGACCGACGACCAGGAAGCGATTCGCCGCTACAAGGCGGAGTACGACCGCAACAGCGCCGAGCTGGATCGCCTCGCGGCCGCGGTTCCACGCACGAAGCTCGTGGACGATCTCCCGATGACGCTCGACGACCAGCTTCGCTACGCCGTCGACTCCGTGCGCGGCGTGCCGGTGGTATCGTCGACCTTCGAAAGCATGACGAGCATGACGGCCGGCCTGGCGTTGCGGCTGGACGGCGTTCCCGACGACGATCTGGTCTATGTCGCAGCGCTGCCTGCCCTGCTGACGCGCGTGGGCATCGTGAAGAACGGAACGCCGATGTCGTTCGAAGCGATGAGCGAGCGCCAGCGGCGCGAGATTCTCTCGCTCGCCGCGACGTTCGCGACGAACGCCCGCACGGGGCGCGTGGAGCTCGTGCTCCGGGGCGCGGGCAATGACCAGGCGGAGGCGATCCGCGCTCTCGGATGGATGCAAGACGTGCTCACCGCGCCGGATTGGCGTCCCGAGAACCTGGCGCGCATTCGCGACCTCGTGGACCAGACACTCACCGCGCTGCGCAACACGCAGCAGGGAGCGCCGGAGGGTTGGGTGCAGGGGGTCGCGGGCTCGTATCGCCGCCAGGGCGACGCGCGCTACCTCACGGCAGCGTCGTTCCTCACGCGGACGCATTATCTGCTGCGGTTGCGCTGGCTGCTCAAGGACGCCGGCGACGATGTGACCCGCCGCGCGATCGACGGCTGGATGATGCAGCTCGCCGGCGCCGCGCAGGGCGCCGACCGCGCGTCGATCCAGGCGATGCTCAAAGCCATCGTCGATACCGCCGCGGCGGCACCGACGTCGCTCGCCGGTCCAGTAACCGCGGCACGCGGGCTTCCACCGGGGGCGCGGACGCTCGCGGTCGATGCGGCGCGCGACCTGCAACTCACGCTCGCCGACGTTCCCGACACGTCGCTCGGCGCCGATTGGATGTATCTCGTGAACACGATGCGGCAGGATCTGCTCGTCGCGCCCGCCGCCGCGCTGGCATCGCTCGACGCGGTGCGGACGAAGCTTCTGACGACGGGCAATGCGCGCGCGTTCGTGATCAGCTCGTCGGCGACGCGACGCGCGGTGGCGCCGGGGCTGTCGGCGTTGATCGGCACCCTGCGCGCGGCGCCGCGTGCCACGGTCACAGCGACCGCCGAGCGTCGCGTCATCGACGACCGGCTGCGTACGCGGACCGACGCGGGCACCAAGCCGGAGTTCGTCGGCCTGCTCGATCAGAACATGCAGGGAGGCGTGGCGATGTTCTCGATTCCGTCGGTCACGTACACCGACACGTCGAGGCGCACGCTCACGAGGTTTCTCGCGTCCAAGCTGTACGCCGGCGGCGGCGCGCACAGCATGTTCAGCCAGACCATCGCCGCGGGACTCGCGTACAGCAACGGCATCGGCGGCTCGCCGACGAACGCGCGGCTCACCTATTATGCCGAGCGCACGCCGGAGATACCGCAGACGGTGCAATTCGTCGTCGATCAGCTGAAGAAGTCGCCGCACGACACTTCGCTCGTCGATTATGCCATGGCGCTGGTGTTCGCGGAGACGCGGTCCGGCGCCGACTTCGAGTCGCGCGGCGAGGGGATGGCCAACGATCTCGCCGACGCGCAGACGCCCGAGTCTGTGCGCCGCTTTCGCCAGCGCCTGCTCGCGCTCCGGCGGTCGACGCCGGCGCTTGGCCGAGCGCTCTACGCGCAGATGGACTCCGTCTACGCCGAACTCTTCCCGGGCTACTTCAAAGGCATGAAAGCGCCGGGGGCGGTCTACTTCACGATCGGCGCCGAGAAGCAGATGTCGGCGTATGAGAAATATCTCAATGCGACCGTATCACCCGATGCGAAGCTGTTCCGGCTCTATCCGCGGGACTTCTGGGTGACGTCCGACCGTCGTACGACGGTCCCCTAGACCCTTCGCTTCTAACCCTGCGGGCATCCCGGCAATACAACAGCTGAACGCAGGTGACGCTGAGAGCGCAGAGAGGCGCTGCACAGCGTGAAACGGTTTGTTGGTGAATCGAAAGAGGACCGTTGTTCCGCGGACGCTTTGTCTGCAACCTGCTAGGGCCTGCGCGTGAGAGTGGCGCCGACCCCATTGACGGAGCAGCCGGGGGTCGCAGGTTACGTCGCATGCACAAGACCTCTGTCATCCTCCTCGCGCTCGCGTCGGCGTGCGCCACTGCCGACGCCCAGCGCGCGCCGGCGACCTCGACCGGGGTGATCCCCGGTGTCGAGGTGCTGCTCTCCGACTCGCTGCACCTCATTCGGGGCAAGCGGGTCGGTCTGCTCACCAACCACTCGGGGCGCGATCGCGCGGGCGTGAGCACGATCGACCTTCTGTTCAAGGCGCCCGGCGTGCGACTCACCGCGCTGTTCGGGCCCGAGCACGGCATCCGCGGAGTCGCGCGGGCCGGCGAGCGAATCGCGTCGAGCGTCGATTCGGCCACGGGCGTGACGGTGTACTCGCTGTACGGCGACGTGCAGGTGCCCACGCCGGAGATGCTCGCCAACGTCGACGTGCTCGTCTATGACATTCAGGACGTGGGCGCGCGCGTCTACACCTACGAATGGACGTTCGCCAACGCCGCGAATGCCGCGAAGAAGCCCGTCATCGTGCTCGACCGGCCTGATCCCATCCGTGCCGACCGCGTCGAAGGGAATATTCTCGATCCGGGGTTCAAGTCGCTCGTCGGCCAGTTTCCCGTCGCACTGCGCTATGGTCTTACGCCCGGCGAACTGATGCGCTACCTCGCCGGCACCAAGCAGATCGATGCGAACGTAACGGTCGTCCCGATGAAGAACTACACGCGGGCGATGTGGTACGACGAAACGAAGTTGCCGTGGTTGAATCCGTCACCCAACCTCAGAACGATCGACGCCGAGCTCCTGTATCCGGGAACGGTGTTCTTCGAGGGAACGAGCGCCACCGAAGGGAGAGGGACGGACGCGCCGTTCACGCTCATCGGCGCTTCATGGTTGACGGACAACACGGCGATTGCCGCCGAGCTCAACGCGCTCAAACTCCCCGGCGTGCGATTCGATACCACGACCCGCACGATCGAACCCGGATACAAGTTTGGCGGGCAGACGATTCCGATGATCAAGGTGAACGTCACCGACCGCAACGCGGTGCGATCGGTGGAGTTGGGGATACGGATGCTGCGCGCGATCTACGCGCGCCACACGAAGGAGTTCACCTGGCGCGGCTCGATCGACCGGCTCGCTGGTACGGACAAGCTCCGCGCCGCGGTGGAAGCGGGGCAGGTCGATGCGCTCATCGCCTCCTGGAATCAGGATGCCGCGCGCTTTGCCGGGATGATCAGGCCGTACCTGCTATACCGCTGAGGGGAAGCTCGACGTCGGTGAGCGATAGGCGCGGGCGGCTCGGCTGAACGCGTGGCTCGGCGCCCAACGCACGCGGGAGCGTGACGCGGAACAGCGCGCCCCCCATCGCATGGTTTTCGGCGCGGATCCTCCCGCCGTGTCGTTCGACGATCGACCGGACGATGGTCAACCCCATGCCGAGTCCCTGCGCCTTGGTCGAGAAAAGCGGCTGGAACAGCCGCGCCGCTGTGTCGGCGGTCAATCCACTCCCGGAATCGTGAACCGACAACTCGGCGAGTCCGTCGCGTGGTTCGGTGCGGAGGGTGACTTCGCGTCGTCCGTCAACCGACGATGCGGCCTCGAGCGCGTTCAGCACGAGGTTGATGACGACCTGCTTGAGCTGGACCGGGTCGCCTTGGACGAGGGGAAGCGACTGACTGAGGCGCAGGTCGAGTCGGGCGCGGCGCATCACGGTGTCGTGTCGCAGGAGCGCATCCACCTCGCGACACACCGTATTGAGGTCGACGGCCTCCATCCGCGGCTCCTCCTTCTGAAGGAGAGTGCGAACGCGTTCGATCACGGCCGCCGCGCGCGCGTCATCCTCGGCGATTTCGAGAAAGATCGTTCTCACGTCGTCGAGATCGGGTGACTCGCCTGCCAGCAGGTGCCCACCCACGTGGGCGCTGTTGGCGATCGCGGTGAGGGGCTGTCCCAGCTCATGGATCAGTGTGGCCGCCAACTCGCCGACGGAAGCGACGCGCGCCATGTGCGCGACCTGCCGTCGCGACTCCTCGGCCGCCACGTCCGCCGTTCGCCGCGCGATTGCGGAGGCGATCACCTCGATCGCCGATCGAAGGCGGGGCACGACGCGATCAGGCCAGCGCTCGAGGCCGCGCGGTGGGTGCAACTCGACCGTTCCGATGCGATTGCCCATCGTGAGCAGCGGAAGCGCGAGCGGCACGCCGGCCGGGCGCGGGCTCGGGCTCGGGTTCGAGATGCGATAAGCGCCCGAGGTTCTGCTGCCCTTTCCATCGCCGTCCATGGGCCACGTGAGGACGCGTGGTCCGGAACCCGCGACGTCGCAGGTGAGACGCGCACCCGTTGCGCCGCTATAGCTGCCCAACCGCGCAAGAGCGAATCCGAGCGCGGACGACATGTCGGTGGCGCCGTGCTCGACGAGCAATACCGTGAGATCGGAGATCATCCGTTCGAAGGCGAGCTGGTCTTCCACGATCTGCTGCGCGTGCAACCGGCGACGGTGCTCGATCAGGAGTCGCGCAATGAGCAGGGCCTGGAGGACGATCAGCGCGATCGTGACGAACATGCCGATCCGGTAGCGCTCCCACGCTGGGGACGGACGAAAATGCACCAGCGTGCCGGCGGGCAGGCGACGCTCTGACAGGTGCCAGCGACGCAACTGTCTCCAATCCGCTTCGAGCGTGTGATCCGGGACCTCAACCGGGGGCATCGCCACGCCCGGACTACGGCGCAGAACGCGGAGCGCCAACTCGCCCGTCTTCGTCCCTTCGACGTCGTAGTGGGCGACGGCGCCTCCGACGATTCCACGTCCAAGTCCGGTGGCGACGTGGGCATAGACCGGCGCGCCGGAGGCCGCCGCGATCTGTTCCGCGGCTTCGGCCGCGATGAACGGCTGGCCGCGCCCATCCCGCTCGAAGTTGGCGAAGACGACGATGGTTTCCTTCGAGAGTCTCCGCATGACGAGCAGCAGATCGGGGAGCGCCTGTCCCTGAAGCACGGACACGGCCAGGCTGTCGCGGAACGGGGCGATGGCGCGGAGGACGCTCGCCACGATGGCGGAGTCGGAGCCGGAGGAGCCGCCAACGACGACAACGTGCCTGGCGTCCGGCTGAAGGGAGCGCGCCAGGTCGAGCGTCGGAACGAATGGAGCTCCGGTGGTGCGCCCTGTGACGTTGGAGGGCAGAGCAGGGAGACCGGCGCGCTGGCCGACCGTCAGGGCAAAAACGACTGGAATGTTCGGAAAGAGCGGCGTCAGATACTCGGTAGCGAGCCGAAGCGCAGCCGCCCCGACCGGAACGATCAGATCGAACTCGAGGTCGCCATACTTCTCGCGCAGGATACGCGTGAGCAGCGCTGGGCGATCCAGGCCAGGTCCGCGGGTGGCGTCGAGAAATTCCTCATAGAACTCGATCGGCGTCGGCAGGCCGCCGCGCAGCGTGCCGCGGAAGTGGCGAATGAAATCGGCGATCCCCGGCTGCTCCGCCGCGACGGAGTAGACCATGAGCACGCGCTTGGGAGGTTCGCTCGCCTGAGGCACGGAGCCGGCGTGCAGTACACCTCCAAGGGCCGCGCACTCGATGAGCGCGGCGACTGCAAAGGCGGTGCTTCGGGAGATCGTCGTCGATCGCATGGCGGCGGGCGACAATAAAACATCGCCCGCCGTTCAACCGTTGGTCCTTAGGCCAATGAGATGCCCATTTGCCGAGAAAGGTCAGTAGTTCGGGTTACTCGTCTTCTCGCTCAATGGAACTATGAAGCATTTGGCGGCGCCGTAGGGATCCGGCATCACTGGATATTTGCCGGTGGGGAAAAGATCGGCACCCGCCGCCGCGTACCGACGCAAGTCGCCGAGCCGCTGACCGGTGAGATAGAAGTCGAGGGCGCGTTGGAGTCTGAACTCGGCGATGAGTGCGGTGCCGGTGAGGTTCACCGCCGGTTTGGACACAACGGCGCGACGGGCGTTGACGAAGGTGAGCATCGCCGCCGTTGGGCCGTCTGCCTCAGTCACGATGTACGCAGCCTCGAGTCCGCTGGCGAAACGAATGTTGCTGGTGATGTCGATCGTCTGCGCGGGGCCGGTTGCGAGCCAGCCGCTGTACTGCGACGGCCGACCCGGCACCCAGATCGGTTGCGAGTTGAGTCCCGGCCGGGTGACCGCAGGCTGCGGGACGCGCGGGTCGGCCAGTCCCTGGAACGCGGGTTGGAGGCTGAACCACGCGCCCGTCGCCCGGACGCCGGAATTGACGATGTTGTTCTCGCGCACTGAATTCGCGGAGTAGTACGCGAGCTTTTCGTAGTTGGCGGGCACCTGAGCGGCATAGCCGCGCGCCTTGGCCAGATCCCCGGCCTTGAGCGCGGCACGTGCCGCGCCCACCCGCGCCATGTTGACGATGTCCTGTGCCGCCGTGATGTTCGCGGCGCTCGCACCGGCCATCGACGCCGTGGCGATCGTGACAGCGCTGTCGAAATGGGCGATTGCGCGCCCGAACAGCTCGGGCGGTTTGAGCGCGGCGCTCAGACGGATGGGTGCGTCGCAGAACCCTTCGCCGAGCAGGATGTGGGCGTACCCTCCGTAGGCGAGCAGACGCGCGATGCTGAGGCTCGTCGCCGCTGCCGGCCCGAGGATCGCCTTCAACCGATCGATCCCGTCGTCGGCCGACGTGACGGCGCGCGACAGAACCTCGAAGATGGTTTCGTTGGTCGAGTTCAGGTCGTTGAAGTTGTGCAGCGAGAATTCGCGGACGCCCACATTGGTGTGGTCAGTGAACGCTTCATCGCTCAATACGGCGGACCAGAGGGTGTATTGCCCGTACGCAAACTGGAACTCGCCGATGCCGCCGTTGACGATGAATTGCTCGAGCGCCGGATCACCGAGTTGTTCTTCCTTGAGCGCTCCGGGGTTGGTCACCTTGAGCAGGTCCTTGCACCCGGTGACTCCAACGAGGAACGCGAGCGCGGCGGTTGCCGTCCTGCGAAGATGGCGGCGCATCAGAAGTTCACCGCGAGCGAGGCCGAATACCGGCGCACCATGGGGACCGTCCAGGAATCGTTGCGGTTGAAGGTCGATATTCCGTTGAAGTTGACCTCGGGGTCGGCGCCTCCGTATTTCGTCCACACCTTGAGGTTGTGTCCGGCGACGGTGACCATCGCGCGCTCGAGCATGCCGCGCGTCCAGCCGACCGGCAGCTCGTAGCCGAGCGAGATGTCGCGCAGCTTGAGGAAGTCGCTCTTCTGGATGTGCAGGAACGTCTGCGACGCGAATTGCCGGACGAGCACTTCGTCCGGATTGGCCGCGGGGTCCGCCGTCTCCCACGAGACGCCGGCGCGGTCGCGCCGCCAGTCCTTCACGTTGAACTGATAGTGCCCGGACTTGTAGTCGAGGAGGCCGCTCACGCGAAGCCGCCCGAACAAGCGGAGTCCGCTGGAGAACGCCATCTCGCGCGTGGGAACGGACGACCCCATGTACACGCTTGCCGTGTCGAGCACGGGACGCCCGGCGACCTTCACGATCGTCCCGTCGGCGTTTCGCTGAACCTGTTGTGCCCACATGGCGCCAAGGGGATAGCCCACCTGATAGCGCTGCGACGGGGCGTACGAGCCGAAAAGGATCGGGGCGCGGTTGTCGCCGAACGAAACGAGCCGGTTTTTCGTGGTCGACATCGTCAGCGTCGCGTCGAGGTTCACGTTCCGCCGCTGAATCGGCGTGACGGTGAAGAGCGCCTCGATGCCGCTGTTGGCAATGGTGCCAAGGTTGGTGAGCTGATTGCCGGTGAAGCCGGACGACGGCGGAACCGCCACCGGGATGAGCGCGTCACGCGTGGTCTTCGAGTAGTAGGTCGCGTCGATCTTGACGCGGCTCCTCAGCAGGCTCGACTCGAAGCCGAGCTCGATCTCCGAACCACGCTCCGGCTTGAGGTTCGGATTGCCGACCGACGAGTATCTCAACGCCGACGACGTACCCGCGGGATACGTGACGACCGACGACGAGTACGCGCGCACCGCGTCGAGGGGACCGGGCGCGTTGCCCGCCTGGCCCCAGGCCGCGCGCAGTCTGAGCTCGTCCACGCCGCGCAGGGTGAAGAACGACTCCTCCGAGATGACGTACGACAGCGAGAGCTTCGGATAGAACACGCGATTGAGCTCCGAGCCGAACGCCGAGTTGTTGTCCATGCGGAGCGCCGCCGCGGCGAAGAGCCGGTCGCGCCATGCGATCTGTTGCTGCGCGTAGAAGCCGACCGACCGCTGCGCGGTATCCGACTGGCGGCTCGTGGTGACCGCCGCCGAGGAGACGGATCGAATGCCCGTGCTGCCCAGATCCGTGCCGATGGCGTCCGTGCGATGGTACGTGTTGGCGAGGAACTGCATTCCGAACGACGTGTTGGACGCCACGTTCGGGGTGAAGCTGCGCGTGATCGTGCCGTCGTAGTTGAGCGTGATCTCCTTGTTGAACGGGCGTCCCTCGGCGATGAATCCCTTGGTGTTGTCGAGCTCGAGACTGAACCGCGCTTGATACGGCGCGCGCGGGTCGGGCGCGTAGTACAACTCGGCCAATCCGACGTTGGCGTCGAGCCCGACGCGGAACTTGCTCGTGAACCAGTCGGTCACCCTGTAGTCCGCGCTGCTCCCGAAGAAGAAGCGATCGGCGAAGGTCTGGTTGTCGTAGAGGTTCGCGATCTCCGGCGTGATCGTGGAGTACTCGGGCCCCGCCGGGAACGCGTACGTGCGACCGGGAATGGCGAGGTACGAGCTGATGATCATTCCGGCCGCGACGTTGTCGTTCAACGGCAGGCGAATGTGATTCCGGCTCAGCCCCACGCTGGTCGTGAACGAGACCTTGTCGGACGGCACGAAGGAGAAGTTTCCGCGGAGCGAGTTCAGGTTGGCGAAGCTGTTGTAGTAGACACCGTCTTCCTTCCCGCTCGCGCCGGAGAGGAAGAAATTGAAGCGGTCGCCCCCTCCTCTCGCGGCGATCGAGTACTTCGCCAGCCCGCCTTTGCGCAGCGCGCGGCCGTCGCTCATCGGGCGGAACGAGATGACGTCACCCAGTTGCTTGCCTTTGAATCCCGGCCAGGTGACGGTGTCGGCGAGACGCACCGCGGTCGCGACCGCGTAGTTCACGGGGCGAAGGTTCTCGTCCCATTCCGAACTGCCTGTCTCGACGCGCGACTCCCATTTGATGGGACCGACGCGTCCACCCTTGGTGATGATCTGTATGACGCCCGCCGCCGCCTCGGCCCCGTAGAGCGTCGCCGCCGCCGGGCCTTTGATCACTTCGATCGACTCGATGTCGCCCGGATTGATGGCGTCGAGCGAGCTCGTCGACTGGCCGAACACGTCGTAGTTGCCTTCGCCCTTCTGGCTCACGCGCACGCCGTCCACGTAGATCGTCGGCGCGTTGCCTGCGTAGAGCGACCCCGCGCCGCGCAAGCGGAAGTTGGCCGCCGTGCCGACCGTGCCGGATCCCGGCATGATCGTCAGCCCGGGCGTCTTGGCCTGAAGCACTTCGGTGATGTTGGAGACCGCGGATTTCGCGACGATGTCGGTGGCGTCGACCGTCGCCACGGCATTGCCGATCGCGCGTTTGCGCGTGTCGCCCACGGCGCCGGTGATCACCTGCGCGTCCAGCGTGGCCACGCTCTCGCTCAGCGAGATCGTCACCGCCGCGTTGCCGGTCGCGTCGGGGGTGAAGGTCGTTCCGCCGGGCTTGTGCCCGATCCGCTGGGCGCGCACGTCGCGCGCTGTCGAAGGAATTCCGACGATGCGAAAGCGGCCGTCGGCATCCGTCAGCGTGGCCAAACGCGTCCCTGTGACCGAGACGCGCGCCCCGCGCACCGGCGTGCCCGATGCCGAATCGACGACGCGGCCGTTGAGCGTCGTGTTCTGGGCCAATGCCGGCGTCGCGCCGAGCGCGAGCACGATCATCGCCAGCACGCTGCCCGTCGCCCACCAGGCGCGCCTTGCTGTTCCGCGATCCGCGAATTGCTTCATAGCTCCTCCGATCCTCGAGACATGGTGTCCATGATCAATCGTGCGACTGCGACCTTGGTACTGAACGCGTGCGACGCCACGATGCGGTAACGCATGCGTGACCGTGCTGCTACGGAACTGCGGCCGCCGTCACCGCGGCGGGAATGGAGTCGAGCGGGTAGTATCGGTGCGAAACACGCCGGCCGTCGACGGACACGATGCGAAACCCCGATGAGTCCTGGCCGAGCGGCTTCCCCACGGGGCCGGTGGTGACCATCTCGAGATCACCGTCGCGCGCGAACGCGTTCCTGTGATAGTGGCCGGCGAACACGTGCCCGACACCCGATTCACGGAAGAGGTCGAGGTACATGCGGCGTGTGGCGAGTGGGAGGTTGTAGTACTGGTCAGGCTCGTCCGGCCGGACGAGAAACCACGAGTGGTGCTGGAAGATGAAGATCCGAGCGTATCCCCGCGATCGCGCGGTGCGCAAGGTGGCCCGCAGCCACTGCTCCTGCTCGGCGGTCTCGCGCGGTGTCGCAGCGGGCTCCTTTACGAGCGACGAGTTCAGCACAATGCCAAGCACTGCGCCGCTCCTGAACGTGTACCGATCGGCGCCGAACATCTTGCGGTACGCGGCAACGCCTTCTTCTGTGAGCGGAAGCGCGAGGTCGTGATTCCCCGGCACGCTGTAAAGCGGAATCGAACGATCGAGCTTGCCGACGATGCGTCGGTATTCGGCGATTTGTGCTTGGTCGCCCATCTTGTGCGTGAGGTCGCCGGTCACGACGACGAACGCGGGGTGCAGCCGATTGGCCGCGGCGATGGCCCGCTCAAAGTTCGACGTTTCGCGGACGAAATCCTGATTCGCCGTGAAGAAGCCGAACTGCGGATCGCTCATCTGTATGAAAAAGAACGGCGCCGTGTCGGCGGCGCGCGTCGGTGCGCGACACGCGCCCGCGACAACGAGTGCGACGGCCGTCAGGAGCCGCAGCGCGCGAACGACGGGAGATGGAAGTGCGTGCGTCAGGCGGGAACCCTTCACGTCAGTCTCCTTCCTCGCCCCAATCTGTCGGCCACGGGGTGCGCCGCTAGTGGTATGACGCTGAAATGGCGTTGTCATCCTGAGGAGCGAAGCGACGAAGGATCTCGCTCTTCTGCCGTCAGAAGCCTGAACAGCGAGATCCTTCGCGGAGTTTACCCTGAGGAGCGCAAGCGACGTTGGGCTCAGGATGACACCGAGACCTTGGCTTCGCTACACTAGAGGCGGCCCGGCTATCGCGCCAACGCGATGGCTTCGTCCAGCCCGGCTCCCAGCCGATCGACAGCGGTCGTGATCCGCTCGAGATCGCGTCGCGCCCGGGCTGCGTCGCGGAGCCGCACTGCCTCGGCGAGGCGCGGGAACGGCTGTCCATCATACAGCGAGTAAATGTCCCAGCCGTAGACGACATGCCGAAACCAACGACGCGACGCGGGCTCGCTCTCATCGAGGAGACGCTGCTCGAGCCGCGCGAGCACGTCGTTGAGACGCGCCGTGGACGACGATGGCAGACGCGCGGTGACGAGCCCGTCGTCGACCAGCTGTTCCAGCGCGGCGGCACGGGCGGCGACCCGGGCGATCGCGGCGTCGAGCGGCGCCAGGTCCAGCATCATTGTCGCCCGGCCGTCCGCGCCGACCGGCCACCGAGCCGCCGCCAACGAGTA
>Ga0137314_1000239_pt1 | contig 16618 bp, 10 predicted proteins | sample EasRivERMZT199_2_FD_102289 | JGI IMG/M metagenome (GOLD analysis project Ga0137314, IMG submission 102289) | Soil microbial communities from meander-bound floodplain in the East River, Colorado, USA - East River MetaG ERMZT199_2 | ecosystem: Environmental > Terrestrial > Soil > Floodplain ... | reverse complement strand
TCTTGATGATAAGCGAGCGCTCGTATTCCAGCCGCTCCCTGACGTGGGGGGGCAGAGGGTCGCCGTACCGCTCCTTGGCGCCCGCCGTGGCCATCGTCGTGAGCAACTCGTTTTCCGTCGCCACACCCGCCGGGAGGGGGAAGGCCGGCACGTGGTATTTCTTGGCAAACTCGACGTTCACCTCGTCGGCGATCTTGAGCGTGTTCTCGAGGACGTCCGTCCGCCCGGGGAATTGGCTGGCGATCTCCGGCGCGCTCTTGAAGTAGAGCCCGCGATCGTACCGCATGCGGTCGGCATCGCTCCGCTCCTTGCCCAGGCCGATGCACAGCAGCACGTCGTGCGCGTCGTGGTCCTCGCGCTTGAGGAAGTGCGCGTCGTTCGTGGCGATGACCGGGAGTCCCATCTCGTCGGCCAGCGAGAACACGCGGCTGTTCAGCTGCGATTGTCCTTCGGAGGCGTGCGCCTGGACCTCGAGGTAGTAGCGCCCCTGAAACGCCTCCGCGTACCAGGCGGCGACGGCGCGCGCGCCCTCGACGTCGTCCACCATCAGGTGCTGGGCGATCTCGCCGGCGAGACAGGCAGACGACACTATCAAGCCTTCACTGTGCCGGGCCAGCAGCTCGCGATCGACGCGCGGCTTGGAATAGAAGCCTTCGGTGTACGCGAGGGACGACAGCTTGACCAGGTTTCGGTAGCCGACGAGGTCGCGCGCGAGCAGGACGAGGTGGTAGTACGGCTTCGCGTTCGCCGAGAGCCCTGAGCTGCTACGGCCGCGCGCGCGCCGGTCGCCGGGCGCGACGTAGGCCTCCATCCCGATGATGGGCTTGATTCGCGCCTTCTTCGCCTGCTCCTGGAACTCCCAGGCCGCGTGAAGATTGCCGTGATCGGTGATCGCCAACGCCGGCTGCTCGAACTCCGCAGCGCGTCGAATGAGATCGTCGATCCGGTTGGCGCCGTCGAGGAGCGAGTACTCCGAGTGGCAATGCAGATGAACGAAGGACATCTTGCAGAACATAGCGATCTGGACCCGGGAGTGTCAAAGCGGCTCCGGCGTCCGCCATCCTCCCGTAAGTGTTTATGTATCAACGATATGTCCGCCGGGCCGCGCTCGTGCTGCTGCTCCTGGTCGCGGGGTTTTTCCTCCTCGTGCCCATGGGCCGCTATCTCCTCCGCGGCGCCTTTGCCGAGGCGGGGATCCTTTGGCGGCGCCGTCCGATCGCTGCGCTCGTCGCCGACTCGACCACCGCTCCAGTCGTGTCCGCCAAGCTCCGCCTGGTGCTCGCGGCGCGCGCCTTTGCCGAGGATTCGATCGGTCTCCCGGCGAAGGAGAGCTTCACGACGTACAGCCAGCTAGACACGGACACCCTCGTGCTCGTGCTGTCGGGGGCGTACCGCGACCGCCTCGTGTCCAAGACGTGGTGGTTCCCGATCGTTGGCCGCGTGCCGTACAAGGGGTTCTTCGATTTCGGGGCGGCGCGCGCCGCGGCCCGCGCCCTCGACGCCGACGGCTTCGACGTCTATCTGCGTCCGTCGTCCGCCTTCAGCACCCTGGGGTGGTTCAACGACCCGCTCCTGTCCAGCTCGTTGCGCTCCGACTCGCTGGATCTCGCGAACACGGTCATCCACGAGCTCACGCACAACAAGTTCTACGCGTCCGGGCAGGCGGTCTTCAACGAGTCGTTCGCCAACTTCGTCGGCGCGCGTGGTTCGGCGTGGTTCTTCCGCTCGCGCGGAGCCCCCGCGGCGGCCGACGAGGAGGACGCGCGGTGGGCCGACGAGAAGATCATGGCCCGGTTCTGGGGTGTGCTCTACCGCTCGATCGATTCCGCGTTCAAGGCGCATCCCGCCAGCTCGGCCGAACGCCTGCACGCGCGCGATACGGTGTACAACCGGGCGCGCCGCTTCGCCATCGACAGCCTCGGCCCACAGCTTCGCACGATCGGACCGCGGGCTCTAGAACGGATGCGGCTGGACAATGCGGCGCTCATGGCCCGGCGCATCTACCAGACGGATCTCGATCTGTTCGACCAGGTGTGGATGCAGGAGAAGGGCGATCTGCGACGCACCGTCGATCGCATCATCGCGCTAGCGCGGGCGCGGCCAAAGGATCCGTTCGGTGCGCTGCGCGACGACACGCTACGCGGGCGATGATTCGTTGCCTCGCGAAATGCAACCGGCAACAGGAACGGCAACAGCAACAGCAACGACAACGGCAACAGCAAAAGGATACGGATTTTGACGGATGGAACGGATAACAAACGGATTGATCCCAGAAGTCAGAGCTGGACTTTCTCGGGGGCGGCTTGAGCTCATTGGCGCGTAGTTAATCCGTTCAAATCCGTTTGATCCGTTCAAATCCGAATCAAGTTGCAGTTGCAGTTGCTGTTGTTGTTCTCTCTTTTTTCATGGATTCAAGGGTCTGACCCCGTGGTTTCAATGGGGTCAGACCCCAATTCCGGTCCGCCTGAGTATCGATCGACCCCGACGAACCACGGATCGACCCCGACACGCCCCTAACAAACAGCCGAGCAGTATTCGTGAGTTTTTGCCGTTTTCGTGTTCTGAAGGGTTGGAGCTTAGACCCGACGCGGACGTCAGGCGAACGGGCGAAACGGCAACAGTTCCCGTGGTTTTCAAAGGGTCAGACCCCATTCTCGTTCGGCGCCGGCGATGGCGATGTCGGCGCGCCCGCGAATCTGCCTCGAAGTAACGCGCGCAAGTCCATCGGCGGAGCCAATGGAGCAGCCACCGGCGCGCCGGCGGCGATCTCGTCGGGTTCGCGCGGCACGACGCGCTGCATCTTGTCGCGCACGCCGCGGTCGATGAATCGCGACAGCTGATCGATCGAGTAGTCCGAGCCGCGACGCGTGGCGTATACGTTCAACGGGTACGTCACCGCGAGCTGATGCCGCGCGCGCGTCATCGCCACGTACATGAGCCGCCGCTCCTCCTCGAGCTGCTCCTCGTCTTCGACGGAGCGGGACGACGGGAACCAGCCGTCCACGGCCCAGATGACGAACACCGCGTCCCACTCCTTGCCCTTGGCGCTGTGCACGGTGCTGATGACGAGTGCGTCCTCCTCCGTGTCGCCGCCGCTCGCCAGGTCCTGCGTGCTCTGCGGCGGCTCGAGGGCGACCGCGGCCAAAAACGCGGCGCGGTCGGGATAGCCCGCCGCGATCACGCGGAGCTGGTCGAGATCGGCCAGCCGCGGCTCGCTGCGGTCGTACCGCTCGGCGAGGATCGCGTCGTACATGGTGCGAACTTCGTCGATCTCTTCGCTGACCGTGGCGTTGCTCCGGCGCGCGACGCGGAGCGTGCGCAGGAGAGCGGACAACTGTCGGTGCGCGTCTCGCGCGCGCGGCGGTGGGGCGAAGTGGGTGAAGGCGTCGGGGTCCCACGACCGATCGGCCATCGCGGCGAGCATCGCGCGCGCCGTGGTGTCGCCGATCCCCGGCATGAGCATCAGGATGCGATACCAGCTCACCTCGTCGCGCGGGTTTTCTATCACGCGCAGGAACGCCAGGACGTCTTTGACGTGCGCCGCTTCGAGGAATTTGATGCCGCCCCACTTCTCGAAGGGGATTTTGCGGTTGGCGAGCTCGATCTCCAGATCGGCCGACATGTACGCCGCGCGCACGAGCACCGCGATCTCGCGCAGGGGCGTGCCCTCCTCGTGCAGCTCGAGGATCCGGTCGACGACGAAGCGCGTCTGCTGCTGCTCGTCGCGCGCCGTCACGAGCCAGGGCGAGTCGCCGCCTACGCGCTCGGTCCAGAGGTTCTTCGTGTACCGCTCCACGGCGCGCGAGATGAGCGTGTTCGTGGCCTGAAGGATCGGATCGGTCGACCGGTAGTTCTGCTCGAGCGTCACGATCCGCGCGCCGGCGTACTGCCGGGGGAAATCGAGGATGTTTCGGAAGCTGGCGCCGCGGAACGAGTAGATGCTTTGCGCGTCGTCGCCGACCACGGTGATGTTCGTGTGGCGGCGACACATCCCGCGGAGAATCCGCGCCTGCAGGATGTTCGTGTCCTGGTACTCGTCGACGAGGATGTGGTCGTACAGTCCGGCGATCCGGTCGGCCAGGCTAGGCGAATGCTCCAGCATGAGCGCCCAGAACAGGAGCAGGTCGTCGTAGTCCACGAGGTTCCGCTCGCCTTTGCGGCTCGTGTACTCGGCGAAGATTCGCACGATGTCGCTCGAGTAATCGAGGAACTGGGCGAACTCTTCGTGCAGGATGTCCTCGAGCGGCCGCTCGGTATTGATGTGCCGGGAATACATGTAGTGCAGCGATTCCTTCTTGGGGAATCGCTTTTCCCGTCGCCCGTAGCCCAGGTTGCCGCGCGCCAGCTGCATCAGGTCCTCGGCGTCGCCCTGGTCCATGATGGAAAAGTCGCGGGCGAGCCCGGCTTCGGGGCCGAATTGCCGGAGCAGGCGGTGGCCGGTGCCGTGGAACGTGCCCCCCGACACGCGCGCCGAAGCGGAGCCGACGAGGCGCTCGGCCCGCCCCAGCATTTCGTGGGCGGCGCGACGGGTGAACGTGAGGAGCAGCATCCGCTCCGGAGGGACGCCGCGGTCGATGAGGTGGGCGACCCGATACACGAGGGTGCGCGTTTTCCCGGTCCCCGCGCCGGCGATGATGAGCAGCGGCCCGTCGCCGTGGGTCGCCGCGCTCGCCTGCGTCGTGTTCAGCTGGGCGGCGAGGTCGCGCGTGTTGTCGGCGGCCACGGCGCGCTCGCGCGTCGGGTAGAGTCGGGGGGCGTCGGACATCGAGTGAATATAGCGATCGGCTTCGGGATTGGTTCGGGATTCGGGAGTCGGGATTGGGGTTTCGGGAGACTCGAGACTCGAGACTCAGGACTGAGGACTCAGGTGGGCCCGAATCCCGAACCCCGAATCCCGAATCCCGCTGCCTATCGCACTCGACGACAGTTACTTAGGCGGTCAGTTTGAACCCGTGTGTTACGCCGAAACCAGTGGTGCGTCTTGATCGCGTTGTCCCAGTTGGCCGCGGCGTTTTTTCCGATCGTTCGATCGAAATGACCGGGGCTAAGCGGTGGACACGCACGGTTTTCGCGTGACGGCGCGCACTGGCAGCGAGGTCATGTTGCACTAGGTTGCACCGCCGCATGATCAGTTGTCGAAGTCGCGATGTCTGCAGGACGGTGACGGAATGACCGGCGTCGGTCGTTCGGCTCCGAGCAATGGTCTCAAATCGGCACGCCCATTTCGACACTGATCGATCCCGACATATCATCGGCTAAGCCCACAGGGGGCCCAGCGTTTGGGCCATCCATGTGAGCGCGATTTTGTGCGTAGACGTCGCGCTTGACCCCAACTCTGGGGCCGGGTAGTTTCGAATGTTCCGGTTTTATCGCTGTCGATGTCGAAATTACGGGGAGTAGCCACATCTCCCCGGACGTCTGCGAAAGCAGCAGGTCGTTTTGTCCTAAGATGTGGTGTTCGGAACGTCAGATAGTGGTTTGTTGGAGTTCCTGTTCTCTCACTCGCATCAGTTACCAAGGGGGTAAGATGCAACGCGTAGTTCGTTCTTCTCTTATTGGCCTCTCGCTGATCGGCCTCGCGGCCTGCGGCGACAAGGTCAACATTGAACCGCGGGACACCGTGATCCCGCTCGAGCAGGTGTTGTCGGTAGCAGTGGTTCCGTCCACGCTGCAGTTGGTGGTGGGCGGTCCGACGGCGTCGGTCGTGGCTACGGTCACGGCGACGCCTGGCATCACGAATCGTGCAGTCAACTGGTCCAGCAGCAACACGGCGGTCGCCACGGTGACGGCGGCTGGTGTGGTGTCGGCGGTTGCCCCGGGTACGGCGGCGATCGTTGCCACGTCGCAGGCGGACACGAAGGTCACGGGTGCGGCGGCGGTGACGGTGGCCGCGCAGCAGCCGGTGACGGTCTCGATCTCGTCGTTCCAGCAGACGATTTGCGCGGGCGCCGTGTGCAACACGGTGAACGCGACGCTGTCGAACGTCTCCGGCCAGCTCGACGTCAACCTGAACGTCGAAGCCGGCCAGCAGATCCTGCGCAGCGTTACGGGCATCCTGAAGATCGGGACGGACTCAATGGTCGTGACGCAGACGATCAGCAACCAGGCGCCGGTGTCGATCGACGCCGAGGCCTCGGCGGCTGCCATCGTGACGCTGACCTTCAACACGGCGGCGTTCAATGCCACGACGGGCGTTCCGACGCTGCACAACGGTGTTGCGACGTTCCGCGCGATCGCGGTGACGGCGTCGGGCACGCAGGGCGCCACGTCGAACACGACGCTGACGCTGAACAACACGGACGTCGTTGCGTCGGCGGCCATCACGACCACGCCGAGCACGGGCCAGGTCGCGACGGCGACGGACAACGCCGGCCTCGTCTGGCGTGGTGGTGCGGTCTCGGTGCAGGTGGTTACGGTCATGTACACGACTGGCCGCTCGATCGCGAGCGCGACGGTCACGCTGAACAACGTTGATCCTACGCTGCCGACGACAACGAATTTCGCGATTCTGCGGAATGCGCTCATTGGGCAGGGTATTACGACGAGCTCCACGACGATCACCACGATTCCGGGCGCGGCGACCTTCGCCAACAGCACCACGGCGCCGGGCGTCGGCAACAGCACCATCCCGTTCCTCGGCGTGACGGTCACCACGGTCGACGCCGCTGGTCAGCCTGGTCCCGGGTTCGTCACTCCGGTTGCCAGCGCGATCCGCCTCGACAACCGCGCGCCGACCGCTGGCGCGTATGTGTTCAACACGCAGAGCACGTCGAACAACTGGACGGGTTCGCTCTTCGTCTTCAACACCGCGGCTGGCAACGGCTACACCGCTGCCGTCACGTGCGCCCTGGTCATCGTGCCGGCTTCGGTCGGTAACGATTGTAACGGCGTCGACAAGGTCACGACCGCGTTCCAGTGGGCACCGTTCGGCACGACGACGTGGACGACGGTGACGGCGGCTTCGGCCATCCCGGCGTCGAATACCAACACCGCGTACATCCTCCGCTTCATCGACACGGACGCGATTGGTAACACGGTCACTACCAACGTCGCCGGCACCTTCGGCGTCGACCTGACCGCCCCGACTCTGGCGATCACGGGCGCCGCCAACCTGGCCACCTCGCAGGTTCTCGGTGCGCTCAGCTGGACGCTCACCACGACGGACGATATCTCCGGTCCGGGCCAGATCTTCGTGGCCGACGTCATGCTGAACGGTACGACCACGACGGGCGCACGCGGTTGCATCAAGGGAACCAGCGCCACCAGCACGGCTCCCACGGCGTTCGGCGCAATCCTCGTGTTCAACCCTGCGGGCACGGCAGTGGGTTCCTGCGCCCCGATCGGCGCTGTGACCGGTGCCTTGCTCCAGGCGGCGGGCAACGCGACAGGTAATAACGGGTACTTCACGCTCTCGGCCTACGCCACCGACCAGGCGGGCAACCGCTCGACGCTCATTGCGCGTCAGGCTCTCGAGGATGCCGTTGCGCCTGTGCAGGGCGGTATCTCGGTGCCGGCCAGCTTCACCGGCAACACGACGGCGAGCTTCGCCACGTCGTCGACGGATAACCTGGACATCATCCGGGCGGACGCCACCGTGAACTACGGCGTGGATTGCACCGGTGCGGCTCCACTTGGCCTGGGCAACATCTGCGCGGGTGGTGTCGCGATGAACATCTTCCAATCGACCAACGCGCCGTCCGGGATTGCGTTCGACAACGTGCTGACGACGTCATCGTCGTACAACGTCGACGTCCCGAACTTCATCACGGCGATGCAGTCGACCTCAGGCGCTAACGCGCCGCAGGCGAGCTTCCTGAACACTGCGCCGCAGCCGCCGACCACCGATCGTCCGGTGTCCCTCGTCGTGAACGCCGTTGACGCGGCGAACAACAACACGGGCCCGAACACGGTCAACTTCAGCACGACGCAGACGTTCAGCACCGCCACGCCGTACCCCACGCTCGCGAACCCAGGCTTCGCTACTTGGACTGGCAACGTGAACGTTGCGACGATTTCGAATTGTCCCACGGCTGGGTGCACGGGCGGCGCTGCACCGACGCTGCCGACTTCGCGGACCCTCACGGGTGTCGCGACCGGACCGACGGGCACGTTCAACGTTCCGTTCGCTTCGGTGAACTTCTACTACACCATCACGGTGCCCGGCACGACGTGGTACCTCGCCGGTTCCGCGACGTCGCCGGTGGCCACGGACAACGGTGTCACCCGCACCTGGACGTATTCGCTGGCGTTTGATCCGCCGCCGACCACGCCGCAGGGTGCGTCGCTGACCGCTCCGGGCACGAGCATTCAGGTCCGCGTGGTTGGTCTGGACGCGGCTGGCAACGCGCTCGCTTCGCGTTTGCTCGCGGCTCCGATCATTGTCTCGAACCCGTAGTTCTGGGTTGACTGACTGAATCGATTGGGCTCCGCCGAAAGGCGGGGCCCTTTCGATTTTCGGCAGGTGGGTGGGGCACAAAAAAACGATCCAGGGATCGAACACGAATCATCGTGTCGATCCCCGGATCATTCTTTCTTCAGTGCTCGTCGCTCGAACGCGACGGGCGCTATCTCACGTTACTCGTGCTTTCTAACAGGAAGGTTCATCGCCTTGGACATGCTGTCCAAGAAGGCCCAGCCTCGGCCGATCATCTTGTTCTCCATGAACACGACCGGCGTCGTCGTTGCCCAGGCCGTGTCCTTGGCGTTCGGGGGCAGCTTCTCGTTATTGGCGTTGTAATACAGCACCTCGTAGTTCTTTCCGCCGATGATGTACCGGTCCCGGTGGTACACGTTCGGGAACGAGTCGGGGCCGCCCCCCTTTTTCATGTCCTGAGCCAGGACGGTGAGCGCGGAATCGCGTGTGATTCCGGTGTCCAGGTTCTGGACCCGCTTGTCCTCCGAGCAGGACACGAGCAGGGTGAGTCCGGCAAAGCCCGACAGGACGAGATTCGAGCGGCGGACAAGGTATGAGTTCATCGATTGTTCTCCTTGGCGGAATGGAATGGCGCGGCAGCTCACCGCGCAACGAATAATAGCGCGTTTCACGGGCTACTGAGGAGGCAACGACGCGCTATGGTCGCGCGACCGAGCCCTCGCGCACGACCGGCGCCGAGACGGGCGTGAGCCCGAATACCTCGCCGAAGGACCGCGCCACCGCGTCCGCTACGACGTCGAGCCCCACTTCACGACCTCCGAGCTCGCGGCTGATCGACGTCATCGTGACCGCGTCGATGCCGCAAGGAACCATCAGATCGAAGTAGCTGAGGTCGGTCGTCACGTTCAGCGCGAAGCCGTGCCAGGTCACCCAATCGCGCGCATGGACGCCGATCGATGCGATCTTGCGGCCGCTCGTCCACACTCCCGTGAGACCGGTCGTCCGCGTTCCCGCGATCCCAAAGATTGCCAGCGCGCGGATCAGCGACTCCTCGACCTGTCGCAGGTACCAGTGCAGGTCCTGCTTGTGGCGTTTGAGATCGATGATCGGGTATCCCACGAGCTGGCCGGGCCCATGGAAGGTCACGTCGCCGCCACGTTCGACCTCGAAGAGCTCGACGCCGCGCTCGCGCAGCAGCTCGGGCGTCGCCAGGAGATGCCCGGCCTTGGATGACCGTCCCAGCGTGACGACAGGCGGATGCTCGACGAGGAGCAGCGCGTCCTGGGCCAACGCGCCGGAGATCCGGTCGCGCGCCACGGCTCGCTGCGTCTCGAGCGCGTCTCCATACGCCAGACGGCCGAGGTGCTCGACCCAGAGCTCGCGCCGCGCTTCGTCCATCAGGCGTGAATCATCTTGCCGAGGGAATCGAGCGCTGCCTCCGCCACCGCCTCGGCGAGCGTGGGATGGGCGTGGATGGCGAGATCGATCTCTTCCACGGTGTATTCGTTCTCGCGCGCGACCGCCAGCTCGTGAATCAGCTCGGTGGCATGCGCCCCGATGATGTGCGCGCCGAGAATCTCCCCGTATTTCGCGCCGCGAATGATCTTCACGAAGCCTTCCGGTTCGCCGGCGGTGCGGGCACGTCCCGACGCCGAGAACGGAAACTTGCCAACTTTGTAATCGAGCTTCTTCTCCTTGCACTGTTGCTCGGTCAGCCCGATCGAGGCGACTTCCGGGTGGCAGTAGGTCGCGTTGGGGATGTTGCCGTAGTTGATCCCGTGGGTGTGCTGGCCGGCGAGCAACTCGGCGAGCACGACGCCCTCGCGCGATCCCTTGTGCGCGAGCATCGGCGGGCCGGCGACGTCGCCGATGGAGTAGATGCCTTTGGCCGTGGTTTCCATCCGCTCGTTGATCTTCACGAATCCGCGGTCGGTGAGCTGAACGCCGGCTTCCTTGAGGCCGATGTTCTCCACGTTCGGCGCCCGCCCGGTGGCGACGAGAACCTTTTCGACCTCCAGCGTCTTCTTCTCACCACCGACGGTGACCGTCATACTCACTGACGTTTTTCCCACCTTCACGTCGCTGATCTTCGCGTTCGTGAGCGCTTCGATCTTTCGCTTTCTGAAGGCGCGCGCGAGCTCCGCCGACACGTCCGCATCCTCGAGCGGAAGCAGCGTGGGGGCAACCTCGATCAGCGTGACCTGTGTGCCGAAGGCATTGAACACGTCGGCGAATTCGCACCCGACGGCGCCTGCCCCGATCACGGCCATGGTCTTCGGTGCTTTCTCGAGGACCAAGACCTCGTCCGACGACAGGACGCTTGTCTTGTCGAGCTCCAGGCCCGCCTGCGGCAATCCGCGCACGCGCGAGCCCGTGGCGATCACGATGCCTTTCTTCGCCTCGTGACGTTCCTCTTTGCCGTCGGTCGTCTTTACGCTCACGGCGTTCTTGCCGGCGAGCGTTGCGTTGCCTCGGATGTACGTGACTTTGTTCTTCTTGAACAAGAACTCCACACCCTTGGAATTCTGCAGACTCACCGCGCGCGAGCGTTTCATCGCCACGCCGTAGTCGAAGCCGACCTCGCCGACGTTTACACCGAAGTCGGCCGCATGGCGGACCTTGTTGGCGAGCGATGCGGATTCGAGCAGCGCTTTGGCCGGAATGCATCCCCACAAAACGCACGTTCCGCCAAGGCCGTCGCGCTCGATCACGGCGACGCTGAGCCCGAGCTGACCGCAGCGGATGGCGGCGACATAGCCGGCCGGGCCGCCGCCGATGATGATCACGTCAAAAGAGGCCATGTTCAGAGTTTCGTGTGGGAGTGCATTCAACGCGTGACGAGTTGGACTTTCACGATGACAAAAGATACCGGCTCGCGGAACGCGGGCGCTACGCCACACAAGTGGTCCAAAATCTTCACTTGCCGAGTTCCACGACCCGCCGTAAGGTACGGCCATGCGTAGCGTCGCGCGGGCCGCTGCCTACGGCACTTTGGTCTCGCTGGTTCTTACCGGCGCGATCCGCGCGCAGGACACCACCGCATCCGCCGTCGCGACGCTGATCGGTACGGTGACGGACATCGCCGGCGCCCCGCTCCCCGGCGCCGAAGTCACCCTGCTCGGCTCGAGCACGGTTCGGGCACTGACCAGCGACTCAGGCACGTTCCGACTCGGTGGGCTTCCCACGGGCTCGGTGGTGCTGAGCGTCCGCCGGCTGGGCTTCGAGCCCGCCACGTTTACCGCGCAGCTGCGGGCGGGAAAGGTGCACCGCGCAACACTCGCGTTGACGCCGTCGGCTCAATCGCTGCCGACGGTCGCGGTGTCGGACACGATTCAGAAATCGCACTGGCTCGATCAGTTCGAGTCGCGGCGTTCGAGCCAACGCGGCACGTTCATCACACGCGCCGATATCGAGCGCAAGAGCGCGCGCAATGGCAGCGATCTCTTACGCACGGTTCCCGGTGTCCGCATCACGCCGGGCAACCTGGGATCCAGCGATGTACAGATGACGCGCGCCGCGGGCACGGCGAAGTGTACGCCGCAGATCTTCGTGCACGGCGTGCCGTACAGCGGGACGATGGACGACTTCACCGCCGACGACATCGAGGCACTCGAGGTCTACGTCGGCATCTCCGAAGTTCCGGCCGAGCTCAGTCGCTCGATGCCCACGAACATCGCCGGCCGCCCCCGCGGTACGATGGCCCCGCCGTGCGCAGCCGTCGTGGTGTGGACGCGGGATCCTCGGAAAAAGCCCTGACTGGGCGAGTAGGCGAGTAGGCGAGTAGGCGAGTAGGCCTAGTAGCACACGCCCACACGCCTGCCTTAAAACACAAGCATCAGCGGATTCTCAATCAGTCTCCGCAGCGTCTGAAGGAACAGCGCGCCGACGGCGCCGTCCACGGCGCGGTGATCGCAGCTCATCGTGACTTTGAGGCGCTTGCGCGTGGTGATGCCATCGTTGGTCGAAACGACCACGTCGTGCGACGCGCCGATCGCCAGGATGGCCACCTCGGGCGGGTTGATGATCGCGGTGAACTGATCGATCCCGAACATGCCGAGATTCGAAATCGAGAACGTCGAGCCGGTGTACTCCTCCGGCTTGAGTTTGCGCTCGCGCGCGCGCTTGGCCAGCTCCTTCGCTTCGCGCGAGACCTCGCTCATCCGCTTCCGGTCGGCGTCGAAGATCACAGGGACGATCAGACCATCGTTGGTGGCGACGGCCATTCCGAGGTGCACGCGGTGATGTTGCCGAATCCGGTCTCCGAGCCAGTGCGCGTTTACCTCCGGATGCTGCGATAGCGCGGTGGCCACGGCCTTCATCAGAATGTCGTTGACGGACACCTTGAACTCGTCGCCCATCTCGGCCATCGCCGCGCGCATCTCGCTCGCGCGCTCGAGGTCGAATTCCGCCGTGAGGTAGAACGTCGGGATCGGGCCGATCGACTCCGAGAGTCGCTTGGCGATCGTCTTCCGGATCTGCGTCAGGGCCACGTCGGCAAAGTCGCCCTCGCGCGCCGGGGCGCGCGGCGGAAGCGCCGAGGCCGCTGGAGCTGCGGCGGCTCCCTGACCGGCTGCCTCGATGTCGCGCTTGATGATTCGGCCGCCGGGCCCCGAGCCGCGTAGCTCGCCGAGATCGAGTCCGCGCTCGGAGGCCAGCCGGCGCGCCAATGGCGACGAACGGACTTGTCCGCCGTTGCCGTCCCCCCGGGCCGCGGGAGCCTGGGCCTGGCCGGCTGGGGGAGCCGGAACAACCGGCGTGGCGGCGGGCGGCGGCGGTGCGGTGGGTGCAGGGGGGGCCGTCGGTGCGGATGGGGCTGCGGCAGCGGCTGCGGGCTGTGCAGCGGGCGTCGCGGCCGCCGGTGCCGCTCCGGCCGAGGCGGCGGCCGCCTCGGCGATCAGGGCGTCGATGTTCTCCGACGGGGCGGCGATGACGCCGACCAGCTGACCCACCGGACGCGACTCTCCCTCGGCGACGAGTCGCTTGCGAAGGACCCCGTCGCCCCGTGCGACGAGCTCCATGATGGCTTTGTCCGTCTCGACCTCGGCCAGCGGCTCTCCGCTCTTGACCGTGTCGCCTTCGTTCTTGAGCCATTTGACGAGGCGCCCTTCCTCCATGGTGGGGGAGAGTGCCTCCATGAAAACCTTGGTAGCCATCGAGATAGACCCTAGTCCAAGTACATGACCTTCCGAACAGCGGCGATTGTCTTCGCTACGTCGGGCTTGGCGGCGCGCTCGAGATTCTTGGCGTAGGGCATGGGCACATCGGCCTGGTGTACCCGCACCACCGGGGAATCCAGCGAGTCGAAACAGTCGCGCTGGATATAGTCCACGATCTGGCTCCCGATGCCGCAGAGCTCCCACCCCTCCTCGAGAACCACCGCGCGGTTGGTTTTCTCGACCGACGTCCGGATCGCCTCGACGTCCATGGGGCGCACCGTGCGCAAATCGACGACGTCGACGCGAATGCCGTCCTTCGCCATCTGGTCGGCGACCTGAACGGCGACCAAGGCCATCTTGCCGCACGTGATGATCGAGCAGTGATCGCCTTCGCGCTTGAGATCGGCTTTGCCGATGGGAATGACGTACTCGCCCTCGGGCACTTCGCCCTTCGTGTTGTACAGCATTTCGCCCTCGAGGAAACACACCGGATTGTCGTCGCGAATCGCGCTCTTCAGCAGCCCTTTCGCGTCATACGGTGTGCCCGGCGTCACGACCTTGAGTCCCGGGATATGGGCGAGCCACGACTCGAACGACTGCGAATGCTGCGCCGAGAGCTGGAGCGCCGCCCCGTTCGGACCGCGGAACACGATCGGGATGTTGTACTGGCCGCCAGACATGTAGAGCAACTTCGCCGCCGAATTCAGCACCTGGTCGAGGGCCAGCACGGCGAAGTTCCAGGTCATGAACTCGATCACGGGGCGTAGCCCCACCATCGCCGCGCCGACGCCGACGCCGGCGAAACCGAGCTCCGTGATCGGCGTGTCGACCACACGCATCTCCCCGAATTCCTGCAGGAGACCTTTAGATACTTTATATGCGCCTTGATAGACGGCCACTTCCTCGCCCATGAGGAAGACGCGGTCGTCGCGCTGCATCTCCTCGCGGAGTGCCTGGTTGAGCGCGTCGCGGTAGGTGATGACAGGCACGTCAGTCCGCCGCCACGGGCTCGGCCAGCGCTTCGCTCGTGGTATCGACGACCACGTCCTCGAACAGTGCTTCGACGGGCGGTTCGGGACTCTGCTCGGCGAAGTCCCACGCGTCCTGCACGACGACTTTCGTTTCCTCGTCGAGGGTGTGCAGGTCTTCCTCGGTCAACTCGCCCTCTTCCTGCATGTGCATCCGCAGCAGCATGATCGGGTCACGTTTGAGGTATTCCTCGAGCTCGTCCTTGGTGCGATACGTCCCGCTCACCGCGTCGGACATCGAATGTCCCATGAACCGATAGGTCCGCACCTCGACAAGCGTGGGTGTCTGCTCGATGCGCGCGCGTTCGATCGCTTCCTGCATCGACGTCCGCACTGCGAACACGTCCTGACCGTCGCACACCGCGCGCGGCATGTTGTAGGACGCGCCGCGCTCGTAGATGTCGTGAATCGCCGATGCGCGCTCCAGCGCCGTGCCCATTCCGTACCGGTTGTTCTCGATGATGTACACGACGGGGAGCTTCCACAGCGCCGCCATGTTGAGCGCCTCGTGAAACGCGCCGGTGTTCACCACCGACTCGCCCATGAAGCAGATGCACACCTGATCGCCGCCGCGGTACTTGATGGCGAAACCAACGCCCGTTCCGAGCGGGACGTGCGCGCCCACGATGCCGTGCCCGCCAAGAAAATTGAGACTCTTGTCGAACATGTGCATGGAGCCGCCCTTGCCGCGCGCGCAGCCATCGCTGCGCCCGAACAGCTCGGCCATCACGGCCCGCGGATGCATCCCCCGCGCGAGCGCCTGGCCGTGGTCTCGGTATGTCGTGATGATGTAGTCATCGGGGCGGAGGAGGGAGATCGTCCCGGTGCTCACCGCTTCCTGCCCGATGTACAGGTGACAGAAGCCGCCGATCTTGCCGAGCGCGTATGCCTCCGCGCACCGCTCCTCGAAGCGCCGCTGCAGCAGCATCGATCGAAGCAGGTCGCGATTCAGCGCCGGGTCCGAGGCCGTTTTAGGAGCGTCGTTCTTCTTCTTGGCCATAGCTGTTTAGGGTCGAGGGTCGAGGGTCGAGGGTCTAGGAGATGTCAGACCCTAGACCCTGGACCCGAAACCCTGCTGTAGTTGTTCCCACGCGTGATAGCTCGATCGCACGAGCGGACCCGATTCGACGTGACGGAAGCCCATCGCCATACCGACGTCGTGCAGGTGGCGGAACTCCGCCGGCGTGACGTACCGGTCGATGGGGATGTGATCTGCCGACGGCCGCAGGTACTGGCCAAGCGTGAGGATGTCGACACCCACCTCGCGCAGGTCGCGCATTACGAGCTCGACCTCTTCGTTGGTCTCTCCCATGCCGAGGATGATCCCGGATTTGGTCGGGACGTGCGGCGCGATGAGTTTGGCGGTGCGAAAGATTCGAAGTACCCGCTCATAGCGGCCGCCAGGACGGCACCGCTTGTACAGCCTGGGCACCGTCTCGGTGTTGTGGTTGTAAATGTCGGGGCCGGCTTCGAGCACCATGCGGATCGAGTCTTCGTTGCCTTGAAAATCGGGAACGAGAACCTCGACCGAACAGTCTGGGAGTCGCTGTTTGATCTGGCGTATCGTCTCGGAGAAGATGAACGCCCCGAAGTCCGGGAGGTCGTCGCGGTCGACCGAGGTAATCACCGCGTGCTGGAGCGACATCGTCGCGATCGCCTGGGCGACGCGCGCCGGTTCAGCGACGTCGTATGCCGGCGGACGGCCGTGTGCCACCGCGCAATAGGCGCAGTTTCGGGTGCATACGTCGCCGAGGATCATGAAGGTGGCAGTGCCGTGTTCCCAGCACTCACCCACGTTCGGGCACCGGGCCTCCTCGCAAACCGTGTGGAGGTCGAGGTCCCGCATCAGCTGTTTCAGCTGCAAATAGCGCGGACCGCCGGGTGCGCGCACCTTGAGCCAGGACGGCTTCCGCTCGGGCAGGGGCTCGACCCGATGTCGTCCGATGATCTGATATAGAGGTTCGCCCATCTCAGGTTTGCTACGTGACTTGGGACCCATGGGCCCGCACGGGGCCGGCCACGTTGAGACGGCCGGAGGAGTCAAGCAATTAGAATCTAGA
>Ga0137314_1000235_pt1 | contig 16817 bp, 11 predicted proteins | sample EasRivERMZT199_2_FD_102289 | JGI IMG/M metagenome (GOLD analysis project Ga0137314, IMG submission 102289) | Soil microbial communities from meander-bound floodplain in the East River, Colorado, USA - East River MetaG ERMZT199_2 | ecosystem: Environmental > Terrestrial > Soil > Floodplain ... | reverse complement strand
CCGCCGCGGGAACCGTCGTCGTCGGTGGCGGCGTGCCGTCCAGCGCGCCCGATCTCGCGAGGCCCGTGTTCGCGGTGCTCCCGCCGCGCGACACCCCGATGCTCGTGCTCGAGCACGTAGGCGCGCCGTCGTGGGCCCCGCGCGCCGGGCGCGTTACGGTCGACGCAACCGCCCGCGTAGTAGGCGCGCGCGGGCGTACGCTCGATCTCACGCTGCGCGGCGACGGGGTCACCGTGGACCGCGTGACGCACACCGTCGCGGCGGACGACGAGCGGTTTCGAACCACGCTCGGCTATGTGCCGACTTCCATAGGGAGCGCGACGCTGCGCGTCGCTGCCACGCTGCCCACCGTGCCCGGCGTGCCCGCGGCCGCGGCGGCGGATCTCGTCGTCGATGTGCGCGACACGCGCTGGTCGGTTCTGTTCTACGACCCCCGTCCTTCATGGATGTCGACGTTCGTGAGGCGAGCGGTCGAGCGCGATCCCCGGTTCGTTGTGACGAGCCGCGTCGTCACATCGCGCAACGTGAGCACCGATGCGGGCGATCCCCCGGCGCGGCTCGACCAGTTCGGCACTCTCTCGTCGTACGACGCCGTCGTCGTCGGCGCGCCCGAAACGCTCGGCGAACGCGACGTCGCCGGGCTCGAGTCGTTCATGCGAAAGCGCGGCGGCAGCGTCGTCCTGTTGCTCGACCGGTACGCGCCTGGACCATACGCGCGCCTCACCGGCGTAGTGAAATGGACGGCGGACAGCGTCACGAAGGCCGTGTCGATTGCGACCGCGGATGGCACGGCACTCAGGGCGACCGAGCTTGTGTGGCCGACGACCCTTCCCGCGGGCGCCGAAGCGCGGGCGCGCACGCCCGATTCGGCGAGTCGCGCGGTCGCCGGTCGTCCGATCGTGTGGCGCTCGTCCGTCGGCGCGGGGAACGTCATCGTAAGTGGCGCGCTCGACGCGTGGCGTTTTCGCGACCGGCCCGCGTCCGAGTTCGACACGTTCTGGCGCTCGCTCATCGCCGGCGCCGCGAGTGACGCGCTTCCGCCGATCGAGGCGACGCTGTCCAATGCCGTCGTCGAGCCGGGCGAACGCGTCCGGCTATCGGTCTCGATTCGCGACGCCGCGTTGGCCGCGACCAGGCCAGTCAAAGCGACGGTGAGCGTGTCGATCGAACCCCGTGGCGACACCGCGCCCCCGACGCCGGTGCGTGTTTTCGCGGACGCCCTGCCCGGCGAGTTCGGCGGCGTCATCGACGCACCGGCGGCGCCCGGGACCTATCGAGTCGTGGTCTCCTCCGGCGCCGAGCGCGCAGCCGTCCCGTTGGTCGTCACGAGGGATTTGGCGCGTCCGGCACCGGCTCACGACCGTTTGGACCTGCTCAACTCGTGGGTCGCGGCGCGAGGCGGTCGAGTGATCCCCAACGCGGAGATCGCATCGCTGGAGAACGTCCTCGGCGACGCGGTGCACGCGGCGCCGCGGCTGGAGACCTGGAACCCGATGCGGTCGGCCTGGTGGATCGTTCCGTTCGCGCTGGCATTGAGCGGCGAATGGTGGCTGCGGCGGCGGCGCGGATCGGCGTAAGATCCGTCAACGAAACGAGCCCGGCGCGCGAATATTCCTTGATAGTCCCGAGCACCATCAATAGCTTCTGCCCCCTTATGTATACACGCGAAGAAGCCAAAGCTATCGTCGACAAGGTCCTGAACATGGCCAAGGCCGACAGCGTCGAGGTGAATCTCACCGGCGGCGAACGGTCGGGCACGCGATGGGCCAACTCCTCGATCACGACCAATCTCGTGCAGTACGATCGCCAGGTCACGGCGACGCTCCGGATCGGTCAAAAACAGGGAAGCGCCAACACGCGCGATTTCAGCGACGCCGGTCTCCAGAAGATGGTCGACGAGGCGCTCGATACCGCGAACAAGGCAACCGACAACCCGAATCTGCCGGCACTGCTGGGTGCGCAGGAGTACGTGCCGGTCGACGCGGCGCTTCCCGACATGGTGAAGTTCGGCCCGGGCGAGCGCGCGCGAATGGTGAGGGACAGCATCGACCTCGCCGAGAAGAAGGGAGTGCTCGGCGCCGGCTTCATCCCCAAGGTCGACCAGACGCAATGCAACGCGAACTCCAAGGGGCTGTTCGCCTATTATCGCACCGCCGAGGCGGGCTTCGGGCTCACATGCCGGATGTCTGACGGCAGCGGCTCGGGATGGGCCGGGACCACGGGCATCAAAGACGTCTCGATGATCGACGCGAAGGCGCTCACCGAAGTCGCGTCCAACAAGGCGCTGAAGAGCCGCAAGGCCAAGGCGATCGAGCCGGGTCGCTACACGGTGATCCTCGAGCCACGCGCGAACGCGCGCCTCCTGTCGCTGATGACCGGGATCTTCAACCCGAACGGCGGCGGTTTTGGTGGTGGTGGTGGCGGCGGCGGTGGGGGTTTTCCTGCCGGTGGTGGTCCTCCAGGTGCCGGCGGTCCTCCGGGCGGCGACCCCCAGCCACCCGACGCCGCTGGTGGTGGTGGCGGCGGCGGGCGAGGCGGCGGCGGAGGCGGACTCGGCTTGAACAGCGGACCCGGCTCGGTGGCTGCGTACATGTCGGGCAAGAAGCCGGGCGACAAGATGTTCAGCGATCTCTTCTCGCTGAAGAGCGACGTCGGCAACGCGATCCTTCGTCAGACTCCGCTGCTGAACGACAACAAGCCCGCGAAAGCGGTGCAGTGGGTCGAGAAGGGCACTCTGCGCAATCTCGCGCCGGGGCAGCCGGCGACGCTGAACATGAGCCTCGTGATGGAGGGCTCGGACCTCTCGGTCGAGGACATGATCAAGCAGACGCGGCGCGGTCTACTGGTCACGCAGTTCTGGTACATCCGCGGCGTGCCGTCGCAGGAGCAGGCGCTGCTGAACACCGGGATGACGCGCGACGGACTGTTCCTGATCGAAAACGGCGAGATCGTCGGCCCGGTTCAGAACTTCCGCTGGAACATGTCGCCGCTCGTCGCTTACAACAACCTCACGCTCGTCGGCAAGCCGGTTCCCATGGAGACCGGCGAGGCGTTCGGCGCGGGCGGGAACGCCGCGCTGATCCCGCCGGTGAGGATTGAGGAGTTTTATATGACGTCGGTTTCGCCGGCGGTGTAGTCGGCGGCAGTGGCGGCGAGGGCAGTCATCCCGAGGAGCGTAGCGACGAGGGATCTGCTTTCATGAACGCCGTTGCAGTTCCTGTGCTCTAAATCGCGTACACACAAGCAGATTCCTCGCTTCGCTCGGAATGACAACTGTGACTACTAATCGTCGCGACTTCCTCAAGAAAGTGGGCAAAGGCGCCGCCGCCACGGCCGCGCTCTCGCTCTATTCCAACGACCTCGTCGCCCAGCTCCTCGCCGACTCGCCGAAAGGCCGTGTCGCCGAGTCGAGGTTCAAGGGGCTTGCCGACATCGCGCTGGGCGAGGCGAAGCTCAACGGCACGAGCTACGCCGACATCCGCTTCACGATGACGACCAATCCGCCCGGCGCGATGATCAACTATCGAGCGCCTGACGCCGCCGGCGCGGCTGGCGGCGCTGGTCGCGGTGGCCGGGGCGGCGGTGGCGGCGGTGGCGGCGGCGGCGGCGGCGGCGGCGGTGGTCGCGGCGGCGGTCGTGGCGGTGCGTTTCGTGGGATTCCCACCGATGCGGAAAGGCAGGCGGCGGGCTTCGGCGTCCGCGTCGTGCACAGCGGCGTGTGGGGCTTCGCTTCGAGCCCGATCGTGACCGAGGACGAGATCCGTCGCGTCACGCGCGTCGCCGTCGAAGTCGCGAGGGCGAGCGCGATCGCCAAGAAGGCAAACCTCCGGCTCGCGCCGGTGCCGGCGTACGTGGAAAACTACGTGTCGCCGATGACCAAGCCGCCGCTCAGCGTGTCGCAGACTGACAAGACGGCATGGGCGCAGGCGATCGTCGACAAGGCCAAGGACGTGAAGGGCGTGACGGCGATCAACGTCGGCGCCAACCACGGCTACGAGTGGCGCTACTTCGCGTCGAGCGAGGGGTCGTACATCGAGCAGGAGCTGTACACGACGACACCGACGTTGAGCATCTCCGCCAAGGTCGGCGACATCACGCGCACGCGGAACTACACCGGCGTCGCCGCCTGCGGCGGTTGGGAAGTCGCGGAGGCGACCGACTACCTCGAGGCCGCCGAGCGCGTGGCCAACGAAGCGGTCGAGATGTGTACGGCCAAGCCGCTCGGCTCGAGCGGTCTGCGCGACCTGATCCTGTCGCCGTCGCACGCGATGCTGACCATTCACGAGATCGTCGCGCATGCGACGGAGCTCGATCGGATCGTCGGATACGAGGCCAACTATGCCGGCACGAGCTTTGTGAAGCTCTCCGACGTTGGAAAGTTGAAATACGGCTCGAAGCACATGAACATCACCGCCGACAAGACCGACAACGGACTCGGTGCGACCGGTTTCGACGACGACGGCGTGAAGTCGATGAAGTGGCCGATCGTGCGCGAAGGCGTTCTGGTGGGGCTACAAACAAACCGTGAGACGGCGCACCTGGTCGGCGAGAACTTCAGCCGCGGCTGCACGTTCGCGAACTCCTGGCGCGACTATCCGTTCCTCCGCATGCCAAACGTGCATCTCGAGCCTGGGCCGGCCAACTCACCCAAGCGCGACGAATTGATCGCCGACGTGAAGAACGGCGTCATGATCGACGGCCGCGGCAGCTACTCGATCGACCAGCAGCGCTACAACGGCCAGTTCGGCGGACACGTGTTCTGGGAGATCAAGAACGGCAAGATCACGCGCATGGTCACCGACGTGACGTACAACGCCATCACGACGGATTTCTGGGGCAATCTCGACGCGGTCACCGGGCCGAGCGAGTATCAGAAATTCGGCACGGGCGGCGACGCGAAGGGGCAGCCGACGCAGACCAACTCGATCTCGCACGGCTCGCCCTGGCTCTTGATCAGGAAGATCATGGTCGGCGCCGCGTTCGACTAGTCTTCGGGATTCGGGATTCGGGGGTCGGGATTGGGGATCCCCGAGTCCCGAGTACCAAGTCCCGAGTCCCGCGTTTGAGGCGAGCGCCTCACGGTATCCGTGTCACGAGTATGCCGCGGCCGCGCGTGTTCACGAAGAACGGCGTGGTGAACTGCCCGTCGAACGACGTCGTTGCCTCGCCACGCTGAGCTGCGAGGTCGAAGTACGACATCTCGGTCGGAGTCAGGAGACGCCCTCGTGACACCACGATGGTGGCGAGATGAAACGTCACAGGCGTTCCGGTATATGTGGTCGGCCGCAGGCCATTGGCGACGACGATGTCGCGGATTGTCACTGTCGTCGCTGGCCCTTGGAGAGTTCTCCCCGACTGCGCCGGCTGCGTCTGATCCTGGAAGACGAGCTGGGGCTCGACCTCGCTGGTGTCGGCAAGACCGAGGAGATACAGCTCGAGGTTGTTGAAGCCGCCGTACGGTGATTGCGGATCGACGCGAAACGCGCCGCCGCCGAGCGACGTGAGCTTGATGTAACCGGCGTTGCTTCCTGGATTGCCGTTGCTCCCCATGATGGCGAACGCCGTTGTGGCGAGCGGCCAGTGCGGAGTGCCGGTGCTCAGCGCCACGCCCTTGAGAAAACAACAAACCGCGTGCCCCATCTCGTGGCTGGTGACCTGCTGCGCCAGGTCGAAGAAGTTCCTGAAGTTCAGGAAGCCCAGCAGCTTGCCCGACGGACTGGCGCCGTAGACCGCGCTGTTGTCGTAGATCTGTTGGCCCGTTCCGGCGACGCGATTGCGCGCGCCGACGAAGTAGATGCTGCCGACCGTCGTGGCGATCTCGGAGAGGGCGATGTACTCGAACGTGTCGCCGAAATACTGATAGAATCGCTGGGCAAGACGCGGCGTGTTGTTGCTCAGCCGGACTCCATCGTCCCGGATGTTGACGACGTACGCCGACCGTTGCACGTCGGAGGCCAGCGCTGCGACGGCGACTGCCGGCGTCCCCGGCGCGAGGAGTGGAGCGTAGGTGTTCGCAATTGTGGTCGAGCCGCCACCGTCGACGATCGAGACGCTGCCGAACGCGCAGACGACGGAACAGGTCCGCGCGAGCTGGGTGTCCGGAAGCACGGCGACGAATCGCGACGTGTTGCCGAGCCGTCGAAAGGGAATCGCCGCGGCGAATTGCGGCGTGTACGTCGCCGACGTCGCGGATGCGGCCGCGTCGAGAATGACGGTCATCCCCTTCCCGCCGGCCACCGCGTACACGGGCGGTGAGTATTCTACGACGGGCGGGGTGACGGCCGCCGGGAACGGCTGCACGGAGAGATTCGACGAGCCGCTCCTGCCCTCGCTCGTCGCGGAAACGGTCACGTTCCCCGGCGCGAGAGCGATCACGAATCCGTTGGGCGCGACGGTCGCGATGGTCGTGTCGGACGAGCTCCACGCGACGGCGCGTCCCTGCAGTGCGTTCCCGCTTGCGTCACGAAGCACGACCTGCCCCTCGGTCGACTGTCCCGGCATCACCGAGGCATAACCAAGCGAGACCGCCACGGTCGCAACGGGGATCGGGGCGACGATCAGAAGCGCGGATCCCTGCTTGTTGCCGACGGTCGCGACGATCAGTGCTGTTCCCGGTTGGACTGCGCTCACCATGCCGGCTGACGTAACGGCGGCGACGCCCGGCGTACCGGAAGACCAGGTGACCTGTCCTAGTGCGATCGAGGCACCCTTCTGGTCGAAGCCGGCGACGGACGCCGTCGCCGTCTGACCCACCTGGATCGTCGTCGAAGAGAGCGAGACGGCGAGCGTTGTCAGAACGGGCGTCGGCGGCGGCGTTCCCGTCGGCGGTCCATCGGACCCGCCGCCGCAGCCGGCGATGGTAACGATAGCCGTAACCAAAGCGCGCGCCGTTCGGCCGAGCGGGGCGGAGGACTTCAATGAATTCCTGTTATTGTTGGATGGCCAAGCTTGCGGGCGAGAGGGCTGGTTGGTCAAGCGCTGGAGGGAGATCATTTCGGTTCTTCCCCACCGTTGCGCACCCCTACAGGTTACGGTATGCAACGCCGGGACTTCGTTCGCCAGTTCTCCATCGCCGCCGCAGCGCTCGCGGCGCGGCCGCGGTTCGCGCGTGCCGGGACACCGTCGTACGAGTTCACGTTCGCGCGCCTGCGCTACGACTCCGGAGACTGGGACTACAATCCCAAGGTCTGCGCCAACGTTCTCGACGCGGTGGTGCAGTACACCGAGATCCCGGTGCGGCAGGACGAAGTCGTGATCACGCTCGATTCCGCCGAGCTCACGTCGTTCCCGTTCCTGTTCATGACGGGGCACAAGCTCGTGCGCTTCAGCGAGAAGGAACGGCAGGGACTCGTGCGCTACGTCGAGACCGGCGGTCTCCTGTTCTCCGACGATTGCAACCACGACGTGAACGGCCTCTACGCCAAGTCGTTCGAGGCCGAGATGCACCGCGCGTTTCCCGGAAGCGCGACGCTGTCAAAGATCCCTAACAATCACCAGATCTACCGCAGCTTCTTCAAGTTTGACGGCCCGCCGCAGACGAGCCATGAGCTGAACGGGTGGGGGGACAACATCGTCCACGGCTATCTGCGCGGCGTCGAGCGCCGCGGCCGCCTCGGCGTCGTCTACGCCAACCAGGACTATGGGTGCGAGTGGGACTACGACTGGAAGAACAAACGCTTTCGAGCGCGTGACAATACGAAGTTCGCCGTCAATCTCGTCGTATACGCAATGACGTAAGTGGGGACTCGGGACTCGGGGTTCGGGGATCGGGGTTTCTGAGTCCTGAGTCCTGAGTCCTGAGGACTCAGGAACCCCGAATACCGAACCCCGACTACCGAACCCCGATGCCTACCACCCGCCTGTTCGCCGGATTCTGCGCCGCTCTCGTCGCGACGACGGCCTGTCACCGCCAGACGTCACTCGACGATCACTCGTCGCACATCGCCGTCTCACCCGCTGGCGCGGCGAGCGGTTCTCGCTCGTCGGCGCTTCCCGCGAGCAACGTTGCCGCGGCGGCGCGCATCGCCGCGAGCCCACGTCGCGGCGAATGGGTGAAGATCCCCTTCGAGCCCGGGTCGAAGGACACGGTGATGGCCTGGATCGTCTATCCGGCGACCGCGCGCGCCAAGGCGCCGGTCGTCGTCATCGTGCACGACATCGGCGGGCTGTCGACATGGGCGCGCGGCGTCGCCGACCAGGCGGCCGCCGAGGGATTCATCGGCGTTTCGCCGGACTTCACGTCGCGCCTGCGCGGCACGCCGAGTAGCGCCGAGCTGCCGCGCGACTCGGCGGGCAAGCTCATGGCGTCAGTCAACTCGACCGAGCGCAACCGCATCATCAGTGCGACGGCGAAGTACGCCATGTCGCGGCCGACCGCCGAAGCGCGGTACGGCGTCATCGGATACTGCTGGGGTGGCGGCACGGTGTTCATGCACGCCGTAAACGGCGGCACGAGCGGGTTCGCCGGCGGCGTGGCCTTCTATGGACTGCCGTACATGAACGGCGCGGTCCCCGTGAGTGACTCGCTGGCAAAGATCAAAGCGCCCGTGATGCTCTTCAACGGATCGAAGGACACGCGCATCAGCGCCGCGATGCCGGTCGTCGATTCGGTGATGAAGTCGCTGGGAAAGACGTACACCAGCCAGAACTACGACGGCGCGACGCACGGCTTCATGCGCTCGCAGGACGACCCGAAGGCGACGCGCGATCTGCCGGAAGAAGCCGCGAATCGCGCCGCAACCAACGACGCGTGGCCCAAGACGATCGCGTTCCTGAAGCGGAACCTCGGCGTGCGGTAGAGACGTGTCATCCTGAGCGAAGCGAAGGATCTGCTGTTCAAGCCGCGTGGCCGGTCCATCGCTGGGTACGTTAGATCCTTCGGTCGCGCAGCTCCCTCAGGATGACAGCCACTACCAGGCGAGCTGACGCGCGAACTTCACGACCACGGACCTCGACTGCGTCCGCTGCCAGTCGAAGTAGCTCGTCGCTTCCTCGCCGTCGTTGAGCACGATGAAGAGTCCCGTTCCGGCGGTTCCGAGCCACGCGAACCGCGCGTTCGCGTTCCAGGTTCGCGCCTGGTCGCTGTACTGGACCAACGACTGCACGAACACCCGAGGCGTGAAGAAATACGACACCCGCGTGCCGATCAGACGGCGGATAAAAGAACCCTGATCGAGCCGCACGTCGTTGTAGTCGACGAGCAGCGATCCGGAGAACGATGCGCCGCGGCGGTACGAGAACGTCACGTTCCCGCCGTTGCGCGTGCCGTTGTAGAACGGACCGAAATCGCCGCGCAACACGAACGAGAACGGCGCGCTCGGACGGAACGTCCAGTCGAAGCCGGGGGACGGATAGTCGTACGAGCCCGCCGGAAGCACGACCCCCGGCGCGATCGTGAACGGTTTCGTAAGGCCTTCGTGGTAGATGTTCACGTCTGGGCCGATGCGCCCACCGTCGGCCAGCTCCAGCTCCGTCACGTCCACGTGAATGCGGCCGCTCTGATAGAACCCATTGAGGCCGTAGTACCCCATGTAGCTCAGGTGCGGATTCCATTGCTTGAGCCACTTCAGCTCGGGAAAGCGCACGAGACGCATCAGCGTCATGTCGTAGAACCGGTAGCCGCCGGTGCGGTTGAGAAATCCCACTTCGGGATTGAGGTTCGAGCCGGCCTGCAGCACTCTCGCGTTATGATTCCAGTCCCCCGTTTGGTAAACGGCGCGCGCGCTGTAGCCGAGGTCGTCGCCGGCGCGTCCGGGCGTCACCGTCTTGGCGCCCCACCAATCCATCGTCCATTTCTCGCCGACGCCGACGCGGCCATCGACGGCGAACGTCGAGTTGCGGTTCCACGCACTATCAATGGCGGCGCGGTGCACGGCGATAACCCCGACCCGCGACCGCCGCGAGAGCTCACGCACCACGCGCGCGACGCTGAATGAGTTGGCCGGCTGCCGTCCCGCGAGCCCCTCCGTCACGATCTCCAACGCGCCGATCGTGTATTCGCCGGCGCGGCCGCTCAGCCGTCCACCGCCGCGAATCGGCACCGGCGTTCCCGACGTGTCGATTCCGATGCGGCGCGTGAAGAAGAGATCGACTGCCTGCGGCGTGCCCGCCGAAAACGCGCCCGCGTTCTCGAGAAAGAACGGACGCTTCTCGGGAAAGAAGAGCGGGAAGCGCGTGAGGTTGGTGCGCTCCTCGTCGACTTCCACCTGCGCGAAGTCGGTGTTGTACGTGAGATCGAGCACGAGACTGGGCGTCACGCCGTACTTGGCGTCCGCGCCGACTTCGTGCGTCGTGCGGAATCGCGGATCGACGGCGAAGTTGCGCTGCGATCCACCGAGCGCGTAGGGTGTCAGCGTCGCCAGGCGCTGCGTGGGAACGCGGATTCCTTCGAGCGTTCCGGCGCGCGACAACCGATAGAGACTGAACTGACGCGGGATGAACGACCAATACGCGTCTTCGTTCAGGCGGCGAATGCCGCGTGCCAGATTGAAACCCCACGTCTGCACGCTGCCCGAGCCATAGCGCAGCGTAGAGAACGGGATGCGGAACTCGGCGTACCAGCCGGCCGAGTCGACCGAGGTGGCGACCGTCCAGCTGCCGTCCCAGTTGAGGTTGAAGCCGCCCATCGAGCCGGACTGCGCGCGCGTTTGCCCCGTGACGCTCACGCCACCGCCTTCCCCTTCCTTCACGATCTGCGCGTCGTACTCGATCCCCGCCGGCGTCGTCGCGAACATGAACCCGTTCTGACGGTCGAGGTACGTATCGAGAACGATCGCGAAGTAGTCCGCGCTCACCAGCGACACGTCGCGAACCTTCTCGCCGGGGACGATGCGCTGGGGCTCGCGATCGTAGAGCCACGCGGCGACGTACAACGCCTCGCCGTCGCTCACGACGCGCACTTCGGTGCGCTCGCTGATCGGCTGCCCTTCGTGCAACTCGCGCTGTACGAAACCTGTGAACGTGCGCGCTCCCGCCCATGCATCGTCGGCAAGACGCCCGTCGACGACCGGCGCCTTCTGCACCACGGTGACCCCACCGACCGGAGGCGCCGCGGGACGGAGGACGGATGCCGTCTGCGCCCCGGCGACGGTCGCCGCGAGCATCGCGGCGAGGCTGGTACCCAGCGAGACGACGCGGCTCACTCGAACAGCGAACCGATGAATTCGAGGATCGTGCTGAAGACTCCCTCGGCCGCCGCGCCGGCGACTTCGATCGCCGCGCCACCCACCTGGACCGCGCCCACCGCGCCGTGAACGACCAGCCCCGGTGACCAGAACATCGCGTCGGCCAGCACGTCGCCACCCACGGCGAGCGCGCCCGCGGCGCGGCTCGGCTGCTTCGCCGCGATCGCGGCGATGTTCATCTTCCATACGGCGGTTAGCTCCGCGTGATCGAACCAAACGCCGTGACAGCGCTCGCACACGTCGAGGATGTGTGTACCGTGCGTCCGGCGTTTCATCGTCTGGTTGCAGTCGGGACAGGCGATGTCGTTCCGCCGGTTGCACACGAAACACTTCTCCGCGTCGCGGTCGATCGGCGATCCGCAGCCGTGACACGGCGGACGCGGCGTATCGGCGCGCGGCGCGACCTTCGCCCACAGCTCGGCCGGCGCGCGCGTCGCGAGCTGGCGGATCTCGCCGCGCTCGAACCAGATCCCCCCGCAGCGGCCACAGTTGTCGAGTGTGAGCGAGCCTCCCGCGCCGCGCAGCTGCGCCTTCTCCATCATGATCCCGAGACAGACGGGGCAGGGAAGCCTCGTTTCCAGCCGCTCGGGGCGGAGTGATCGCGCGGCGTCGCGGCTATTCATTCGAGCAGTCCTCGCGCCGCGCTTTTGCCGGCGACATGTTCCGCGTCGTGGAAGGTGTAGACGATCACGCCCTCGTCGCTCACGGCGATGTCGGCGACATCCCGCGTCACGAGCGCGTCGAGTGCTTCTTTTGCCGTCTCGGGGGAAAGGGCGAGGGCGGTCGCGACTTCGACCGCGGTGAGCCGGCCGCGCTCTTTCATGGCGAGTCGCAAGATCTCCGCTTCTATGGTCTGTTGTCGAAGTTGCTCGAGCCGCTTGCTGCGCGCACCGCCCGAGAAGCCACCGAGGAGGGCGATCCCGGCCGCTCCGGGGAGCACGACCGTGAAGAGCAGCGCGACGATGGTCTTCGCCGATGCGATGCTCGCTCCCGAGCGCATGAAGCCATACAACATCAGCGCGGCCACGACGACCAGCGCGTATCCACCGAATCGTTTCACGATTGCTCCGGTTGTCATCCCGAGGAGCGTCAGCGACGAGGGATCTGCTTGCGTGCCACCCGGTGGGACGGCAACGGCCATGAAAAGCAGATCCTCCGTTCGCTCCGCTCACGGAGGATGACTACGACTACCACCCCAACGTCTGACCCTTGTTCTGTTGATCCAGCCACACTTTCAGTGGAGCGAAGTACTCGAGCATCGGTCCCGCGTCGAGCTCGCGCGAGCCGGTGATCTCGAACAGCGCGTCCGGCCATGGTTTGCTCGCGCCGAGCTTCAGCATGCGTTCGAGCTTCGCGCCGGCTTTCTTGTTCCCGTAGAAAGTGCACCGGTGCAACGGCCCGGTCCACCCCACCTCGCGACACATTGCGCGGTAGAATTGGACTTGCAGCACCGCGGCGAGGAAATAGCGAGCGTACGGGACGTTGCCGGCGACGTGGTACTTGGCGCCCGGATCGAAGTCTTTCTCGCTCCGCGCCACCGGCGGCGCGACGCCCTGATACTTCGCGCGCAGGTCCCACCACGCCTTATTGTATTCACTCGGCTTGATCGCCCCGCTGAACACGCCCCACCGCCAGCGGTCGACCAGCAGGCCGAACGGGAGAAACGCCACCTTCTCCAAGGCCTTCTGCAACAATAGCATCGTGTCCGCGGCCGTGCCCGGCACGACGTCGAGCAGACCAATGGTCTTGAGGTACTCCGGGGTCACCGCGAGGGCGATCGCGTCGCCGATCGCTTCGTGGAAGCCGTCGTTCGCCCCCGTTTGATATAGAAGGGGGAGCGGGTTGTAGGCGCGGTCGTAGTAGAGGTGACCCTCTTCGTGGTGGACGACGAGCAGGTCCTCCCCCGTGACCTCAGTGCACATCTTGATGCGGAGGTCGTTCTTGTAGTCCATCGACCAGGCGCTGGCGTGGCAGACGACGTCGCGGTCGCGCGGCTTCGTGAGGAGCGACCGGTGCCAGAAGGTTTCGGGGAGCGGCTGCATCCCGAGCGACACGAAGAAGCGCTCGGCGATCTTGAACATGTCCGTCGGCTGCGTGTTCTTTTTCTTGAGCAGCTCGGTGACGTCGAACCCCGCGCTCGGCGCGGTCTTGGACGCGACGATGGGGAAGATGTTCTGCCAATCCTGCGCCCAGATGTTCCCGAGCAAGTGGCCGGGGATCATCCCGGTCGCCGGCGCGACGGACGACCCGTACTGCTCGTTGAGCTTCCGTCGCACGTATGCATGCAAAGACTTGTACAGCGGCTGGAGCTGTCCCCACAGCCGGTCGAGCTCTTTGTCGAACTGCTCCGGGGGCATGTCGTAGATCGACCGCCAGAGCGCGCCGTTGTCGGCGTAGCCAAGCTCGCGCGCGCCTTTGTTGGCGAGGGCGACGAAGCGCTCGTAGCGCGGCCGCATCGGTGCCCCCACGGCGTTCCACCCTTTCCAGACGTCGAGCAGCTCGGCCGGATTCCGGCTCGTCGCCATGGTCTTGGCGATGGCGTTGATGTCGAGACAGTTGGCGGTGCCGCCGCCTTTGCAGTATTTGCCCTTTCCATACGCGCCGTCGTTGGCCGCGATGAGAGACGACAGCTCGCTCGCTTCCTTGGGATCGCTCGGCGGCGCGACGGCGGTGACGCCCTGGGTGACGACGGAGATCTTGAGCAGCGTGAGCTGCCGGCGGATGTCGCCGGGGACGGTAATCTTGTCGAACCGCTTGGCGCCTTGGGCGAGCTTCTGGTATGCCATGGCCAGCTCGTTCGCCGTCTCGGCGTTGAGGCCCTCGGTGTCCTCGGTGATGAAGTTCTCCTGGATCCACTGCGCACGCGTCGCGCGGATCTGGAGGGCGAGGAGCTCCTGGTTGGCGCGTTGGACGAACTGGGCGGCCTCGGCGGCGGTCTGGGCGCGAGCGGACGGCGGGGCAGCGAGGGCGAGAACGGCGGCCCCGGCGAACGCGGCAAAAAGGCGACGAGTCATGGCGGCGAAGTCCAATGGCGACTGGACGTTCAAGCTAACCGAGTGGCGCGGTGGGGAGCCAGACGTTCACTGGCGCTCGACCGGGCGGCGTGCCGCGGCGCTCGCTCGGCCACAATTAACGGCCGGAGCACGATTTGCGACGCGCGGCCGCAGCATAACATTCTTCGGCCATTGTGCTGAAGAACTCTAACACTAGCATCCTCAACACATTGCTGGCGCGCGGGGCGGCGCGGCCGCAGATTATGCGACGCGGGGCCGCCGCCTTTTGCGCTGCCTCGCAGCAGAACGTGACAGTCTAATCAGCGTTAGGTAGCCATACAGTTCGTCTCCATGCAAATCGACTCCATCGCGCTCCGATATCTGTCGACCGAAGAACTCTGCACGGCGTTTGAGCTCGATGAGTTCATTCGGCTAAACGGTGGTACCGCCGCTGATGCAACGCGGTTGCGCGCCGAATGGACATCTCGCGGCTGGATAGAGTCGATCGAGCAGGGCTCCGCTTTGCCACCGTTGCTCCGGCTTACCGGCCGCGCGTTCGCGGACCTACCTTGGTTGGCGCTGAACAGCCGGGATGATGGGTAACAAAAGTGTCCAGGAGGATGGGTAACACTTTTGGTTAGCCACGAATGATGTAATCGCGTTCGTCGAAGGTGGCCAGCAGCACGTTGTTGAAGTGGATCGCCCAGATCCCATCGTCGGTCTCTTCCAGGCCGATGTGTTGGTCGACCATCGCATTCGCGAGGTACAACAGCCGGGTGCGGAAGCGGAACGTGCCGCCGGTCGTGATCTTCTTCACGAGAAAGTGCCCGGGGTAGACGAGCGTGGGCAGTCGCTCCGGATAGGGCCGCGCGGAGACGTGATACTGCGAGGCCGGTGTCTGCTGCTGCAACCGCTCATGCGGCCGCTCTTCGTTGTACTCGAGCCGGAACGCGTCGAAGTTCCGCTGCTGCGCGGGGCAGCTCGCTCGCACCGGCTTGATCGCCTGGCGTTTCAGCGTCCGATGCATGCGCTCGTGGGCGCCGTTGTCTTGCGGGCAGCCCGGCCGGCTTCGCTGATGGAGAATGCCGAGGCGCATCCACCACACGTTGAGATAGGACAGGCCGTGAATCGCCTGCGTCGCGAAGGGCACGCCATTGTCGGTGCGGATCGCGAGCGGCAGCCCGTACTCGCGAAACGCCCGCTCGAAGATTGGCTTGGCGGTGACCGTTTGCGTTGAGAGCACCCCGCGGCACGCTAGCAGATACCGCGTGTGCTGATCGGCGAGGGTGAGCGGGTAGCAGTACTTCCCATCGCCGGTGCGGAACTGGCCTTTGAAGTCCGCGGTCCACAAGTCATTCGGGGTCACGGTCACGGGGCGCACGACGCCCGGGTGGATCGACGCGCGGCGCGCGCACCGTCGGTGCACGAGCCCGCGCCGCGCGAGCAGATCGGCGACGGTGCTCGCGGCCGGCCAGCTCTGGATCCGCGGATGATGGCGGCTGAGCACGGCGAGCAGCTTCCGGGCGCCCCAATGCGGATGGGCGATCCGCTCGGTGATGAGCAACTCCGCCATCGCGGGTTGAATCTTGTGCGGGCAATGGTGCGCGACATGGCTCCGATCAGCCAAGCCGCCGCGGCCCTCCGCCTCGTAGCGCGCGAGCCACTTGTAGCCGATCCGCCGGCTCACGCCGTAGCGTGCACAGAGTTCACTCATCGTGAGGCGATCGCGCTGGGCGTCGCGTACGAACCGCAACCGTTCGTCCATAGGTCCACTCTCCCTCCATGGCATCGACGCCCTCGCTGTTTCGAGAATCGTCGTGCAGGTTAGAGTGTTACCTATCCTCCCGGACTATTCTGTTACCCATCAACCCGGGCTGTACCCGCAGGCTACCTAACGAACGCTGAAGCTGACAAGCGATCTTTGGATTGCGCGTGGCTTCGCCACGCGCTTTTATTTGACTCGCTTGCAGCTTAGCTGGGGCGTTATACGGCAACACGCTTTCACTGAAGGATGGTCCGCTTCCTCGTGCTGCCAGAACACATACACCGCCAACTTGGCCAGCTTCGCCGACTGACGATCGGCTTACTCCTGTTGGCAGGCTGCTCCACTGAGAGCATCGTCGCCCTCACGGCGGCTGAGCGCAACCGTCAGGTCTCGCTTTCCACCGGCGATGGCTTGGACGTTACGCTGCAAAGCATTGGACCGGGTGAGTATGCCAGCCCGCCCACAATGTCATCGAGCGCCGTAGCGTTCCTCGATGTGGCGTACGTCGGGCCGTCCGTTCCGGCTGGCGTGACCCAGCGCTTTAGGTTTCGCGCGGCGTCGCGCGGAACCGCGATCATCACGTTTACCCACACTGGGAATAATCCCGCCGTTCAGGACACCGTGATCGTACGATGAGCTGCCGACTGACCCTTGGCGACCTGCCGTATAACGAACGCTGCTGCTGGCAATCGATCTATTGATTGCGCGGGCTGCGCCCGCGCTTTTATTTGACTCGCTTGCAGCAGAGCTGAAGCGTTAGGCGGAGCACACGCACCTCGCGTTGCACATGACTCGCCGCTACACAGCAATTGTTGGTCGTCGCTTGAACACGCCAAACGAGGCCGCCGCGGCAGCGAGTGAGCTGCGGCAGCACAT
>Ga0137314_1000231_pt1 | contig 16901 bp, 14 predicted proteins | sample EasRivERMZT199_2_FD_102289 | JGI IMG/M metagenome (GOLD analysis project Ga0137314, IMG submission 102289) | Soil microbial communities from meander-bound floodplain in the East River, Colorado, USA - East River MetaG ERMZT199_2 | ecosystem: Environmental > Terrestrial > Soil > Floodplain ... | reverse complement strand
CAGTTAGGTGACGTCGCGCTGATGGCCGGCGACCGGCAGGCTTTCAACGCGCATCGGCGCGCGGCCGTCGCGGAGGGGCGGTGCGTCGTCTACGAGGGCGTCATCTGGCAGGTGTACGAGCTTGCCGCCCCGTACGACCGGCGGTCGATCCCGTCGCTGGTGTTCGAAGCCGACGACATGGTTCGTCGCATCCGGAACTATCCCGCCGATTGGAGACGGCTCAGCGATGAGACCCTGATGGCGCTGAGCTGGAATCGCTAGCCGTTCCCTAAGCGCCGCGTGCGACGACTCCGACGACTCCGGCGACGATGATGAGCAGCGGTTCCGGAATTCGGCGGCTGCGCGTCAGCACGATGAGCGCGCCGATGGCGATCGCGGCCGTTGGAACGTCCACGATGGCGCGACGGCCGAGCACGAATGCGGCGCCGGCGATCGCGCCGGTCGCCGCCGCCGTCACGCCGTCGACGAACGCGCGCACACGGTGGTCGGTCTTGAGCCGATCATAGTGCGGCGCGAGAAGTAAGGTGATGAAATACACCGGCGCGAATACTCCGGCCGCCGCTCCCACCGCGCCGAAGAGTCCGGCCACGAGGTAGCCGATGAACGCCACGGTGATCACGACCGGACCGGGCGTGATCAACGCGACGGCCACGGCATCGAGAAACTGCTGCTCGGTGAGCCAGTGTCGTTGCTGCACGACGCCGCTGTAGAGGAAGGGCACGATCGCCAGCCCGCTGCCGAACACGAACAGTCCGGCCGAGGCGAAATAGGCGGTGATCGTCGCCACCGTTTCGAGCGGCGCCGGTCCGTGGAGCCCTTGGGTCCACCAGCCTGTCGGCAGCGCGAACGGCAGCACGATCGCACGTCCCGCCTCTCTCCACGTCTTAGCGAGCAGTGACACCAGACCGCAGAGCACGAACACCACAACGATTTCCGATTCCCTCCAGGCCGTGACGATTGCAGTTGCGGCGGAGAGAACCCAGAGCAGTCGATCGTCGCCGAGGGTGGTTCGCGTCAGCTTGATCGCGCTGCGCGCAACGATCGCAATGACGGCGGCGCCGATGCCGTAGAACGCGCCCTGAAGCCAGGCAATCCCGCCGAATCGGCTGTACAGAACGGCGAGAACCACAACCATGATGAACGACGGAGCGACGAAGGCCACACCGGCCAGCGTGGCGCCGCGGACGCCCGCGCACAGCCAACCGAGGTACATCGCGAGCTGCGCGGCGAGTGGCCCCGGAGCGAGCTGCGAAAACGCGATTCCATCCTTGAGCTCCTGCCGGGTGACCCATCGGCGCCGGTCCACGAACTCGCGTTCCATGTATCCGACGAGCGCGATCGGTCCACCGAAGCCGGTCGTACCCAGCCACAGGAAATAGCGAAACATCTCGGCCGGCAAGGGACGACGGACGTCGGCACCATCGTGAGGGAGCGGGGCCGTCATTCCGGATCAGGAGCGACCGCCGAGGTCGACGGACAGCCCCGCTCCCGCAGCCACCGCGCGTTCGTAGACGAGCGCCGCGGCGGCGACATCCTGAATCGCCGTGCCGGTGCTGTCGAAGACGATGATCTCGTCCGCCGAGCGTCTGCCGGGTGTCCGCCCGGACACGACGTCGGCGAGCTCCGCGCGCACATCCTCTCGGCGCATGAGGTGCGCCGAGATCGCGTGCTGGAGGTCGCCGATCGTGGCGCACTGCTCGAGCACGTCGGCGACGACCACGTTCGACGCGAGCAGCTCCGGTTCGATTTCCTGCTTCTCCGGATTGTCGGCGCCCACGGCCGCGACGAACGCGCCTGGCGCGACGTGGGCCCGCCCGAGAAACCATCGGCGCGCCGGCGTGCAGGTCACCCAGATGTTGGTGTCGCGCGGGGCATCGCCGACGTTGCCGGCGACGGTGACGTCGACGTCGAGCTCGACGGTCATGTCGTCGGCGAATCGTCTGGCTCGATCGGCGTCGACGTCGATCGCCGTGACCCGCCGGAGCGGGCGCACACACGCGAGCGCGCGAAGCTGGTTCCGGCTTTGCTCACCGCACCCGCAGATGGTGACGTTGCCCGCCTCCGGTGCGAGATATTTCGCCGCTACGGCGGTCGCGGCGGCGGTACGGAGGCTGGTGATCTCGATGGAATCAAGAAGGGCGAGCAGGCGGCCATCGGCGGCGTCGAACAGCGCGATCACGCCCTGGATGGTGGGGAGCCCGTTCCGCACCGGATTGCCCGGGAAGTTCGCGTTCACCTTGGTGACGAACACGGGATGTCCGTCTGCCACATCGAGCATGCCGGCCGACTTGATGTGGAATCCGCCGCCGTCTACATGCACACCGAGGATTCCGGGCGGGATCGTCCTGCCTTCGGCGTGTCGCACGAACGCCCGCTCGACGGCGTCGACGCAGTCCGGCATGCGCAGCAGGCGCGACACGTCCTCCCGGCGCAGGACGAGGGTTCCCGTGGACGGCATCGCGCGCTGAGTGGGCATGCCGGAGACGATAGTATCACAACTGAATCACCGCCAGGGCTTGGCTGTCCGGCCGGTATTCAGCGATCGATCGACCTTCGTCGTCGCTACGCGCCGCTCGCCAACGCCGCGATCAGCCGTTCAACGCGGGCAACGATGGCATCACGCGCGACCGCGAACCCGTCGCTGACCGCCGGAACGTCGTCCCACCGTTCGACCGGCGTCTGGCCGAAGACATCGGGGTCGATGTCGCACGCGAGACTCACTACCAATCCCGCTGCGGCGAGCCGAGCCGGCGTCACGAGATTCGGCATGTAGCCCGTAACATCCATCCCCTCCGTCGCGAGTCCGTCGACGACGTGAGATGGCACCTGCGCATCCGGCTCGACACCAGCGGACTCCGCGCGAATCGGCAAGCCGCGCTGCCGAGCGAGCCGATTCAGGTGCTCGGCCGCGATGACGCTCTTGGCAGATCCGTGCTGACAGACGAAGAGAATGGGGCCGCGCATCGTGCACCAACGATGCTTCAGTTGTAAGCCCCGGTCAAGCGTCGCGGTACCAATACCACGTCGAGACTTGCACCGCGCGTCTCGCCGGGGATACAGTTGTGATACCCATGCCAAAGCCCAGACCGTCCACCAAGACGCTCGCGAAAACGAAGGCGGCTCGGCGTCGGCCGGCCCGGTCGGCGGCGACGGCCCAGCGCTGGTTGCTGCTGATTCATCAGATTCCGCCGAAACCCGACTACCTGCGCGTCAAGATTGGCCGGCGGCTGCAGCGGGTCGGTGCGGTGGCGATCAAGAACAGTGTCTACGTGCTGCCGACGACCGCCGAGTCCCGCGAGGACTTTCAGTGGATCGTCCGCGAAATCGCCGAGAGCGGCGGCGATGCCTTCCTGTCCGAGGCGTCGTTGGTCGGCGAGGGACTGACCGACCACGAGGTCCGCGCTCGCTTTGATGCCGCGCGCAACGAAGAGTACGGCGCCCTCCTGGCGGATGCCCGCGCTTTGCTGGCCACGGTCCGCCGCCCGAAGCGCCGGCCACGCCGCGACGCTACCGGCGCGCTGCGTCGGGCGGCCGAACAGGACCTCGCGAAGTTGCGCCGCCGTTACGAGTCCGCGGCCGCGATCGATTTTTTTGGCGCCGTGGATGGTCCCGCCGTCGTCGCCATGCTCTCGGAGATCGAACGGACGATGCGACGGACTCCGACCGAGGCAGGCGCCTCTCCGATGCAGCTCGACGGAGTGACTTGGGTGACGCGCCGGGACGTGCACGTGGATCGCATCGGCAGCGCGTGGCTCATCGGCCGTTTCATCGACCGCCGGCCGCGTTTCCGATTCGTCGATCCCAAGCGGTACGCACACGCCGAGGGCGAGCTCCGCTTCGACATGTTCGAGGCCGAGTATACACACGCGCGCGATGCGTGTACGTTCGAGACGCTGGTCGCGCGGTTCGCTCCGAAGGATCGGGCACTGCGCGAAATTGCCGAGATCGTTCATGACGTGGACTGCAAGGACGCCAAGTTCGGTCGCGAGGAGGCGCCCGGATTGGCGCGGATGATCGCCGGCATCGCCGCCGCGTGCGAGCGGGACGAAGACCGGCTGGAGCGCGGAGTGCACCTGTTCGACGACCTGTACGCGGCGTTCGGAGGGCACGCGCGATGACGACGCCCATCGGACACGCCGCCGAGTCCCGGAGGTAACTATGAATGCGTTGACGCGTCGTTTCTCGCCGATGCTCGCCGGTGCGGGCGTGATCGCCTGTCTGTACGCCCTCCCCGTAGCCGCCGGAGCGCAGGCGTCGCCGGCGCCGTCATGGACATCCGTCGCGCAGGTGCTGGGACGAACGGGCGTGCCGCAGGCGGGGGACGTCATGCGATTCAACTTCCCGCGCCGCGACCTTCGCGTGATGGTGGGGAGCGTTCAGGTCCGCCCCTCGCTGGCCCTCGGGTCGTGGGTCGCATTCAAGCGAATGGCGGACGGCCAGACGATGGCGATGGGCGACCTCGTCCTTACCGACGACGAGATCAACCCGGTGATCTCCGCGCTGCAACTCGGCGGTGTGGAGCAGACCGCGCTCCACAATCACATCGTCGGCGGCACGCCCAACACGATGTACCTCCACATCAACGCGCACGGCCGGGACACCGCGATCGCGCGCGCGATCCGGCGCGCGCTCGAGGGCACCAAGACGCCGCTCGACACCGCGCCCGCGGGTCCGGCGCCGGCCTTCGACCTCGACACCACCGCTCTGTCGCGCGCCCTCGGGTATGCGGGGCGGATCAACGGGGGCGTCTACCAGGTGAGCGTCCCGCGCACCGAACGCATCATGGAGGGCGGCCACGAGGTGCCGGGGTCGATGGGCCTCGGCACGGCGATCAACTTCCAGCCGACCGGCGGCGGGAAGGCCGCGATCACCGGCGATTTCGTCATGGTCGGCGCCGAAGTCAACGCAGTCATCCGAACGCTTCGCGAGAACGGGATCGGGATCACCGCGCTGCACAGCCACCTGATCGACGAAACGCCGCGGCTGTATTTCATGCATTTCTGGGCCAACGACGACGCGATGAAGTTGGCGCGAGGTCTCAACGCGGCGCTCGCGAAAACGAACTCGGCGAAACCCGCGGTGAAGAGCTCGCCGTGATCGGTAGCGGCAACCCGGCGCGCGGGCGAACGGCCTGTTTCGTCGTCGCCACGTTGGGCTCCCTTGCCTGCGCGCGCGGAACCGTGGTGGACTGCGCACCGTCGCCGGCTGCCGCTTCTCGGGCGGGCGGAGGCGACCTGCTTCCCGCCGGCACCGACGCCCGGAGGTGGGCGTTCGACGCGCCGACCGGGTCGGCTCCGGATGGATTCGAGCTGCTGCACACCGACGGTCCGCCAGGCCACTGGGTCATTCGCTCGCGCACCGATGCGCCGAGCGCGCCGGCGGCGTTGGCGCAGGAAGACAGCGCTCGCGTATCGTCCCGGTTTGCCGTTGCCGCGGCATCGGGGGCAACGTTCGGAGACGTGAGCCTCGCCGTGCGCTGCGCGGCGATCGGCGGATCCATCGACCGAGCCTGCGGGATCGTCTGGCGATTGGGAAGCGCCGAGAACTACTATCTGGCTCGCGCGAACGCGCTGGAGAACAATGTTCGACTTTACTATGTGCGGGACGGTCGGCGGCACGAAATCGCCGGATGGGATGGCGCGGTGACGTCTTGTACGTGGCACTCGCTGCGGGCGGACATGCGCGGTGACCTGATCGAAGTGTACTGGAACGGCCGACGCGTCATCGAGGCTCGCGACGACCATTTTCGCCAGCCGGGTCGCGTCGGCCTGTGGACCAAGGCCGACTCGCGGACGCTCTTCGACGACCTCGTGGTGCGAGCAGTGTTCTGATGCTGCTCGACGAAGTCGTTCGTGTCGCGTTGGCCTCGTTGCGAGCGAACAAACTTCGTTCGCTGCTCACGATGCTCGGCATCGTCATCGGCGTCGCGGCCGTCATCGCGATGATCGCTCTGGGCAACGGCGCCGAAAACGCCATCAAGGAACGAATCGCCAGGCTCGGCACGACAGTCCTCCAGATCAACCCGCAGCGGGTGAACCAGGGTGGCGTCAATACCGGAAGCATGGCAAAGCTCACGATGAAGGACGTGGAGACGATTCGTGAGCGAGCACCGCACGTTGCCGGGGTCAACCAGCAGCAGGATCGCCCCCTGCAAGTGGTGTGGCGGAACCGGAACACGAACGTTCAGATCACGGGAACCGCGGCGAACTTTCTCGAAGTCCGCGGATTCCGGATGGACGTCGGCCGGATGTTCACGGACGCCGACGATGCCGGCCGCCGACGGGTCGCCGTGCTCGGCGCCGATGTGCTCAAACTCATGAACATCGAGCAGCCGCTGGTGATCCTGGGTGAGCCGATCCGGATTGCCGGCCGCCAGTTCACGGTCATCGGCGTCATGGCCTCACGCGGCGTGAGCGGCGTGGGCGACGCCGATCAGCAAATCCTGATCCCCTTCTCCGTCGGGCGGTTCGAAGTCTTCGGCACGGATCGCATCCAGGACATTTGGACGCGCGCCGTCAACGAGGCCGCGATGAGCGACGCGATGTTCGAGGTGCAGTCCGCATTGCGCCGATCGCACCGGTTGCGCCAGGGCCAGGCGGACGATTTCAGCATGCGCAACCAGTCCGATTTTCTTACCGCGCTGAGCGAGACGACCGAGACGTTCACGTACCTGCTTGCCGGGATCGCCGCGGTCTCCCTGCTCGTCGGTGGGATCGGAATCATGAACATCATGCTCGTCTCGGTGACCGAGCGGACGCGGGAGATCGGGATCCGTAAGGCACTCGGTGCGACGCGGGGGAACATCCTCCTTCAGTTCCTCGTCGAAGCGGTGGTTCTTTGCATCGCCGGCGGCGCCGTTGGCGTGGCCATCGGATCCGGCGCATCGGCGATACTCCGGCGCTCGTTCGGCTGGCAAACGTCAATGAGCCCCTCGGCCGTAGCGCTCGCCTTCGCCTTTGCCGCGGTCGTGGGGATCGTCTTCGGTGTTTGGCCCGCGCGGCGGGCGGCGGTGCTCGATCCGATCGTCGCGCTGCGCTACGAGTAGCGGTGCCTCGCACGCGTGCCTGGCAACTGGACACACTGCTGCACGCACGACAATCTTCTCACCCATGTCCCGTACCGAGCTAATTCGTGCGATGTCGAGGTTGGCGACCCGCAGCGCAGTCGTTTGGGGATGCCTCGCTCTGTGGAGCCGCCCAACGGCGGCGCAAACGGCACCCTCGACCGATTCGACGTCCACGCTCACCGGCGTGTACACCGCCGACCAGGCGAAGCGGGGTAAGGTCGCGTACGCCGGCCTCTGTCGGAGCTGCCACATTCCCTCCACCGGGGATTCGTTCGCCCGGTTGTGGGGGGGACGTCCGGTATCAGATCTCTTCAAGTACATCATGGAGACGATGCCCGACCACAATCCCGGGCAGATCAGCGCCGCCGACAACGCGGATATCGTCGGCTACCTGCTGCAGGTGACCGGAATGCCGGCCGGCACGCGCGAGCTGTCCGCCAACGTGGACTCGCTCAAGGCGATTCGCATCGAGATGAAGAGGGACGCTTCCCCGCCGGCGGACGCGGGCAGGCCGAGAAAGTAGACCGCGAGCCGTGCTGAACGGCGGCGCGTCATAGTCCTCCGAGGCCGGCGACGAATCTCCCGACTCGACTCGGGGGCTTCCCGGTCCCCCGGCCCAAATCCAGCAAAGTGAGGCCTTAGAGACTCACTGCTGAGACATGACTGCGTCCACCGCAAGCGGCTTTCACGCGGCGCTGCCCCTTCGACACCCGGTCGAAGCAAGCCCCACGGGAAAGCGGCTCGGCTTTCTGTCGCTCACGGCGCTTGGCATCGTCTACGGCGACATCGGCACGAGCCCGCTCTACGCGATTCGCCAGTGCTTCGACGCGACCGAGTACGGTCTTACCGTCTCGACCGGCAACGTGTATGGAGTACTCTCGCTCGTCATCTGGCTGCTGATTCTGGTCGTGGCGGTCAAGTACATCGTGTTCATCATGCGCGCCGACAACCGGGGAGAAGGGGGCATTCTCGCGCTCCTCGCGCTGCTGCTGCAACACGAGCGGCGGGCCACGGACAAGTGGCCCCGCTGGCTGCTCATATCGCTCGGGTTGTTCGGCGCTGCGTTGCTGTACGGCGACGGGATCATCACACCCGCGATCTCGGTGCTGAGCGCGGTCGAGGGGCTCGAGGTGGTGGCGCCGCATCTCGGAGTGACCGTCATCGTCGGGCTGTCGGTGATCATTCTGACGGCCCTGTTCGCGGTGCAGCGCTTCGGCACGGCACGCGTGGGGACGGCGTTCGGTCCGATGATGGCCTTGTGGTTCGTGACCATCGCGATCCTCGGCACGATGGAGATCGTACGGGAGCCGCGCATTCTGTCAGCGCTGAATCCGTCGCACGCCGTTCGATTTTTCGCCGCGAATGGGCGGGCCGGCTTTCTCGCGTTGGGGGCGGTCGTGCTCGCGGTGACCGGCGCAGAGGCGCTGTACGCGGACATGGGTCACTTCGGCAAGCGCCCGATCCGCCTGGCCTGGTTCGGACTGGTCCTTCCGTCGCTGATGCTGAACTATTTCGGCCAGGGCGCGCTGATCCTGCGCGACCCCACCGCGGTGAGCAACCCGTTCTTCAAGCTGGCGCCGGCCGCGTTGCTCATCCCGCTGGTGATCATCGCGACGATCGCGGCCGTGGTTGCGTCGCAGGCACTCATCTCGGGCGCGTTCTCGCTCACGCGCCAGAGCGTGCAACTGGGGTACACGCCGCGTGTGACGATTGTGCACACATCGAAAGACGAGGCCGGGCAGATCTACATCCCCGAGATCAACACCGCCCTCATGGTGGGTTGCCTCCTGCTCGTTGTGGCGTTCAAAGGGTCCACCGCGCTCGGCGCGGCCTACGGCATCGCGGTGACCGGCACGATGGCGATCACATCGATCCTGTTCTACGTGGTGGCGCGGACGCGCTGGAATTGGCCCGTGTGGCAGATCGCGTCGCTCACGGCGGTGTTCCTTGCCATCGACGTGACGCTCTTCGCGGCGAACGTGATCAAGATCGAGCATGGTGGATGGGTCCCGGTGGCCATCGCCATCGGCGTGTACACGTTGATGAGCACATGGAAGAAGGGACGGATCCTGCTCACCGAAGCGCTGCACAGCGGAGATCTTCCACTCGACCTGTTCCTCGCCGACGTGGGGCGGCGGAAGCCGATGCGCGTGTCGGGCACGGCGGTGTTCATGACGTCGTCGCCCGACGGCGTGCCGGTCGTGCTCCTCCACCATCTGAAGCACAACAAGGTGCTGCACGAACAGGTGATCCTGATGTCGGTGATCACCCAGGAAGTGCCGGAGATCGACGCGTCGCATCGCGTGCACGTCGATCATCTCGCCCATGGCTTCTCGCGCGTCACCGCGAGATACGGGTTCATGGAATCGCCCGACGTTCCGGAAATCCTCGAGCGCGCGCGCGACGCCGGTCTCAAGGCTCGGCCGTCCGAAACGACGTTCTACCTGGGACGCGAGCGTATCGTCGTCGCCAGCGGTAGACAGAAGCCGGGTACGCGGCGGGCGCCGGAGGGCAAGGGACTGCCGCGCATGTGGCGGTGGCGCAAGAAGCTGTTCATCGTGATGGCGCGGAACGCGCGGTCGGCGACGGAGTTTTTCGGCATCCCGCCGAATCGCGTCGTCGAACTGGGGGCGCAGGTCGAGTTCTAGCCCCGCGGAACACACATAATGGCGTTGTCATCCTGAGGACCCTGAGCGTAGCGAAGGGGACGAAGGATCTCGCTCGTCTGCCGTCAACAGTCTTAACAGCGAGATCCTTCGCTGCGCTCAGGATGACAGCGAGACTGGCTTCGCTCCACTAGTTGACGTTCTACTAGAGCCGCTGTAGTATCTGGTAGAATGCCTACTAGAGACACGCGCGAACGCGCCGCGATTCTGCAAGGGACCCTCGATCTGCTGATCCTGCGCACGCTGGCACTCGGCACACACCACGGGCACGGCATCGCCTTGGCGATTCAGCATTCGTCGCAAGGGGCGCTGCTCGTCGACCATGGATCGCTCTACCCTGCCCTGCAGCGCCTCGAGGCCGCGGGGTGGGTGCGCGCCGAGTGGGGCGTGTCGGACAACAACCGGCGCGCGCGTTTCTACGAGCTGACGGCCGCGGGGCGGAAGCAGCTCGCCAGGGAAGCCGGGGAGTGGCGACGCATGGCCGAAGCGGTCGCCCTCGTGCTCGGCCCGGAGCTGAGTGGAGGGTAGTGCCATGAGTTTGTGGACGCGTTGGATCCGGCGTCGTTCGGACGACGACTTCGCCGCCGAGCTCGAGTCGCACCTCGCCCTGGAGACGGAGCGCCTGGTGCGAAGCGGCATGAGCGCCGAGGAGGCGCGCTTCGCGGCGCGACGCGCGTTTGGCAACATGACGGCGCCGCGCGAACACTTCCACGATGCTCGACCGGGCGCCGCGCTGGAGTCGGTCGCGCAGGATGTCCGCTACGGACTCAGGGCCATGCGCCGAGCACCGGGGTTCACCGCCGTCGCCGTCGCATCGTTCGCCATCGGGATCGGCGCGAACACGACGATGTTCGGCGCCGTCGATGCTCTGCTGTTCAGGACTCCGGCACACGTCCGGGACGCCGACCGGATTCATCGCGTCTATTTCGAGATGCCGGGGTCCCGTGGTCCGCTGACGAATCACGGCTATCGCACATATGAGGCGCTTCGCGACAACGTGCGCGGGTTCGATGCCGTCGGCGCGTTTTCGGCGAGGCCCATTTCGAGCGGCCGCGGCGCCGACGCACGTTCGATTGACGCCGTCCTCGTGACGCCGAGCGTGCTCACGATGCTCGGCGTGCGCCCCGCGCTCGGTCGTCTTTTCACGGCGGACGAGGAGCGCGACGAAGGCGATCACGTTGCCGTGCTGGGGTACGATGCGTGGCGCGACCGCTTTGGAGGCGATTCCACCGCGCTGGGACGAACGATCGACGTCGCGGGCACGCCCCATGTGATCGTCGGCGTTGCACCCAGAGGGTTCACCGGACTCGACGTGAATCGCGTCGATCTCTGGCTCCCCATCGGCGTGGCGAACAGAATCATGAGGCCGGGGGTGGTAGGCCGCCGAGCAGGTGGCTACTGGCTCGAGATCGTGGCCAGGCGTCGCGCGGATGCGTCCGAGGCGCAGCTCGTGACGGAAGTGACACAGGCGTATCGCGACGAGTGGCGTGGCGAGCGGCGATACGAAACGACATTTGGTAAGGCCAACGCGGTGCTGGGGCCCATTGTTGCGGCACGCGGCCGGGCGGCGAGCCCCGACGCGAAAGTCTCGCTGTGGGTGGCCGCGGTATCGATGCTCGTGCTGTTGATCGCGGCAGCGAACGTTGCGAACCTCCTGCTGCTGCGCGGCCTCGCGCGGTCGCGCGAAGTCGCGCTGCGACTGTCGCTCGGTGCGAGTCGCTGGCGTGTCGCGCGACAGTGGCTCGTCGAGGGGTCGCTGTTGGCGATCGCGGGCGCCGCCTGCGCGATCGTGATCGCGCGATGGACGGCGACGGCGATGCGGACGTTCCTCGTGCCGGATGCGCCTGCCGAGAGCGTGCTCGCGCCACGGATGCTCGCGTTCACCGCGGTGGTCGCGCTCGGCGCGGGGCTCCTTGCGTCGATCGTGCCGGCGTTCGTCACGGCGCGGCGCAACTTCGCACCACTGCTCGGCACGGGTCGCGCGGGCGGTCTCCAACGCCTCGCATGGCAGCGCGCGCTGGTCGGCGGTCAGGTCGCCCTGGCGCTGCTGCTGCTCGTCGGGGCCGGCCTGTTCATCACGAGCTTGCGAAACGTGCACGCGATCGATCTGGCCGTGGCCGTCGAGGACGTGCTCTACGTGAATATCGACTTCGGCCGGACCGGAAAGATGCGGGCCGACCCGGATGCGCGGGCCAGCGCGAACGCGACCTACACGGCGATTCTCGACCGCGTGCGCCAGGTCTCCGGGGTCTCGAACGCGGCGGTCACCTTCGGTTCGCCGCTCGGCGGCGGGTCGGCGATGGGTCTCAGGCGACGTGGCGGTCCGGAGCCGGCGGGTGCAGTGCCCTTTTGGAGAGCGGTAGGCGCGGGCTATTTCGAAACGATGGGAACGCCGCTCGTCCATGGACGCCTGTTCACCCCGGCAGACCACGTGTTCCGCGCGCATGTCGCGATCGTCGACGAGTCGACGGCGAAGAAATACGGGCTCGATCGCGATGGACTCGATCCCTGCGTCTACCTCGGCAGCGAACAGGAGTGCACGGAGATCGTCGGTGTGGTGAAGAACACCGTGTTGTGGGAGATGACCGGGGACAAGGGTTCGATCATCTACACGCCGTTCGAGTCGTGGGGGGAGGAGGCCGTCAACATGTTGGCCGTGCGGACGACCGGCGATCCGGCGCCGATGATCCCGGCGATTCGCCAAGCCGTGTTGGCCGCGTCACCGGATCTGCCGTGGGCGGACATCCGGCCGCTGAGCGAGTGGCTCGCCCCGCAACTCCGGCCGTGGCGGTTGGGAGCCTCGATGTTCACGGCGTTCGGCGTCCTGGCGTTGTGTCTTGCGGCGGTTGGCGTGTACGGTTTGCTCTCGTACGTCGTGACGCAGCGGACGCAGGAGATCGGGATCCGCAAAGCGCTCGGTGCTCCGGATGCGGGCGTCGTCCGCATGGTGTTGCGCGGCGCGCTCGGGATGACGCTCGCCGGCGTCGCCGCCGGTGTCGTGATCGCGTTGGCGGGTGGCCGATTCCTGGCGAGTCAGTTGTACGGCGTGTCGCCGCGGGACCCGTTCGTGATTGTGGTGTGCGCGGTGAGTCTGGTGGTCGTCGCGATCGTCGCGTGCCTCGCGCCGGCGCGTCGTGCTACACGGGTGGATCCGATGGTCGCGCTGAAGATCGAATAGCGCGAGGCGTTACATGCTGCGCGCCGCGGCTGCCGCCTCGAGCACGATGTCGATCTCCCGAGCCAGCGCGCGCACCTCCTGCGTCGCACTCGTCACGTCCGAGTACGCCGACTCTCCGCCGGCGGACCGGAACTTGATCAAGTCGAGCCGCAGACTCCCGAGCGCGAGTCCCGCGCTGTCGATCTGCCGCGCGAGCGCCGAACGGCGTTCCACGAGATCCTGAAGCGTCGCGCGTTGCCGGCGCAGCAACGATAACCGTCGCTGCCCCTCCGGTGTCGCACCCGTCGCACTCCCCTCGGCGATTCGCGCGTCGATCTCGTCGATCAGCCGCCAGTCGATGCTGTTCTCCAGCGTGTGGAGCATGCGCGCGAGCTGCGCGACCCGTTCGACGAGCGACTTGACCATCGGTTCGAGATCGGTGAACAGCGCGCGGTCGCTCTTCGGGAGTTTGGTGAAGATGTCCAGAATCGCGGCCCGATCGTCGGCGGCGCGGCGGATCGCAGCACCGTGAGGACCGTCGAGGATTTCGCGCGGTGCGAGCTTCTCGAGTTGCTGCACGGTCGGAGCGGGGGGCGGCGCGGGGAGCGCCCAGCGCGCTCGCAGGCTGAACAGCACACGGCGGAGTCTGAGCCCGCTCTGTCGCAGGGACTTTCCGCGCCGCCAAACCTTCCGGCCCATGTAGAGCGGAATGAGGGGACCGAGCGCCAGCGGGGGCACATCCGCCGCACCCGCCACTCCGCCGAGCGCGATGAAGAACAAACCGACCGTCGCCCACGTGTACCTGCGCATGGCCTTGATGCGATCGTACAAATTGATGTGGCCGTGCCAGAGGCGGATATCGTAGCGCTGCGCCGGAGTGAGCACCGCCAGATGCTCCGGCTCGAGCACGATCATGCCGGTTGGATGGACCGGCGCGGGAGGAACCGGGCGACGTTCCGCCGCCGGCGTTCCGCGACGCGGCGACGTGAACCGAACAGGCTCCCGACGTTCCGCGCGCCACGTGGGGCTCAGCCCCTCCTCGGACGCGAGCGCGTCGCGGAATGCGGCAGCGGTGGGCCACCGATCCTCGGGATCCTTCAACAGCGCGCGCTCGATCGCGTCGCGAAGCCCCTTCGGAGTGTCGGGACGGTGGTCGGCGATCGGACGCGGACGCTCGGTGACGTGCTTCAGCAGGAGCGCCATCGAGTTCGTGCCGGTGAAGGGCACACGGCCGGTCAACATCTGATAGCCCAGCACGCCGAGCGAATAGATGTCGCTGCGGCCATCGATGCCACGCTCGCCGGTCGCCTGTTCGGGGGACATGTACGTCGGCGTTCCGACGGCGATCCCGGTGGCGGTGAGACGCGGCCCCACCTCCATCGCCCGCGCGATGCCGAAGTCGGTCACCATCGCGCGCCCGGTGTCGCCGTCGAGCAGGATGTTGTCGGGTTTGATATCCCGATGCACGACGCCGAATTGATGCGCCCAGGCGAGTGCGTCGGCGATCTCGCGAAGGAGGCGGCGCACCTCGTCGATCTGCTGGCGCGGCTCGCGCTCGAGCAGCGACGCGAGATTCCCGCCGGTGACGACCGCCATCACGAAATAGGCGATCCCATTCCGTTCGCCGACGTCGTAGATCGGCACGATGTGCGGATGCGAGAGCTGCGCCGACGTCTGCGCTTCGCGCGTGAAGCGCACCCGCACCGCGGACTCGAACGCCAGATCCGGCGGGAGCACCTTGACCGCGACCGGGCGGTTGAGACGGATGTCGCGCGCGCGGTAGACGACCGACATCCCGCCGCGTCCGATCTCGCGTTCGAGCTCATATTGATCGCCGATCGCGGCGATCACGCGTTCGCGTAAGGGATCGCTCATCGGCGCGTCTGGCGTCTTCCGATCCATGGCCCTCCCGGCCAGGGCACGCCGAATGGCCGGCGTGCACGCCCCAAGAATAGGTCACGTTTCCCCCTTACGTCACCCCCGCGATTGCGTGGCGCGTCCGCCGGGCGTAGTCTCGACCGAACCTTCAGAGGGCACGGGTACGACCTCCCGATGGACACACACGCGATCACGATCGAACGCGTCGGCCCGGCCGCCGGCGACGACCTGGTCAACGACCTCGCCGCCCTGCTGGTCGATGCGGTGGACAGCAACGCCGGGATCAGCTTCATGGCGGGGTTTAGCGTCGAGCAGGCCGCCGAGTGGTGGCGCAAGACCCTCCGGGGCGCGTCGTCGCGAACGGTGGTGTTGGTCGCACGCGATGCCGACGGCATCGTAGGAACGGTACAGGCGCAGCCCGCCTGGGCGCCGAACCAGCCACATCGCGCGGACGTCGCCAAGCTGATCGTCCACCGGCGCGGGCGCGGCCATGGCATAGCACGCGCGCTGATGCGAGAGCTCGAGCGGTACGCCCGCGATGAGCGCTTCACTTTGCTGCTGCTGGACACCTGCAAGGGAAGCGCGGCCGAGCGGCTGTACACCTCGCTCGACTGGGTTCGCGTGGGAGAAGTTCCGAAGTTCGCACTCAACCCGGACGGGTCGCTCTGCGATACGGTGTTCTTCTATAAGCAGCTCTGAGGTGAACGACGTCAGCCCCGGGCGTCGTCTCCCCTCGCCCGCGCGTCGACGGCGTCCTGGCGTCGCCGAGCTTCCGCCCAATCGATCGACGGCGCGACCCCTTCGTCGGTAAGCTCGAGACTGGCCACGGCGCGTTCGATCACCGGCGCTCCCAGCTCGGCGGGGAGCGCACGGCCGAACTCGAGCTCGGCGCGCCGGCAGATGCGTTCCTCTCGCGCGGCGTTGCGCGACGCGCCTTGCACCCCCATCGCGTGCACGCGCGCGTGCATCCCTTCGTGGACGATCGACGACGCGACGGGTGCGGCGGTGATGTCCGTGCGCGCGAGAAAGGTCAACTCCGTCATACACGCGCGTTCGTCGGGGAAAAACGCGCCGCGACAGGGATAGCGCATGACGATGAAATACTGCAGGTCGCGGCGAAGGTGCTCCAAGCGCCACGGCTGCGCGGATTCGATGAGGCCAAGCGCTTCGTCGAGGCGACGGACGACGACCTGGGTGTCGATGTCCGGCCGCGTGTTGTCGACGAGCACGGTGAACCCGCGCACGGCGTATTCCTCCACCTCGTGGGTGTCGGACGCCGGCTCGGGCTTTAGGGCGGCGCGAAGGCGCGAAAAGAAGCTGGTCATGGTGTAATTCAAAGGGTCAGACCCCTTGAATTACGCAGCGCGCCGCCGATGGTTCCGACCGGAACCCAGCGATGCTCGGCGGCCGACTGAAACACAGCGTCGATGACGGCCATGTTTGCGATGGCGTCCTCGAGGGGTACCGGGACGGTGCCTTGACCACGAATCGCCGCCGAAAACCGATCGCCCTGCACCGCGTACTGGTCGACGACCGGAGCGTCGATCGTCTCGCAGCCTTCGCCGAGGAGTCCCCGTCCGTCGTCGACGACGACGCGGCACGGATGATCCGGCGGCGCGTTGAACGGGATCTCCACCTCGATGCGTCCCGTCGTCCCGAACATTTGCATCCGCTGATACGGCACGAGCTGGCCGGCGCAGGTGAACGATGCCCGGCCGCTCGGAAAGCGCAGCATCGCGGACGTGATGCGGTCGATGCCCATGTCGGGATCGCGTTCGATGTCGCCGACGACCGCGTCGGGCTCTTCGCCAAAGAGCCAGCGAGACAGCGTGATCGGGTAACACCCGATGTCCATCAGCGCGCCGCCGCCGTAGTCGGGACGACTGCGAACGTTGGCCGGATCGCGATTGAAGTAGCTGAAGTGCCCCGTGACGAGGCGCAGCTCGCCGATGCGCCCGGAGCGGATCATGTCGCGCACACCCTCCCATTGCGGGTGCGTACGCACCATGAACGCCTCGCCGATGAGGACGCCCGTGCGATCGCGCACGGCGAGCAGGCGTTTCGCGTCGGCGGCGGAGAGCGCGATGGGTTTCTCACACAGCACGTGCTTCCCCGCTTCCGCGGCGCGGATGGT
>Ga0137314_1000227_pt1 | contig 17099 bp, 14 predicted proteins | sample EasRivERMZT199_2_FD_102289 | JGI IMG/M metagenome (GOLD analysis project Ga0137314, IMG submission 102289) | Soil microbial communities from meander-bound floodplain in the East River, Colorado, USA - East River MetaG ERMZT199_2 | ecosystem: Environmental > Terrestrial > Soil > Floodplain ... | reverse complement strand
TTCGCCTTCAAGGGGCAGTTCAACTTCATGGAGAAGACGATCACCCCCTTCATCGGCGGGGGCTTCGGGTGGACCTACATCGATTCGAACATCGCGACGGGGGACATCGAGGGTGGGTGCTGGTACGATCCCTGGTGGGGTCAAGTCTGCACTACGTATTACGACACCTACGATGACACGTCGTTCTCGTACAGCCTGAACGCCGGGCTGCGCGGCGAGCTGACCGACACCTTCTTCATCGAGGGGAAGTACCAGATCATCTGGGTCGACGCGGACGAGGGGGACAACATCGACCTCGACGGCCTCAGGCTGGAGCTCGGCTGGTTGTTCTGATCGGTCGCCGCAAAAAAGAAGTCCCGGCCGCGCCCTGCGGCCGGGACTCATGATCGCATCAGTGGTTGCTAGTCGGCCCGTTTGATCTCCACCCGCCGGTTCTTCGCGCGTCCCTCGGGCGTCCCATTGTCCGCCACCGGCATGGTCTCGCCGTATCCGCGGATCTCAATCCGGCTCCGATCCACTCCCTGGCTGACGAGGTAGTCGCGCACCGCGGCGGCGCGCTGCTCGGAGAGGCTCTGATTGTGGGCGTCGTTGCCGGTATTGTCAGTGTGCCCCCCGATCTCGATGCGCACGTCAGGCACAGCCTTCAGGCTGTGCGCGACGCGATCCAGCACGTCCGTCGAGTTGCCCGTGAGCGTGGCCTTGCCCGTGGTGAAGGTGACCCCTTCGAGCACGAGCCTCTCGCCGGGCTCCACGATCGCGGGCGTTGGCGGTGGCGGCGGCGTCACCCTGGGCGGGCAGCCGTCGGACCCGACGGTGGTCGCGGGAGGCGTGCCCGGGCACCGGTCGGCGCTGTCGTTGACACCGTCGCCGTCCCGGTCGCCGTCGACCACAGGTGTCTCGCATCCGCGAGAGTCAACCTTCGTGCCGCGCGGCGTTCCTGGACACCGGTCCGCGCCGTCGGAGACGCCGTCGCCGTCGCTGTCGGTGGGACATCCGTCGGCGTTGACCCGGTAGCCTGACGGCGTGTTGGGGCACTTGTCCCGATCGTTGCCTACCCCGTCGCCATCGGCGTCCGCCGGTGGGCACGGCCAGGGATCCGGCTTGGTGATGAAGTAGAGCTCCTCGCACCATGCGGGATCATGCGTGATGATGTGGCCCTTCCCCTCACGCGCACCGGCCGCCGTCGGCCCGATGGCGCCAAGGACCAGCATCATTCCTGCCAGCGCGAGCGCGCGCTTCGAGAATGACGGCATACCACTCCTCCTCTTTTTTGATGGCAATGACCTGGAAACAAGCATTGAGAGTACCCCAATCCATCCCGGCGGGAAAAGTGGGGGCAATCCCCTTGCGGGATGGGGGATTCGGGCTCCGTTTCTTGCGACGGCTCGGGTGCCCGCTCCCCGAACCGCTCCGGGCCGCATCGAGAATTCACGCGATCCGCATGGCCCTCTCACGGTCCGCTCACGCGGCACCCGTAGTGTTGGGGGAGGAGGTCATGCCAATGACGCGCACAATAGTCCGCAGTCTGTTGCTGTCTGGTTCTCTCCTGCTGCTGTCGATGGGGTTGGTTCGGGGCGACGAGACGGAGGAACAGCCGCTCTCGCCGTACTTTCTCGTCCGGGGAGACGCCGCATCGGCCGCTTCGTTCCCTCTGAAGGCGACCGACGTCAATGTGAACATCAACGGCGCCATCACCGACGTGGTCGTGACCCAGACCTACACGAACGACGGGGAGCGCGCCATCGACGCGCGCTACGTCTTTCCGGGCTCCACCCGGGCCGCGGTGCACGGGATGACCATCACGGTGGGCGACGAGGTGGTCGTAGCCAGGATCAAGGAAAGGCAGGAGGCCAGGCAGGAGTTCGAGACGGCCCGCTCCGAAGGCAAGAGCGCTTCGCTGCTCGAGCAGCAGCGGCCCAACGTCTTCACGATGAGCGTGGCCAACATCATGCCGGGCGACGAGGTGGTGGTCGCGCTGCATTACACCGAGCTTCTCGTCCCCGAGGACGGGACTTACGAGTTCGTCTACCCGACGGTGGTGGCGCCGCGCTACGCGGGCCAGAACGGTGAAGCGGGCGAAGCCGAACGCTGGGACAGGAACCCCTACACCATAGGAGCGAGCGAGCCCACCACGGCGTTCGACATCCAGGTCGCTCTTTCCACTGCGCTGCCGTTGAACGACGTCGCATGTGCCTCCCATGCCGTTGACGTGACCTGGGAGGGGCGGACGATGGCGCAGGTTCGCCTGGCGGACCCAGCCGACTTCGGCGGCGATCGCGACTACATCCTGAGGTTCAGGCTCGCGGGGCAGGAGATCCAGAGTGGTCTGTCGCTCTACGAAGGCGAGGACGAGAACTTCTTCCTCCTGATGGTCCAGCCTCCGGAGCGCGTGGACATGTCCGACATCCCCCCGCGCGAGTACGTCTTCGTGCTGGACGTCTCGGGATCCATGGGCGGATTCCCGCTCGACACCGCCAAGGCCCTCATCGGCGACCTGATCGGGCAATTGCGCCCGACGGATCTGTTCAACATCGTGATGTTCGCGGGGGGCTCGCGCGTCATGGCGCCGGAGTCCATCCCCGCGATCGACGAGAACATCAGACAGGCGCTGTTCGTAATCGACAACGAGCAGGGGAGCGGGGGGACCGAGCTCGTGCCGGCGCTTGCGACCGCCCTGGGGCTCCCGAGGGACGAGGGCTACTCCCGGACCATCGTCGTGATCACCGATGGGCTCGTCGTGGCGGAGCAGGAAACCTTCGCGCTGATCGGCGCCAATCTCAACCGAACCAATGTCTTCAGCTTCGGCATCGGGTCGAGCGTCAACCGCCACCTTCTGGAGGGGATCGCCAGAGCCGGGCAGGGGGAGCCGTTCGTCGTGATGAATGCCACCGAGGCGCCTGACGCGGCGGCGCGATTCCGGGCGTACATCGGCGCTCCCGTGCTGACCAACGTGCGGGTCACCTTCGAGGGTTTCGACGCGTACGAGGTCGAGCCGGAGATTCTCCCCGACCTGTTCGCGCAACGGCCGATCCTCCTGACGGGGAAGTGGCGGGGGAGGCGCACGGGAGAGATCGTGGTTTCGGGGATGAGAGCGGCGGGCCCCTATGTCCAGAGGTTCCGTCTCCGGGACGCGCGGCCCGCAGAGGAGAACAGCGCCCTGCGGACATTGTGGGCGCGTCAGACCGTCGCGCGGTTGTCGGATTTCAACTCCCTGCGCTACGACCGGGACACCGTGAGCCGCATCACGTCGCTGGGGCTGACCTACTCGCTGCTCACCAGGTTCACGTCGTTCATCGCCGTGGTGGAGACCGTCCGCAATCCCGGCGGCGCCGCGGACAGCGTGACCCAGCCGCTGGCGCTCGCGCGGGGGCTCTCGGTCCAGGCCGTCGGCTACGCGGCGGGCTCGGAGCCGGAGATCTGGCTCATCGCGGTGATGGTCGCCGCAATCGTCGCGATGGGCTGGCTGCGGCAGCTCCTCCAGCTCATTGGATAGGACAGTGGCAGGAAAGCGGAGCACGCCATGACCTTCCGGGACCTCAGAAGCAGGAGTCTCCTGGATCTCGTCCCGTCCTACATCGCGGGGCTCACGCTGGCGTGGGCGTTGAAGTCCTGGTACAGCCAGGCCGGCGCCGATGGATTGAACTGGATCCTCGCCCCCGTGGCGCAGCTTGCCGGCGCCCTGGGCGGGATCGCTTTCGAGAGAGAGCCGCGCGCAGGCTGGGTCTGTCACGCGTACGGGGTCATCGTGGGGCCGTCCTGCGCGGGGCTGAACTTCCTCATCGTCGCCTTCACCACAAGCTACTTCGGCTTCGTTCATCGCCTGTCCCATTGGGGCGCGCGCGCCGCATGGCTCCTCGCGAGCCTGGTGGCCGCCTATTTGCTTGCCATCGTCGTCAACGCGCAGCGCGTCATCGCGACGGTCCACCTCCGGCATTGGGACATCTATGGCGAAGTCGTCACGCAGCAACGGGTTCACCGGGCCGCCGGGGCTGCGATCTACTGTTTTGCGCTGCTGCTGTTTCATCAGGCGATCGATCGCGTCTTCCGGTTGCGTCGCCGTGCCCCCGGCCTCCCACCGCCGTCCCCTCTCGTTCCCGTCGTCCTCTATCTCTCGGTCGCCCTGGGCGTGCCGATCCTCAACCGTGCCTACCGGCACGATCCGGCGGAGTTTCTCGAGCATGGCGCGCTGGTGGTGGCCGTGAGCCTGCTCGCCGCCATCAGCGTCATCATCGTCTCCCGGATACGGCGCAGCGGTCCTGCGTGAGGGGTGAGGTGCTAGGATCCCGGCAAATCAGCCCGGGGAAAGTCCTGCGCCATGGCCCACGCACCATGAAAGCGAGGGTTCTGATCGTCGAGGACGAGCCCGCCATTCTGGACAACATCCAGTACGCCCTCGAATCCGAGGGGCTGGAGACGATCAGACTGTCGGAAGGGCTGCCTGTGCTGGGCCTGCTCGCCACCGAGCGGATCGATCTGATCCTGCTCGACGTGGGGCTCCCTGACGTCAACGGTGTTGACCTCTGCCGGGAGATCAGGAAGACCCACGCGACGCCCGTCATCTTTCTCACGGCCCGCAGCTCCGAGATCGATCGCATCATCGGGCTCGAGATCGGCGGCGACGATTACGTCACCAAGCCCTTCAGTCCCCGGGAGCTCTCGGCCAGGGTCAAGGCCGTGCTGAGGCGGGCGGCTTCGGCCGCGCCCTCTGCGCCCGCGCCACAGGAACACCCCGCGTTCCACGTGGACCCGTCGCGCCACCGGATCGATTACTTCGGCGAGGCTCTGGAGCTGTCGAAGATCGAGTACGACATCCTCCAAACGCTGGTACGCCGCCCGGGGCACGTCTTCTCGCGCGATCAGCTCAAGGACCTGGTCTGGGAGGAGCCGGGCACCAGCCTCGAGCGCAGCGTCGATGCGCACATCAAGAACCTGCGCGCGAAGCTGAAGGCCGTCCGGCCCGATCGCGACCCCATCGAGACGCATCGCGGCGTGGGCTACTCCCTCAAGGAAGAGGCATGAGGCTCGGCACGGCCCTGTTTCTCGCCTATCTCTTCATCTTCGGCCTGTGCCTCGCGTATCCGATGGCCCACCTGGCCGGCAAGCTGCGCACGAGGTACCTCGAAGGAGCCGAGGAGCCGCTGGTGGATCAGGCCAACGTCCTGGCCGGGCTCATCGGCCGCGACATGGAGCAAGGGCGATTCGACGCCGACGAGCTGGGCAGAACGTTCGACGCCATCCGTGGACGCGCGATTGCCGCGCGGATCTACGATCTCGAGAAGACAAGCGTCGATGTGCGCGTGTACATCACCGATCCGGCGGGGACCGTGATCTTCGATTCCGAGAAGCCCGGCAGCGTCGGAGAGGACTACTCGGAATGGAACGACGTGAGTTTCACCCTCGACGGCAAGTACGGAGCCCGCACCACGCCGATCGACCCGGAAGACCCCAGCACATCGATCCTCTACGTCGCGGCGCCCATCCAGGTCAACGGCGCGCTCGCCGGCGTGCTCACGGTGGCCAAGCCCACCACCAGCATCAACGCCTTTCTGGCCTCCGCCAAGCCCGACATCTTCAGGATCGCGGGGATCGCGACACTGGCCGCGATCGCGCTGAGCTTTCTCGTCTCCCTGTGGGTCTCGCGTCAGATCAAGCGCCTGACGCGCTACGCCGACGACGTGCGGCTGGGCCGCCGCGTGGCGCTGCCCAGGCTGGCGCGCACGGAGCTCAGGCAGATGGGGGATGCATTCGACAAGATGCGCGAGGCGCTCGAGGGGAGAAAGTACGTCGAGCAGTACGTGCAGACCCTCACGCACGAGATCAAGAGCCCCGTCTCGGCGATCCGCGGCGCCGCCGAGCTTCTGGAGGAGGAGATGCCGCCGGCGCGCCGGGATCAGTTCCTCGCGAACATCCGGCACGAGGCCAGCCGGATCGAGAATCTCGTGGAACGGATGCTGACCCTCTCCGAGCTGGAGATGAAGAAGTCCCTCGAGCCGGCCGCCAGGCTCCATCCCACGGAGCTGATGCGCAAGGTGCTCGAGGACAAGCAGCCGTCGATCGCCATGAAGCAGCTCACGGTGACGGCGGACCTCGAGGAGCAGGTGTCGGTGACGGGAGACGCGTTCCTGCTCCAGCAGGCCATCTCGAACCTCGTCCAGAACGCGATCGACTTCAGCCCCTCGGGGGGATGCATCCGGCTGCGCGCCCGGCGCGATGGCGCGGACGTGGTGCTCGGCGTGGAGGACGAAGGGCCCGGCATCCCCGACTACGCGCGCGAGAAAGTCTTCGAAAAGTTCTACTCGCTGAAGCGCCCCGACACCGGACGCAAGAGCACGGGGCTCGGGCTGAACTTCGTGCACGAGGTCGCCACGCTGCACGATGGGGTCGTCCGGCTGGAGAACCTCCCGACCGCAGGACTTCGGGCGCTCATCCTCCTGCCGGTCGCCGGCCGCAGGCGTTGACAGCACAGCCGGGCACGTGGTCGCCGCTGGGCGCCGGCCGAACAGGGAGCCCGCCTGTTCGTTACACCCCGCGTAACACGCTGTCCTGAGCGGCTTTTCGTGCTACTGCGCTCCTAAGCCCATGTCCTGGCGCTGTTTCGGACGATGGGCTCGATTGCCGCGCCGGGTGCGGCCTTCCGGGTGCCTTGGCACGCACGTTGCGCTCTCACCCCCCAAATGCTCGCGGTGTGCCCAGCCCGGCAGGGGAGGGGTCCGCCGCGTCGTGTGCTGGAGGTGCCAACAGGGAATGGGGCAACGAGCCGACGAGCCGCTGTGTCCGGGCATCGTGGGGAGCAGCGCCGTCATGGTGAAGCTCTCGCGGATGATCCTGAAGGTGGGGGCGAGCCACGCGAACGTGCTCATCGAAGGAGAGAGCGGCACGGGCAAGGAGCTGGTGGCGCGCGCCATCCATCGCGCCAGCCCCCGCTCGGGGGCGGTGTTCCTCGGAGAGAACTGCGCGGCGCTGTCCGAGTCGCTCATCGAGAGCGAGCTGTTCGGGCACGTGCGCGGCGCCTTCACGGGGGCGGAGCGCGACCGCAGAGGGCTCTTCGCCCTCGCCGACGGCGGCACGCTCTTTCTGGATGAGGTGGGGGACATGAGCCCGCGCATCCAGGCGAAGCTGCTGCGCGTGCTGCAGGAGGGGGAGTTCCGCCCGGTGGGAGGGCGCAGCATCATCCGCACCGACCTGCGCATCATCTCGGCCACCAACCGCGACCTGCACCAGATGGTGGAGGCCTCGTCGTTCCGCGGCGACCTCTTCTACCGGCTCAACGTCGTGGGGCTGAACCTGCCGCCGCTGCGCGAGCGCCCCGACGATGTGCCGATCCTCGCGGAGCACTTCCTCTCGAAGCTGCGCGGGGACGTTCCCGCGGGGATCTCGCGCGAGGCGCTGGAGATGCTGTGCCGCTATCCGTGGCCCGGCAACGTGCGCGAGCTGCAGAACGTCATCGAGAGGGCGGCCGTGCTGGCCACCGGCACGATCATCGGCGTTGACGCGCTCCCCGATGGCGTCATCGACTTCGCCCTGGCGGAGCGCGCCACCGCCTACCCGGGGGCGGCGCAGAAACCGCAGGAAATGGTCATGATCGAGCAGGCGCTCATCCGCTTCCGCGGCGACAAGTCGAAGGCGGCCCGGCTCATCGGATGGACACCCGATGTCACGCTAAAGACGCCATGTCCGCGGGAGTGGACGGTGAGGTTCCAGCAGGGCTTAGGGGCGTGGAAGTCAGCCGCGTAGGTCCCAGACTCGCTGAGCGCTCTCCAGCGACCTGTTCTTTCCACTATTCCGTAGCGGTCCTGGCCCAGTCCTCTCCAGGTCAGCTAACAAGGCCCGAATCCCCTCGAACTTGAACACACGCGCGAGATCGCCCGTCACGACTTCTCGCGTCGCTCGGTATGTCCCGCTAAGAATGAGGCTTACCGAATCACCTCCTAAGGGGATGACGATCGACTCTCCCTTACGGAGCAATCTGTTTTTCAGAATGACGTCTTCTTGATGCTCTCGTACAAGTCTTACCTCCGCTAGAAGGGTCTCCTCGTCCTCGATCTCTGCGATAACGGCAAACTGATATCCCTGAATATTCGTCTCATCGGGGTTCCGAACGAGCGCGTTCTTCAGGTACCTGAACCGACCCTCGCGATAGCCGATCAGGACAGGACAGGAACCGACAGCAAGGCTGGGAGAAACAGTGAGGAGGTTCTCGATATCGAATCTATGAACCTCGTAGCTCTTGTCCTCGATTTCGACCTGCCCTATCGTCAGTGAAGGTCCGATCAAGTGCGTGTTATCGCCCAGCCCGGAGCCTTCGTAGCAATACCGGAGCGACATGTCAGGCATGTCATCCTCGTAAATCAGCCTCGAACCTTGGAATAGCCTTTCGTGATCTATTGGGGCGAGCACCGAGTACTCTGGAATCAGAATGCTCTCGTCTTGTTGCAGAACAGGGAATGAAACTGAAGCAGAATAGTCTTCACCCTCGATCTCCGAGAAACTGCGATATCCAACCGGATCGTTAGGGAAGTACATCGAGCCGCTGTAGCTCCCGATCCGGATTGGTCCGCCCGACAGGTTCTCAAGCCATAGGAGGACAAGCCACGCAGGTCGTACCTCTATGATCTCGGCGACATCCGTGTACTCACAGCCATCCTCGAAATAGGTGACTCGCACAAACCGTCCAGGGTCAAGACTGCCAGCTTTAGTAGTCTGGACTATTTGGCCTGTGATCATGGGATCGTAGGCGAAGGCAAGCTTGGGCAACTCCTCGGCTGTTATTGTCTTGTCGAACTGGCACGCCGCTCTGTCTCGTAGTGAAGCGACAGGGGTTTCTTCCCAAGTGTTGAACTCTTGAATCCTTATGTGTGGCCTATGGACCTTCTGAAAGAAGTTGGAAACCTCGTTCGAAACTAGATAGATCCGCTTCGACCGGAGTTGTCGATATAGCTCCTCGAAGCGGCCCGAAAGGAGGGAGGTAGCAACGCTACTGCTCTTTACGACTAAGTGTTTCGCCGAAATGAGAGGCTTGTTGTCGCGTTTGAATACCTTGATTACCTTCAGCAGCCGCTCTGCGTGGGCGATGGTGTTAAGAATCGTCAGCGGGTCGAGCATTTGGCGTATCTCCTCGTGATCGCGGTGACCAGCGGGGTTATGTAGAAGATGTGAAGCTGGGATTCCGCCTACTCAGCCCGTCGCGGGCTCAGGTTGCAGAAGGCCTCCGGTATCGGATCGAGTCGTTTCGCAATCGCTTGGGCGTCGTCCAACCACTCCACAAGGGGGCTGCCATCCTCCAGTGCCCCATGATGCCGTACTAATCCTTCTCTGGCGGCTGACACGAACTCCCGGATGCGCCTGGCCGTCTCCCAGTTCTCCGCCAGCAGTTTCACATTCTCGAGGCGGCGCTTTTCCTTCTCCCGCCTCTGGCGTTCTTCCTCCGCTCGCAGCTCGCGCTGTACGTACTCTTGGTGCTCTTGTTCCCACTTGGCCTCCTGGACCTTGCGTGCCTCGGTCGCTTTCTTGAAGCGGTCGAAGAACCGTTCCGGGTGCTCGGAGAGCTTCCGACGCCTCCCATCGGTCCAAGTGCGCTGCACGTTTGTCCCGAGGAAGTCCTCGATCTTGAACACGAGTTCGCCAGAGGGCGTGAAGTCCCATTTCGGGACTCCCCAACCGTGCCCTCTCCGGATCTGCTCCCGCTCGGCCGCCGTCGGCACGTGGTCAGCACGCGTCGTGAGCTCATACATCATGACTTGCAGCTTGACCCCATCGAGTTGGATGAGCGTCTTGGGAGGCCGGTCGCGGCTAATAACCACCTTCCCTCCGGATTTCTCGACCCGCCTGATAAGGTCGTCGAAGATGCCCAGTGCACGCTTCATGTGCTCCCTGCCAACCCGGACGGAGAGCGAATCTTCATCCCAGGAGGAGTACAGGTTATACATGTCCGGCTTCGTGCTGAGCAGTTTCCGCTCGGTAGCTACGACGAGGGGGTGACGGCGTCGGCGAGTGGTCGGCACTTGCGATGGATTGGCCTGGGTTTCCATGCTGGCATCCTTCAGGAAGGGGGGTGGCGGCTGAGATTCGCGCGCTCGATCCTACCATCAGGATCGTGTTCTCTAGACTGGGCCTAGCGCGGTAGACTATCGGGTCACTAGGAGTGGCCTCGGGGGGGGCAGGGGAATGCCGAAGCACGAGCCGAACTGCTTGGGTCTTCTCGAAGAAAGCGCTTATAGACCTTCCCAAGGATTAGGGATTAACTTGGCACGCCTGCTCTAGCTCTCAGGAGGCAGCCGATGAACAACGATGAAACAAAGGCTCTCTTTCTCAACCTCCTCCATGCTGATTCAGAGGACGAAGTTGTCGATATCTTGACGGCATGTGGATTGTGGACCAATCGGTCCGCGTGGCGTCTCTTCGGCGACAACGAGAACAACTACAGCACGATAGGCAATCAGCAGGCAAAGCCCGAGGCTGCATTGGTCGAGAAACTCGTGAACTCTGTGGATGCGGTGCTGATGCTTCAGTGTCTTCTCCGTGGCATCAATCCAGAGGGACCACGAGCGCCGAAGAGCGTTCGAGAAGCTGTCGCAGTCTTCTTCGAAGACAGCCCCAGCCCCCTGGATCCACTAGCGGGCCGTATTTCCGAATGGAGTGACGCGCGACGCAGGGAAGTAGCCCAGGGGATTACGTTCGCCGCAACAGGCGCAAGAGCAAGAGACGGTAATCCGACTTTCACGATCTCTGACAACGGAGAAGGGCAAACACCCGACCGGATGCCGGAAACCCTGCTCTCCTTGAACAAGTCGAACAAGCTTCGCATCCCGTTCGTGCAAGGGAAGTTCAATATGGGTGGAACGGGAGTTCTGAAATTCTGTGGCCGCAACAACTTGCAGCTCATTCTCTCACGCCGGAATCCTACTATCGCCGAACGGGACCTGCGAGACGACTCCGATCTCCAGTGGGGCTTCACGATTGTCCGCCGTCAAGAGCCGGAAGGCACACGGAGAAGTTCCGTCTTCACATATTTGGCCCCGATGAACGCCGACACAAATCCTGGGAACGGGGGCGTATCTCGATTCAGCGCCGACTGCCTCCCGCTATTCCCCGACGGGAACAGCCCCTATGCTCGCACGGCACAGTGGGGAACCCTGATCAAACTCTACGAATACCATGCCGTCGGTGCGAAAGGCCACCTCCTCATGCCTGATGGGATGCTTGGCCGCATGGATCTCCTCCTACCCGAGGCCGCCCTGCCAGTTCGCCTACACGAATGCAGGGCTGGCTTTAAGGGGCATGAGGGAAGTTGGGCAAACAACCTCACCGGGCTGATGGTTCGCTTGAACGACGACCGCGCAGAAAACCTAGAGTTCCCGCCGCTTCAAAGCCCGCTGAAGGCGGCGGGGGAGGAGATGAAGGCCACAATCTTCGCCTTCAAGAAGGGGAAGGCAAAGGCATACCGCAAGTCTGAGGGAATCATCTTTATTCTCAACGGACAAACCCACGGTCACTTCACGAAGGATTTCTTCACTCGCAGGTCCGCAGGACGCTTGGATTACATCGCCGAGTCCATCCTCCTGATGGTCGATTGCAGCGGGTTCAGTGGCCGAGCTCGAGAAGATTTCATCATGAATAGCCGCGACCGTCTCAGTGGTGGGACTCTTCGTGAAGAGATTGAGAGAGCCCTCGAGGATCTTCTCAAGAACTGCGAACCTCTGAATGAGCTACGAGCCAGACGGCAGCGGGAGGCCACCGAGGCGAAGCTCGACGATTCAAAGCCCCTTGAGCAGGTCCTGAGAGACGTCCTAAAACAGTCTCCGATGCTGTCGCAGCTGTTCTTGAGGGGCACACGTCTTTCGGATCCCTTTAAGCACGACAAGGGGACTATCAGAACGAGACCCTTCGAGGGAAAGGCGCACCCGACCTTTTTTAGGTTCAGAGAGAAGGACTACGGGACACCAATTCATCGAAATACCCCAGCAAACATGCGAAGTAGGCTGTTTTTTGAAACAGACGCAGTAGACGATTATTTCACGCGCGACGTCAACGCTGGGACCTTTGAGATTCTCCTTATCCAGGATGGGAACCGCGTGGCTGTTGAAAGCTACGTGGGACCCTACCTGCATGACGGGTCCGCCACCGTGAGTATGAAGCTCCCGTCATCTGCGCAGCCTGGCGACACGTTCCACTTTGTCACCCTCTCGTCGGATTCAATTCTGGACGCCGTGTTCGAGAATCGCTTCAGTGTTACCGTCCGCGACGCAGTCACGCCGGCTCCGCCTGGCGTGCCCGGTCGGAAGAAGACCGATCGCGGAGGCACCGACGAGGACGACGCTCCAGCTGGGATAGCTCTTCCAAATATTGTGCTAGTAAATGAGACGCAATGGAGCGAGCACGACCCGCCATTTGACAAGTACACTGCGCTGCGGATTATGCCGTCATCGCACGAAACGATCGATCACCAGCAAGAGGATGTCTACGACTTTTTCGTGAACATGGACAATCTATATCTCCAGTCCGAGTTGAAGGTAGCCGGAGATGACGTAAGTCTCCTCAAGGCCCAGTTCAAGTATGGCATGGTGCTTGTCGGGCTTGGGCTGGTACACCAACATCGCCAGGACCGGAAGAAAACACCGCGAGTTGACGACGGCGATGAGAATGAAGCCCAAGGCGCTTTCGTCAATCTCCCAAAAACGGTTGAATACTTTGCGATGGCAATTGCACCGATGTTGCTGCCCACAATTAATGCGCTCGGTGATTTGGAGGAGGACCGGTCAGTTGTACCGGTTGATGACTCGGGCGAGGCCGCTTGAGAAAGCTACCGTCGTCTGTGGAATAGGACTACTTCATTACTTGCTGCGATACTACCGCGCTGATCTGCGTACCACTTCCGGTTCGGAACACGGCGCCACACCCGCTTATCGTCTGCGTTCGTGAGGGCGGGTATTGTCACTTCTACTAAGCCCGCTCGGCTGAGCGCATCGAGGTAAGCGTGTAGCTGCGATTCGGGTTTGGAGAACGCAACCATCTGAACAAACACGGTGTCCCTCGTAGCTAGATGTGTTACAGAGCGGAAGCCGAGCTCGATACCCCTAAAGTAGGGCGCCAAATCCCTTCGGTTGCGGTCACCGAATGTATAGTGCGAGAGACCGTTCCCATCGAGGCTATCGGCGATCCAGAAGGGGGCGGGTGTTTCTTTCCGACCGAGCACCTGCCATCGATGGTACATCACATGGACACCGGGGTAGGGCGGCGAAGTCAAAACAAGGGCCGGAGGGCGCATGGCGCGCGCTCTCGCGTGATTAGCCAGTTCGCTCGCCTGGCAAGTGAGGATTAGAGTCCTAGGGCGCACGCCGTTTGCCCGCAGGGTGGCTGTGGAAACCGCCGTCCTCAAAGTGTGAGTACCCAATGTAAGCGCTCTCAGGTTCTCCAAGAGCTCTTCGCGAAACCTGTCGGCGGTCGGAATGACCGAGCGGCAGTCGAGCGCCCACTGCGATGTTTTGAGAAGCATCATTCGCGCAAACCGTTTCCGACGCTCAGTGGACAGTCGTGGTATTTCTGCCAATGTGAATTCGATGAGCTTTCGAAGTGGCCAAGTCATGCGGTCGCTTATGTTGCGTTGATAAGGGAGCCACGGTGTATCGCGTTTCGCAGGTCGGTGTAGATTCAGCCGAGGAATGAGATCGTGGGTCCATCGTTGAACGGCGTTCAGATCAAGGTTGGAGAGGGTGTCGAGTTTGGCGCGCGCGATGAATCTAGCTAGACTACTGATGTCGGTGCCAATTGCGTTGCGCCCGGAGGCCAGAGCCTCGACTAGAGTCGTTCCTCCACCCATGAACGGGTCCAACACAACGTCGCCTGGTGCTGTAAATGCGTTGATGACCGCGCGGGCGAAAGCTGGCGAGAAGCGTGCTGGATAGCGATAGAAATCGTGCGTAAGTCCTGAAACGGGTTGTCGATTGTGGATTCCCGAATGGAGGGCGTCTAGCATGACACGATCCATTGACACCTCCAAAACGAGAGTGAGGTCAAGAGAAGGTAGACGGTGACAGATGGGGATGTCAATCCTGTCTGGCATCTAGACCTGCGATGGAATGTGGATCGTCCACTTGACTTCCTCCCTCCTTCACGCCGTTGTATCACCACCATGTTCCCCCGATTCCGCGCCCCCGAGACGATGACGGCCGCCGAGCAATCGAAGGCCGCCTCAGTGTCTAGAAGGGAGGCGAAAGCGATGTTGGAGTAGAATCAATCCTTGGCCCTGAGATCGCGAAATGCATCGTCGAGGTCGTTGAACGTGTGAGAGTCAGTGTGACTCGGACGGAGCTTCCAAGGGGGGAGGAGAGGGATCTCTTTCCCTGCAGTGAGATTCCTTTGGGTCCATACTTTCCCATCGAAGCTTAGTTCGATCCGTGTTCCACCGTGAGGCACTTCTATAGACATGCCCACTCCAACGATACCCGTAGCGGTAACCCTGAGAATCGGATATAGCCCTCCAACATCGGGTATCTGCTTGTCGCGTATGAACCCAGCGATAGCATCACGGAACGTCATGGTCTCCATAAGCACGTTGCCAGGTTCCTCCGCCACGATGAAGTCATAGTAGGAGGCCACAGCCTCCACTGCTTCGTAGCCCGATCCCACTGCCGCAAACTGTAGTGGGCGGTAGCTCTCGACACAGAAGTTAGGCGAACGCATGACATAGAGCATACCTGTCGAAGTCCCGGAGATGGCAATCGAGTCGCCACCCTTCGGACCAGTAGCCATTTCCACAAGAAAAGCGGAGACCCAGTTTCGCTGAACCGCGCTCTTGCCTTCTAGAATCTGCTTCAGCACACGAACCACGGCCTCCCGTTCCACGATGTTTGGTCTTCCCCGGACAACTGAGGCGACCATGAAGACCACGCTTCCTCGAATTCCGCGTGTTTCAAGCCTTCCACATGCGGAGCGGAAGAACCGCGGCAGCCAGCGACTCAAACTAACCGCGTCACGATACCGACGGCCTCGGATCTGTGAGAAGAGTTCCTGCAGTAGATGCGAGGCGAGCCGGACATCTCCTGCGAAACCAAGGGCGGTAGTCGGAGCTAGCACGAAGAGTTTCTGTGCGTTATCAACATAGACATCAGTCTGATCGGGGCGGCGGAGTGTCAGGCGGCAGTCGGCTGCCAGAAGGAGGCCATCAAACATCGAGATCCCAGCGACAACGCTCATGTGTCAAACGACGCCTTAACCCTGACTCCCGGTGGCTGCAGCGAACTTTGCTCTAGTGTGGCGTCCCAAATCAGTACGGTCAATGTTCTCTTCTCATACTTGGCCTTGACTTGTACGCTCCTTCGTGACCCTCTTGGATTCACATGTTCACCCGATTCCGCGCCCCCGAGACGATGACGGCCGCTGAGCAAGCAGCCCTCCTCCGGGCGACGGGGGTGCACAGCGCCCCGAGGGACCATGTCCTCTACTCGATGGCGCTCGGGACCGGCCTGCGCCTGTCGGAGCTGCTGGGGCTTAACGTCGGCGATGTGAGTCCTGACGGGCGAGCGGTTCGGCAGCGTATCGTCCTTCCTATTACTAAGGGGTCGCGCCGAGGCGAGGTCTTCCTCCCTGCCCGGCTCATACCCAAGTTGCGCCGGTTCCTGGCGTGGAAGCGCGCCCACGGCGAGTCCCTCGAGATGGACGCACCGCTGTTCGTGTCCGGCCAGGGACGACGGCTCTCACCGCGCGCTGCCCAGTGGCGTTTCGCGTGGTGGCAGGAGAGGGCGGGGTTCGATCGGCGCTACAACTTCCACTGCTTACGCCACAGCAGCGTGACAAACGTCTACCGGGCGACGCGGAACCTGTTCCTCGCTCAACGGTTCGCGAGGCATGCGAGTCCGCTCACGACGATCGTGTACACTCATCCCGCCGACGAGGAGTTGGCAGAGGGCGTGAGGAATCTGCCCTGTTGATCGGCGAGGCGGCGATTGGCTGATACTTCCTATCTGAAGCGCGAAGTCGAGCAATACGTACGCGAACAACTCGCCACCGAGTTCGGTGTGCCATTTCGTCCGAAGGTTCTCACCCTCGACACCGGCGGTACGCACGAATTCGATGCGGTCTCGGCGGATGGCGTCGTCGTCGCTGCAATAAAGGCGGCCTCGGGGCTGACGTCTGGAGGGAAGAACCCTTCCGGGAAGATCAAGACTGCCATCGCAGAGCTGTACTACCTCTCCCTCGTGAGCGCACCCGTCAGGCTACTCATCCTGACCAATCCCGAGTTCCACGCCCTTCTTTCGCGCGATGTAGTAGGGCGCTTGGCTCCCGGCCTCGCGCTCAAGTTGGTCCCCTTGCCGACGGAGATGGCCAAGAGGGTCCGGCAGATCCAGGATGAGGCGAGTAGAGAGGTCTCCGGTCCAGGTCGGGGAACGCGAGCCCTCTGACGACGATCGCGCACTGGCGATTCCCCGTGCGCGGCGATCCGAGGAACATGCATGCGGATCGAAACCTCCGGGGATTCGTCGATGAGAGTGGTCGGCGTTTTGTCAAATGTAGAGCTCGCGGTTCCATTTGCATTTTGTGCAACGCAGAGTGTAACCGCCGCCGTCTGGAGTATCGTACATGTCAGTCTTTTGCACACCGGCACCGCAGTCAGGGCAGAACCTATAAGGCCAGAACGGATCGCTGGACATGACCTCTTCACCCTTGAGAGCTCCGGTCTCAAGGGCCTTGATAACCTCACGCGCGGCCTCGTCCTTCGTGAACGCTCCGCTGGCGAGTTTCTCCCGAATCTCGGTCATCAAAGCCCGCATCGGTTCGGTCTCATGCCGTTGCCGCCGGTAGTAGAGCCAGGAGAAGAACCACGTGACAGCGGCGCTGGCAGCGATTGAGATCAGCATTTCCATTGGCAGATCCGAGAATTCCTTTCGAAGACAACTCGACCGTTCATTCACACACCGGCAGTGCCGCCGCGTTCCTCCACTGCAGCACGCCTTCATCGACATCCGCCCCGGCGCGCCACAGGGAGGGCTGCGAAGTGGATAGTACACTTGCGACTGATGGGGAAACAACTTCAACACTATGTTCCGCAGTTCTACCTTGAGGGGTTTCAGGACCCGGAGAATCCGAACTGCGTTTGGGTCTAT